>Ga0207422_1001476_pt1 | contig 45670 bp, 36 predicted proteins | sample MarCyaLeptolynsp_FD_187757 | JGI IMG/M metagenome (GOLD analysis project Ga0207422, IMG submission 187757) | Marine cyanobacterial communities from Panama - species 1 Leptolyngbya sp. (SPAdes) | ecosystem: Environmental > Aquatic > Marine > Unclassified | place: Panama: Panama City | collected... | reverse complement strand
CGGAAAACGGCCCCCGCCCCGGCAAGCGGCTCCGGCCCCGGAAAACGGTCCCGGCCCCGGCAAACGGCTCCGGCTCCGGCAAACGGCCCCGGCCCCGGCCCCGGCCCCGGCAAACGGCCCCGGCCCCGGCCCCGGAAAACGGCCCCGGCCCCGGCCCCGGCAAACGGCCCCGGCCCCGGCCCCGGCAAACGGCCAACGGCCCCGGCCAACCGCCTTCGTTAGAGGCTAGCAGCCTCCAGCTCTTCCGCGATGAACTCCCGCTCCTCGCGACTCAGCTTGGCATCCAGCCTGGGATACAGGTGGGTCTGCTCACGCAGCCCATGGTGCTCGAGCAATCGACGCACCCGCATGAAGACTTCGAGCCGCTCGACCATGCAGCGCCGCTGCTTGTGAGGAGGCGCTTGCTCGATCCGGTCGAGCTCCAGCTTGCACTGGTCCATCAACTCACGAAGCCGCTTGTGCTCCGCCTGGAAGAGCTCGGGTAAGCCGCCCTCGGGGTAGTCCTCGATATCCTGGTCCTCGTAGTGACACAGGATGAGTTCGTCCTCGGCGCTGTGGTGCGCCTCGATGTGCCACACCACGCAGTTCCAGGCGCGCTGCGCCGACGCCATGTCCAGCGCGGTCAGCGCCTCGATGGCCCCGACGAGCCACTCGTCCAGCAGGTCGTGGATGCGTCCGTTCAGCGTCGTCAAATCCGGCGCGGACGGATCGTCCGGTGTAATGATCGAAGCGACAGTGACATCGAACTTCATTTCCACCGACACGACCCAACCCCTCCCGGCTTACGCGTTGGCCGCCGCGGCGGCGACGGGCTTCTTGGGAGGCTTCTTGGCGCTCACCTTCTTGGCGGCCCCTTCGGCCTCGGCGTGTAGCGGCGCGTGGCGCTCCACCTCGGCGGTGATGAGGTCGTTCAGCTCGGTGTTGATCTTGCGAAGGATCTGCTGTCGTTCGTGGAACGGCAGGAACGCGGACTTGAAGCCGTTGATCAGCAGCTGCTTCACGTCCCAGGCATCGAATCCGAAGGTGTCGACCGCCGTCTTCAGCTCCTGAGTCACCGTCGTGTCGGTCACCAGGCGGTTGTCCGTGTTGATCGTCACCCGGATGCCAAAGTCGTAGTAGAACCGCAGCGGGTGGCTTCGGAAGGTGTTCACGGCCCGGGTTTGGACGTTAGAGGTCAGGCAGACCTCCAACGGTATGCGCAGGTCGTTGACGTAGTTCAGCAGGTCGCCATTTTCCCGCAGCCGCGTGCCGTGCCCGATGCGGTGAGCGCCGCAGACGTGGATCGCCTGGTGGATACTCTCCGGGCCATACGCCTCACCCGCGTGAATCGTCGTGTTCACGTTGTTGTTGCGGACCAGATAGAACGCCTCGCGGTGCGCCTTGGCGGGATAGTCATGCTCCGCACCGGCAAGATCGAAGCCTACAACGCCCTTGTTCTTGTACGCGGCCGTCAGCTCGGCCAGGCGCAGGCTCTGCTCTGGCGCGATGTGGCGGATGCCGCAGATGATCAGCTCGCACCGGATGTTGTAGTCGCGTCTGGCGTCGGTGAGCCCCTCCAGCACACACTCTACGATGCGGGTCAGCGGAAGCCCCTTGCGGGTGTGGAGGATCGGCGAGTAGCGGACCTCCATGTAGCGCACGTTCTCGCGTGCCGCGTCCTCGGCCAGCTCGTAGGCGACCCGGTACAGGGCCTCCTCGTCCTGGAGGACCGCGAGGGTGACGTCGAAAGCCTTGAGGTAGTCGTTGAGGTCCTCGCACACCTGGCCCATGTGGATGGCCTTGGCGAGGGAGTCTTCGTCGGTCGCCGGGAGGACGACTTTCTGGGATTCGGCGAGGTCGAGGATGGTCGACAGCCGCACCGACCCGTCCAGGTGGACGTGCAGGTCGGTCTTCGGAAGCTTCCTGAGGAATTCCTCCGAAGGGATGAACGTCGGTCTGTTCATGAATGTCCTGGGTGTCATGGCCGCCTTTCTACGGCACTTATAATGCTCTTCAGTCTGAATTTCCGGAAAACATAACCGCGGCCCCCCCGCCGAGCAATGGTCTGAGTGACTTGGGGTGTGGGAACGCCGGCGTGCGTTGCCGCGATCGACCGTGTTTCGGTATGTTCGGAGGCATGGAACCCCAACGCCTCGTCCAGGCGACTGCGCTGTCCATCGCGCTGTCGCTCGCCCTCGTCGCCTGTCCCGAAACCCCTCCGCCAGACACGTTGCTGCTGGAGGTGACCTCGGACGCCCCCACTGGCGGAGGCGCCGTCGAGGGGCTGCGCGTGCTGTTTGCCCAGGACGACGTGCGCTTCCCTGTGGATCCTGCGTCCGCTGCGGCTCGGATCCAGCTGGGCGGGGCCGATCCGGTGGCGGGCCCGGTGTATGTCTCCCTCGACTACCAGGGCGCGACGTTCGGCCCGGGGCCGGTGGAGCTCTCTGTCAACGGCGTATCGGGCGGGATCACCGTGAGCGCGTGGCAGGGGACGGTGAACCTGACCGACAAGCGCATCGTCAAAGTCCGCTTGCGCGCGCTGGGCGACGCCTGCGATGTCGATGGGGATGGCTTCCTCGACTGCTCGGTCAGTGGTTGCTGCAGCGGAGACTCGACGTTCAGCGACTGCGAGCCCGACGATCCCATGAGCAACCCGTTCGCGCCCGAGCCCGCGTGCGAGCCCTGCGACGACACTCGCGACCAGAACTGCGATGGCGTCGATCAGCCCTGTGTCGATGCCGACAACGACGGACTGGCGGACTGTCTCGAGACCTGTGGCCTCGACGATCCCGACAGCGGCCCGGGGTTGCCGGAGCTCTGTGACGGTAAGGACAACGACTGCGACGGCTTGACCGACGAGGACTTCACGCTCGGCGGCGTGGCCGTCGGGGCCAGTTGCGGCCTTGGCATCTGCGCAGGCGGGCAGGTGGTCTGCACCAGCATCACCGAGGTGGCTTGCTCGACCGATGGCGACGCCGTCGAAGAGGTGTGCGATGGCGCTCTGGACGACGATTGCGACGGCGTCGTCGACGAGGGCTGTGCCGTGGGCGCCGATGTGGACGGCGATGGGTACACCGAAGCCGCTGGCGATTGTGACGATTACGACGCCGGCGTTTTCCCCGGCGCCCCCGAGCCTTGCTGCCCCGACTTCGCTCGCGAGAGTCCCGAGGCACAGGCGGCCTGCGACCGGGACTGCGATTCTACGACGATCACCTACTGCGACCCCGGCGACGTCGACGGCGATGGGGTGGCTGCCCCGAGCGACTGCGACGACAGCGACCCCAACGTCTATCCGGGGGCCCCAGAGCAGTGCGGCGACGGGATCGACCAGGACTGCTTCGGCGGCGATCTGGCATGCGATGGGCTCGTGGACGCCGACGGTGACGGCTTCAGCCCGCCTGAGGATTGCAACGACAACGATCCCACGATCGGGCCAGGCGTCGCCGAGCTCTGCGATGCCAAGGACAATGATTGCGACGGACTGACCGACGAGGGGAACCCGGAGGGAGGGACAGAGTGCGGCGAGCTGATCGGTGTCTGCGTGCCGGGTACGCTCGTGTGCGACAACTCCGAGGGGGCAGGTGAGCTGGCCTGCCTGGGCACCGGGCAGGGGCCGGAGATCTGCGACGGCCTGGACAACGACTGTGACGGCGATGTCGACGAGGACTTCACCTACGACGGCGCGGCCATCGGTGAACCCTGCCAGGGTGTCGGCGCCTGCGGCACCGGCCAGGTGCAGTGCAGCAACAGCAGCCCGGAGGCCACCTGCAGCTCCAATCCGGACGGCGCCGCAAGCCAGGCTCAGCCGGAGGTCTGCGACAGCCTCGACAACGATTGCGACGGCGAGCTCAACGAGGGATTGACCGACGTCGCCGACAGCACCTGCCTGACGCAGGGGGTCTGCGGAGACGTGGGCGCGGTCATCGTGGCCATCTGCAACCCCGACACTAGCGGCACCTGGAGCTGCAACTACGATGGCGTCCCCGGCTATTCCGCAGGCTTCGAGCCTCTGTGCGACGGGCTGGACAACGACTGTGACGGCGAGGTGGACGAGGACTTTGGCGCCGGCGGTGGTTGCGAGGGCGACGACCCGGACATGTGCGCCAACGGCGTGATCACGTGCGATGGCACTCAGCTGGGGACCTTCTGCGACGAGACCAATGCGTCCAACTCCGAGGAGGTCTGCGACGGCCTCGACAACGACTGCGACGGCGAGACCGACGAGGACTTCACGCTCCTCGGCACCCCCTGCGACGGCCCTGACACCGACCAGTGCGCCAACGGCGTGTACGAGTGCGCCGACGATGCTTCGGGCGTGGCGTGCAAGTCCGAGACCGTCGTCGACATCGCCGACATCTGCGACAACATCGACAACGACTGCGACGGCGAGACCGACGAGTCGTACACCCTGCTGGGGCAGCCCTGCGACGGTCCGGACGCCGACGAGTGCGCCAACGGGGTCTACACCTGCGCCCCCAGCGGGACTCAGGTCCAGTGCGCCAGCGAGACGGTCACCGACATCGCTGAGACCTGCAACAACATCGACGACGACTGCGACGGCCTGACGGACGAGGACTACCTGGACAAGGGACAGCCCTGCGACGGCGACGACGACGATCTGTGCGAAAATGGCGTGTTCGTCTGTACCGGCGACGGCACCGGTGTGGAGTGTGGCAGCGAGTTCCCCGCTAACATCCCCGACCTGTGCGACGGCATCGACAACGACTGCGACGGCTCCATCGATGAAGCCTTCTCGGCCGGTGGCACGGTGGTCTTTGTCGGGGCCACCAACCCCGCCGACAATGGCAAGGTCCTGGGCGACTCCTGCGGTGCCGGCGCCTGCGCTGGCGGCGTTGTGGTGTGTGCCGCCAGCACCATTGGCCACCGCTGCAGCACCGACACCAATGAGGGCACCGAGGTCTGCAACGCCGCCGACGACGACTGCAACGGTGTGGCGGACGACCCCTTCGTGGACGGCACCGTGACCTTTGACGGCGGGCCCAACTCGGCCGACGCCAACAAGGTGCTGGGCGAGAGCTGCGGCGCGGGCGCGTGCGCCTCCGGCACGGTGGTCTGCGACGGAAACTCGGCGCTCACCTGCGATTCGCTCGGGAACGTGGGTACGGAGGTCTGCGACGACACGGACAACGACTGCGATGGTGCGCTCAACGAGGGCCTGACCAACGTCGCCGACTCCGATTGCCTGCAAGCAGGTGTGTGCGCCAGCGGGGTTTCCGCCAGCTGCAACCAGGACGCCACCGGTACCTGGGCGTGCAACTACAGCGGCGTCAGCAACTACGCCAGCGACGAGACGGGGGCAGCGTTCTGCGACGACCTCGACAACGACTGCGACGGTCTCACCGACGAGAACCACCCCACGCTGGGAGACGCATGCGACGGCGGCGACAGCGACCAGTGCACCAACGGGACGCTCGAGTGCAACGCGGGCGGCACCGGGGTCGTGTGTGGGGCGGAGAGTCCGGCGGACATCGCTGAAGTGTGTGACGGTCAGGACAACGATTGCGACGGCGTCACCGACGAGGACGACGTGTGCTGCACGGCAACGGCGCCCTTCGAGGTCTGCGGCGACTGCGAGGACAACGACTGCGACACCGAGACCGACGAGTCTGGTTGCTATCACGAGCGGCGGCTGACGATCGGCAGCAAGGAGAGCGCCGTACCCGCTGGCTTCGCCGTGTCGATGACCATCGACCACGCAGCACTGGTGGCCGCCGGCGAGTCCAACGCCAACGGCGCTGACCTCCGCATCTACTACGACGATGGCGGCACGTTGGTGGAGCTCGACCGGGTCCTGGATCCGGAAAGCGCCTGGAACCAGGCCGACACCGTGGTGTGGTTCGCGGCCTATGCGGCTATCGCTGCCAGCAGCAGCGACGACGGCTATCGGTTGTACACCACCAACGGGATCGTAGCGGGTGCGGCCGCGGCCAACGAGCGCAACATCTTCCACTTTGCGGACTTCTTCGACCGGGCCGACAACGAGGACATCAACGCCGGAGTCACGGGGAGCAACTGGGTCACCACGGCCAGCAGCGGCGACACGGATATCGCGAGCAACGCCCTGTTCATGGAAGGGGCGGACGCACCCAACGACCCGGTGGTCGAGCACACGTTCACAGCGCTCAGCGGCACCTTCGAGTGGCGCTTCGGCTTCAACTGGGAACGCGACTCGGAGGGCCAGTTCCGTACCGAGATGGTCCTGGGCGACGGTCTGGCGGCCGCGCCGCCGGCCTCGTTCTCGTCCCAGGGCGTTGGACCCCACCTCGCGTGGGGCGGCAGCAGCGGCGGGTTCTCAGTGAACGAAGGCTACGGTCACGTGGACGGAGGAACGATCACCGAGCTGGGGACGGTCAGTGGCGTTCATCCCTTCGCCATACGAGGTGACACGGCCACGGGTACCTACAGCATCGCCGTCGACGGTGCGTCGGTGGCCTCCGGCGTGGACTTCGACGGGACGCCGACCCAGTTGACCAACATGCGGTTTGTAGGTTGGCGGTTCTGCTGCCACCTTGAGAGCAGCTTCACGTACGTCATGCTTCGCCAGACGTTGGCGACGCCCCCCGAGGTGACCGTGGGCGCCAAGACGTCCTGCTTGTTGGACGACACCGGCCTCGTGGCGCGCTACTACATGGACGAGGCGACCTCTGGCCAGACCGGCCCTGTGTTCGACAGCGGTCCGGCCACCGCGGTCGACCTGTCCATCACCACCGATGGTGCCGAACCGGTCTACGTGGACGATGGCGGCAACCGCGGTCTTCGTTTCGATACGGTGGGCTCGAACGCGCGCGTCATCGGCTCCATCGACAACACCAAGATCGCAGCGCTGCATGGCGCTGAAGCGCTGACCATCGAGTTTGTTGCCGACATCGACGCCGGCAGCGACTCCAGCAACCCGACGCCTCTATGGATCGGACCGAACTCCAGCTACAGCGACGCCCGCCTCCACCTCATCGCGCGGGGGAGCAACGCGATGGTGACGCGCTGGCGCTCCATCGGGTCGGCCGGCGTCGGCTTTGGACCCCAGTGGAACTCGGCGTGGCTGAACGGCCGGCACGTCTATCACCTGGTCTGGGATACGGCTCAGGCCTCGCAGACCAGCCGCATTCGGCTGTATCGCGATGGCGTGCTGATTCCTGTCACGATTGCCGGCAGCATGCCGAGCCAGAACGATCAGCTGTTCATCGATAACGACCTGACTACCGCGACGCTGATCTTCGGCAACGTGGGCGGTGGGGGATTCGGGATGGACGGGACTGTGTTCTATGGAGCCATCTACGACGGCGCCATGACGGCGACGCAGATCTCCACGAACGCGGCCATCCTGCTGAACAATGACGACACCCCGTAACCCACTAAGGATACCAGCCTTCATAGGCCTTGCCCTGCTCACCGCCAGCGTGACGTCGGGCTGCCCCAGCCGGACCGCCCGCCCCTCGGTGCTGATGGCGCCGGGAACAGCCTTCTACGACGGCGCGTCTGGGGCGCAATTGTCGCCGGAGGCGGCGCTAGAGCGCCTGTCGACGCGCCACGTCTACGTCGGCGAGCGTCACGGTGACGCTGCGTTTCACCGGGTGCAGCTTTCGGTGATCCAGGCGCTTGCGGCGAAAGGTCCTGTGGCCGTCGGGGTGGAGTGGCTCAACCGCGACATGCAGGCCACCGTCGACCGCTTCTCAGCCGGTGAGATCGCCTGGGAGGCGTTCGACGCCGCCGTGGGCCTTACCAAGCGGTGGCGGGACAAGGCGTCGGCTCAGCACCGGCGGATCCTGGAGTGGTGCCGCGACAACAAGGTTCCGATCCTGGGCCTCAACGCACCTACGGGGCTGTCGCGTACGGTTGCCCGCAGTGGCCCCGAGGCTGTTTCGGAGGACCTGCGGCGTTGGTTGCCTGCGCTGGATACCGGCAACGATGCGCACAAGGCGTACTTTGCCGCGCTGATGAAAGCGGCGGCACGGCATCATGCGCCCTCCTCGAAGACGAAAGGGGGAGGCGCTCACGGTGGCCACCACGCGATGTCTGCCAGCATGCTGGACCGCTACTACCGGGCCCAACTGGTCTGGGACGAGAGCATGGCCACCGCCGCCAGCGAGTACATGCGTTCGGCTCCCAAGCGACGCCTGATCGTTCTGGCGGGACTCGGGCATGTGGATCACGGTCACGGAATCCCGCTGCGGGTAAAGGCCTGGGTGGACGCAGCCCCGTTCGCCATCGTGCGTCCGCTGGGGCCTGAGGAGGCCCCGGCCCCAACCGGCGCAGGCCCTTATCCAGAGCGGCTCGCCGATGTCTTCTGGCGGGCCGGCAACTGATGCACGTCAAAATTGGAACGTTTGCCAACGTCGCGCGTGAGACACAGGGGGTCGACGGGAAGCCGCGACCCAACATTTGCATCGCGAGCGCAAACGTCTAAAATGTTTGGGCGCAATCTCCCGTAGATTCCGTATCCCTCGGGATACGCAGCAAAAGAGGCAACGTGGTAAGACGACCCGACCAGGATCTCATCGGAAAGGTCTGGTGCGAGCGCTTCGAAATTCTCGATTTCGTCGGCCGCGGGGGCATGGGGAACGTCTTCAAGGCCCGCCAGCTGAAGATTGACCGCGAGGTGGCGCTCAAGGTCATCCATCGCAAGCTGACGACCGATGAAAAGCAGGTCAAGCGCTTCGAGCGTGAGGCGCAGGCCAGCTCCAAGCTCAACCACCCCAACAACATCCGCGTCTATGACTACGGAACCGGTGAGGATGGACGGCTGTTCATCGCCATGGAGTTCCTGCGTGGTCAGACGTTGGCCGACATGATCTCTAGCGAAGGTGCGCTTCCTCCCGAGCGCGTCCTTCACGTCACCAAGCAGCTGCTCAAAGCGCTGGCGGAGGCGCACCAGTTGGGCCTGGTCCACCGCGACCTCAAGCCCGAGAACATCTTCCTGTGCGAGGTCTATGGCGAGCGCGATTTCGTCAAGGTGCTGGATTTCGGCATCGCCAAGAGCCTCACAGCCGCCAAGGAGCAAGCCGACCTCACCCAGACCGGGTTCATCTGCGGCACCCCGCGCTACATCTCCCCGGAGCAAGCGCTGGGGCAGCCCGTGGACGGTCGAGCCGACCTCTACGCGGTCGCGGTCCTCATGTACGAGATGCTGACGGGACGCCCGCCGTTCCTGGGTGAAAACCCCATCTCGATCGTGATGAAGCACGTCTATGACGATGCGCCTCCCCTGACCGGGATGGAGAAATGGGGCCACGAGGGCGCGCGCCTGAAGGTGCTCGTCGAATCGCTGCTGGAGAAGAACCCGTCGCGCCGCCCCGAATCGGCCGAGAAGGTGCTGGCCTACCTCAACAAACAGGCGACGATCGAGCAGCTGACCGGCGGACGGGTGAAGACCCCCGGCGCCAGTGGTGGACCTCCGCCGATGCCAGGCGCTGCAGGCGGCGGCGGGCTCCCGAGCTTCGACGAGGCCACGCGCAACCGCGGTGGCGGCGGTGCTCCGCCACCTCTGCCGGGTGGCAACCCCGACCACACGGCCATGTTGCCGGCCAATATGGTACCCGGCGGGCCTCCAGGGCCACCGGGACCACCTCCGGGTGAGCCGCCTGCAGAGGCGACTCGGATGATGCAGCAGCCAGGCGACCTTCGTTCGTTCGTCGAGAGTACGAATGATGACGAGGAGGAAGCCGAGGCCACGCAGTTCCTGACCACCGGTCCGGCCGCCGGCGGCGGCAACTTCATGGACTTTGCCAGCGGCGACGACGAGGAGGCGGCCAACGCCACCAAGATGATGTCGCTCGACGACCTGGCCGACCAGAAGAACGAGTTCGCCAGGCGTCATCAGCCGGCCAGCAACCGTCGGAATACGGGGCTGGTGCGGGTGCAGAACAGCGGACGCCGGCGGTTGCACACCGACCTGGTGGGCCGTCCGGACATGACCCCACCGGATCTCGAGGCGCCTCGGCGTCGTCGGGGTGGAGCGCCGACCTGGGCCCTGGTGGCTTCGGGAGTCGCCATCAGCGTCATCATCCTCAGCGTGTTTGCGCTCGTGATGACCAAAAAGAGCGATCCCGCGCCCCAGCAGGTCGCGGTGGACGCCAAGGAAAAGCCTGCCAAAGCCCAGGTCGACGAGCCCGCCACCGACGGTGATGGTGACGAGGAGGAACTCGACGAGGCCGACAAAGAGAGGATGCGGCGACGGGCCGCCGACAAGGCCAGGGCGAAGGCCAGGGCCGCCAAGAGAGCCAAGGCCAAGAAGCGGGTGATCAAGGCCGCCAAGAAGACCGAACCGGCGGCTGCCAAGCCAGCTGCGGGAGCTGCAGCGCCTGCCACAGCGGCTGCCAAAACGCCCGCCGCCGCTGCTGCCGCTCAACCTGCTGCTGCCGCAGCGGCGCCTGCTGCCGCCCAGCCAGCTGCTGGGGCCCAGCCCGCCGCTGGCGCTCAGCCTGCTGCTGGCGCTCAGCCTGCTGCTGCTGCTCAACCTGCTACCGCAGCGGCGCCTGCAGCCGGAGACGCCGTCATGGCTACCGGGACGGCAGGGGCAACGCTAGGGACCCAGCTAGCGATGCTTCAGGCGCCCCAGGCGGCTCAGAAGGTCGCCGCCAAGCCGGCCCCTGCGCCGCGGACGGCCTCCGCCAAGAAGCCCGCTGTCAAAAAGAAGAAGAAGAAGAAGGTCACCGCCAGTGCCTTCTCGCCGTCCAGCAGCAAGCCGAAGAAAAAGAAGAAGAAAAAGAAGAAGAAGAAGAAGGGCGGCTTCAACGTGTTTTGACGCGACGCGTCGCTCGTGGCATTCATCGGTGACGAAACGGACCGACAGTCGTGACTGCGGTTCCTTCCATTGCCAAGGAGACGGCCCGACGTGACTGCGGCGGATAGTTCACACCTGATGACCACGACGCGCTCGCTGGGGCGACGCCTGGTCATGGTCCTGGCGGCCTTCATCCTGGCCGGTGGCGTTCTGGCGAGCCCCTCTGCCCACGCAGAGGATCGCGAAAAAGCGCTCCAACTCTTCAACAAAGCCAAGACTCTGCATGAAGAGGGCAAAAACCAGGAGGCGGTCGACGCCCTCCGGGAGGCCCTCAAGAACTTCGACAACGACGGTATCCGGCTGACCATGGTCAACCGGTATCTGGACCTGGGACAGCCCGAAGATGCGGCGGCCGTCCTGAGCCAGGTGACCGACAAGAAGATGCGGAAGATGGTCAAGAAGCTGCGAGGTCAGATCGAGGACCTGCTGGCCAAGCCGGTCACCGTGAAGCTGAGCGCGGAGCCGGCAGGCACTCAGGTGTCCATCGACTCCAGCGACTGGCAGAGGCTGCCGCTGACGCTCGACCTTCCACGCGGTAAGCACCGCTTCACGTTCAAGGCCAAGGGGCGCAAGAAGAAGGAAATCGTCAAGGTGCTCAAGGGCGTCAAGACGGTGCCGATCTTCGTGTCCCTGGGGGCGCCGCCAGGGTCGTGGAGGGTGCAGCTCGAGCCGTCGGGTGACCTCAAAGACGTACGCATCATCTTCAACGGCAAGCAGGTCAACCTGTCCGCCGAAGAGCGGCTCAAGTCCCTGTCCTTGCCGCGCAAGCAACAGCCGGGACGCTTCAAGGTCCAGTGCCTCAAGGGCATCGACGACTTCGCCGCAGCGACCATCGACATCGTCAGCGGCAAAGAAGCCATCGCCATCTGCAAGTTCGCCGGCGGGGAGGGGGAGGGCATCGGAGAGATGAACCTGATCCTCGGCGGTGTCATGGCCGGTGTCTTCGCAGCCGGTATCGCCACGGGTGTGGGGCTGTTCGTGAGCTACGAGCAGGATTTGGCGGACTTCCCGCCACCCCGCTACGAGGTCAGCTCGTCCAAGCCGGCGATTGGTGGCGTTGCCATCGGTTTGGGCGTCGTCGCTGGCGTGATGAGCGCGCTGTTCTTCGCGGAAGTCATCGATCTCGGTGGCGACGAGGATAGTGAGTAGCCGTCCGCGCGCGCTGCCTCCGCATCTGCGCTACTACCAGCGGATCCTCGACACCTGCGAGCCCTACCTTATCGCTCGCAAACCCGTGGCCGACGCGCTGGATCAGTCTCCGATGGGGCTCCAGATCCCCCCCGAGAACGTGATCGACCCTCAGCGCGTCGCCAGCGGTCCGTTTCTCAACCTGGTCAAACGCCTCGATGAGATGGCCTACGGTCCACTGGGGCTGACGATGCCGTCGTGGGTGTTCTACGACTGCGCCGTGATGCCCGGGGCCCTGTTCGGCTTCGCCCGTCGCGCCAGCGAGCTTGACCCGTGGGTGCGCCGCCCCCTGGCAATTCCTGACGACTACGATGGGCTGGTCCCAATGTCGTCGTTCATCGCCATCCCGACGTCTGGCCACCATGCGCCCGACGACCATGATGCGGCCAGCAAAAGCGATGCGCCTTTGTGGTTGTGCTACTCGCTCTGCTCGATCAACGAGGTGGCGGCCGGTGGTGCCCCCGAGGGGCTCTGGCGCGTCACGCTGGCGGCTGGAACCGCGGCGCTTCGCATCGAATGGATGCGGGTCACGTGCCGTTGGCGCTCGCCCCGCCTGGGGCTCTATGCGGGCCTCAGTCCTCTGAAGCTGGTGACGGCGTACACGCCCGCCCACGACATCGTGCAGACCCTCACGTTCGACGTACACACCGATGCCCCAGCCCGTAGCCGTTTGCTGCGCGGAGATTTGACGGGTCCCGAGGGGATCCACCGCTACATCGATGCCGATGACCTCGGCGCGATCCAGGAGCTCCAGGACGAGATTGAAGCTGGCGCAGCCATCTACGTGGCGGGCCCGGCCGAGATTCGGGGCGCCGAGACGCGGGTCCCGTTGATGGTGGGTGGCAGCGGCGACGACTATGAGCCCGAGGTCGGGTTTGTGCGCAGGTTCCAGGGGTAAGCCGTGAAGCTGTCCTTTTCCACGCGCAACGACGCCATCCTCGAGCAGCTCGACACCTTCGTCGTGGCGACGGGGGACAATCAACCTGCACTGAATCTGGAGCCGTTCGGGTTGACGGTTCGGTGGGTGATCGATCCGACCAAACGCCGTTCGGGGACTTTTCTCGACCTGCTGCAGCGTCTCGACGCGCTGACCTTCGGCCCCGAAGGGATGCCGATGGACAAGTGGGTCTTCTACAACTGCGCCGAGCTGCCCGGGTTCATCTATGGCTTCGCCCTGCCCGCCGACGAGCTCTCCCAGGCGGAGCGCGAGCTGTTCGGCTGCCCCGTGGGCTATGACGGCCCGGTACCCTTCTCGATGTACATCGCCATCCCGATGTTCGAGGACGGCGCCTGGTTCGGGCACAACCTGGCCAGCCTCAACGCGACGTTCCCGCACCGAAGCCTGGGGGGCCTCGGACGGATGACCAAGGCGATAGCGCTCAAGGCCTTTGGTGCGCGCACGTTCTTCGGGGCCACCCAGTGGCTCAGCAAGGCGCTGTTCATCCACACCAAGTTCGGCCCTCTGGACGTCACCACTGCCTACACGCCGGCCCACAGCATCCCCGAGACCCTGACCTACGGGTTCACGGTGACCGACGAGTCGCTACGGGCAGCGTGTGGAGACAAAACGGTCACGCTGCACCGGCCCGAGCCGACGCTGCACCTGGAGGGTACCGACGTGGAGGGCATGCGCGCCGTGCAGGCCGATATCGAAGCGGGTGCGCGGTACCAGATGGTGGGTGCACCCAGCATGCAGGCCGGGCAGGCCGTGCACCGCCTGGCGAAGCTCTAGGCTGGTCAGGCACACAAGCCCGTCCCCGACTTTCGCTTCGTTGGGGGACAGTGAAGGTCCGCAGCGGCCCTTCGATGGAAGGGCTGTGCTGGTCCGTCGCATTGTAGGACGATCTCATTCGCCCCCAAACCCCCGCTGGGGGTTCCTTGCCGCTGCGCGGCGCCCACTGCGCTCCTCCGCTCCTCCGGTCGCAAGCTCCCTCCGTCGCTCCGTCGCTTCGGGGCGTCCGACGGGGTCGGACTGCGGATTAACACGCGGCGTAGTCTTTCGCTTGGCGGTGCCTTGCCGCCACGGGCCGAACTCAGCGCTGGAGTTTGTTCATGAGTCGCCAGCGGGGGGCGAGTTTCGGGCTAGGGCTTCACCCTCGGCATGACCGGGGGCGGGAGCGGGCGTAGCGGAGCGCGGCGCCTGAAGCCTCGGTCCAGCACGATGCCCCACAGCGCTACGTCGGCGGACGTTCCGTCGGTCCCCTGCCAGACCTCCACGATGTGCATGGTCTGCCCGCGTCGCAGCGTGATGGACCAGCTCTTGCGCAGGTTGAGCTTGGCCAACCCGACCACGGTGAAGCCCGCGTACTTCTTCTTGTGGCGCAGGCGATACCCGTTGCGGGCCGCCTTGACCGCGGCGTCGAGGCTCACCTTGGTCTGAGCTACAAGGTCGCGACGCCCCCGGTCCCTGGGCTCGACCCGCTCGGTTCCCTTGACCAGTTCAATGCCGAGCTCTGCGAGCGCTCGACTCAGCTCCTCGAAGCGCTTGTCGTTGGCCCCGGCGCGGGCGTCGCCGGCCAGGGTGGCGAGCGTGACGGCGACCAGCAGTGGGGCAATCCGAGGCATCGGTTCCCAGGATAGCGAAAAACTGGCCGCGTTGCCGAGGTCGGGCGAGCATGCCCTCACTCAGCGATCTCAGAGATCCCAGCGATCTCAGTGGTGTCAGGGAGGCTCCCAATGGCGACGCATGCCTACGATGGTCAGGTGCGCAATCCGTACGACGCGACCGACAAGCTTCAGGCTCTGGTCGAGCAGATGGCGCTCAACGCCGTCCCAAAACCCGGCGACGTCATCGACGGCGAGTTTCAGGTCACCCGTCTGCTGGGTTCGGGAGCAATGGCGCGGGTCTTCGAGGTGCGGCGCCTGGACGTGGACGGCATGCGTCTGGTCGGCGAACCGCTGGCGCTGAAGCTGCTCGACACCGACCCCACACTGCCGATGCACTTCCGGGCCGATGCCGCCCGCCGCTTCCAGGTGGAGGCGATGGCACTGGGCAAACTCGACCATCCCAACATCGTGCGCCATGTGGATTTCGGGCTCACCGCAGACAACAACATCCCTTACCTGGTCATGGAGCTGGTCGAGGGGCGCAACCTGTTCGAGATCATCGAGGATCCCGGCGTCCAGCTGTCGCCACGCCACGTGGCCCGGCTCATGCGGCAGCTGGCGGGGGCTCTGGCGGCGTGCCATGAGCGCGGCATCGTCCACCGCGACGTCAAACCCGACAACATCATCATCCAGAACCTCGGCGCCCCCAACGAGCGCCTGGTCCTGGTCGACTTCGGTATCGCCCGGGTGCGCGACCGAAGTGCTGGCGGTGCCAAGCTGACCCTGCAGCACCAGATGATGGGGACGCCGCGCTACATGTCTCCCGAGCACCTCGACGCGGCATCGGCGGGCCCGGCCGCAGACCTCTACTCGATGGGAGTCGTGACGTACGAGTTGCTGAGTGGTCGCGCTCCCTTCGAGTCCGAGAGCCACCTGGACGTGGTGATGCAGCACATCAACGAGGCCCCGGCTCGGCTTCAGCTGCCCGAGGTGCCCGAGGCGGAGCGTGAGGTGTGGCAGCGCCTGGTGGAGTGCATGCTGCGCAAGACCCCCGATGAGCGGCCCACGGACGCCCAACAGGTGGCGGCCTGGCTGACGCCCCTGGCGCAGGATGGGGACATCACCAGCATCAAGGTGCGGCCGCGGCGGTTTCATACTCAGCGGACGCTGCTCATGCGCGCCCGGGCGGACGAGGAAGGCGGGCTCGCCGGCCTCGAGCAGGCCAGCAGCGAGGTCGGCCCCAACCCGGTCGTGCCTCGCAAACGCCTCAACTCGTGGCGCCGGCTCAAGGCCGCCGTCAAGGGACTGTTCGACTGAGCTGGCCGCGCCTGGAGGATGACGCGGGCCCAAGCGCCTGGTAAGACGGCGTCATGAGACGCTTCAAGCGCATCGGGGTGTACTGCGGGTCGAGCAACAACGTTGCCGAGCCGTATTTCGAGATGGCTCGCCACACGGGGACGCTGTTGGCCGAGCGTGGCATCGCCGTGGTCTACGGCGGAGGACGCGTCGGGCTGATGGGGGCCGTGGCGGATGCCGCGCTGGCCGCAGGTGGCGAGGTGATCGGGGTGATCCCGCAGAAGCTCATGGCCCTCGAAAAGGGTCATCCTGGGCTCACCGAGCGGTTCGTCGTGGACGGGATGCACTCGCGTAAGTCGCTGATGGCGCACCTGGCCGATGGGTTCATCGCGCTCCCAGGCGGCTGGGGCACCCTCGAGGAGCTGTTCGAGGTGGCGACCCAGACCCAGCTGAACTACTTTATGAAGCCGTTCGGGGTCCTCAACGTCGACGGCTACTACGACGGCCTGTTGAGCTTCCTCGACCACGCAGCCTCCGAGGGCTTTGTCCGGCCCCAGCAGGCGGCGATGATGCAGGTGGCGACGGACCCGGCGGCATTGCTCGACCAGCTGGCCGTCGTCAACATTCCGGAGGTCAAGGCATCCGCGCTATAGCCGCGATAGCCGGCCTGGCCCTGGGGGTTACCGCGGCGGTGCTACTCGCTCCCACGGATGCCCCCGCCAAGGGGCCCACCTTCGATCAGCTGTCCCCGCAGGACATCCTGAGCGGGAAGTTCAAGGGCGAGGAGCATCCCGACTTCGAGAAGCGCGGGCCGTTCTACATCCGCGGCGATGTCTGGAAGCGCTACAAGGCCATGAAGGACTGCGCCCGAGACCCCAAGTGCTCGGGGTTGAAGCGGCCGATGGGCATCGTGACCTGTTCCATCTTCCGCGGGTATCGACAGCAGAAGAATCGGTGGCTGGGGGAGATGACCGAGCGCAAGGCCCGTATCCCCAACGTGGGGGAGCGGGTCGAGAATGTCCTGCGGTACCTGGCGATGCCCGGCACCAGTCGGCACCACTGGGGGACGGAGATCGACCTGTCCTACAACCGCCGCTGCATGATGAGCAATCATCAGTACATGAGCGCCGCGGAGAACAAGGTGCGCTGCGCGCGTTACCACCGGCAGTGCCTGGCCAAGGGGTTCAGCGACAAGGTCTGCCGGCAGCGCCACCGGTTCTGCTACAAGCGCGACGGCGACGGGCTTGAGTTCTACAACTGGCTGCGGGACAACGCCGGGAAGTTCGGCTTCTGTCAGCCCTACAAGGGCTTCCCCGAGGAGCGCCATGGCCCGCTGTTCAAGCGCGGGTACGAGCCCGAGCGGTGGCACTGGTCGAGCTGCTGCGAGGCGCGGCGCAACTACGAGCAGATCGCGGCCGTGCTCGACCGCATCGCACCTCCGCCGGCGCACATCTTCGGCAAGTCCGAGCTGCGCAAGAAGGGTAAGCGCGACGGCTTGATGAAGCTTCATCAAAGTCTCGTGGTGGACGCGGCCCGCCAGCACATCCTCAACGTGCACGCTGAGTGCCTCAAATGCGCGGTGGATTGCGGGGACTAAGGGCTCTCATCTCACGCGGTCAATCCCGTGCCCGTGCCCGTGCCCGATGGTGTTTCGACGAGGATATGCTTTCGCCGCTAGAGCTTTGGCCTTGCAGGCCAGGGAGGGGTCGTCGCTTCGCTCCTCCGGGCACGGGCACGGGCACGGGCACGGGAAACACGAAAGCCCCCGGTCTCCCGGGGGCTTCGTTCATTCACTGAGTGGTGGATTACCAGCTGGCGGGGCGGACCGGCACCGGGCGGGTCTTCGCGCCGTGGCCGATGGCGACGCGGGCGACGTCGTTGCCGCGGACCTGGGTCGAGAAGTAGTGCTTGCCGCCGCGCTTGACCTTGGCGAAGCCCTCGAGGCGGCCGGCCGGCAGGTTGGTGAACAGGCGCGTCTCACCGGGAGCCAGCGTGCCCAGCTGCTGACCGCCGATGACAATCTTGGCGCGGCGGTGGAAGTGGTTGGTCACGCGGAGGCTGCCGAAGCGGGCCACCTTGGGGGCGAAGCTGCGGGCGGTGCCCATGCCCAGGGTGATGGTGTTGTTGCTGAGCAGCCGACCGCGGCGCTTGAAGGCGATGCTGTGGTTGCCGGGCATCATGTCGCCGAAGACGAGCGTCTGACCCGCCCGCACACGGCCCATGTTGCGTCCGTCGATGAAGAGGCGCGCTCCGCGCTGGTAGGGGTTGGTGACCTTCAGCGTGCTGAGGTAGCGGTCAAAGCGAATGCGGTTGGGTGCGCCCGGGACAATCTTCAGGTTCCGCTGCATGGTCGGGGCGTTGTAGCGCTTGCCGACGGGCACGGCCGTCAGACGGTAGTTGCCGGCGCGCATGGGGCCCGTCTTCATCTTCTGACCATCCGCCAGGGTGGCGAAGTAGCGCCCGTCCAGGTTGACCTTGATGGTCAGGCCCGTGCGGTTGACGAGCTTGGCGCGGCCGAAGATGGGGGCGACGCGCATGAACGTGGCCTTGCGCGGCGGCACGCTCACCTCACGGACGGTCTTGTGGCCGCGTGGGCCGGTGAGCTTCACGATGCGGATGCCGTTGGGCACGTGGAACAATGTTCGTGTGCTCTGGGCCGGGATGGTGCCTCTGGCGACGCCGTCTATGCGGATGTTCAGCGGGGCCATACGGTCGTTGGTGATCTTCAGCTGCCCGTCCAGACGGCTCTTGGCCGAAGCGGTGCCGGCCGTCAGCAGGACAGCGAGCGCGGTGAGGGCGGTAACAGCGGCTTTGGTACGAAGTTTCATGTCGGCAACCTCCAACGTCAGTGTTCGCCTGGACTGACGCAGCGTTCGCCGAACGATTCAAACTAAGTTGCCAGCTAACCCTCGGCCGACCCCTCGGAGAGGCGTCGGTAGCCGCGGCGCCAGTACATCAGCGGGCCACGCCCGTCCTCGCGGGTGACCGCGTCGATCACCTTGCCGACGACGACGGCATGGTCGCCCAGATCCATCGTCTGGTGGTGGTCGCAGACGACGTAGGCCAGGGCGTTGTTGACCACCGGGACGCCGTGGTCGGTCCACTCGCCGTCGATCTGGACGAACCCTTCGGTGGGCTCCCGACCTGGGATCGCGAAGTAGTTCGATGCAGGCTCCTGGTCGTCCGCCAGCAGGCTCACCGCGAAGCGCGACGAGGCAGCGATCATCTGCCCCATGCGGTTGTCGTGGTTGAGGCAGACCAGGACCAGGGGGGGATCCAGGGACACCGAGGTGAAGCTCGATACGGTCAGGCCGTAGAGCATGCCGTCGTCGTTGGTGGTGACCACCGAGACCCCGGAGGCCCAGGAGCCCATCGCCTTCTTGAAGTCCTCGGTATCCATGGCGACGAGCCTACAGGTCGCCCATCAGCTTGGCCATGATGGCTTTCTGCGCGTGCAACCGGTTCTCCGCCTGGTCGAAGATGATGGACTGGGGGCCATCGCAGACCTCGGCGGAGACCTCCTCGCCACGGTGGGCAGGCAGGCAGTGCATGAACACCGCGTCCTTGTCCGCCCGCGACATGGCCGCGGCGTCCACGGTGAAATCGGCGAAGTCCTGCAGGCGGATGCTCTGCTCCTCCTCCTGGCCCATGGATGCCCAGACGTCGGTGTAGACGATGTGGGCGCCTTCGATGTCCTCCATGGACTCCGATTGGATCATCTGGGTGCCAGCGGCCTGGGCGTCTTCGATGCCCAGCTCCACCATCTCGGGCTCCATGGCGTAGCCCTGGGGCGAGATGCAGACGAAGTCCATGCCCGCCTTGGAGCACATGAACATCAGCGAGTGGGCCATGTTGTTGCCATCGCCGACGTACACGAACTTCTTGCCCGTCGGGTCGCCGAAGACCTCGGTGATGGTCATCAGGTCCGCCAGTCCCTGGCACGGGTGGAGGAGGTCGGTCAGTCCGTTGATCACGGGGATGCTGCCGTACTCGGCCAGGTCCTCCACGTCGGAGTGGTCGAACACCCGGGCCATGATGCCGTCGACGTAGCGGCTCAGCACCTGGGCCGTGTCGCTGATGGGCTCGCCGCGGTTGAGCTGGATGTCGCGCGAGCTGAGGAACAGCCCGGTGCCGCCCAGCTGGTAGATGCCCACCTCGAAGCTCACCCGGGTCCGGGTGGAGCTCTTCATGAAGATCATGCCCAGGGTCTGTCCCGCCAGCGTCGAGCGGTACGCGTCGGGATCGGCCTTCATGGCGATGCCCAGGTCCACGACCGCTTTGACCTCTTCGGCGGTCAAGTCGTTGATCGACAGCAGGTGTCCGTTGCCAAAAGCCATCGCTGACTACTCCTCAAGTGTGTCGGTCGGTTCTTCGAACAGCTGCAGCTGTCGCTTGACCACGCCGGCCGCTCCGTCGTCGGCCTCGCGCAGGATTCGGGTGCCGGCGCGGTCGTTGAGCGCCGCGACGAGCTTGTCGGGGCTGGTGATGATGGCCGCCGAGCCGCCTTCCTCGAGGAAGTACAGCGAGGACTCGACCTTGGGGCCCATACTCCCGACGGCGAAGTGGCCCTCGTCCAGCAGCTGCCGCATTTCGCTGGACGTGACCTGCTCGAGGGCGCGCTGTTCGGGCTTGCCGAAGTCGGCATAGACGTTGTCGACGGCCGTCAGCATGAGCAGCACGTCGGCGCCCACGAAGCCCCCCATCAAGGCCGCCGTGCGGTCCTTGTCGATGACGGCGTCAACCCCCGCCAGCTCGCCCCGGGCGTTCACCGCGACCGGGATACCCCCGCCACCGCCGGCGATGACGATGTGCTTGGCCCCGAGCAGGGCTTCCACCCCTTCCAGCCCCAGGATGTCCAGGGGTTTGGGGCTCGGCACCACCCGACGCCAGCCGCGCCCGGCGTCTTCGACCACCTTGTAGCCCAGGCTCCGGGCTACCTCTTTGGCGCGCCACTGGGACAGGAACGGGCCCACGGGTTTGGTTGGGAGGTGAAAGGCCGGGTCCTGCTCGCTGACCAGCACCTGAGTCACCACCGTCGACACCGGTCGCTGGAGTCCGGTCTTCTTCATGACGTTGCGCAGCGAGCGCATCAGCAGGTCACCGATAGAGCCCTGGGTGGCGGCCACGCAGACGTCGAGGGGATGGGGCGGGACCTTGGTGGAGGCCTCTTCGGAGCGGATCAGCTCGCGCCCGACCTGCGGTCCGTTGCCGTGCACGACCAGCACCCGGTAGCCCTCGCGGACCATCGCCAGGATGTTGGTGGCGACCTTGTTGGCAGCCCGGATCTGCTCGCGGTAGGTGCCGACTTGATCGGCCCGGATCAAGGCGTTGCCGCCGACCGCCAGGACCGCGATGCGTGAGCCGGGGACCGCGGGGAGGTCGTCGGCGTCTCGGAGCAGATCGTTCATTCGGCCAAGGTCGTTAGCACACGGGTAGGGGGCGCGCCAGTACCCCTTTGAGGCCCGTGGGGGTACACTAGGGGTATGGATTCCGCACCCCGTCTCCTCCTCGCCTCCATCGCTGTCGCGCTCATTTTTTCGGGGTGCCCCAAGGAGCTGGGCGACGTCTTCGAGAACACCGAGAAGGAGCGGCAGGCGCACCGCATGGGCGGGCCGAAGGAAGAAGAGCCCGAGGAGGATGACAGCGCCCCAGTTGCTGAGGCCAAGGCCAAGGACACGCTCAAGGGGCGACGGCTCAAGCCTGGCTCGGTGGCGTCCCGGCTGTACGCCGAGATCGTCAAGCGCATCAAGTGTCAGGAGCCCGAGTGTTCCCAGGATGTCCTGACCCGTCTGCAGAAGGCGAAAGACACCTTCGCACCGGCCTTTGGCGAGCTGCTGGATGGGCAGCAGGCCGAGCCGGTCACCATCGAGACCATCAAGGTCGCGGGGATTTTGGGCCTCAAGGAGGCGGCCGAGGGTGTCGGGACCATGGCCGTGCAGAACCCTGGGGAGATGCGCTCGGAGGCGATCTGGAGCCTCGGCAGCATTGGCGGCAAAGAGGCCGTCGCGCAGCTGCGGCGGCTGGCCGGTGTCGGGATGAATACGCAGGCTCAGGAGAAGGTCTGCAAAGCCTATGGCCGCATCAAGATGAAGGAGGCGATCCCCGACGTCGCCGAGCTGCTCCGATCCCCGTCCAAGGCCGTCCGCTCGACCTGCGCCATCGCGCTGGGGCTCACCAAGTCCGACCAGGCGGTGACGTACCTGGCGCCGTTGCTGGAGGATTCCCGCAAAGAGGTGCAGCGGGCTGCCACCCGAGCCCTGCGTGCGATCGGGAGTGACGAGGCCAAGAAGGCCCTGGCGGGCGCGGGCAAGTAGAACGCTCGTTATAGTCTCGTCTGGACAAACAACGACGCGCTTCACAAAGAGATTGACTCTGCGGTCAGGGTTTTGCAGAGTCGCCGCCCCACAGCCCCCGGGGACCCGGGGAGAGCGCCGGAGGTGGCGGGTGAACAAGGCTCTGAAGCTAGTCGTAGCGGCCCTCGTAGCCGTCCTCATTCCTTCCGCGGCCTTGGCCCAGGGCACGCCGTCCCCTGACCAGAAGCCATTTGGCCATGGGGCCTTTATCAAAGAGATGGGGCAGACGATCCTGGCGCCGATGGCCGCGCCCATCCCGGAGCCGAAGCTCCAGCCCGCGCTCAAGGCGCCGGGTGATGGACCGATCGTCACCCGCGAGGTGCTCGGGTACCTGCCGTACTGGACCATCAGCCAGGGCTACCAGGTGCAGCGCTGGGACCTGATGACGGTGCTGGCCTGGTTCGCCGCCGAGATGAACGCCCAGGGCAACATCACCGCGTTCCACGGCTGGGGCGGGTCGACCACCGCGGCGCTGGTCGAGGAGGCCCACGCCCACGGGGTCAAGGTCATCGTCACGGTGACCAACTTCAACGACAGCCAGATCGACACCCTGCTGCAGAGCCCGACCAATCGGGCCAACGCTATCCAGAGCTGCCTGGACTTGATGGCGACCCACAACGCCGACGGCATCAACATCGACTTCGAGTTCGTGCCCGCCAGCGCCAAGCAGGAGTTCGTCACGTTCATGACGGATCTGAAGGACGCGGTGGCGGCGGTTCAGCCCAATGGTGGGGAAGGGCACGTCAGCCTGGCCGGGCCCTCCGTCGATTGGTGGGGGTCGTACGACTACGACCAGCTCCTGATCCACACCGACGGCATCATGGTGATGGCCTACGGCTACCACTACGGCGGCGGCAACCCGGGCCCGACGGCACCGCTCGTCGGCGGCGGGGGCCTCTCTGCCAAGTCGGTCACCACGACCATCGAGGAGTACATCCAGTACGGTGGCTACGAAAACCGCCACAAGGTCATGATTGGGCTGCCGTGGTACGGCCGGGAGTGGCGGGTCGCGGATACATCGATTCCGGGGACCAGCCTGGGTGGGTCGGGGGCGATCTTCTTCACCAAGGGTGAGGACGAGGCGGCCAACGATTCGGTCGAGGGTCAGAAGCAGTGGCACGACCTGAGCAAGACGGCCTGGTATCACATCAATCGCTCCGATGGGTTGCACCAGGTTTGGTACGACGACGGGGAGTCGTTCCACGCCAAAATCGACTACGTGGACGAGATGGACCTCGGTGGCGTGGGGATCTGGGCGCTCGGGTACGACGGCACCATCCCCGACTACTGGGATGCCATCGAGACCGTGCTGACCGATCCGGTCGTCGAGCCGGATCCCGATCCCGAGCCGGAGCCCGCTCCCGAGGTGGCGCCTGAACCTGCCCCGGAGCCGGCGCCGGAGCCGATGCCCGAGACAGCCCCCGAGCCGATGCCCGAGACAGCCCCCGAGCCGATGCCCGAAGCAGGGCCCGAGCCCATGCCCGAGACCGCTCCCGACCAGGCGCCTCCAGTCCCCGACGCCGCGGCCGACGAAGCCGGGACCTCCAACGGCGGCGTCACCAACACCTATGCGCAGTCCGGGACCAGCAGCTTCGTGGAGAACGGCAGCGACGGTGGATGCACCGGTGGTGCACCGATGATGCCGTGGCCCTTCGCCATGGGGCTGCTGATGCTGGCGGCGCTGTTCCGGGGGCGCGACGATCGGTGAGCGTGGTCGCGCTGGGGCCTGCGGACTGGGGAAACCTGGGGCTTTGGGCTTCGCCTGACCAGACGTATGTCAGCGCCTGCGAGGCGCTCGCCGACCGGCTCGCGGAGGCGGCACGGCTGACACCCGGTTGCTCGGTCGCCGATGTGGGCTGTGGCCGCGGGGCGCAGTTGGCCCGGTGGGTGCGGACCTTCGGGGTCGAGCGGGTCGAGGCGTTCGACACGGCGCATGGGAGCGCCGCACAAAAGCTTGTCATGCGCTGCGGGTTAGCGGCGTCGGTGGCGGTCCATGACGGTGGTCTGGAGCGGCTGGAGGCGGCCTCGGTGGACCGGGTGGTGGCATTGGATTCGGCGTACTTCTTCGATACGCGGCGGGAATTTGTGCAGGAGGCCGCGAGGGTCTTGAAGCCTGGCGGGCGACTGGGGCTGGCGGACCTGGTCGTGAGCAAGCCCGGGCACCGCCGGCTGAAGTGGGCGGCGCGGATCAGTGGCGTACCCACCGCGAACCTGTGGACGGCGGCCGACTTTGGGCGGGAATTGGCGGATGCTGGGTTCACCGACCTGCGCTGGGAGACGGTGACACGGCAGGTGCTCGGCGGGTTTGCCGCGGCGGTGAAGGCCCAGGGCAGGGCGGTAGCACCGGCGGAGCCGTGGGTGAAGGTGTGGGCGACCGGGAAGATGTGCCGCGTGGCGGTGGAGAGCCAGGTGCTGGAGTACGTGCTGGCGGGGGCGGCCCGGAGCTGAGCTGAGCTGAGCTGAGCGCCGCTTCCGTTCAGCTGTCCAGTAACGCCCTCAACTCGGCGAAGCGCTTCTTGGTCTCCTTTTTGGCCAGCTCGCCGCCGTCCCCGCCCAGCTTGGCGCGGTCGATGTCGACGCGATTGTCGCCCGGGATATCCCTCAGGAACCGACTCGGCCGGGCAGGCTCGGTGCCCTGGAACTTCCGCTTCAGCTTGGCGTACGTCAGGTAGCAGTACTGCTTGGCCCGGGTGATACCGACGTAGAACAGCCGCCGTTCCTCGCTTACGTCTCCGCCGTCTTGAATCGTCCGCTGGTGCGGCAGGACGCCCTCCTGGCAGCCCACCACGAAGCTGGCCGGAAACTCGAGACCCTTGGACGCGTGCAGCGTCATCAGCGTCACCTCGTCGGCTTCCTCCGCTTCCTCGCTGGCGTGGTGCTTGTCCAGCGCCACCACGCGGAGGTAGTCGCGCAGCGTCGTCTCGGGCTTGCGCTGCTGATACCGCTTCATGCTCTCCAGCAGAGCCTCCACGTTGGCCCACCGCGTCTTTCCGCCGGGGCCTTCGGTGGGGCTGCGAATCCAGGCCTCACGTGCCCGGGTCTGGTCGATGATCAACCGCCCCGTGGCCGCGAGATCCTTGTGCTCCTCCCAGTACGCTTGTGCCGCACTCAAGACGCGCTGGAACTCGACCATTCCGTCCGCGGCCTTCCGTGTCAGCCCCTCGATCTGTGTGGCGTTGGCCAACGCCACGTCCAGCGTCAGAGAATGGGCCTCGGCGAAGTCGTAAAGCTTCTCCAGACTCCGCGGGCCGATGCCGCGGATGGGGAAGTTGATGACCCGCATCAACGCCTGTCGGTCCTCGGAGTGATCCACCAGCCGCAGGTACGACAGGATGTCCTTGATCTCCTTGCGTTCGTAGAAGTCCGAGGCGCCGATGAGCTTGTAGGGCACCGACGACAACCGAAGCGCGTCAGTCAGCGCCTGCGCCTGCCCCGAGGTGCGGAACAGTACGCCGAAGTAGTGCCACGGCCAGTTCATCTGCTCGGCGCGCCGACGAATCTCGGCCGCTACGAAGTTGGCCTCCGCGCGGGCGTCTTTGCAGGTCACTACATGGACCGGCTCACCCTGTCCCGACGCGGTCCAAAGCGCCTTGGCCTTGCGCGCCGTGTTGATGGCGATGACCGCGTTGGCCGCGTCCAGGATGTGTCCCGTGGACCGGTAGTTCTGCTCCAGCCGCACCACCGTGGCGTCGTGGAAGTGCTTTTCGAAGGACAGGATGTTTTCGATGCGTGCGCCCCGCCAGCCGTAGATGCTCTGGTCGTCGTCACCCACCACACACAGGCTGCGGTGTCCGGCGGTCAGCAGCCGCACCAGCTCGAACTGGGCGCCATTGGTGTCCTGATACTCGTCCACCAGGACGGTCTGGAAACGGCGCCGCCATTTCTCGCGGATCTTCTCGTTGTGGGTGAGGAGCTCGATGGGCTTGAGGATCAGGTCGTCAAAGTCGATGGCCCGATAGGCGTGCAATCGCTCGACATAAGCCTTGTAGACGCGCCCGGTCAGACGGGTGCTGGAGTTGGCGATCAGCTGCTCCGGCGTGAAGCCCTCGTTGCGAGCGTTGCTGATGGCCGTCAGCAGCATCTGAGGGTCGTGGCGCTTGGGGTCCAGCTTCAGATCACGCAGCCCATGCCGCACGAACGATGCCTGGTCGGCCGCATCCAGCAGGGTGAAGCGCCGCTTGAATCCCAGGGCGCGGGACTCTTCCTCGACGAATCGCAGACCCAGGGAGTGGAAGGTCCCCACCGTCACCCCCGACGCGGCCTCGGCGCCGGCCAACAGGGCCACGCGCTCCGCCATCTCGCCGGCTGCTTTGTTGGTGAACGTCAGCGCAAGGATACGGCCCGGGTCGAGGCCATCGTTGTGGATGAAGTGCGCGATCCGCACTGTGATCACACGCGTCTTGCCGCTGCCCGCGCCGGCCAGCACCAGTAGCGGTCCGCCCCGGTGGACCACGGCTTGCCGCTGCTGCGGGTTGAGCCCGTCGACGAGCTCGTGAATCGAAGGCGGTCCGTTGCGGTGCATCCTGGCTCTACCTACCACATGACGGACTGTTCTCAGTCACGCTGTCACCCAGTCCTCGCGTCGAGCGCATCGGCCGAGTACCCTCGGCACCCCATGCGGCTCAAGGGTCGTGTGACTTGGGTGCGATATCCTGAAATTGCAGGTGTTTACGGCTGGGGGCCGCGATGAAGAAGCAGACGATTGTAGGTGCGTTGGTGTTGACGGTGTTCGGAACCGCGATGGGCTGCGGTGACGATGGCATTCTCGGGGGCGGGTTCCTCATTACGCCCGAAGATGAGGTCCAGCTCGGCCAAGGCGTCGACCAACAGATCGAGCAGGAGTACATCATCGTCGCCGACAGCGACCCTGTCGCGCAGTGGGCTCGTGAGCTCACCCAGGGACTGGTGGCTGGTTCGGTCGAGTTCCGCGATCCCGAGACCTTCGGCGGCTACAAGGTCGAGGTCCTGTGGAAGGACGACCTGGTCAATGCCTTTGCGGCACCCGGTGGGTTCACCTACCTGTCCACCGGTCTGATCCTCGAGTCGGACACCTGCGCGGAAGTGGCCGGTGTGATGGGCCACGAGTTGGCCCACGTTACCCAGCGTCACGGCGTGAAGGCGCTCGAAGCCGCGCTCGGTATCTCGCTGCTCGCCGACATCGTCTTTGGTGAAGGGTCCATCGCGTCGACCGCGGCGCAGACCGTCTGGGCCGCCGTCCAGAACACCCAGTTCTCCCAGGATGACGAGTCCGAGGCCGACGAGGTCGGGCTGCAGATCGCCCACGCGGCCGACTACAACCCCTACGCCCTGGCGGTTTTCTTCCAGAAGCTTCTGGCGTTGGAGGAGGCGGCCGGCGGCACGTCCGAGGTGGCGCAGTTCTTCTCGTCACACCCGCCGTCCGAGGAACGGTCTGCCAACATCGTCGCCTCGATCACCGAGAAGTACCCCGGCGTCTGGACGGAAGCGGGGCCCGAGGGCTACGCCTGCCAGAACACGACGCTGACCTTCGAGCAGGTCAAGGCCGCCATCACGGCCGGGTCCCTGACGAAGAAGCCGGGTACGGGTGAAGGCCCGCCCCCGGAAGAGCCCACCACCGAGCCCACCGAAACCCCGTAGAGGAAAGGGCAGTGCAGACCTGGCGCACGGTTCTGGGGCTCTCGCTGCTGACGATGGTGGTTTCGGGCTGTCCCCAGCACCTGCCCCGGCCGACGCCGATGGCGCCGCTGAAAGACGGGGTCGTGATGACCGCCGGGGTGCGCATCGTTGCCGAAGACGGCAGCTTCGTGCTCGAGCCCCATCAGCGTTTCGAGGCGCCCTTTCGGGTCAAGGCGCCGCCGGTCGTGATGGAAGACAGCATCGAGTTGGGCAACGACCAGAAGTGGGTTGGCTGCGTGTTGTCCCGGCTCTCCAACACCTGCTTTCGCAGCTTCGAGAGCCTCGAGACGGCCTGGCCCGCGTTCGAAAAAGCGGGTGCCCGCCGGGTGCGGGTCGAGGTCAGCGGACGGGGCGCCTATCACGGTTTGCTCTATCTGGGAGACGCGCCTCCCGGTTCGTCGGGGCGGTCGGGCAAGCACTACAAAATCGAAGTGCCGCTGGACATGCTGGCCCGCGCCATGGTGGAGCCGCAGGTGGTGTTTGGGGGCGGGATCTCCCGCAATATCGGGACCGTGCGGACCTGGATCCTGTGGGTCAGCGTACAGCCGCTCACCCAGGGACCGTTCCAACGCTGAGCTATCTCCCCACAGACATGGGAACGTGGCCGATTCACAGGGCCGGGTGCGGTATGCTACTGAGCGAGAGCACCCGCCCTCTTCTGCCCCCGTTGCGACTCGCGCCGCCGCGTCATCGAGAGACCGATTGAGCACCGACGAAGCCCATGTCCGACAGCTCGCTGCCATCGCCCGAATCCTGCTCGGCATTGCCTACGCCGACCGGCGGTTCGAGGCGGTCGAGTACGACGCCATTCGCGAGATCCTGGGGACCTTCAGCGACATTGACGCGCTCCCGCAGCCGGTGGTCGACGCCATCCACAACTTCGACGCCGACAGCTTCGAACTCGATACGACGGTGGCGGAACTGGCGGTGCCCGAGGACAATCGGGTGCCGCTGCTGCAGATGATCCTCGGCGTAGCCGACGCAGACGCCGTTCGTGACCCCGAAGAGAAGCACTACTTCTACGCCGTGGCTCAGGCCATCGGCGCGTCGCACGACGAGATCGAGGCGTTGTTGGCGGAGTAATCCACGCCATGCATTTTTCGAGCGTACTGTCTGATCTGTTGGACACCGAAGCGGCGCTGGAGGAGCTCCTCACGCAGGTCACAGAGACCTTCTACGAGGCCGACGGCGGCACCACCGGCGACCCCGATCTCATCGTCGCCTTCTTCTCGTCGCATCATCGGCACAACGCCCTGTACATCGGCGAGCGCATCAGGGAGACGTTTCCCCATGCGCAGGTGCTCGGATCGTCGGCTGGCGGGGTCGTGGCCGCGCACAAGGAGCTCGAGGGGGAGCCCGCTCTGGCGCTCACCGCGGCCCGAATGCCGGGGGTGGCGCTGCAGACGTTTCACCTGGAGCCCGAGGACCTTCCGCTGCCCGACGATGCCGCCGGCTGGCGGCAGGCCATCGCGGGCAACGCGTTGGTGGCCGATCCGGCTGCCGTGTTGCTGCTGCCCGATCCGTTCACACTGGACATCGAGAAGGTGCTGGGCGGCATCCAGGCTGCGTTTCCCACGGTTCCGATTGTGGGCGGCGTCGCCAGCGGGGCGCGGCTCCCTGGCCAGACCCGACTGCTGGCGGGGGAGCATGGTCAGGACCGTGGACTGGTCGGGCTGACGTTGAGCGGCAACGTGGTGGTCGACACCGTGGTGGCCCAGGGCTGTCGGCCCATCGGCGTACCCATGTTCGTCACCCGGGCCGAGGCGAACCTCATCCACGAGTTGGACGGCCGGCCGGCTGCCGAGGTCATTCAAGAACTCTACGGGACATTGTCGGAGACCGACCAGAAGCTGGCTCGACAGGGGCTCTTCGTGGGCCTGGTGATGAGTGAACAGCAGCAGAGCTACGGCCGTGGTGACTTCCTGGTGCGCAACGTGCTGGGCTTTGCCTCTGAGCACGAGAACGCCCTGGCGGTAGCCGCCATGGTCCGGTCCAACACGGTGGTTCAGTTCCAGCTACGGGACGCCCAGGCTTCTGCGGAGGATCTTATCGCCCATCTCCGCGCCTACGCCGAAGAGCACGAGGAGCCCCCCGCCGGCGGGCTGATGTTCAGCTGTCTCGGCCGCGGACAAGGACTCTATGGTCGCCCCGACCACGACTCGTCGATCTTTGCTGCCAGCGTGGGCGACGTCCCGCTGGGCGGGTTCTTCTGCAACGGAGAGATCGGCCCGGTCGGGGGGCAGGTCTTTTTGCATGCGTACACCAGTGCCTTCGCTCTGTTCCGGCCAGCCGCCAGCGTGAGCTAGCAGGTCTCGTCACCTTCAGCGGAGGCTGAGGTTGCGCTCGCCCAACACGAGATCCAGACCGATACGAAACTGGTGGATGGGCTCGTTGATGCGCCACGCGTCGCCACCGAAGAGGATGTCGTACTCGGCCGAGATCTGCAGCCAGTCGGTCAGCCAATACATCGCTTCGAGATCCACCTCGACGCCGTAGAAGCTGCCCCCGGTCTGGGTACGGTGGGTGATGAATGGGGCCAGGCCGGCGACGCCGAACTCCACATACACACCGTCGTCGCTGTCCTCGTAAGTGACATTGAGGCCGCCCGCGATGAGACCGCGCCCGTCCAGGTCCAGACTGTCGTGGCCACGGAACGTCAGGGTCTCGTTCATACCGCCTGACAGCATCAGGTTGGTGTGGGTCAGTCGGGGCCGGATCCCCGTGAAGCCGAGCACCGCATTCGGCGGGCCATCCTTGCTGGCGTCCGCTTCGAGCGGGTTGGAATCACCCGTCATGTTCAGGTACCACGCGGTCACGGTCCAGGCATCGATCTGCACGTCGATGGCCAGCTCCATCGCCAACCCAAAGGTCAGCATGCGCCAATGCTCCTCGTCCTCGAGCGCTTCGCCGCTGGGGCCGGGGAGGGCGAGCCCGTACTGAGCCCCGATCGGGGCCGGGCTCTCAATACCGACCTCTCCGGCCTGAGCCACGACATTGAGGCGCAGCAAGGTCATGGGCATGGCCAACTCCAGGTCGAGGCCCAGGAAACCGACGTGTCCCCAGCTGTCCAGACCCGCACCCATGGTGTGGACCCAACCCTGTCGGCGCACGCCAGCGTCCGGGTCCCCGGCCGCTTCTCCCAGGGCCGCTCCCGCCTGGAACCAGCGGCCGATGTCGTTGGCGTAGGTGTCGCCGCCGTCATGCATGTAGCCCAGGGCGATGCCGATCCGAAGCGAGCGTTCCGGGAACATGTCCGCCTTGACGTGGACCAGCGGTGAGTCGATGCCGTCCCGCATATTGGGGGTGGGGAGGGCGAACAGCGTCTGGAGCCAGAACTCGTCTCGCTCACCGCCGGCGATCTCGAGCAGCATGGCCGAATCGTCGTACAGCAGACCATTGGCCAGCGTCAGCCGCGCACGCCCGGCCTTGAACAGGAACTCGTTGCGGTCCTCGAAGCGGATGAAGAGCTCCCGCAGGAAGAAGCTCGAATCGGCCTCATAGCGCAGCGATACGCCGTTGGAGGTGGGCCCCACGCCGTAGCCGGGTGGGAAGGCCGTGGTTCGGATGCCGGTGTGGGGGAGCGTCACCGGGCGTTGCACCGGGCGGCGACCGATGGGGCGGAGGTCGCCGGAGTCGAGGTCGAAGACGATGTCGAAGCGCCGTGTGACCCGGAAGCTGAACCGGGCCGCGGCGAACAGCGAGTAGTAGGGGTCGAGCGCCTGCGGCCCGTGGTAGCTCGCGGTGTCGAAGGTGAGGCTCCCGGGGAGCAGGCGCAGACGGGTGTCGGGCCGGTTGAGGTCGAGGTTGAACCGCTGCGACAGCCGCAAATCGATGTCCAGGCCGGGCCGGGCCTGTGCGTCGGGTGCGGGCGTCATGAGCGTCGCCAACATGCCGAGCGCCACCGACAGTCGCAAAAGGGTCCGGTCCCATGCCTTCGTCTGAACTCCCATCTGAGCGACGACGTATGAGCTCGGGAATGGGTCTAAACAAAATGCAGCGGTTGCTTGGGTAGCCTTTGGCGGCTTCGACCGCGATGCCTCGGCTGTCCTCATGCGCGGATTCCCACCAGCTCATGCTCCACCGACCCGCACCTGCGAGGACGGCAGCGCGATCGGGCGGCGGAGCCGTCCCGTCGCGCTGTCGCCCGCAGCCCCCAGCAACGCGCAGCGTTCGGACCGCTGGCGTGACCGCGACGCCCACACGTCCTGCAGCGTTCCAGGTGGACCCCAGAAAGCCCCGTATTCAGTGCGGTTCGAATGCTGGCGTTGCGCATGAGAAAGTAGAGATGTTCCCACCACCCCGTGACTCACCAACCCGCAACTCTTGGCACAAGGCGTCGCCTCTTGCGGGGCGTTGGATTTGGGGCACGGTGAGAGCCGCGGTGCCCTTAACGAGGGCATTCGCCCCCAGCCCCCCGGCTGGGCTGACGGTTGATCCCATCTCTGGATTTAGTGGATTTCGTGGTGGAAGTTGGATGGCGGGACGATCTGATTCGCCCCCCAACCCCGCTGGGGGGGCTCCGCACCGCTGTCGGGACGCCACTCCAGCTCCGGGTTCACTCCCAATGATGACTCGCTCCATACGTCCGGAGCTGGCGGGCGTCCGACTTCGTCGGATGCTCCTTACTCGCGACGACGCCTTAACGGCCCCACGTTCCAACGGTTTCCCGAGATGTGTTCGTCGGGATGCTGATTGGCGACGACGGCTGGACTTCCGACGAGCTGCGCGGCTGGCGGGGTCAGTTGCAGTCGAGACGCTGGGCGTTGCGGTCCAGGGCGATCGTGTGGACCGAGTAGTTCTCGCCGGCGCTGGCGGACATCAGCAGCTGATGTCCGGCTCGGTAGGGGAGGGCGAACAGGCCCAGGGGCAGGCCCGCTCGACCCAGACGGGCCCAGGCCGTGCCGTATCCCTTGGCCTTGTCCAAACCCAGAAAGAAGAACCCGGCGAGCATGGTCGACGAGCGCAGCACCGAGCCGCCGAAGAGCAGCCGCTGGTCCCCGTCATCGAAGGCGCGAACCACCCAGCCGACCTGGCCGGCGTCGAGCGGGCCTACGGCTCGTTGCCATACCAGGTCGCCGGTAGGGCTCATGCGGGCGACCCATGCACGGCGGCCCTTTCTGCCTGCCAGCCAGAACCCGCCATCCGGGCGAAGGTGTCCGAAGGCAACCGGTCGGGCGCCGTCGAGCCCGGTGAGGCGTTTCTCCCAGCGGGTCGTACCATCAGCCCCGAGCGCCAGCAGCCACGGTAGACTGTCCGGGGCTTTCTTGTCCCGTTGCCACCCCAGGACGAGCACACCCTCTCGATAGGTCCGAGCACGGGTGAAGCCCTGCTCGAAGCGCTTCCCGAAGGTGCGCTCCCAGGTCGTAGCGAGGGTGTCGTCGAGCGAGACGATCCATCCGCTGCTGGTGTCGCTGGTACCCTTGGAACCGGTGGTTCCGATCATCCAGACCCCGTTTCCCCTCCGGACCAGCCCGCTGACCGAGTCTGCATAGGGCCCCCCCAACACCCGCTGGCGCCCAACGTCGCCGTGCCGATCGAGCACCACCAGCCACGCATCATCACCTCCCAGGCCTCCCGCCCTGGGCCCACGCGCCGTGGCGGCCGCCACCCAACCACTGGCAGGGCCGGCCACAACAGCCTCGAAGGTCCCCTCCGCGCCCCGGTCGAACCTGCGGGTGAGCGCGATGGTCGGCTGTCCAGCGGTCCAGAGCGCGACCATCGGCACACCATACTCGCCACGCCGATCCGCGCCGACCAGCAGGGAGTGTTTGGAGCCCGGCGTCCGGGCGACCCCCGTCACCACCAGCCCGTTGACGTCCGACAAGGTGTGAACCCTGCATTGACGCCCGATGGCGCGGGTCTTGCCCGGGTCGGTGCTGGCGCAGCCCGCCGGGAGAAGCAGCCCGAGGGTCAACAGCAACAGCACGAATTCACGCAGGAACCGCGGCGGTCTACGACGCCCAAAAGGTCCTTGCCCGAACCGGCTGGTCCGCCTAGTATCCGGCGCTCGGAGGACGCTATGAACGACACCACCCGTAAGCCGCCGAAGATTGTCGGCGACTACGAGATCCACCTGACCGGTCAGGGACGGCAGTTCAAGAACGACTTCATGGAGAAGTTCGGACGCTGCCATGGGCTGACCCCGCTGTTCGTCTATGTCCCGGTCGTGGCCTACTGCCTCTACCTGGCCCTCACCGACACCGCGCAGGGCGTCGGCAGCGTTCTCACCTGGACCGCCGCCGGCGTGTTCGTGTGGACACTCACCGAGTACTGGCTGCACCGCAAGCTCTTTCACTGGAAGAAGTGGCCCCAGTTCCACTACTTCATCCACGGGATCCACCACGTCTACCCCAACGACCGCGGCCGCATGGTCATGCCGCCGGGGGCCAGCGCGTCGTTTGCGGTTCCGTTCTGGTTCATCTTCTACTTCGCCTGCGGTTATGCCATCGCCCTGCCGTTCTTTGCGGGCTTCGTCATCGGCTACCTGTGGTACGACATGACGCACTACTGGACCCATGTCGGCAAGGCCCGGTCCGCCTGGGGCAAGCTCATCCGCAAGCAGCACATGCTGCATCACTTCAACACGCCCGAGCACAACTTCGGCGTGACCTCCCCGGCGTGGGACATGGTCTTCGGCACGTACAAGCCGGAGAAAGACAAGGGCTGAGACCTGCGCCGCCTTGCGCTCCTGCCGTTCGTCGCCGTTGTCGGCAGCCTCGCCGTTGGGTGTCCGGAGACCACGGCCGGTGAGCCTCTGAGCATCGGTCTGGTGGTGCCGCTGTCGGGGGCGCTTGCCGAGCAGGGGCGGGACATGGTGGATGCCGCCGAGCTCGCTGTGACGATGGTCAACGACGCTGGCGGGATCGCTGGGCGTCCGTTGGTGCTCCGCGTCGAGGATGACCTCAGCAGCACGGCCGGGGCAGCGTCTGCGGCGACTGTGATGGCGGACGCTGGGGTCTCGGCGCTGGTGGGCTCGGTAGGGACCCCGCTGTCTCGGGCGGTGGCCGAGGTAGCGGCTGTCCGTGGGCTGCCGCTGGTCGCTTCGAGCGCCACCAGCCTGGGATTTCGCGCCAACTCGGAGGCGGCCTCGGAATCATGGCCGGTCCTGCGCACGTGCACCGGCGAGGAGGTCATCCCCGATGGCGTGGCGTCTCTGGCCACCGATGATGGGGTCGGCAGCATCGCCATCATCGTGGACCCGGGAGGCTATGGAGTCTCTATGGGGGACGCCATCGCCGCATCGGCCAGCGCCGCCGGGTTGACCGTCATTGCGCCGGTGACCCGCACCAACGCCGACGAGGATGCGGGCCTTCTGACGCGGGTTCTGGACCAGGGGGCCGAATCCGTGGCCCTGGTGCTGGACCCGGAGGCGGGGGCCAGCCTCATTCAGATGATGGCCACGCAATTCAGTGACCGGCTCGTGCCGTTCTACTTCACCGAGACTCTGGCCACCGAGGCGTTCGTGGCTCAGGCCGGCACGGAGTCCTTGAATACCGTGGCGCACCACGGCGTGCGTTTCGCCGACCAGGGACGCTGGTACCCAGGCTTTGCCTCCCTGTACGAGGGCACGTATGGCGCCGCGCCCCGGCCTTTCCAGGCCCAGACCTTCGATGCCGTGATCCTGTTGGCGCTGGGACTTGCGGCGCAAGAGGTCGACCCCGCTGCGGCGCTATGGTCGTCCGTGCTGAGCGCCAGTCGCGGCGGGGAGTCGCTGACCGCGGGCCTTCTCGAGGTAGCATTCGCCCGGGTGGCGGCGGGGATCGACGTCGACTACGACGGCGCCTCGGGAGCGGTGGACATGACGGCCGTCGGAGATGTGGACACCCCCCTGGCGCGTTGGCGAGTGGTCGATGGGGTGCTTACGGTGACGAGCCCCCCATGACGTGATATTCACGTACGATGTTGAAGGGTTTAGAGCGAGCCATGGGGCTGGCCGACGTCGGCACGGCGACACACGACGCGGCCGCGTTGAGCGCCGTCCGTGGTCAGATCCGACGGAAAATCCTTCGCTGGTACATCTCCTTTGGCCTGGTGCTGGCGGCCGCCGAGTCGGTGCTCAACTTCGTCGAGGGCCGCACCTATCTCGGGGTTGCTGTCGCGGTCTACGCGACACTCGTGCTCGCGGCAGGGCTGTTCATCCGGCGTCACCCCGACCGCGCCGAATTCATCGGTGTGCTGGCGACGTTCCTCATGCTGATGGGGGGCCTGGTCTACATCTTCGAGAGTGGGGTCATCTCGTACCTGTCGTGGTCGTTCCTGTTCATCCCCGTCGCATTTGCCCTGCAGGGCGTCGAGCGGGCGGTGGTGTGGATCACCTTGCTCATCATCCTTTCAGGTGCGTTCTACCTGATGCACCCGGGGCAGAGCCCTATCGAGCCAGTCATGCTCCGCGAGTGGGCCATCAGCTTCCTGGCGGTGTTCCTGCTCACGTTGCTGTTCCAGTTCGTTCGTGAGTACTACGAGGGGCTCGTCGCCCGGCTCAACGAGCGGCTCGAGACCCTGGCCACGACCGACCAGCTGACCCAGGCCTACAACCGACGGATGATGGAGAACCTGCTGGAGCACGAGCTCTCACGGCAGTCCGCCAGCTCACCTGTAGGCGTCTCTGTGATCCTCTTCGACCTCGACCACTTCAAATCGGTCAACGACACCTACGGTCACCTGGTCGGCGACGACGTGCTCAGGGCCGTCGCTTCGATCGCCCGGGAGCGGGTGAGGCCCAGCGACTACTTCGGCCGATGGGGGGGCGAAGAGTTCCTGGTCCTGAGCGCAGGGACGACCATCACGACCGCCGCCGAGATCGCCGAGCGATTGCGGGAAGCCATCGAGGGCCACGCGTTCAAGCACGGCGACCAGGTCACGGCGAGCTTCGGGGTCTCGTCGTTGGTGCCCGGGGATGACCTCGATTCTCTGGTCCGACGCGCCGACGATGCCCTCTACGAGGCCAAGTCCAAGCACCGCAACCGTGTGGTGGTGGCGCCCCATCCGGCCCTGGAGGGGCTGCAGCAGGCCAACGTCGAGGCCGACGCCATCGCGCCCGTGACGGAGCAGGCTCGTGGCTGAACCGGATTTTGGCATGTTCCGCCACGCGCTGCCCTTCTTCAGGGCGCTGACCGACGATGACGTGGCGGCGGTTCTGAAGGCCTCCCGTATGCAGAAGCTGCCGGAGCGGGCGGTGCTGGCCAAGGAGGGCGAGCCTGCCGCGACCGCCTACATGATCATCAAGGGTCGGGTGCGCTTGTCGCGGTCTCAACGGCACGGGATCCCCACCGTGATGCGGGACCTCTATCCGGGCGACGTGGTGGGCGCAGTTGGGCTGTGCGACACCGGGAACTACATCAACAGCGCCGAGGCCGTGACGGGGGTGACAGCGTTGGCGGTCGATCGAGACCGATTCTATGCGCTGGGGGCTCAGGGCGAGCCGGCGGTCTTCCGGCTGATCCGCGCCCTGGCGCCCACCATCGTGGAGTCGACGCGGCGGTCGATGGCGAAGGTCGACGCGTTGTTCGATGCGCCCGACGAGGGGATCAAGATGATGGAGCGCATTGTGCTGGCATCCAACAAGAGGCCGTCATGAGCCAGCCCACCGTAGAGGAACTGAGGGGGTTGAGCGTCTTCGGGATGCTGGAGGACGAGGAACTGGCGACCCTGTGCGGGGTGCTACAGGTCCGCCGCTTCGACGCACGGCAGGTGATCTTCGAGGAGGGGAAGGCCGCCCGCGAGGTGTATTTCCTGGCCCAGGGCGAGGTCGCGATAAGCAAGCGCCTGGGCCGTACCCGCCGGACGCTGAGCAAACTGGAGAAAAACAGCATCTTTGGGCACATGCCGCTCATCGATAGGGGTATGCACGAGGCCACCGCCACCGCTACGACCGACGTAAAGGCCTACTGTCTGGAGCGGGACATGTTCGCCCGACTGGCCGGCTCTGCAGCCCCCATGGCCCTGAAGCTCATGGTGCCCTTGGTGACCGCCTGTTGTCGGGCGGCGCGCTGCGCTGACGACCTGGTGCATGGACTCTATGCGGACCCGCAGGCTACTCTTCTGACCCTGCACACCTCCTGAGCGACCTCCCCCCCAGCCATGTCCGACGACACCTCACCTTCCCTCGGAACCCGGAGAACCGCCGTGATCACGCAAGACGTGGTCTGGTCGGAGGACTTCGACGAGGACCTCATCGGCAGGACCCTGGAGGGCAAATACGAGCTGCGGCGGGTGATCGGTGAAGGTGGGATGGGGCGCATCTACCTCGCCCACCAGGATGGGATGGACCGCTATGTGGCGGTCAAAGTGCTGCACCCGAGCTTTGCCGAAGATACGCGGGCGGTGACGCGGTTTCTACGCGAGGTAAAGGCAGCTTCGCGGCTGAACCACCCCAACACCATCCGGATCTACGACTTCGGCAAAGCCCACAAGCTTCTCTTCATGGTGCTCGAGGTCCTCAAGGGCCGCTCATTGGCGGACATCATCGACGGAGATGGTCCGCTGCCGACGCGTCGTGCCGTGAAGGTCGCCATCCAGATCTGCGACTCCCTGGCAGAGGCTCACCAGCAAGGGGTCATCCACCGTGACCTGAAGCCGGACAACATCCACATCGAGAAGATGTTCGGCAATCCCGACCACGTGAAGGTCCTCGACTTCGGAATCGCTAAGCTGCAGTACGGCGACCGACCCACCGGGCGGGACGCGCGAACCGATCCCAACGTGATCTGCGGTACGCCGTCGTACATGAGCCCCGAGCAGATCGACGGCCGGGCGCCGGTGGACGCGCGCAGCGACGTCTACGGGCTCGGCATCCTGATGTACGAGATGCTCACGGGACATCCGCCGTTCTGGGCAGACGTCCCCTTCGACGTCCTGCTGATGCAGCTCAACGAGAGCCCACCGCCACTGACGACGGGCGAGAACCTGCCGCCCTCGCTGAGCGAGCTGATCGGGCGGATGCTGGCCAAGGACCCGGGCGAGCGTCCCGAGGATTGCCAGGCGGTGCGGAGCGAGCTGGAGGCCATCGCCGACTACCTCGACGCGCGGGCGGCGAAGATGCACGCGGCCTCGAAGAAGCAGACCATCCTCTTTGGCAGCGGCAACCTGTCTTCGAGTGGCCTCGAGGGCCCGCAGCCCAAGAAGCGTCTCAGCTCTGAGCGGCGGCACACGCCGACCGCGGCGTACGAGGCATTGCGGCGTGAAGAGGGTACGACCGTGGCCCGCAATCGCTCGACGCCGATGCCCGGTCAGGTGGCGTTGCAGGCAGGCTCGCCGGCGGCGGGGCAGCGGGTGCGGCAGATGACGCCGATTCCCAAGACCGAGGGCTCCCGTCGCATCGACACCGGACCGATGAAGGCGGCGGCCGCCCGGTCGGGAGCTGCGGGACCCAAGACGCCAGAGCCCTTCCCTGCGCGGTTGACCAGCGGTGAGCAGGTGGTTGCCCAGATGATGGACGACCTGTCGCCGCGCAAGCGGATGCGAACCCCCACCTCGCGGCGCATCGACGCGAGCACGCTCCAACGGCATGGCGACATCAAGCGGCAGCCCAAGCCGCGCAAGGTCGACCTGCCGATGCAACCGACGCGGGTGGCGCTGCTACACGTGGAGAGTGGGGACAAGTTCGACCTGATCGCGAGCAACGAGCTGTACGGCGTCGTGCATTGTCTCCACGGAGCGGGACCGGCGGTCGGGACGAAGCTGACGTTGGCGGGCGCAGAGACGCGGTTTGCGCACGTTCAGGCCGTCGTCGAGGTGCTGGGGGCGGCGCCCGATGTGCCCGCGCCCGGCTTCCTGCAGATTCGGTGGCACGATGTCACGGTGGGGCAGAAGGCGTCGCACATGGCGCTGGCGCTGGATGCGCTGTTGTCGGTGAACCCGGACGCGGTGAAGGGCTGGCCGTCGGAAGATGAGCTGGAGCCGGGGACGCGGCTGTCGTATGTGCCGCCGTCGGGCAAGTTGACGCTGGAGCGGGCGAAGCGGCCGCAAGTGAGCCTGGCGGAGCGGGCGCGGCGACCGAGTCGAAAGCGGCTGGAGGCCGCGTTGGACCCGCCGTCCAAGAAGTAGCCCGTCGGCGGTCGTCCGTCGTCCGTCGGTCGTCCGTCGCTTCGATAGTGGGGCAGGGGAGGTCCGTTGCAGGGCTTCGACGAACGGGCAACTGGTTGGCGGGGCTATTGTTGACCGGGCGTAGCGGCTATCATCCTTCCTTGTGAGTACCACTTATCTACGCAGCTACTCCCTGTCTCTCGCGACTGTGGCCGCCCTCGTGACCCTTGCGGGCTGCCCCGCCGAGGAAAATCCCATCGTCACGAATGCTCCGGACGCCGTCACGGATCTCCCTACGCTGGAGCTTCCCACCGTGGACGTTGTCGTCGACGTCACGGCAACGCCTGACGCGGTCCCCGACGGCAGCCCGCCGGATGCGGTCGCCGACGCCAACCCTCCGGACGGCACGACCGCCTCCGACGCGACCGACCCCGAGATTCCCGACAACCCGGCCCCCCCGGACGTCGTTCCCGACGGTCCCTGCGAACCCGACTGCGACGGCAAGGTCTGCGGCAATGACGGGTGCGGCGGCATCTGCGGCTACTGCCCCTACCCGACGGTGTGTGACGCCGCGGGGCAGTGCGCCGAAGTCTGTGTCTCGGACTGCGAGGGCAAGTTCTGTGGCACCGACGGCTGCGGTGGCACCTGCGGCGACTGCCCCGACGGTCTCGAGTGTGGTGAAGTCGACGGCCTCTGCTACGAGCCGACCTGCGTGCCCGACTGCACCGGGAAGGTCTGCGGCTCCGACGGCTGTGGCGCCGACTGCGGTCAGTGCGCCTCCCCCCAGATCTGCCAGAACGGCAGCTGTCAGCTGGGCCCGTGCGGCACCATCACCGACACCGGCGAGTGCGACGGCACCGTCCTGAAGTGGTGCGAAGACCAGGTCTTCCTCAACGAAGACGACTGCAGCCAGTACGACTTCGCCTGCACCTACGACGGCCAGCTCGGCAAATACACCTGCAAGGAAGCCGGTGCCTGTATCCCCAACTGCACCAACAAGGAGTGCGGCTCGGACGGCTGCGGCAGCCAATGTGGCGCCTGCAACAACAACTGGTCGTGCGTGCTCGGTGCCTGCACACCCGAAGAAGGCGGCGCTTGCGGACCCTTCCAGGGGGTCAACGGATGCATCGGCGACGATCTCTGGCTGTGCCAGCCCAGCGGCGCCCTCACCAAGGTGGAGTGCAACGTCGCGCCGTTCTACGAGAAGTGCGACTTCGACTTTACGCAGGGCAAATACGCCTGCGTCCCCAACTAGGCATCCACGGAAGCAGCACAGGGTGGCTGCAACGAGTTTCACCCCTGTGTATACTTGCGCGACCCTAGCCCACCGGAGTCCCCCGTGAGCCTCTTGTCGCGTATCGCCGTCACCTTCGTTTCCCTGACCATGGTCGCGGCCCCTGCGCTGCTGACAGGCTGCTCCGATGTCACTGAGACGGGGCAGACGGGACAGATCACGAACCCGACGCCGGATGCCGTCATCGACAGCGGCCCGCAGGAGACGCCCATCGAGGCACTCACCGTGGACACCGGCGTCAGTGACGATGCGCCGCTGGCCGGTGAGACGGTCGACATCGTCTGCATGGTGGAGGGCCTGGCCGAGGGACAGGAGCCGCCAGCCACGCGTTGGGAGGTCATCGAGACCCCGGACCCGCTCACCCATGAGGTCGAGATCTCGGGCAACCAGATCGTGTTCAAGACCGCGGGCGTCTACCGGGTGCAGTGCAGCATCACCGAGACCCTCTGGGCGGACCCGACGCCGGCCATCATCACGGTCGAGCCCGGCATCGCCTCGGAGATCGACACCACCGTCAGTCCCAGCACCATCGGGGCGGGCAGTACCGGCACCGTGGTCTGCGATGCCCAGGACGAGTTCGGCAACGACATCGTCGACGGTTGGGAGCTGGTCATCGGACCGGGCGGCTCCAACCCCGGCACCGTTGGCGGCCTCGTCGCCGCCCAGATGAAGGTCAAGGGGCTCGACGTCGGCACCTACGACGTGGCCTGCCGCCGAGGACTGGGGGCGGTCGATCCGACACCCGCTGTGGTGACCGTCGAGCACGGCCTGCCGCACCGCATCGTCACGACGCTCGATGACGAGATCATCGAGGCTGGAGGCGACACCAAGGTCACCTGCCGGGCCGAGGATAAGCAGGGCAACCTGGTCCCCGACCTCCCCATGACCATCTCCCTGCCCGACGTCGTCTCCCTGACCGGGCTCAACGTGGGCAGCACGGTGGCTGGAACCTACGTCATTCGGTGCGTCCCCGCGGGGCTCGAGTGGTCCGCGTTCGTGCTCGAGGGGGCCAACCTGCAGGTCACGCCCGGTCCACCGGTGACCCTCGACCTGGCGCTTCAGCCGCCCAAGCCGTTCTTCGCGCTGCAGGAGCTGGTCACCATCCTGGTGGTCGCCGAGGACGCCTACGGCAACTCCGTCCCGGATGCCGAGGTGGAGGAGTTCACGGTCTCGCCCACCACCGACTACTCGGCCACCACGCTCACGACGTTCCTGTTCAAGGAGGAGGGCACCTTCACCCTGTCGACGGCGCTGGTGAACGACCCTGCAGTCACCAACAGCATCGATGTTCTGATCAACGGCGAGCCCCCCGCCATTACCGTCACCTACCCGCTGCGTGGCGCCACGTTGAGTGGCACCAAGCCCTCGGTGACCGTCGAGGGTATCGCCCAGGACGAGATCGCCGGTATCGCCGCGGTGCGAGTCAACGGTGAGCCCGCGACGCTGAACCCCGACGGGACCTTCACCAAAATCATCATCCCCAAGTGGGGCCTGAACATCATCGAGCTAGAGGCCGAGGACGGCGGCGGCACCATCACGACCATCACCCAGAGCTTCTACTACAGTGACCACTGGTACCCGCTGACGCCGGCGATTCCTTATGTCGAGGACGCGCTCAAGCTGTGGATGTCGGAGGACTTCATCGACGACGGGGTCCACAACCCCACCAAGCCCGACGACCTGGCGACCATCCTCGAGGCGGTGGTGGCCGACCTCGACCTCAGCTCGCTGCTAGGCGGCGGCACCGAGATCGGTCTGGGCTACGAGCTGGAGATCAACACCATCAGCTTCAACCCGCCGAAGCTCTCGCTGGACCCGGTGTTTGGCGGTCTCGACGTGGGCATGGAGGCCAAGAACCTCTACGTCGGCCTCAAGCTCAAAGGAGAGTGCAAGGTCCTGGGCGTGGACCTCTGCCCCGACTTCTCGGGCTCGGTCAGCGTCGACAACACGCTCGTCACCGCCACCCTGCTGGCGTCCGCCACAGCTGGCGTGATGGACATCGACCTGACCAACGAAGACGTCGACATGGACCATATCGACGTGGATGTGAACGGCATCCTCGGGTGGCTGTTCGACTGGCTCATCGACTTCTTCGTCAGCATCTTCAGCGGGCAGATCGAGGACCTCGTCAAGGACCAGATGGCGGATGCGCTGGGCGACACTCTGGCTGGCTTGTTCTCGTCACTGGCCATCAGCGAGACCATCGAGCTCCCCGAGCTGCTGCCGGGCATGCCGCCGTCGACCCTGACCTTCGACATGATCCTGTGGTCGCTCCAGTTCACCCCTCAGGGCGGCAACATCGGCATGGCGGCCCGCGCCATCACCGCCAAGGCCACACCGCACAACATCATGGGCTCCATCGGCCGGGGTACGTGTCTGAAGGGCTGGCCGACGGCCTACGACCTGCCGGGCAACAACGAGTTCGAGGTGGGTCTCTACGACGACCTGCTCAACGAGCTGCTGGCCGCCATCTGGTACGGCGGCGTGCTCAACCTCAGCCTGGATGAGGCCGCGTTGGGTGACGGCTTCGACCTGCAGGGCCTGCCTATCGACGGCCTGGTGGTGGACACCAACCCGTTCCTGCCGCCCATTATCAACGGCTGCACCGAGGACGGGCTCATCACGCTGCAGATGGGTGACTTCTTCGTCGACGTCGAGCTCGACTCGATCCTGTTCGGCGGAAAGGACAGCATGGGCGTGTACCTCTTCCTGGAGGTCGAGGCGGAGCTGTACCTCACCGAGACCGACGAAGGTCCTGCCATCGGCATCATCCTTCACGAGATCCAGACGCTGAAGTACCACTGGGAGTACGTGCCCGAGCTGTTTGTCGGCGCCGAGGACGTGCTCGAGGGTCTCATCAACGACCAGCTGATCGAGCCCCTGCTTCAGGACTTCATCGGTCAGCCGCTGACCGAGTTCCCCATCCCCGAGTTGAGCATGAGCGACCTCGGCGGTGTGCTGGGCGGTGGCGGCGGTGACAACGGCGGTCCCGACATCAAGATCGTGCCGCTGTTGGATGCTCTGGATCGGGACGGCGGCCACACCGTGCTCAAGGGTCAGCTCGAATAAGCCGACTGGCGGAAACGTTTCAGCGTGCATAGGTTGTGGCGGCCACTTCGCCACCGCCCACCTGTGACTCCCAGTCAGGACAGCGCGCACGCATGAACACTCCCAAGGACACCGTCACGATCAAGTGCCGCCACTGCGGCGCTCCGAACCGACTGCCCATCGAGAAGGCGCTCAAAGATCTGAGCAAGCCCGGCTGCGGGAGCTGCAAGAACAAGCTCTTTCGGGCCAGCGGCGAGCCCCTCATCGACATCACCGAGGATGACCTGTCGCATCCCTGGGACCGCCAGGCGCTTTCGGCGCTGCGGAGCGTTCCCTACGCCGACAAGATCCTCGAGAAGCTCTTCGCGGCGACCCTCGACAAGCTGTCCAAGTTCAACATGATGGCCGGCGCCGTCCGGATCTCCGACAAGCAGGCGCCGCGCTTGTGGCGCCTGTATCTGGAGGCCGCTGGCCGCATCAACGTGGACCCGCCGCCGCTATTCATCACCCAGAACCCCATCATGAACGCCTTCGCCATCGGGGCCGGTCAGCCACAGGTGGCGGTAACATCGGGGCTGCTGGACGGCATGGGAGACCGTGAAATCCTGGGTGTGCTGGGCCACGAGCTGACCCACGTGAAGCTGGGCCATGTGCTGTATCGGACGCTGGCGATGCTCATCATCCAGGGTGGCCTGGGTGTGCTGGACAAGCTTCTGGGGATCGGCCGGGTGCTCATCCTGCCGATTCAGGTGGCCCTGTTCCGCTGGTACCAGATGTCAGAGCTCAGCGCGGACCGGGGCGAGCTCATCACGACGGCCTCTCTGGAGACCTTCGTGCGCACCCACATGCTGCTGGCCGGTGGCTCCACCCGGTTCATGGACGAGCTGGACGTCGGCGCGTTCGTCGACCAGTCCTATGCCGCCGAGAAGATGCGTGACGAGGACCTGCTGGTCATGGTCATGGAGACCCTCGACAACACCTTCCGCACCCATCCGCTGCCGGCGTGGCGCGTGCATCACGGTCTGAAATGGGCGCAGACCGAGGACTTCTTCAACATCCTCGGGGGCGTTCCCGCCAAGAAGCTGGAGTCGGTAGAGACCGGCGACGACGCCTAGCGCCGAGAAGCATCAGCGCTGCAAGGAGCAGAGCCAACGAGCCGGAGCTGGGTGAACGGCCCAGGCCACAGCCGTCGGAGCCAGGGTGCTTCACACGCACCCTGGCCGCGCCGCCTTCCAGGCCCGCGCGGTCGACGGGCGTGATGTCCAACGTGAAGTCCAGGGGCTCCTGCTCGTCGGTGGCCCCATCGATCCAGACGAACAGCAGCTTGGCGCGCTGCTGATCGCCCTCCGCAAGGGGGAGCTGGCGTACCGGCCCTGCGGGCAGGGTGAGGCCGTCGGGGAGGCTCCCTGCGGCGAGCTGAACCCGATAGCCCATCTCCTCGGGCGGGGTTCGCTGATCCTCGGCAGCCTCCATGTGGGCCGACCG
>Ga0207422_1001475_pt1 | contig 45686 bp, 30 predicted proteins | sample MarCyaLeptolynsp_FD_187757 | JGI IMG/M metagenome (GOLD analysis project Ga0207422, IMG submission 187757) | Marine cyanobacterial communities from Panama - species 1 Leptolyngbya sp. (SPAdes) | ecosystem: Environmental > Aquatic > Marine > Unclassified | place: Panama: Panama City | collected... | reverse complement strand
AGCCAACACGTGCTGCCAGAGCCATCATGGATTTTGTGGCCGATGAGCTAAGTAACTGGTATGTTCGTTTGAACAGGAAACGGTTCTGGAAAGGAGAGTATAATGACGACAAGCGTGCTGCCTATCAGACCCTATATACTTGTCTAATGACCGTGGCTAAGCTAGGAGCACCAATTGCTCCTTTCTATATGGAAAACTTATACAATGACCTGAATGGTGTCAGTGGGCTTGATCAAAGTGAATCCGTTCATTTAACAGATTTTCCGGTAGCCGATGAGGCTTGTATCAATGATGATTTAGAGACACAGATGGCATTGGCTCAGACAGTTTCTTCTCTGACGCATTCAATCCGTAAGAAGGAGAAAATCAAAGTAAGACAGCCTCTTTCTAAGATTATGATTCCCGTGTTGGACGAGGTAACACGTCATCATGTAGAAGCTGTTGCAGACTTAATCATGTCTGAAGTCAACGTCAAGAATGTGGAGTTTTTGGACGATACTTCAGGAATCTTAGTAAAGAAAGTGAAGCCTAATTTCAGAGCATTGGGTCAGAAATTCGGACCTAAGATGAAGCTGATCTCAGGCGCCATTAACCAATGGGGTCAGGAAGATATTGCTACTATTGAGAAAGAGGGCCAATATGATTTGGCTTTGGAAGATGAAACCATTCAGCTTTCTATTGATGATGTGGAAATCAGCAGCGAAGATATTCCAGGTTGGTCTGTAGCTACAGAAGGAAAAACCACTGTAGCGCTTGATATCACCATTTCTGAAGAGCTCCGTCAGGAAGGCATTGCCAGAGATTTGGTCAATCGAATTCAGAACCTGAGAAAAGATCAGGGGTTGGATGTACAAGACAAGATTGAGGTACGCGTTCTGAACAATGCAGACATCGTGAACGAAGCCTTGAGCTCAAACAAAGAGTATATCTGTGAAGAAACTCAGGCTTTGAGCTTAGAACTAGTGAATGAGCTTGAACAGGCACAGACCGTTGAAATTGATGACTGGAAAATTGATCTTAGCATTTCAGTGAGATAAGTTTAAGCTTGAAGCACCTCAAATACTTCTTTTTAACCTTGGGAGTAATTATCATCGATCAGGTGGTAAAGCTAGTGGTGCATTTCAATATGGCGATGGGCCCAACGGGCGAGATCAGCATACTTGGCGATTGGTTTAAACTTCACTACATCTTGAACAGAGGGATGGCTTTTGGCCTTCGTTTTGGTTCAGAATATGGCAAACTTGGCCTCACCATATTCCGAATGCTGGCCATGGTGGTGATCGGTATTGTGCTGTATCGAATGGCCAAGAAAAAATACCACCCTGGACTACTGTGGAGTATCGCAGCGATTCTTGGAGGAGCGATCGGCAATGTAATAGATAGTATTTTCTATGGGGTGTTCTTGGATAATGCCCCTTATGATGTAATCACTCCATGGTTTCATGGTCAGGTCATTGATATGCTCTATCTAGATGTTTGGGAGGGATACCTTGCAGACTGGATACCTATTTGGGGAGGAAAAAAAGTAGCGCTGTGGCCCATCTTTAATATAGCTGATGCCGCTATCTTCATTGGGGTATTCGTAATTCTGATCTTTCAGAAACGATTTTTGAAGCGCGAAGTCTAGGGCTATCAATCTTCTTCGGGTATTAATATTTCGTTAAAAAAAGTGAAAATATTTCTCGTTTTATCGTTTAAGCTATATATTAACTAATTCAATAGTTTACAATCAAACTCCTATCCCATGAAAAACTCAAAATACATTCTTGGCCTGATCGCACTGTTCTGTGTGTTGTCACCTCTCTCTGTGAGGGGCTTTCAGGAGCTGCCAAATGATCCATCTGTAAAGATTGGGACCCTAGACAATGGGTTTACTTACTATTTAAGAGAAAATAAGCGCCCTGAAAATCGGGTAGAGTTCAGGTTAGCCATTAAGGCGGGTTCTATTTTGGAAGATGAGGACCAACAGGGACTAGCTCACTTTGTAGAGCATATGTTGTTCAACGGGACAAAAAACTTTGAGAAAAATGACTTGGTTGATTTTCTTCAAAAAATGGGTCTGGAGTTCGGTGGAGATTTGAATGCTTATACCAGTTTTGATGAGACTGTTTATATACTTCCAATTCCGACTGATGATCCTGAGAATATTGGAAAGGCACTTACTGTATTGAGTGACTGGGCTCATCAGGCAACCTTTGACAACGAAGAAATTGACAAAGAGCGAGGTGTTGTTATGGAAGAGTGGCGGACGAGATTAGGTGCTGGCGAACGTATTCGAAAGCAAATATGGCCTGTTACATTAGCCGGGTCTAGATATGCTGAGAGATTGCCTATTGGTAAGCCTGAAGTGATAGAGAACTTTGAATATGATGCTGCTAAGCGTTTTTACAGAGATTGGTATCGTCCTGATCTGATGAGTTTGATTGCTGTAGGTGATTTTGACGCTAACACATTAGAAAAGGAAATCAAAAAGCTATTTGGTGTTATAGAAGGTCCGGAAAATCCCAAGAAAAGGGAGTACTATTCAAGATCTGACTTTGACGGCACCAGAGTTGCAGTGGCTACTGATGAAGAGGCTACTGGAAATACCATTTCTGTCGAGTTTATCACTCCGGGTCAGGCACAATCGGAAAACACACTCGAATCGTTTAGAAAAGGTGTATTAAGAGGCCTCTACTCTAGAATGATCAACCAAAGGTTAGGAGAGTTAGTACAATCTGAAAACCCTCCGTTCCAGTTTAGTTTTAGCAGCTATGGTGGAACACTTGGAAGGGACAAATTTGCTTATAGAATGTATGTCAGTGTCAAAGAGGATAAGTTCAAGGAAGGTTTTCAAGCAGCTGTTTCTGCGAACGAAAGAGTTAGGCGCTATGGATTTACAGCGGGCGAATTGGAGAGAGCCATGGCATCTTACAAGAACAGTTATGAAAGAGGCGTAAAGGAAGCGGATAAGGCCGAGTCCTGGAGAATAGTTAACCAGTATGTAGGTCACTTCCTCAATGGAGGCTCGCTCTTGAGCCCGGCCCAGCGCTTGGAATACTTTGAGCAAGTAATGCCGACCATCAAGCTGCAAGAGATCAATGAATTGGCAAAAGGATGGATTCGTGATGATAACAGAACCATAGAAATCAATGCAAAGACTAAGGATGCGGAAAAAATACCAACGGAAGAAGAGTTGCTTGGTATTTTAGACAATGCAAAGAATGATAATAGTATTAAACCTTATGTAGAAGATAAACTTGCGGCTTCGCTCATTACCTCTTTGCCGAGTCCTGGAAAAGTTACTGATGAACTGACCAATGAGACCACTGGTATTACCCAACTTACCCTATCCAATGGAGTCAATGTATATATAAAGCCGACAGACTTTAAGAATGATGAGGTGAGAATGACCGGTTTTAGCTTTGGAGGAGCATCTCTCTACAGTCCTGATGAACTTATGTCAGTTCAAAATGCCGGGCAAATCGTGAGCCAGATGGGTATTGGAGAATTCAGCTCTGTGGATCTGGGCAAATTTATGACAGGGAAAACCGCTTCTGTAAATGCGGGCATCGGTTTGTATGAAGAGAATATATCTGGATTTTCCAGTGTCAAAGACCTGGAGACCTTTATGCAACTGCTACACCTCAAGTTTACTTCCGTTAGAAAGGACGAAAAGGCATTCAATAGCTGGTTGACAAGAACGAAAAACGTCTATGCCAATGTTACTTCTAGTCCAGATTTTCAATATCAGATTCAGATGCAGGAAATCATGTATGGCGAAGACAACCCATGGGTCGGATTTCCTACTCCTGAGAAATTTGATGAGATAGATTTAGATAGGGCTATTGAAATCTACAAGGAACGATTTGCCAATGCGGCAGACTTTCAGTTTGTATTTGTTGGCAATGTGGACATGAATACGTTTAAGCCACTGCTAGAACAGTATGTAGCCACCTTGCCGTCAAGCGACAATAAGGAGTCGTACAAAGATGTAGGACTCCAGGTTAGAAAAGGCCAGATCAGCGAAAATGTATATGTAGGCGTTGACGAAAAGAGTCAGGTTAACATCACAATCAGTGGTGACTATGACTATTCTATGGAGAATAACGGTCTGATGAATGCCATTGCTGGTATTTTAAGTAATAAGATGATCGAGACTTTGCGTGAGGAAATGGGCGGTGTATATGGTGCAGGAGCGAATGCATCACCGCGAGAATATCCTGAGCCTCAGTTTCTTTTTTCCATTTCTTTTCCTTGTAAGCCGGAAAACGTGGAAGCATTAACACAGGCGGCTCTGAATGAATTGGAAAAAATCAAAAAAGGAGAGTTTACCGATGAGGATCTTCAAAAGATTGTCACTGCGCGTAAGCAAAACTTTGAAGAGTCCATAAAGCAAAATAGTTATTGGTCTGCGATGATGGGTGCTTACCTCAAAAGTGGTGATGATTTTGAAATGATCCTTAGAGGAAATGAAAGAGCAGATGCCATTACAAGAGAAGCAGTGATTGCAGCCGCCAACAAGTATTTGACAAAAGAGAATATGATCAAAGTGGTTAAACTTCCAGAGAATAGGAAAGAGGGAGATTTAAAACAAGAGATCAAGAAGAACTAGTAGTAATGCTGAAATTGGAAAAAGAGGCTTAGGCCTCTTTTTTTATTTTACAATTACCTCATTCACAATTGGCTGGCCGAATTCTTTGGCTAACAAAACCAGAATTTTGTCACGTGACATGTTGAGTTCATGTTTCAATGGAGCCGATGAAATATGGACGAAGAGCTTTTTGTCCCTTATATAAATCTTAGTTGTCCTCGATGAGATCGGCTTACCCATTACGCGTTCCCATGAATTGATTAGATCAGTTTCATAGAACTTTCCGTCTATCCTAAAGGCTTTGAGCATTTCTCCAATGGCATTCCCAATGGTTTCGGGTTCACTCTTCCTGCCTTTTTGGGTTGACCTTCGTCTCATTTATTTCCGTTTGGGACACCAAAAGTACCAATTCAGTGGTTGTCGTTTGGCATTAGATTGAAATTAGTCAATATTTATTGCAAAGTCGTTCACAATGTTCATTCGTAAACTCTTTAAGATCGGAGATAAGGCTAAGTGGCTCACACTTGAGTTGCTCATCGTATTTATTGGGGTTTATCTAGCATTTCTGTTTCAGAGCTATGCCGAAGACAAAAAGATAGATAAGGAAAAAGAAAAGGTACTCGTTGGTCTTAAGCTGGAGCTCGAAGAGTTCAGAACCAGTTTTGAGCGATTTGCGGACTATCAAGAAGAAAAAGTCAAGGAATGGGACTCTCTTTTTGAAGCCAGAGAGGTGGCTGCCTATTATGGTTGGCGCTATATAGAACCACAGTATAACTTTAAAATTATTGAATATGCCCTCAATCAGAAGGGAACGGATATAGTGAGCTTTGAACTGTACTCAAGCTTGTCTTCCTTATACAGTGAGATAAAGAAGCTCGAACATGCCGAAAGACTAATGACCGAGTTGGGTATGGAGTATAATCTCATTCCTGGTGATTTAGATCCAAAAAAGGGTGAAGGAGCTATATTAGCGGCAGAAAACAGATTTCACTTTTTTAAGTTCAAGGGCTTTGCTCGCGATAGAACTGGGATGCTCAGACGTGTACAGGGTGCCTCATCAAGTATTATTGAATTAATTAACCTAGAACTAGGGCCCGAACGTACGAAGGAAGTTGATACTAAATTCCTTGAAAGGTATGTCAATGGAGGCATTCAGTTGAACTTTGTGAAAGAGGTTTTTGATCAGTACTTCCCTTACTATTCGGATGATGATTTTGAAAAAATGGTAGAGGAAATAGAGGAGAGAACAGGTACTAGTCAGACTCAATAAATAGATCAGAAGCTATTTTGTCGGCAAGTAACTTTCCTTGATCAGTTAAGACTAAGAAACCATCGTCTTCGAAAATCAAATCCTGTTGAGTAAGTTTTTGCAAGTAGCGTTCTTTAATAGACAGCAAGTCCAGGTGGTACTTGGCCTTTAGCAGATCTAAATCACAACCCCATTTAGTTCTCAGAGAAGTCAGGATGTACTCATTGACCTGATCTTCTGGCGAAAGCGTAATGACCTCAAAGGATACTTTTCCTTCTTCTACTCCTTTCAAATACTTGGCGTTATTGGCTACGTTAGCCTTACGAAATTTGCCATTATACGAGTGAGCCGAAGGTCCAATCCCTAAGTACTTCTCGTCTTTCCAATAAGCACTGTTGTGTTGCGATTCATAACCAGGCTGGGCAAAATTCGAAATTTCGTATTGATCATAGCCATACTTATTCATGATCTCCAATAGTATTTCAAACTGATCGGCAGCAAAGTCTTCATCAATGGCTTTTAGCTTTCCTTTGGCCAGCCAATTACCAAATGCGGTTTTTGGTTCTATTGTCAGGCAGTAGGAAGAAATGTGCTCTGGTCGAAGAGTGGTAATCATTTTGAGATCACGTAACCAATTGTCATGATTATCACTGGGTAGCGCATAGATTAAATCCAGGCTTATGTTTTCGAAACCCGCTTGTCGAGCCAAATAGAAGGTGTCCATGGCCTGCTGACTGGTATGCTGACGATTCATCCACTTAAGCTGATCGTCATTGAATGACTGAACACCAATACTCAGTCTATTTACTCCATGATCAAAGAAAGTTGAAAGTTTGGCCTCATCTAGATCATCGGGATTTGCCTCAAGCGTAATTTCCGGATTGCTGGATAATGCATATTCATGCTGAATAATGCGCATTAGTTTTTTTAAGTGAGGGCCTTCTAGCAGTGAAGGTGTACCACCACCGAAATAAACAGTATAAATGGTGTCTCGGCCTAAGAAGTCGCTCTGCATTACCAACTCTTCGGCAATGGCGTCCACCATTGTATCGATTTGGCCAAGCGATTGAGTAAAGTGAAAGTCGCAATAATGACAGGCTTTTTTACAGAAGGGAATATGGATATATAATCCGGCCAAAGTTTCGTTATTTTAAAATCAAACCTAATAAATGTCAGGCTTTCGTGGTGCCATACTGGTCGTTTTCGGCCTGAGTTTCCTAATGTTTCACTCCACTTTTGCTCAGCAAAAGACGGAATTACTCATTAAGACCGCACCGGAATACCAACAGTTGATTCGAAAGTATAAGTATAATCAAAATCATAATGACTCCTTAACCGCTATTCAAACCATCCAGTCTTTGGTGAATCAACTTCATTTGGACGGTTACCTTTTGGCCAAAATTGATACAATTATTTCAAGCAATGGCAGAATGGAGGTGTCACTCGATCCGGGCTCACCCTTTGAATGGTTGTCTCTAAAAGCAGGTAACGTAGCACAGAATGTTTTGAGGAAATCTGGCTTCAAGCAAAGCCGTTTTGATGGAAAGAGGTTTAACCTGAATACCATTCGAAAAATTGAAGGAAGCATGATTCGTTATGCCGAAAGAAATGGCTACCCTTTCGCATCGCTCAAATATGACTCTCTGCATATCAACGCCAACCAATTGAATGCCACCCTGAATTTGGATTTAGGGCCGCTAATACGATTCGATTCGGTCCATGTCTCTGGGAAAAAGGTATTGAAATCACGTTTTGCAACAGCCTACTTAGGGATACATATGGGAGACCCTTATGACCAGCTTACTGTTGATGGAATTGTTAGTAAACTCAGGAGATTGCCCTACTTGCGAATGACTAGGAGCCCGGCTCTGTCTTTTCAAAATAGTGAAGCTAAGGTGACACTAGACCTTGAAAAGCGGCCGATAAACACAATTGACGGAATTATAGGTTTTTTACCCAATACGAGCCGAGACAATGGATTGCTGATCACAGGTCAGTTCGACCTAGAACTGCATAACCCATTTGCCACAGGAAAGAAGATTGGTTTGCATTGGAGGCGTCTGAGTGAAGAAACACAATCGATAATAATGGAATATGATCACCCCAACGTCTTCAGAAGCCCTTTGTCTGTTGAGACGGACTTCGAGTTTTTGAAACAAGATACCACCTTTACCCGGAGGGACTTCCGAGTGAATTTTTCCTTTAATCTTGGGGCAAACAGCTCACTCAGTTTTTTCACTGATTTTAGAAATACTGACTTACTGGCCACGGCACAGTTTGCCAACGCCACTGCTTTACCGGACATCGTTGACTTTGGATTAACGAGATATGGACTCAGTATGAACTTTGATCGCCTGGACGATACCTTCTTACCCAAACGAGGGTTTCGTTTTAGCGCTTCCGCTTCGGTAGGCAATAAGGTTATCGAACAGAATATCGATTTGCCATCTGAGGTTTATCGAGGAGTAGACCTGAGGACTTTACAATACCAGTATGATCTTAGCTTGAGCAACTATTTACCTGTCAGCCAGCGATTGATATTATATACAAGTCTAGATGCTGGCCTTCTTTCAAATGATCAACTTTTTCAGAATGACGCCTATCGGTTAGGAGGATTGAATACGATCCGCGGCTTCAGTGAGAACTTCTTTTTTGCCACCGCATATGCCTATTCGACTGTTGAATCGCGTGTGTTTTTTGATGGGTCTTCGTATTTATCGGTTTTTACAGACTTAGGCCTTATCAGAAGCGACATTGTGGATCGTGTAGGTGACAAGAACGAATTTGCATTGGGATTAGGTGCAGGCATTAACTTTTCAACCAGTAATGGTATCTTTAACTTTGTCTATGCCCTGGGGACTTCAGACAGTTCCGGAGGTTTAGACTTTAACCAATCAAGAATTCATTTCGGGTATACCACCCGCTTTTAAATGGAAAGTACTATTGAAATTTCACCAGCATTGTTTCGAGACATTGCCATCACCATTTCCCTACTGCTACTGGCAACATATGCGGTATCCAGAATAGTGTTTCCAAAAATGTTTGCTGCAACATATGACTTCTCCAAGTTCTTAAACTTTAAGTTAAAAGATGAGTTTGGTTCCAATCTTCGCTTGTTAAGTACAGAGAGTTTTTACTTCACATCGATTCTCTCTGCTTCCCTCAGTTTTGTCCTATTGATACTGGTCTATGGTTTAAATCAGGAGGTAGACTTAGCATTTTTCAATTGGCTGATTCCCACCGGTTTTTGGTCAGGCTTGTTAATTTGGCTTGGGGGCACAGCCATATTTCAACTCATATTCCTGATCAAATATTTGTTCATAGCCTTAATAGGCCAACTGTTCAACCTTCCTGTTTCGACCAGCCGCCACTTTCAGGAGGTTCAAAGTCTGAACAACTGTTTTGTATTGGCAGTGACTTTTGTTTGTGCTATTGTCATTTACAGCAATTTCATGATACCTCAAACCCTAATGAATGGGATTGTCACCGTCACGCTCATCTATTTGCTTTACAGGTCGTTAAACATTTATATAAAGCTAGAACAACTGAAGCTTTATAGTAAGTTATATATATTTTCTTACCTTTGCAGCACAGAAATCATCCCTGCCATTGTAGGGATTAAATTACTGACGTAACACGCCAAATTCGGGTAAAAAGTAGGGAAGTATATGTCTAATAGCATCATTGAGGAGAGGCTGAAGGAAGTCAAGAGTTTGCTTGTATCTCAGCCAAAACCATCTGATCCGAAATCACCATATTATAAACTTGCAGATAAGTACGGAATTAAGGTTGACTTTCGGCCTTTCATTCAGGTAGATCCTATCGCAGCAAAAGAGTTCAGAAAGCAAAAGATTGATATTCTAAAGCATACGGCTATCATATTTACCAGTCGTAACGCTGTAGATCATTTCTTTGCCATTTGTAACGATTTGAAGGTAGATATTCCGGCTGATATGAAATATTTCTGTATTTCTGAACAAACAGCAAATTATCTCCAGAAGTACATTGTTGTTAGGAAGAGAAAAATCTTTACTGGTTCAAGAACAGCCGAAGACCTTATTGAGATTCTGAAGAAGCATAAGAACGAGAAGTATTTATTCCCCTGTTCTAATATTCGAAAGGACGATATCCCGAACTTTTTGAAGGAGAGCGGATACGAATATTCTGAAGCCGTCATATACGAGACTGTTGCAAGTGATTTGTCAGACTTAGATAATGTCTATTATGATATCATTGCGTTCTACAGTCCTAGCGGCATCAATTCACTTTTTGTGAATTTCCCTGACTTTAAACAAAATGATACTCGTATTGCTGTATTTGGCCCTACAACGGCTAAAGCGGCAAAAGAGGCAGATTTGGTTTTGGATATTGAAGCACCACAACCAAATGCTCCATCAATGACTGGAGCCTTGGAGTTATACATTAAGAAGGCGAACAAACTTTAAGATTAGCGAAACCTATAAGGGCTCTTGCTAGTTTTGTTGTAATATATTCGCGCGGTTTAAATAAATGGAAGCTATTTCGCGTTACCACATTATGACAAGAGCTTTTCTGCTAACACTTCTATGCTTATGTTGTCATTTGAGTTTGCGCGCGCAGCAAGATGCGCAGTTCACTCATTACATGTTCAATCAGTTATATTATAATCCGGCATTCGCTGGTCTCTCAAACGGCAATACACTCACCGCTATCCATAGGTCCCAGTGGTTTGGATATGATGGAACCATTAATAGTGGTGGTGCGCCAAGCACTCAGATGATTAGCTACAATACCAGTTCAAAGCTTTGGAATGGTGGTTTGGGCTTTCACGTGGTCAATGATAACCTGGGACCATCATCTAACTTGGAGTTTCAGGTTTCAGGTTCTTATTTTCTAGATCTTCCCAATGGAGCGTCCTTAAGTATAGGATTGAAGGCTGGAATGTTTTCAAGCAGCATTGATTTTGATGAGATTGTGGTAGTCGATCCTAGGGATGGAGTAGGCAATCTAACAGGCAAAGAGTCTCAATTACGCCCAGATTTAGGGGTAGGAATTCTTTACAGAAATGGAAATTTTTTTGGTGGTTTCAGTACAAATCACTTAATTCAACCCGAATTCGACTTCGGTCAGGATCAAATAGCCAATCAATTACTTCGACACTACTATTTGACAGCAGGGTATGACTACGCGTTAACTCCCGAACTCACAATCACTCCAACTTTATTGCTTAGATCTGTAGGGTTTGACTCCTATAATTGGGATTTAAGTGTTATTGGTCGTTTTAGAGACCAATTGTGGGGTGGGGTATCTTATAGACAGTCTGAATCAGCTTCGGCTATGATTGGATATAAAGTGCTAAAAGACAGGAGTTTATCCTTGGCATATGCCGTTGACATTGTTTTGACAGACAGGCAAAGTAAAGAGCCTACTTCTCAGGAAATTATGCTCATTTACACCTTTAAGTCAAAAACTAGAGTAAGAAATCTTGGACGAAATATCATAAGGACTCCAAGATACCGTTACTAAACAAAAGTTCGGTGAGATTGAAAAATTTGAAATTTTTTGGCTCTCAGCGGATTACTAACAATAAAATATTAATTTTCGCGCTTTAAGCGTACTACTGGCGTCATTTGAGGAGGTAAATGGCCAGGAAAACTATAAAAACTGACTATGATGAGAAAGTCTGTACTGGGTCTTATGATTGTACTATTGCTTGGCACCACTGCCGGCTGTAGTATGTTCGATGGCTTCTTAGCAGGAGGAGGGAAAGAGGAAAAGCTGCTTGAAGAAGGCCAGCTACTTGGCGTCCTCGATAGAGAAGGCTGGTATCAGGAGCTCCCTTATGGTATGGTAGCTATCCCTGCCGGAACATTTTTCATGGGCCAAGCAGATGAAGATGTAGCCGCCTCTCAAATCAATTCTAATAGACAAATCACGGTGAGTCCATTTTTCATGGACGCTGAAGAAATAACAAATAACGAGTACCGTCAATTTTTATATCACGTTTCTGAGCTAGCACAGAATGGAGACAGGTACTGGGATGCTACTTTGATTGCATCAGTTATGCCTAACCCAAAGGTGTGGGAAGAGGAATTTACCTATCACTATGCCGATCGTATGACACAGTATTACTGGAAACACGCTGCTTTTGATAACTATCCGGTTGTAGGTGTTAGTTGGGAAGCCGCAGAGAAGTTTGCAGAATGGAGAACTATTAATCTAAATAATGGTCAACAAATAAAGTATGAAGGTGGGGGAGGCCTATTCTCTTTTGGAGGAAAGAAGAAGGATAGAGAGGCAGCTGCAGCTGCAGCCGATGCCGCACCAGTGCTAGGTGCTGTTGGGCCTGCTGGTACTGCCAATGGTGCTGCTGCCAGTACTTTCGTTGATACTTCCCCAATCGAAACAAGATACCCTGATTTTAGACTACCAACGGAAGCAGAGTGGGAATACGCTGCCAGAGGAGGTAGAGAAATTGTAAAGTACCCTTGGGGTAACCCATATACCAGAAATAAGGACGGTTGTTTCTTAGCCAACTTTAAACCTGGTAGAGGAGCGTATGCCGATGATGGCTATCCTTACACGGCTCCTGTCAACGCATTCTTGCCTAATCCATTCAACCTATACAATATGTCAGGGAATGTGGCAGAATGGTGTAGAGATGATTTTTCACCGGTCTATAATCCATTGGTTTGGGATTTGAACCCGATGTTTACTTATAATCCAGAAACAGATAGTGACAGCCCGCACTTTGGAAAGAAAGTCGTAAGGGGTGGTGCGTGGAACGATGTGTCCTACTATCTGCAAACTGGAACAAGATCTTTTGAATACCGTGATGTAGCCTCGGCTTCTATCGGTTTCAGATGTGCCATGGACTACCTTGGCCAACAGTAATTTCACCTAAAGAATAATTTAACTTCAACCTAACTAAGAAAAAAAATGGCTAGTAAATTCGTTAACAACTTTTATGGCAACGTAATGCCCAAGATCTACGGTCTTGGTGCTTCTGTAGTAATTGTTGGTGCTATGTTTAAGCTTGAGGGCTGGGCTGGTGCAACGGTAATGCTTGTGACAGGACTGAGTGTAGAAGCACTAATTTTTGCTTTCTCTGCATTTGAGCCTAAGAGTACTGATTATACCAAGCTTTTATACGATCATTCCAAAGACAGCAATGGAGCAGCATCTGACAAGGGAGACATCTCTTTGCAGAAAATGCTTAAGGAAGCGGCCATGAATAAAGAAGGCCTTCAAAACTTGAAAACTGGAATGGATAACTTGGCTAACAATGCCAAGCAAATGGCCAACATGTCTAATGCATCTGTTGCCACCGATGAGTATGCAAAAAATGCAAAAACTGCTGCTGCTTCATTGGCTAGAATAGACCAATCTTCTGCCCAAGCTGCTACCGCATTTAGTGAGGTAGCTAACACAGTGAAGGGCTCAGGTTCAAACCAATCACAATTGAAAGCAGCAACTGAGGCTTACCAGGCGCAGTTGAAAGATGCTGCTACTCAACTTCAGGCTTTGAGTGGTGCATATAAAACAGAATTAGCAGATACAGAATCTGTAGCAAAATATATGAAAGGCTACCTGTCGAACATGGAAACCATGATCAAAGGAGCTATGAATACCGCTAAGCAAACAGAAGAGTTCCAGGGCCAAATGGCAAAACTGAATTCGAATGTTACTTCGCTTAATAAGGTATACGGAGCGATGTTATCAGCAATGAAACAATCAAACTCTTAATCTGAAAGATAATGGCAGGAGGTAAAGAAACCCCGCGGCAGAAGATGATTGGCATGATGTATCTCGTGCTGACAGCTCTTCTGGCCCTACAGATTAAGGACAATGTACTAGAGAAGTTTGTATTGATGGAAAGCGGTCTGGAAGTGTCCAACGCTAGTTTCCTGGATTACAATCAGACTATTCTCGCAGATATTAAATCTGATGTTGCTAATCAAGGTAATAAAGAAGGTGATCAAGCAGTGGCAGTTGTAGCTCAAAGTGTGAGAGACTACACCAACGGACTTGCAGTTTATCTGGATAATCTCAAGTATGAAATAGGTAAGGCTTCCACAGGTGGCGATACTTCTAAACTAAGGAAGAGATCTACCCTTAAAAAGTATGAGGAACCATCGAATTACCTAGTAAACCAAGGTTTTGCTGACGAGTTAAAAGAAAAGCTTGATGCTTATCCGGAACAGGTGAATGCGGTGATTAACTATCTTGAGAAAGGTGGAATGACGGCAGAATGGATGGAGTCAATTGCCCTAAAAGCAAGTGACATCAAAATGTATGAAAACAATACGGAGGAGAAGAATAAAGACTATGCTCACTTCAACTTCTATAAAGCTCCATTGGCCCCTGTTCTTGCTCAATTAACGTTTTACAAGAACCAAATATACAGCAAGGAGGCAGTTGCACTTAATAAATTGAAGTCACTCATTGGAACTGCAGTTTCTGTAGATCCTAGTGGTGTACCTCAGATTGGTGGTTTGGCTTCAGTAGCTCCAACACAGTCTGAAGAGCCTGCCGAGACGAACGACAATGTTACCAGTACTCCGCAAACTACGCCAAATAGACCATCGTCCACAACAGATGGCGCAATTGATCCTGAAGATTTCTTAACGGGAGCTTTTGCAGGTATTGACTATGCTCAAGCTACTGTGCTTTCAGAATCTAATGTTATTACCGCTGGTCTTGATTTCAATGCCCAAGCTTTTTTAACCTTAGGCAATTCATCATTACAACCTACTGTAAAAGTCAATGGTCAAGAAATTGATGTGGTGAATGGTAGAGGGATGGTCAATTTCAAGGCATCCGCTAGAGCGAATGAGTATGATGCCAATGGATTAGCTGAGAAATCTTTTGAAGTTGAGATTACTGCGGATGACGGAACAGGAAGTCAAATCACGAGAACAAAGACACATACTTACTCAGTTGCTAGGCCTGTGATTGATGTTCGATCTCAGTCTGTGGATGTACTTTATTTAGATTGTGCCAACGCACTGACAATTAATGTACCTTCTCTGGGACCTGCCTATCAACCTAGTTTTACGGTGACTGGTGGAACGTATACTCAAGGATCTCAAAAAGGACAGGTGAGTATTGATCCGCAGCAGCGAGAAGTAAAGATTGACGTATCCAGTGCTGGACTTTATATAGGTCAAAGACAGTATGAGGCGCGTAGGGTACCTAATCCAACTTTTGATGTAAGACCTGATAATCAAGCTTACAATGCAAACGCTGGTTTGGATAGAATGCCAACGAGCCTACAGATTGTATTGGCTGCTGATCCGAACTTTGCAGAACGTTTCCCTGAAGATGCGACATTCCTGGTAAGCAAAGGAGAGGTAATTCTATCAAGAGGTAAGACTCGAAAGAGAAGTATACCTATTGCCACTAACGGCCCAACTAACAGGGTTGACCTAAGTGCAATCAGAAGCTTAATGGCTTCAGGTGATAGAATAGTTGTGTCAATCGAAGAGATTGTAAGGATTAATTACGCTGAGAAACTTATTCCAATTCAGTTCTCAGGTAATAAAACCATGAATATTAACTAAGAAGATCATGAGAATACGAGTTGCGACCTTATTGATGCTTTTTGCTGTGACGCTGGTCTCAGCACAGGAGGAGGGGACTGGAGTAGACCCGGCTAAGTTTTTAGAAACTATAGAGAGTACTACTAAGGTTGCAGGACTTAATAGCGCCAAGAAGAAAAACAATGAGTTCTCAGTGCGACCCATTCGTGACGAGGATGTAATGTTTAGCATTCGTCTTTGGTCAAAAATGAATTTTAATGAAAAGCAGAATTCAAATTGGAATGCTAAAGAGTCTCGTGTTACTAAGATTATTCTTGAAGGTATTGAAGCTTACTACAGTGCTCAAAATGAGGCGCTGGATCAGGTTGTCGGTATTACGCCTTATGTGACGTTTGAAGCTGGTTCCAAGTCTTTTGATGAAGATGCGATTCTTTTAGAAGAGGATTACAGAAACAATTTGAAGGACTTCTCTACCGATCAGGGAAACTATGATGAAAACCTTAGAACCTCGGATAGAGCAGAGCTTAAGTTGAGAAATGGAGGTCAGTTCAATGGTTACTCTGATGCAAGATTAGACTCTATCATTGATGCTGAATTCGCTAGGAACTCCTCGGCTAAGCCATTGGACCCTACGAATAAAGGTGACTTAGATGTCCTTTTACTTGAAGAGGATTTACTTTTTGACAGAAATCAGTCTTTGGCCAAATGGGATATCGTTTCTATTACACTTATCGCTCCTCCAAAGGCTTCTGTGGATGGTTCTGAAAGAGAAATCGTTAGAATCAAATTCCAGGAGTTCAAAGCTTATGTGGATAAGGTTTATGGCGAGAGTAATAAGGACGCTGCCTATTGGTATAATGATAGAAATCCTCGCAACAAGGAACTGAGTTTCTCACACGCTTTTGATTTGAGGCTTTTCAGTACTTATATCACCAAATTCCAGAATATCGGAGACGACAATATTCAAACCTTATATGGAAAAGCTGATTATGACTACTCAATTATTGAGCAGGCCATGAAAAAGCGTTTCGAACTGTTAGAGAAAATGCACAACCTCTGGGAATACTAGAGATTGTCCAATGATAAATTAAAAAGGAAGCTATTTAGCTTCCTTTTTTTGTTGGAAGAAGTTCTTAATCAATCTGGTTCTTGCCTCACCCACTAACTCGTTGAGTTCAGCTTCCGAGGCTGCTTCAATCCTGCTCATGGTTTTGAACTCTTTGAGTAGTTTGTTTACCGTAACCCTACCCAGACCTTTCACATTTTCAAGCTCGAAGTTGAAACTGTTCTTGCTTCGCAGGTCCCTGTGGAAGGTAATAGCAAATCGGTGTGCCTCATCCCGCAGTTTTTGAATCAGTCTTAGCGACTCTGATTTTTTGTCAATATGCAAGGCGAATTGATCGCCTGGGAAATAAAGCTCTTCCAGGCGCTTTGCGATGCCAATGATGGGAATTGTGCCATAGAGACCGAGTTCTACCAGCGCATCGCAAGCTGCATTTAATTGACCTTTACCACCATCAATGACGACAAGTTTGGGAAGAGGAGCATCTTCATTCAAAAGGCGCTTATATCTTCTTCCAACCACCTCTTTCATAGAACCAAAATCATCCGGTCCAACAACAGTTTTGATTTTATAATGCCTGTAATCCTTTTTTGAAGGTCGCCCCATTTTAAAACAGACCATAGAGGCCACGGGATTGGTGCCCTGAATGTTCGAGTTATCAAAACACTCGATATGAGTGGGCAGCTCTTTTAGCTGTAGATCATTTTGGAGCTGCTTGAGCACTCGATTTCCCTTGTCTTTGACGTTTTCCAGAGAAGCATACTTTTCCTTCTTGGCAAAGAGCGCATTCTTCAAGGACAGGTCAATTAACCTCTTCTTGTCACCTATTTGAGGTTGAATAGTCTTGAAGTTATCGGAGCTAAAATCTATCGGCTTATTGACAAGCACTTCTTTGGCACTACTTTGATACTGATCTCGCAATTGAATCAAAAGCAACATTAAGATGTCTTCATCAGATTCATCGAGTCTTTTCTTTACTTCAGAAGTTTGGGATAAGTTGATGGTGCCATTTTTTATCCTCAGATAATTGACGAAGGCCCACTTCTCATCAGTAATAATTGTGAATACATCGAGATCGGCAATCTTAGGGCTAACCACTATAGATCTGGATTGGAAGAGGTCAACCATATCTAGCTTCTCCTTGAATTTTTGCGCCTGTTCGAACTCCAGATTTTCGGCAGCGGTGCTCATCCTTTCTTTGAAATACTGCTTGGGTATAGATAAGCTTCCTTTGAGAATATTGATGGCTTGGTCTATATCCTTTAAATAGTCTTCTTCGGTTTGCAAACCTTCACAGGGTCCTTTGCAATTACCAATATGATACTCGAGACAGACTTTGAATTTACCCTTTGCAATGTTTTCCTCAGAGAGATCATAACGACAGGTTCTTAAAGTGAAAAGGTTATTAATTAATCTGAGGACATTGTTCATCACCTTGACATTGGCATATGGGCCAAAGTAAGTGCCGTTGGAGGGGATGAACTTTCTGGTACTATATATCCGCGGAAACCGCTCATTTGATACGCAGATATAGGGAAAAGTCTTATCGTCTTTTAGTAGTATGTTATACTTGGGTTGATTCTGTTTGATGAGATTGTTCTCTAACAAGAGGGCATCAAACTCAGAATTGACAAGTGTTATCTCTACTTCCTTGATTTCACTAACAAGTCTTCTGGTTTTTCGGTTGACTCCCGCGTTCTTATTGAAGTAACTGGACACCCGCTTTTTAAGGCTTTTGGCTTTGCCTACATAGATCAATACACCCTCTTCATTGAAGTAACGGTACACTCCAGGACTATCGGGGAGTTTCAGGATATCTGATGTTGCAAAGCGGGTGACCTCCATGGGTCGAAATTAATAAATCTCGTCATCAAAGACGATGGTACTGTCAGACGTACTTTGTACATCAGCGAACTTTTGACAGTCAATCTCTAGGCTCAATTCTGCAGGTCTGTCAAAAAACGATTTTTGAATACCGAGGGTTGAATCGGCATAAACCTGCTGCATAAAAAGGCCTACAATTGGCATTGCAGTTCTGGCACCCTGCCCATTCGCCCAGTATTTAAAGCGTATAGCCCTGTCATCGCCACCAACCCATGCTCCTGCAATTAAATCTTGGGTTATGGCCATAAACCAACCATCAGATGCGTTTTGTGTTGTACCAGTCTTGGCACCAATTTCATTTTTCTCTTGTTTATAATCAACAAGCCCATAATCTCTATAAAGACCTCTTCCAGAACCGGATTTAACAGTTTCTTGCAGCATATTTAACATGATATACGCCACATCTTCACTAATGGCTCTGCTTTTTCTGGGAGGCTCATTATAGATTACATTCCCAAACCGGTCCTCTATTCTACTGACATAATAAGGTTCAATATGTACCCCTTTATTGGCAAACGTTCCATAAGCACCCACAAGCTCATATAAAGACGCTACCTCTGTACCCAGTGCAATAGAATAATATGGAGGGATAGTGCTTTTGATTCCAACTCTTTTGGTCATGTCCACCACTTTTTCAGGTTTTACCCTATCCATTACTCTTGCTGTCACTGAGTTTACTGATTTGGCCATGGCTATTTTGAGCGTCATATCTTCACCACTAAACCGGTTTTCAGCATTTTGAGGACTCCAGGGTTCATCTTGGAAAGGGATATCAATAGAAACAGCCTCATCCTTAAAAGTAAAACAAGGGGAGTAGCCTTGTTCCACGGCAGTGGCGTAAACGAAGGGCTTAAAAAGTGAACCCGGTTGTCTTTTTCCTAATCGTACATGATCATATTTAAAATGAGAGAAGTTAGTACCACCAACCCAGGCCTTTATACCGCCTGTTTTTGGATCTGTCGCCATAAAACCTGCCTGAAGAAACTGTTTGTAGTACATAATAGAATCAATCGAACTCATGACGGTATCAATATCTCCGTTCCATGAAAACACGCTAAGTTTTTTTGGAAGCTTCATATAGTAATCCACAGAATCAGAATCTTCTCCGTAAGTTTTCACCAGGTTCCGGTAGGCCTTGGTTCTTGGAATCACATTGTCTTCTAGGAAATCTTCGATCTCACGGTTTTTACTGTCAATCCACAGACTTCTTTCTTCCTGGGTTAATAAGGAGTCAAACAGGTATTGAAGTTTTCCCATAGCACTGTCCATGGCATTTTCAGCATAGGCCTGCATGCGACTATCAATTGTAGTATAGATCTTAAGACCATCAGCATAGAGGTCATAACCAAGTTCTTTGCAGAGTTCTCTCAAGTCACCTCTGGCTACTTCACGGAAATACTGGGCTAGTCCTGCATTCTGATCCTGTTGCTTTAAAGTGAGTTCAATATCTTTTGGTCGAAGGGTGTCATATATAGTCTGGTCCAAGAAGCCATACTTAACCATTTGACTCATGACGATATTTCGTCTGCGTTTTGAATTTTCTGGGTTGTTGTCTGGTCTGTAGGTAGTTACTCCCTTTTGCATACCCGCCAAAACAGCTGCCTCAGGTACTGTAAGTTGACTAGGGAGCTTGTTAAAATAGGTCTTGGCAGCTGATTTAATACCAAACGCGTTGTTGCCAAACTCAACAGTATTATAGTACATGGCCATAATCTCTTGCTTGGTATAAGACTTTTCAAGTCGAACAGATAGTATCCATTCTTTGGTTTTGTAGATCAACTCGTCCAGCATCCTGTTTTTGCCCTCAAGCTTCCCTTTATCTCTCTCATCCAAGACCCGTGTAGAGAACAGCTGCTTGGCTAATTGTTGACTGATGGTGCTACCTCCGCCTTTTCTATTAAAAGTCAGCACGCCATAAGCCACACGGAACATACTCTCCAAATCGATACCTGAATGTTGCTCGAACCGAATGTCTTCAGCGGCTAGTAATGCATTGATGAGGTTGTCGCCCAACTCATCATAAGTTACAGGGTTTCTGTTATCACGGAAGTAACCGGAGCCCAGCTGAACGCCATCCGAAGTGTATAGCGTGGAGGTTAGGTTTTGATCTGGATTTTCTAATTGAGAGTAGGACGGAAGTTCTCCAAACCAGTTGTTCATGTTAGTACTAACAGCCCATATATAGGTTGGTAAACCAATAACACCTAATGCAAAAACAACCCAAGCTGCGATAGTCAACTTTTTCAGCAAAGGGCGATTCTGGGCTATTTTACTTTTCAGGCTCATCTATTGATAAAATTTGTCATGAAAACTCATGTACTCTTCAATCTTCTCACTATCGAACAAGAACTGTAAGTTGTCGATAGAAATAGCAAAATTATGAAAATTAGTGTCTTCTTGATTAATCGCTTCTGCCAAGACTTCAGAAAGCACATCTCTATAACGCTCAGAAGCAGATTTAGTCTTAAATGAGTTGATATAAAGTATCTCTACATTTTCATTCTTTTTCAAAGTAAGATTGCCGATCGATAGTCTTTGGTTTGGAAATCGCTCACTGTTCAATCTGTTTATAATTGCTTTTACCTCGTCAACTCCATTTATGGTCCTATCTATTGTTATAGCTACCAGGTGCTGTTGTTGAAAATCCTCACTGAAATCAAAGCCTCTATCTGATAGTATCTCATCTTTTGCAGGTTTTAAGGCAGAGAGTAGGCCGTTGGCATAATCAAATAAAGGTCCTTCAGTATACTTGGTTGTAAACTCCTCCAGGGCCTTCTCATATGGGAATAAACCCTCGGTTTTGGCTTTTAGAATTGCTGATAGTAATTCAACAGTTGGCAGAAAGTCCACATCTTCAAAAGAAGCTAGTGCTGCTTTTAACATTTGATCAGCTTCGACATAGTTTCCTGCTTCATATTTGGCATAAGCCTCTGCGTATTGTTGTTGCAGTCTGAGGTTTCTGGCCTCCTTTTCCTGAACATAATTGGGGTTGATCAGCACTTTGGCCGTTAAACTCTCAGGAAACTCAGCAATGATCAGCTGTTTGTATCCATCAGCTCTACCTGGATCCGTATTTTCAAACAGTGTATAGAGGGCGAAAAGCGTTTCTAGCCTAAACTCCGTTTGAGGATATCGGCTCAATAACGTTTCATAAGAGTTCGCAGATTCACTGTTTCTTTTCAAACCAAACCTATAGATTCTTCCTAGGTTGAAGTAGGCCTCCTGAATGGCGGCATTGGCCAATTCCTTTTGTTCGGCCGACCTTGGTATCGTTTCCAATAGCTTTTGCTTTTCAGCTGCCGCACCATCTGTGACACTCGATGTTTCGCCTTGGTTTTGATTGGAGTTGTTATCAGCAATCAGGGAGGGATCAATTCCTACGGAAACGGTCGTTTTACTGGAACGCCTCCAGTTATCTTCAAGTGGCCTGTTGCCCCAAACCCTTTGAAATTCACGTTCGCCTTGACTGATCGCTGCTTGATTATAAAAGTACCAGGTGTCATCATCGGATATATCTGTGTTGGTATTGGTAGTTGACGGTGAAATTGGATTGGCTCTTCTCTTTTGCTTGTCCAGTTCTTCTTGCTTGGCAGCTTCAGCACGCAGATACTGGTCAAGGAATGCATCTAATGACACAGGATTCATTTCGGCCAAGTTCAATAGGCTATCATTGAGTGATATCGTATTTAACTGGGTAACAAAGTCGTTGAGGACCTTTTGTTTATCGGCAATGGCCTCATAATTATCAAAGTCCTCAGGTAGCTTGGCGATCGCACTGTCATAATATTGGCTGGAAAGGGGAAAGTTCTCATAAGGATCAAAATAGATTTCCCCTAGCTTCAAAAAATTCATTCCCTGTTGTCGCTGATCGGGCTGTTCCACCTGTGTTCCGGTTCTATAATGGTTTATTGCGTTGAGCAACTTGCCTCGCTGCTCTTCCAGCTGTCCCATCACATAGTAGATCTTGTCCTGATACTCTAGGTTCTTTCCGTCCTTGAGCATCTTGTCAAATGTCTTGTAGACCTTTTGAATTCTATCAGCACTGGATTTTGAATAATCTGTCAGGGCCATCTTGTTCAATTCTGAATGGAATACAAGTTCATAGGGTGGGTTCCCCTTTAGGGCCAAATCATAGTAGTCAAAAGCCTGTTGTCCATCACCACTCTTTTGAGCGATTTGTCCTAGGATAAAATTGGTTCTGGCCTTTTGATCGCGATTACTAATCAGGTCATTTACTTCCTGGAGTGCTTCGGCTATTCCTGCTTCATTACCTTGGCGTTGATGATAGTAAGCCAGTAAAACCTGATAGTCTAAGTTGTTCTCAGGTGTTAACTCTTCTTCAAGGGTGAGGAAATTGGACACATTGGTGGCATTGTCCATATCACCCATATCCATATAAGTTCTCATTAAGGCGATCAGTGCGGCCTGGCGAGCGCCATCATCTTTACTCGTTTGGTTAACATATTGAAAGGTCTCTATAGCAAATTGAAATTGTGCTCTTAAATGACGGATTTTACCTATCAAAATGTAGCTGTCATCTACCCAATCGCTGGTCTTGTACCATTCTATTACCTGAGACGCCTTCTTAAAAGCATCATCAAGCTTCTCCTTATTGCCTTGAACCGTCCCTGAATCGATGTCAGGAAATACCTTCAAAATATCGTTGAAGTTATAGTCATACTTGTCTTCGAGGCTTTGGTAAACCTCATTGATGTATTGGTTGGCATAGAAATACCCATTGTAACGGGCATTCATGTTTTGGTAGCCTTTTGAATTACAGCCGACTAGCCCAACTACCAAGAGGAGACAAAAAAATCTTTTGATATGTAAATTGCTGATTTTCAAATCAGAGTAATTTCTGAATAGGAACGAACAATAAGGCGCAATTAATACAATAAAAGGTATCTGGTTAGGTTTTAATCAATATTTTTGTTTCCCTTGATTTTTTATTGTGGCAAGATTCAAGAAAACACTATCCAACTGGCTAAATACCAGGCATATTTTCATCGTTCAGAATGAGGAAGACTTTTCTGAAAAGGCCACCTATAAATTTACCTACGCAAAAATTGCCTTCTTTGCCTTTTTGGTCTTTCTAGTCGTTTTGACCATCAGCATCTACCTTGTTAATACTGTCTTAGCCCAATGGTTCGATCCGCGGTATGCAGAACAAGAGACTCGTAAAGATTTGGTTCAGATGAGCATATCACTTGATTCACTGTCGCAAGAGTTAGAGAGCAGAGACCAGTTCATCACAAGTTTTAAGAAAATAATGCAGGGTGACGTCACTTCTAATGAAGTGTTGGAGTCAGAAGCTCCGCAGCCGCAGTCGCCAGGAAATGCTGAGCAATTGGAAACTACAGATTCAGCGTTTAAGGCCGAGTTTGAAAGAGGAGGAGACTTTCTATTGACCGGACAAATTGAAAATGAAGAGCTTAGACAACTCTATTTCTTTTCACCCATCACAGGTTATATTTCAGAGCCTTTTAATGCTCAGAATGAACACTATGGTATTGATGTGGTTGCTAAAAAAGATGAACCCGTTAAGTGTATAGCTGATGGAACAGTAATTCTGGCGAGTTGGACGCAGTCTGAGGGCAATGTGATTGCCGTACAACACAGAGAAAATTTGATTTCAATATATAAGCACAACTCTACGCTCACTAAGGAAGTGGGGGATTTTATCACTGCAGGTGAGATTGTGGCCATTATTGGTAATACCGGAGAGCTGACTTCCGGTCCACATTTACACTTTGAACTTTGGTATAATGGTTCTGCCGTAAATCCGGAAGAATTCATTTCGTTTTAACTAGAAAAACAGATTGAGCCATGTTTTCAAAAGAAGAAAAAAAATCATCAGAAGACCTTAGCCAAACTAGTAACATCATTGGTAAGGAAACAGTACTAGAAGGCAGTATTGAGTCTGCTGGTAATATCAGAGTAGAGGGCAAGGTCTATGGCAATGCAAAAGCCAAAGCCAAGTTTGTCATGGGGCCTGAGGCATATGTGGATGGAAATGTGGTCGCTCGATCGGGCGAAGTGGCTGGGAATATCCAGGGTAATATTGAGATTTCCGAATTACTCATTTTGAAACCTACGGCCGTTATCAATGGCGATATCCTTACCAATCAACTTGTAGTTGAGCCAGGGGCAACATTTAACGGAGGTTGCAAAATGGGACACTTGGCCAAAGATATTGTGATCGCATTACCCGAAAGTCGTGCATCTGAGAAGATGGTTAAAAGAGCCTGATAGCAAAGCATCATAACTATTTGATTAGTTAAAGGTATCCTATACCTTTAACACATGTCCTTTGACTATCTCAAGTACAAAAAGCTCTTCTTACTCTTGACACTATTTACATTAGCCTTTTGGTCATGTAATAGTGCACAACCTACAGAGCAAACCACTCAAAAAGAAGCTCCACAATCCATCTGGATAAGTTTGACCAATGAGACCGAGACACCCATAAGGCTTAAGTTTCAAAAGGGACTCAATGACACGATTGATCACCAACATATTGTATCAAAAAGTAATGATACACTGTCTATTCCTTTAACAAGAGAGAGACTATTAACTCTAGAAAATAAAAGCTCATTTAGTCAAGATCTCACAGTGTCTCCAGGAGACTCGCTCATTATAAACCATACTGAAGAAGGCTGGCAGGTTGTTTCAAATAACCCAGAGCCATTCATTGACAAACTCCAAAATCAGTTCCCCTCTGAGCGGTCTGTGGCACTAGACTCATTATATAATTTACTTGTTTTCACCGACAGCGCTCAAAAGATGATGGTTAAAAATGACCATGCCAGAATCATGATCTATCCGATCTTTTTTCAAGGTGAATTTGAGCAAGAACACCCTGAAGCATTGAAGCAATTTTGGAGGGAGTCTTTTGATGAAGTCAATGGAATAACCACTAAGGTCAATAATGAAGTTCAAGAGAATACTTCAAGAATGTTTACCCTGAAAGAGGAGATTGAACTGCATCGATTATTTCTGCGAATGTCCTTCCTGACTAGGAGATTGGAAGATAAAACTTATCTGAGGCAACTTCTTCAAAGCCCTTTTTTTGAGGATGACTTTCTACTGAATAGTGATTTTGGAGAAGCTTACCTTTTCTTCTTTATTACGCAAGCGATTCTCCGAGGAGAGGAAAATCGCACATCGAATAGAGTTTACTTAGACTATCCAAAGGCCTACGACCTGTCTGATGAACACTTTGAAGGCCCGCTTTTGGCCAAGGTCAAATGGTTTTGTTTAAAAAGAATGGTAGACTCGAATGAATCTTATGAAACCATCTCGGCATACGCCTCGGATTATCAAAATGCTTTTCCAGATGATACACTCTTTAACCAAAAGTTTCAGGAAAACTTTTTGATTGGCCAGGCCGCTCTGGTACAAAGCAAGGTAGGCCTTCATCTCCTAAGGGAAGATGGCAGCAATCAAATGCTAACAGGTTTGTTAAATGACTTAAAAGGAAAAGTTGTTTATGTAGACTATTGGGCGAGTTGGTGTGCACCATGCCGACAGGCAATGTCTAGCTCCATGGCGTTGAGAAGTAAACTCAAAGATGAAGAAGTCGCCTTTGTTTACTTTTCCATTGATAATAATCAGGACGCTTGGAAGCGAGCAAGTACCGCAGATGACATTTCGGGTTATGTTTATAATTACCTTGTGCTCAATCATGAAGGATCCGATATGAAAAAGAACCTTAACATGGACGCCATTCCAAGGTATTTGATCTTTGATAAGGTAGGCAACCTGGTCGAGCGGAATGCGCCAAGCCCGATGGATTCAAGTTTGGAATCTCTTTTAATGAAGTATATTCGTCAATAAGCTCATGAAAGAAAAGAACCCGAATGACTATCTAAAATATTCTCAGTTGGGTCTTCAGCTTTTTCTGACCATTGGTATCTGCGGATGGCTTGGTTATAAAATGGATGAGTGGTGGAATTCGGGAAAGCCATTATTCATCATTTTGATGATTTTGGTTGGGACTACTGGGGCTATTTATATGCTTTATAGATCCTTGCCAAAGGACTAGTTTATGTTCTCATCTTTTTTTCGACTAAGCTTCCTCCCTAATTATCAAAAACTTACCTTTGCGGCATGCAGAGCATCGGCAAGCAAATCATTACATCTTTGATCGTTTCCCTTGTCTTGGCGGCCATTGTTTTTGGTCTTCAGCAGATGGAAAGTACAGCCCAGTTCATACATGAAAAAGTGTGGTCCATTATCATTTTTTCAGCGATTCTGGGATTAATCGTAGTCATTATAGGAGACTGGGGGCTCAAAAATATGGATGCCCAAAGCAGGCCCAACTTATTCTTGGGCTTGACGGTTTTGAGACTACTCTTAAGCATGGGTTTTGTCGGCATCGTACTCTTTGTTGGCATCGAAGACAGAATCATTTGGGTTGCCAACTTTTTCGCTGCCTATTTATTCTACTTAGTATTTGAAATATATAGCATTCTGTCTAACTTGCGCGCGATTTCGACAGAGGGCGAAAAAACATGATGAAAAATAGCAGAACTAACTTTCCCAATTTACTGATCATAAGCCTTTTAATAACGCTTTTCAGTATTGCCAACAGTTCAAATTTATTTGCCGCTTCTGGTGGCGGAGACGAAGAAAAAGAGGAAGGAAGCACCGACTTCATCATGCATCACATTGCTGATGACTATCAGTGGCACATTGTGACGATTGGACACACCCATGTGACCATCCCTCTCCCTATGATCATTTATGATCACGGGGAGTTCAAATTCTTTATGTCTTCTGACTTCTATGATGAGCACCATGAGCCGATTGCACATGATGGCTATATGATTTCCCATGGCAAATTGGTGAGAGCATCTGCAGGTCATGGCGAGTCTACGCATGGTACAGATGATGGGCATGGCGAAAATGCTGGTCACGGAACAGATGATGCACATGGTGCACCTGCAGCAGAAGGTCATGAAGCTGAAGCTGACTTCTTAAATCTGTCGATCACAAAGAATGTAGCGTCTCTTTTCTTGAGTGTGTTCTTAATGTTGATCACTTTCATTACAATCGCTAAGAGATATAAGAATGGTGTTGCTGCTCCAAAAGGCCTTCAATCACTATTTGAGCCTATCATCGTTTTCATAAGAGATGATATCGCTAAGACTAACATAGGAGAAGACAAGTACCAGCGCTTTATGCCATTCTTGTTAACAATGTTCTTCTTTATACTATACAATAACTTATTAGGACTGACTCCTGGTGCTGCTAACCTTTCAGGTAACATCGCAGTGACTTTGAGTTTAGCCTTATTTACCTTCTTCATCACACAGTTTAATGGTAAGAAAGCTTACTGGGGTCACATCTTTGCGACACCTGGCGTACCGCTTCCTTTAAGGCCAATTATTCTTGTGGTGGAAATCATCGGGATTTTCACTAAACCTATTTCACTTACGCTACGTTTGTTCGCCTCAATTACAGCAGGTCACATTGTAGTATTAAGTATTGTCGGTTTAGGATTTATACTTAATAGTGTAGCTGTAGGAGTTGTGGGAACACTCTTCTCTGTAGTTATTACTATGATTGAAATATTGGTGGCCGTGATTCAGGCATATGTCTTTACACTGTTCTCTTCGATGTATATCGGGCAGGCGGTAGATGATGGACACCATTAATTAGTTAGAATACCATTGTTTCATTTATAACAAACATAATTATGTTATCTATTTTATTAACTGCTGGTTATGCCCTTATGGGAGCTGGTATTGGTGCTGGTCTTGTTGCGATAGGCGCAGGTCTCGGTATCGGAAAAATTGGTGCTTCTGCTATGGAAGGTATGGCACGTCAACCTGAAGCTGCAGGTAAATTGCAGTCTGGTATGTTGATTATCGCTGCACTTATCGAGGTAATTGCGCTTTTCGGTGTTGTAGCTTGTTTCTTGCTTGCAACTAACAACAGCATCGTTTCAGCACTTTAAGAAGTATTTGAAGAGTTTCAGGCTTAGCATTAGGCTGGTCTGAAGCTTTTCTTCTAAAAAAAGAGACATGGAGATATTATTACCAGATACCGGCTTATTTATCTTTCAAACATTAGCATTCCTATTACTAATTTTTGTCCTAGGTAAATTTGCTTGGAAGCCGATTTTAAGTGGGCTTAAAGAAAGAGAAGAAACTATTGAGAATGCTTTGCTTTCTGCCGAAAAAGCAAAAAGTGAGATGGAAGCTTTGAATGCTGATAACGCTAAACTTTTAGCTGAGGCTAGATCAGAGCGAGACGCAATGTTAAAAGAAGCAATGGCTGCGGCTAACACCATCAAAGAAGAAGCGAAAGAAGAAACGGGCAAGATCACTGCTAAGATGATCGAAGATGCCAAAGCAGTAATTGAAAATGAGAAGAGAGCAGCATTGGCCGATGTAAAAACATTGGTAGCCTCACTTTCATTGGAAATCACCGAGAAAGTACTTCGCAAAGAATTGAGCGACAAAAAAGCGCAAGAGTCTTTGGTAGACGAATACGTAAAAGATTTGAACTTAAACTAATTCTGACGAATGTCTGAATATAGAATTGCTTCCAGATATGCCAAATCCTTGCTAGACCTAGCGGTTGAAAAAGGACAATTGGAAGAGGTGAATAAAGACATGTTGATGTTTTCTGAACTAGTAAAGGAAAACAGAGACTTACTCTTGATGCTGAAGAGCCCTGTGATTACTCCAGACAAAAAGCTGGGTATTTTGACCAGAGTGTTTGAAGGAAAAGTGAACGATTTGACCTTGGCGATCTTTCAAATCCTTACGAAGAAGCACAGAGAGATGTACCTCGATCAAATTGCGGTGGAATTCCATCACCAGTACAATACCAGTCTAGGTATTGAGGAGGCAACCATTACTACAACATTTGAGCTTGATGCTGAAACTAAATCAGCGTTTGAGAATATTGTAACCCAAATTTCGGGTAAAAAAGTAGAGTTGACGGAAGTCGTTGATGAAGAACTTATCGGAGGATTTATCCTGAAGATTGGCGATCGTCAAATTGATGATTCAGTAAGCTCACAATTGAAGGCACTTAGACTAGAGTTCACCAAGAACTACTACGAAAAGGCATTTTAAAAAAGATTTAAACATTAACTGTAATATAAAATGGCAGACGTAAGACCTGATGAAGTTTCAGCAATATTGAGAGAGCAACTCTCAAACTTCAAATCAGAAGCCGAATTAGAAGAAGTAGGAACCGTACTTCAAGTAGGTGATGGTGTAGCCAGAATCTACGGATTATCTAAAGCACAGTCAGGAGAGCTCTTAGAGTTCGAAAATGGCTTGAATGCTTTGGTACTTAACCTCGAAGAAGATAATGTGGGTGCCGTACTTTTAGGTGATTCTGCAGGGGTAAAAGAAGGAGATACAGTAAAAAGAACTGGTCGAATTGCTTCTGTAAAAATCGGTGAAGGTGTAGTTGGTCGTGTTGTGGATACCTTGGGTAACCCAATCGATGGTAAGGGCCCGATCGAAGGTGAAACTTACGAGATGCCACTAGAGCGTAAAGCGCCAGGTGTAATTTACCGTCAGCCGGTAAACGAGCCATTGCAGACTGGTATCAAAGCGATTGACTCAATGATTCCAATCGGAAGAGGTCAGCGTGAATTAGTAATCGGTGACCGTCAGACAGGTAAAACTGCTGTAGTAATCGATACGATCTTGAACCAAAAAGAATTTTATGATGCTGGTGAGCCAGTATTCTGTATTTACGTAGCGATTGGTCAAAAAGCATCAACTGTTGCTGGTGTGGTTGCAGCCCTTGAAAAAGGTGGCGCAATGGACTACACAGTAGTTGTTTCGGCTTCCGCTGCTGATCCTGCTCCAATGCAGTTCTTTGCTCCATTTACAGGTGCTGCTATCGGAGAGTACTTCAGAGATACAGGGCGTCCGGCATTGGTAGTATATGATGACCTTTCTAAGCAAGCTGTTGCTTACCGTGAAGTTTCTCTTCTTCTAAGAAGACCTCCGGGACGTGAAGCTTACCCAGGTGATGTATTCTATCTTCACTCAAGACTATTGGAGAGAGCCGCAAAAGTGAATGACAATGATGACATCGCTGCTGCAATGAATGATCTGCCTGAATCTTTAAAAGGTAAAGTAAAAGGAGGCGGTTCTTTAACAGCACTTCCGATCATTGAGACACAGGCGGGTGACGTTTCTGCTTATATTCCTACCAACGTAATTTCGATTACTGACGGTCAGATCTTCTTGGAGACTAACCTTTTCAACTCTGGTGTACGTCCTGCGATTAACGTAGGTATCTCAGTATCTAGGGTAGGAGGTTCTGCCCAGATTAAGTCAATGAAAAAGGTAGCAGGTACCTTGAAACTAGACCAGGCACAGTTCCGTGAATTGGAGGCCTTTGCTAAGTTTGGTTCTGACCTTGATGCTGCAACTCAATTGACTATCGATAGAGGTAGAAGAAACCAGGAAATCTTGAAGCAAGCACAGTTCTCACCTGCAGCAGTTGAAGATCAGGTAGCAATTATATACGCTTCAACTAAAGGATTGATTGACAATGTGCCTGTTGACAAAGTAAAAGAGTTTGAAAACGAATTCATTACTGTATTGAGAGCTACTCATGCAGATGCAATGAATGATTTGAAAGCTGGAAAGCTATCTGATCAAGCAGTAGACGCCTTGAAGCAGGTTGCTAAAGAGTTGTCTTCTAAATACTAATTAATAATAGGGCCTTGCCCATTTAATAATAGCCTATGGCAAGCTTAAAGGAAGTAAAAGAGAGGATTGTTTCGGTCAGCTCAACTCAGCAGATCACTAAAGCCATGAAAATGGTGGCAGCGGCTAAATTGAGAAGAGCACAAGACAGAATTGTCCAGTTACGCCCTTACTCTGAAAAATTAGGTGCCCTACTCGCCAATGTTTCCTCTGGAAATACCGAAGAAGGTATGAATACATATGGCGAAGTCAGAGATGTGAAGCGTGTACTATTTGTTCCGGTCACTTCTGATAGAGGACTGTGTGGTGCTTTTAACGCTAACGTTTTTAAAGGCATTAGAAATGCACTAGCTACAGGAGAATATGCTGATGCTGAAATTGAGATCTTGCCTATTGGTAAGAAGGCGTTTGACTTCTATAGAAAGAAGGAGAATCCTGTGAATGATGCACATTGGGGTGTTTTCGGAGACCTTTCTTTTGATGTGGTTAAAGCTGCAGCAGAAGAGGCAATGGAAGGCTTCCAATCAGGGAGGTATGACAAGGTGGTTTTGGTCTATAATGAGTTCAAAAATGTTGCAACTCAGATTATTAGAACAGAACAATTCTTGCCAATCGTTGAAAACGAGGTAGATACTGATTCTGCGACCAATACAGACTACATCTATGAGCCGTCTAAGGACTTCATCATTGAGGAATTGATTCCAAAGTCGTTGAAAATTCAGTTTTACAAGGCAGTTTTAGAATCAAATGCGTCTGAGCATGGCGCGCGAATGACAGCAATGGGTAAAGCAACCGATAATGCTGGAGACCTGTTGAAAGAGCTTCGTTTAACTTACAATAGAACACGTCAGGCAGCCATTACCAAAGAGATTCTTGAAATCGTTGGTGGTGCAGAAGCCTTGGCTGCAGATAGTTAAGATTAATCTGAAACTAGATATATTGAACCCCGACAGCAGTCGGGGTTTTTTTTATGGAAAAAATCATAGCCTTCGTACAAAACCTAAGCCTTGATATCACGGCAGGCGCTGTGATTTCCAGTTTATATATTGCTAAAGTATTCAAGGTTGAGCTGTCTAACCAAGTCTTGCTAGGCCTTGCTGTCGCTATATGGCTTATCTACACCGCAGATCATCTTTGGGACGGCTATCGGGTAAAGGGAGAGGCGGTGAATCCCCGTCATGCTTTTCATCAACGTCATTTTAAGCTGATCTGTTGGGTTGCAGTTTTGGTATTTGGATACGGTGTTTACAATACCTTTGAATTGCCGAGCGATACAATTTGGTTTGGTCTCGGCCTTGTTGCTTTGACTGGTTTGTATTTCCTATATCTCAAAGTCAGTAAAGCGCAGCTACAAAAAGAGCTCTTTGCTGCTTTTATTTATGTAGCTGGAATCTTTGTCGGCCCCATGAGTCTGCTGGAACACTGGGATTGGGTTATGTTGGTAGCCTTTATTCAGTTTTTTTTATTGGCTTATGTTAACCTAATGTTGTTTCCGCTCTTTGAACGCGAAGAGGATGATAAACAAGGTATGGCATCGATCGTGATTAATAGGGGAGCTAAGCAAACCAAGAGAAGGATAGCATTAGCCTTGATCTTTAATGGATTGATTGCAATTGTCTGTATGGCTATTGACCTTAACGAGAGCAATTTTCAGTTTATGCTATTGGCAATGTCGTGGCCTTTGTTGTTGCTGTTTATTAGACAGGATGCGTTTAGGAGGTATCAACTCTATCGTATTGTTGGTGATGGTATTTTCTTTTTACCAGCCTTGGCCTTGCTATGAAGAACGACTTCAACCTGATAGCGCCTGTTTATGATACTTTATCAAAACTTGTATTTGGTAAGAGGCTAGATCAAGCACAAAAAACTTTTATCCCGATTATTGAGTCAAATTCTCGAGTGCTGATTGTGGGTGGGGGGACAGGCAACATACTGAAATGGTTACCGACAAACTTCAATTTACAGATCGATTACGTTGAACTTTCTGAGAAGATGCTGGGAAAAGCGAAGGCCAGGACCTCTGTAGGAAATACAATTGAGTTTTATGCCAAAGATGCTTTGGAAGTCAATGGAGGCTATGATATCGTTATTGCCAATTTCTTCTTGGATTGCTTCGCTTATGAGCGACTTTCAGAAGTCTTGCAAAAGCTGAAAGGGCGATTGAATGAGAACGGCAAGCTGATTGTAACGGATTTCTATCCATCAGACAACAGACATCAAAAGTTACTGCTCAAAATAATGCATACCTTTTTTAGAATAGCGAGTCGACTTGAAGCCAGTGAGTTATCGGATATACATGGTACCATTAAGCAATTGGGGTTTGAGGTAGCGGAGTTGAAATTCTTGAATGGAGGCTCTCTTTTTTCAGCTGTATATCGACCTCTATCTGACTAATACTTTCAAGGTAACCACTTGCTGATTCTCGTCAAGAATGCGAATCAGATTGAGCCCTCTTTGGAAATTGCGAGTTGAAACTTCAATATATTCCTCAGTTACCAGGACTTGCTCTTCTTTTCTGAAAATGAGTTGACCTTTTGAATTGAGTACAGATAGTCTTAGAGTCTGGTCTCTATCTATTTGATAAGCTATATGTAGTGTTTCTCCCTGTCGAACAGGGTTAGGGTATGCCTTATAAGAAGTCTCAAATTTGGACTTTACTCTGACGGATCTGATTTCGGAGACATCAAATTCACCACTAAAGTCAGTTTGTTTCAAGCGATAAAATGAAAGTCCATTTAATGGTCTGGTATCGATGTATGTATAATATAAAATCGCATCACTATTTCCAGCACCGTCAATTCGGCCCACCGTTTCGAAATCAACTCCGTTTGTACTTCTTTCGATGCTGTAAAATGCATTGTTGACTTCAGAGGCAGTTACCCAATCTAATTTTACTTGATTGTCATCATTAACCGATGCATCAAATGATATCAGGGTGATCGGCAAGGCAGCCACTTCAATAGACCCTAGGGTGTAGTACTGACCACTTGTAAAATCTACTTCAAAGGTCACGATATCATTTGTTCCATCTATGGCAACCGGAGATATCAATGTTGTTCCTCCATTGCCAAAGTTTCCATCATCATCTACCATTAATCGTGTCTGATTCAGGTTATTCGTTCCGATACCTGTTGGGCCAGTAACGGTAGATAGGTCATATGATAGCCTTATTGTGCCTACGGTGCCCGTTTCTTGAACACGCCACTCCCTGTTCAATCTACTTTTTATAGAGGCTGGTTTTTCAGTATTACCGGTGGCTTCTATGGCCGCATTGTCATTTCCAGAGAGTAGCCATGAGTCGTTAGAACCAAAGCTTCCATTATTGTCAAAAGTCACCAGTGCATCAGCATTTTCACTTTTGGACTTGATTTGCTCCAAACATGAAAGGTCGTCCCTTCCGATTCCGAAAATATCGTTGTGATAGGTAGTGCCTTGTGCATCAATGTCCCATATCACACCGCCATCTGCTGCCAGATAGTCCTCTGCTGCTTGCGAAAGACCTGACACCACCCTGGTAACACCGTATTTAATGGCCAGATAAGACTCTACTCTTGTCCTTTCATTTTCATCCAGTGACTGGCTGAATACTATAGTTTCAGCAATGTCCCCTGAGAATTGTGCCGCCACGTTTGCATCGCTATGGTTACCAATACCAATAGTGGCAGGCGCATCAAGTGCAGCTGTTGAACCAGTTCCTGTAGCGACCGACTCTGAATCTACAAAGATTTCAACCGCACCACTTGATTGTACGCGGGTAGCTAAGGCAAAATGAACAAAGTCATTGTTGTAGGTGGTTGTAGACTCCGCATCCGTGCCCGTATTTGTGTTGGCGTTGATTGTGATTCTTCCATTTTCTATGCCCAGGCCGTAGTCTGATGTAGAACTTGAAACATCAGCTCCTATGAGTGCTGGAGAGTTGACAAAGTCATTGCTAGTGCCATCACTTTGTCCAGATTTGAAGACTGAAATCAAAGTAAAGTCTCCGGACACACTGTTTGCGCTTCTCATATAAGAGGCGTTTGTAGAGTTTGGATCGGAGAACCTTAATACGGGGTTGAAATTGAATTCTTCAGTTCGGTAAACTGGTAGTACTGGACCAACACCCATAAGGTCAATTTCCTCGGCATTTTCTGCAGGAGAACTTTGGTCATTCCATTGCTGAGTGTTATCTAAATTCACAGCAGCTGTGCTTCCAGCATCAGAAAAAACTTCTAAATCAGCCCTTAACCATAAAGCAAGGTCGGTGTTCACACCTCCAGGGCCACAAGTTTCGAATGCTGTACCAATCGTAAAGAATTGCCCATTCGTAAGGTCTACTCCACTGAAAGAAAGCACATCCCCGTTAAAAGTGCCACCAGTGGTAAATGTGGCATCAGCCATGGTAGCAGTATTTCCAATTAGAAGAGAGTAAGCGCTGGCATCTACTGTACTGTATCCAAGAGATGTCAAGTCAAATTGTAATTCCGTATTTCCTACTGTACCATTATCCTGAACTTTCCAAATTCTTTCCATTCTGCTAGATACCGAAGACGGTAGGTCAGTGGTATTGTCATTCGCCTGATTGGTCGAACCGCCATCATTACCCCAGACCAAGAAGTCCCTATCATCTGCAAAAGAGTTGGCATTACTAGCGTTATCAACTGCTACACTGCCTAAACCGATGGTTAAGATATCATCTGTTGCCTCACTTGAGGATTGTTTCTGGTTTAAACAGGAAGTGTCGTCTCTACCGATACCTGCTACATCTTGGTGATAGGAAGTGTTTTCTGTTCTGTCCCAGATGACGCTGCCATTGGAGTCAAAATAGTCACTTTCGTCTACAGCACCAGTGGAACCGATATCTGTGCTATTCTTAAAGATGCCATACTTTATGGCGAAGTAGGTCTGAATTTGCTCTAGTTCCTGCTCTGATGGTGCCATGCTATAAATTAGTATTTCAGCGATATCCGCATTATAGAAGTTGGCAGAGCCATCAGAGGCTATATTAAAGCTGCTATTATTACCAGTGCCTGTGACGCTGGAAGTGTTTGTGTCCAACACCGTCCCGTCTCTTAGTATCGCTTTGTTTGCATTTCCTGAAGCTGTTGTTAAACTGCTGGTACTTGAGAAAAGTGTCCAAATGTGAGGTATTCCGGTGGACGTTCCCCATGGTTCACTGATCCTTCCATTTCCTTCGGTAGTATTGGGGTAGTCATAGTAGACATTGTTGTCTCCCCATGGCACATGGGCACTAAACCTACCACTACTGGCCAACCCTTCAAAAAAGAGCCAGCTGTCTTGAACGGTGTTGACCTGAGAGATTCCAAAAACTACTAGATCATTCGGAGAAGAAGTGCCCAGAATACCGCTTGCGATGGCCATGGTTTCATTGGTTCCATTGAATTGTAAGGAAGGGTTAAAGTTGATACCATTGCTAATGAGTTCCGGACCATTTGTGGCAGTGGCACTAAAGGCATTGGCACTCTGATCAGCCCAGGCTGTGACTGTTGAAGTTCCTGTGGTTCCAACGTCTCCCTTTAAAGAAAGCAGCAAACCTGTTTCAACGCCACCTGGTGCACAGATATCTCTATCAGTACCCAGAGTGAAGAATTGACCATCTGTTAGGTTCACGCCATTGAAGGTAACAATACTTGTTCCAACATCGTAGCTAGTCGCAGGTATTGTAGTTCCTGATGCCATGGCTGCACTATTGGAAACAATCAACTGGAAGTCGGTTGGATTTGTGCCATATCCAAGGCCAGTTAGATCGAAAGTGATTGTTGTGGCACCCACTTCCCCGGTGTCATCTACTCTCCAGATACGTTCGATTCTTTCCGTAACACTACTCGGCAAATCAAGGGTATTTGCATTGGCCTGATCGGCAAAATCTCCATCATTACCCCAAATCAAGAAATCTCCATCATCATCAAAGGCGTTGGAGTTGCTGGCATTATTTGATTCAATGGTATTCAAACCCATTTTCACAATACTTCCGGAGTTCTCACTTTGCGACTGTTTTTGGTCTAAGCAGGCATCATCATCCCTTCCAATACCTGCAATGTCATTGTTGTATGTGGCGTTGGTTATTGCATTCCAGACCGCAGTGCCATCCGATCGGGTATAATTGGTCGCTGAAGTTTGATCTAGGGTGATGCCATATTTGATGGCCATACTCGTTTCTATTCTATTTCGATCTGCTGCCAGATAAGAACCTGGTGCATTGTAATAACTTATTTCAGAAATAAAACCATCAAAAGATAAAGCGCCTGCTGTAGTACCATCGTCATATCTTGAGGCACTATTCTCATCGCCAAGCCCTATTGGGTCAGTATGACCATACAACCTACCCACATTGGGCAGAGGAGTTCCAAAGCTTTGGCCATTCAAATAACCCGTGATGGTTCCATCAATGGCGTCTGTACCAGCATAGTCAAAAGTGAGTATATAAGAAGTATTAGAGGCGATTGATGTGGTGTTAACAGTAGTAACTCCTGCCGCGGTGTTCCATGGTGCTCCGACACCATCTCCAGCGGCCTGGTTCCAACCTGAAATGTGTAGCGTGCTCGACTCAATGTAGACGTTAAGTCCTCTGGTGGCTCCACCTTGTTCATAAATTACCTGCTTAGTCGTTGGGGTGATGTCTCCGGTTTTAAAGGCTATGGTGAATTTTTTTGAGAGAGACTCCCCATCATTGATACCAGTTACTACACCTCCTCCAATGGTAAGGCCTGTGCTACCGGTGGTAAAGTCAATGGTTGGGTTATCATTGATGAGATTGGTCGTTGCACGGTAAACAGGAGCTGTTAGATTGCTGCCATCATTGTTGTTAGGAGTTTGATCATCCCATGCGGTTACTGTGGCTCCCTCTGTTGCGGTTGTTACTCCCGCATCAGCTCTTAGCCAGGTAAGAATACCATCATTGTATCGGCCTGGTGTACAAAAGAAGAAGGCGGTGGCGAGTGAGAAATACTCACCATCATCCAAGTCAACACCCGTGAAAGTGAGTACATCGCCAGAGAAAGACCCTCCTGTAATTACGGTAGCGCTGCTAAAATCAGCCCCTGAATTGTTAGCGGCTACCAAAAGGCTATAATCAGCTGCATCAGTGCCCAGTCCTAACCCAGTCAAGTCAAAGGAAATAGAGGTAGTTTGTGCTTCATTTCTTTCAGCTACTCTCCACACGCGCTCTAATCGGGTATCAATATTACTTGGAGAACTCACAGATGAACTTTCAGTCAAAGCTCCACCATCATTACCCCAGATGAGCCAGGTGTCATCGTTAGAAAGTGTGGTTCCACGATCAATGGTTACTATACTACCCGGGTTTTCACTTTTCGAAGCAGGTTGGTCAAGCTCTGAGGCATCATCCCTAGCAATACCAGCGATGTCATTGTTATATTCCAAATAACCACCAATAGAGGCAGGATCCGCTGTGTTGAATACAATATTTCCGTCAGCGTTAACGTAACTCACGGCAGTACTTTGGTCTAGCGTTATGCCATATTTAATGGCCAGATAACTCTCAATTTGCTGTCTTTGTGCTAGAGGAAAAGAAGCCGGCTCATTGCAATAGATGAATTCTGCAATTACACCTTCAAATGAAGTGGCAGATGTCCCTCCATCATCATATCTGGACCCATCAGAGTCTCCTAGTTCAATTCCCCCAGTATGGTCGTAAAGTAGCCCAACGCCTTGCCCAAATGGATTATCCAAAACACCAAAAGACTGACCATTGAGATACCCTGTAATTGAACCCGCTTTTAGTCCACTATCATCTCCATCGAATTCCAGGGTAATGATGTATTCCGTATCTAGAGCTATAGCGGTTGACACTGTCTGTATGCCACTTCCATCATCATTCCAATCACCCTCGGCTTGAGCACCACGGTTCCAGACAGACATATGTAAATTGCCCGCTCTGATATAAATGCCTAATCCATTGGTGCCACCACCCTCTTCGAACAATTGCTGTTTAGTTGTAATATCATTAGCATTGGTTCTGAAAGCCATATTGATTCCCTTTGAGAGGAAACCTGTGTTTGAGACTTTGTCATTATAGTCAGCATTATTTGCGGTGGCTAAGGCCCTCTCGGCATTCTCTACGAAGTCTACTGTGGGATTAAAGTTGATGGTGCTGGTAGTACTTCTGAAGGTTGGCGCTGTTCCTGAGGTAGAATAATCGTGATTTCCAAGAGACTGGTCTTCCCAGAAGCCTACATTGGTTCCTTCAGTAGATGCCGCGCCACCATTGGTGACAAAGGCTCCATCATTGGCCTTTAACCAAGTGCGAAGTGCATCTTTAGCTCCACCTGGCCCTACGGAAAGGCTAATCTCATTGTTTACTGAAGCTGCAACCGAAGCAGAGATGACCAGATCCAAACCTGCATCACTTCTAGGAGTATTATCTGGAAAAGTGGAAATATCAGAGAGGGTAATACCCACAGCTGGTGTATGAGGTCCAGCGCCCAATGAGCTACCTGTTGTATAGCCATTAACCACATCAGGAGCAAAAAGAGAATATCCAAAAAAACTTTGGCCTGCCGTTATACCTAAATCCTGAAATGAAACAGAAATTCCTTCCACAGGAACATTATCAAAGTTTGCAAAAGGGAGATTATCTAGTGCTGCGGTTTCCTGTCTAAACGCAGTTATATTACCAATGTTGATATTTCCCCCAGACCACACATTGTCTCCAATACCCACTATTTGTCCATAGGACGCAGGGTCACCATTGGAGTCCAAAGAAGTGATCGCTGCAACGGCAACATTATCATTACCATTTAAATCGAAGATAGGAAATGCTGAAAGAGTGGGGTCCGTAGATTGAATGCCCTGAAACCAAATAAAATCTACTCGCTCAGTTTCAGCTTCAAAACCGGCAGAGATATCATCTACATTAGAAAGAATATTGGTTAGACCTGCGTTTAATGCTGATAGTAGGTAGATCGAGTCGGCTGCAACCACTCCAGTGGTTTCTATGCCAATCGTTCCGGGTGTTGGTGTTGCATCAAAAGACGTTCTGGTATAAAAGATGGATAATTGTTCATCACCGGCAAATTGTCTTTGGAGAATTACGGTGTCAGGAAATATAAAGTCATTATATGTAGATCCACCAACTACAAAAGAAAGTAGCGGTTCGAGGCTTCCTGTTCCATAGGTAACATCGTAGGCTTTTACGGTAATTGAAGCATCTGCAGGAGCGGTTACATTTTTGACACTGCCGGTGGAACTGGCAGTGGTAGCGGTGATGGTGGTAATAGCGGTTTGACCACTGACGCTCGGACGTAGAAAGAGCATCAGCACACAGCATAGAAGTACTATGTGAAGTCTAGTAGTGATTGCCTCGATGTTTAGGTATAGAGCTTGTTAGCTCAATTGTACTTTAATGATAGTACAAATTAATGGTATCACAACCCTACTTTTTATTTTTTTGTTTGAAGAAAAACTCGTTTAAGGGGTTTTTTTAACTGTGATGAACGGTAAATCGATATTTCCCTTGGCCCTTTATCGTATAATTATTCAAATAAAATTGGAATTGAAGTATGTACTCAAAAACCAAGGAAGTGCATTTGAACAACAACTTTATGGGTTTGAATAACCGAAAATCACAAATTTAAGAATTAAAAAAGCCCCCTGAATGGACTTTAAAGAAGGTTTTGAGGTGCTTATTTGACTAGAATTTTAAGAATTTTAGTGCGGCTATTGGCATCCAATATTCTTATAAGATTTAGCCCCTTGTTCATCTCATTTGTTGAGATTCGGAAAAATTTGCCAGAAGGATTTACGTGCTCAGTTTTTCTTAACATTATCTGGCCCGTATTGTTTAGTACAGTAATGTCAAGGTCTTGAGTAAATTCTACTGTGTAAGCCACCTCTAGATACTCCCCTTTAACCACTGGATTCGGATAAGCACTGAAGCTGGCTTCAAACTGTTTTTCTACTCTGACTGACCGGATTTCAGAGTAGTCGAATTCTCCGCTGAAGTCAGTTTGTTTTAAGCGATAGAAAGAAGTTCCGCTGATCGGGTTTGCATCTACAAAAGAGTAATACAATAAGTCGCTGCTATTACCAGCCCCATCTAGGTTAGCAATAGCTTCGAAGTTCAATCCATCTGTACTTCTTTCAATGGTATAGAAAGCATTGTTCACCTCAGAAGCAGTTACCCAATCGAGTTTAACCTGATCATCTTTATAGTTGTTTACTTCAAAGGATATTAAAGTGATCGGAAGGGCATCATTTTCAATAGAGCCTAGGGTATAGTACTGACCATCCGTGAAATTCACTTGGAAGGTCACTGTCTGACTACCACCATTCGTGGCACTTGGAGAGATAAGTGTGGTACCACCATTTCCAAAGTTTCCATCATCATCCACCATGAGTCGAGTTTGTGTAAGATTATTACTACCAGAAGCGGTACCTGTAACGTTGGAGAGGTCGAAAGTCAATTCCACAGTGCCAACCGTACCGGTTTCTTGTACCTGCCACTCTCTATTGAGTCTACTGTTAATTGTTGCTGGTCTTTCAGTGTTATTGGTAGCTTCCAGAGCAGCGTTATCATTACCTGATACCAGCCAGGAATCGTCTGTATTAAAGCCGCCAGTATTATTGATCGTTACAATGGCATCACTGTTCTCACTCTTAGACTGGGTCTGATTCAGGCAAGACAAGTCATCTCTACCAATACCGAAGATATCATTGGTATAGGTAGTCTTATCACTAAAGTCCCAAACCACACCACCATCACCTGCACGGTAATCTCTTTCGTCAACGGCTCCGGTAGTCCCATCATCAGCTCCGTTTAATGTGATACCATATTTGATCGCCAGGTATGATTCAACTCTATTTCTTTGATCGGAATCCAGGACTTGATTGTAGACGATGGTTTCTGCGATATCACCGGCATATTGGGCATCTACATCTGTGGTAAAATGGTTACCAATACCGAAACCACCATCGGCATTATCTAAATTAGTAGTAATACCAGTGGCAGTGGCGCTTTCAGCAGCATCTACATAAATGGTAAGATCACCCGGATCATCATCTCTTACCCCAGTAGCAATATGAGGAATGTTATTGTTGTAAGTGTTAGAGGTTTCGGCTTCAAAGGCAGCATCTGAATCGGCATTCACCCATATGGTGCCATTATCCATACCCATGGCATTATCAAGACCAGAACCAGATCTTGAACTGATCAATACCGGAGAATTTACATTGTCATTAGCTGTTCCTGAGGCTTGACCTGTTTTGAAGACTGAGATAAGCGTGAAATCAATTTGATTCGTGTTGGTAGGAACCATAAAGCTATCATCAGTTCTGAAATAGGAATTATTGGTAGAGCCGGGATCAGTGAAGTTTACAACAGGGTTGAAGTTAATCTCGCTGGTTTGGAAAGTCGGCTCAATAGCATTGGCTCCACCCCCTAGGTCGGCTTCTTCCATATTGTGACCTTGAGCACCTTGATCATTCCAGAAGAGTGCATTTGCTCCGTCAGTGGCAGCTGTAGTTCCTGGGTTATCTGAGAACACCTCTGCATCAGCTTTTACCCACATGGCAATATTTGTATTTACTCCTCCAGGCCCACAAATGGTAATGCCTGTGCCGATTGTAAAGAACTGACCATCAGTCAGGTCCACTCCTGTAAAGGACAGTACGTTACCGTTTAATGTACCTCCAGAGATAACAGTGGCGGTATTCATAGTAGCGCTATTGTTAACAAGTAAAGAGAAGGCAGTGGCATCGGCTACAGAGTATCCCAGGCCAGTCAGATCAAACTGAAGTTCAGTTTCACCAACAGTACCGGTGTCTTGTACTTTCCAGATACGTGTCATACGCTCAGAGACAGAGTTTGGTACATCAACAGTGTTTTTGCTTGCCTCAGCGGTAGCACCATTATCATTACCCCATACCAGATAATCTCTGTCATCGGTGAATGTGTTGGCGTTACTCATATTGTCAGTAGCTACACTGCCTAAACCAACAGTAAGAATGTCGTCCGTACCATCGGCAGTGGACTGCTTTTGGCTAAAGCATGATGCATCGTCTCTGCCTATACCTGCCACATCGTTATGGTATGTCGAGTTAGCAGAAAAATCCCAAACTATTGTTGTACCGTCTGAGGATACGTAGTCTCCTTCAGTTACAGAACCAGAGATAGTTTCGCCAGTATTAGTATCATTATCATTGTCACTGGTCAAGGTAATGCCATATTTGATTGCCAAATAGCTAGTGACTTGCTGTTTTTCTAAGTCGGTAATATCCGAGCTGATGGCTACTATTTCAGATATTTTTCCTCCATAATATGTGGCTCCAAAATTGGCTACATAATCTTGTACTGTACCTATGAGCTGGCTAGTGTTAGTATCTGTATTTCTTGCAAAGCCATTGTTACGAGTTTCTTCAATAACTCTACCTGAACCATCTAGCTCTCCAAAGAGTAGGAAGGGTGCACTTGACGCATCAAATGCGCTAACAGTTACATCTATATCGTTTCCAAATTGGGCTAATGTTGCAGCAGTGTTTGTTCTGTATCCAAAATGTAAAACCTCATTAGTACTAGGACTGTTTCTTTCTCCACCCAATACATAGTTAGAGTTGTTTGCATCCGCTCTTTCGCCTACAGCTAACACGGTATAATTGGTTCCTTTTATACCATCCAATTGCGTTTCTAGTCGGTCGTTGGTCCCGTCAAACTCTAAAATCGGATTAAAGTTGATATTGTCCGTAACGTTATTGTGATAAACAGGAGGATTGCCGTCTGTCGTGCCATCATTTGAATTGCCCGACTGATCTGACCATGTGGCTACAGTCTGACCATCCGTGGCTTGTACAACACCTGTATTAAAAGATTCAATATCCGCTCTTAACCATACATTCAGATTACTACTAGGATTAACCCCACCAGGACTACAAGTAGAACGAGCCGTACCTAGCGTAAAGAAGTCTCCATCACTAAAGTCAACCCCAGTGAAAGTCACCACGTTGCTAGCAAAAGAAGCCGCAGGGGTTATGGTACCACTAGCCATGGTGGCTGAACTGGAAGTAATCAGGTTAAAATCAGAGGCAGAAGTACCTGTGTAACCCAAACCAGTAAGATCGAAAGAGATAGTTGTCCCACCTACGGTTCCCGTTTCCTGAACATGCCAAATGCGTTCCATTCTTTCGGTAATAATGCCCGGAACATCTGAAGTATTGGCACTTGCCTGTGCTGTTGCATCATTGTCATTACCCCAAACCAAGAAGCTATTGTCTGCAGTGAAAGAATTGGAGTTCGCGGCATTACTTGATTCAATTCCTCCTAAGCCCATTGTAACCAAACCGTCTGAATTTACACTTGACGATTGTTTTTGCTCAAAACACTGCGCATCATCGCGGCCTATACCAGCAATGTCACTATTATACCCAGAAGATTGATCTGTATGGTCCCAGATTACGGTACCTTCAGAATCTCTATAATCTCTTTCATCCACACTGCCTGTGGCACCATCATCAGCAGCATTTTTGGTAATGCCATATTTGATGGCAAGGTAAGTTTCCACTCGATTCTTCTCGTCTGATGTTAAATCATCAGAGAAGACGATTGCCTCAGAAATAGTGCCGTCAAATTGCCCATCCCAAAAGTTAAAATCATCCCTTAGGTGGTTACCAATACCTATTCCATTATTCTTGTTTAGTGAGTTAAGGTCAGAAGCTGCTGAACCATCGCTGGCTCCATCCAGGTAGAGTTGAATTGATCCAGCCGCGGTTGATTGAACTCTTGTGGACAGAGCCATATGTGGTACTCCATCATTATAAGTGCTGGTACTTCTGGCACCGAAGCCAGTTCCAGCGATTAGACTTGAATGAACCCGTCCTCCGGAGTGGCCCAATGCATACAGGTTACCACCACCACCATCTTCATTACTTAAAAATGCTGGTGAATCAAAGGTAGCATTAAGGCCAGTAGCATCTGATTGTGTGGTTGCGAAAACCGCAATCAATGTCATATCATCAGTCGCTGGATTTGTTGAGGTAGTTAACCATGAGTTGGTGGTATTTGTAGACCCCTGATCGGTAAAGGCTATAGCGGGGTTGAAGTTTGTGCCTACTTGTGTATAGGTTGGCTCTACAGGAGTTCCTCCAGCATTCGTTTCAGAGGCATCATATCCATTTAATGATTGATCCTCCCATGAGGTAATATCTGCTCCATTTACAATGGTGTTAGTGCCAACATCTGCTCTAAGCCATAGTGCCAGGTCGGTCTCTACTCCACCAGGGGCACATGTTTCAAAGTCGGTACCTAGTGTAAAGTATTGTCCATCTTCCAGATCGATACCAGTAAACGTGATGATGTTACCATTAAAAGTACCGCCAGTAACTACGGTTGCGTTACTGAAATTGGCAGCACTTCCGCTAACAGTTACAGCATTACTGGCAGCAATTAACAAACTGAAATTGGCAGCGTTTGAGCTGAGTCCTAGTCCTGTTAAGTCAAAAGAAACAGAGGTAGTCTGTACTTCTTTTTCTTCTGCCACACGCCATACTCTTGTGAGCCTGGCATCGATGGTATCTGGCATGGTAAGGGCAGTAGTTTCGGTGAGGGCTCCATTATCATTACCCCAAATGAGCCAGGAGTCGTCAGTACCGATTGTCGCTCCACGATCTACAATGACAATACCATCTGAATTTTCACTTCTTGATTGGGGCTGATCTAGTTCAGAGTCATCGTCTCTACCAATGCCAGCAATGT
>Ga0207422_1001469_pt1 | contig 45788 bp, 41 predicted proteins | sample MarCyaLeptolynsp_FD_187757 | JGI IMG/M metagenome (GOLD analysis project Ga0207422, IMG submission 187757) | Marine cyanobacterial communities from Panama - species 1 Leptolyngbya sp. (SPAdes) | ecosystem: Environmental > Aquatic > Marine > Unclassified | place: Panama: Panama City | collected... | reverse complement strand
TGCAATTTTTCTTTTTGCTTTGGTGTTAGATGATTTTTTGCTGGCATATTTTCTATTATTTGCTTACTTGTTAATTCTTATTATACTAATTTAAGTGCGGGACAGCTTATGTCCAAAATTACTCACCAATTTCCCAATCACTAAACAGAACATCAGACATAGAGAACTCAGAGGATTGCTGTTTGCTCACTAGTTAATTTAACCCAACCTCGGTAACGAATCACACTCACCACAACAAAGATTAGATCTAAACCAACAACAGAGCCCACAATCAGCTCAGAACCTCCTGTACTAAAACCGTAACTGTGTAGTCCTGTCCCTAGCACAAAATTGACCCCATACCAAGCCATTAACACAGCATTAAAACTGACAACACTGGTAACAGCTAAACCAAAATCTCCCAGCCAACCAACTAAACGACCATGGAGAGGAATAACATAACACATTAGGGCAATTAAAGCCCAGGTTTCTTTCGGGTCCCAACCCCAAAACCGTCCCCAGGAAAAGTGTGCCCAAATTCCTCCTAAAATAACTCCGGCACTCAGTAATAAAACTCCGACTTGTAAGATGCCATAATTCCACTTGGCTAAACTACGAATTCGTTTTTTTGCCTGGGGAGTAAATAAATAGTTACTGAGGATAATGTGGCTTAAACCCATAGCTAGAGCAAAACTGGCGTAACTAAGGGTAATGGTAGGAACATGGATGCTTAACCAAAAATTATCTCGAAGTACGGGTACGAGGGGTTTAATACTGGGGTCGAGAACTGCTGGTAGACTATCTGCTAGAAGTAGACAAGTTACAGATAGAGGTGCAGCAGCAAGGAGGTAATATTTGGCACGGTAAATACCTTCAAATAATAACGCGATCGCGGCAACACCAAAACCTACCCAGATTACTGATTCATACATATTAGTTACTGGGGGGCGTCCGGCAATTTGCATCCTTTCCACAAAGCCGTATCCTTGGATTAGTAAACCGCTGCTAAAGATACCAATTGCTCCCCAGTAGAAATCAAAGGAGGGAAAGAGGAGGACAATAAGCATGACACAAAACGCGATCGCATATAAGAGCCAAGCTTTGCCAAAAGGACGTAATTTGTAGAAACTAACTTCCCGTTGCAGAGTCTTGAAAGTGGGATAAATTTGGGGACTGAGGTGGCGTAATTCGGTTTGTAATTTTTGACCGACTTCTCCTAAAATAGAGGTGTTATCAAAGTTTTTTTTGAGGTTTTCGTAGTCACTCAATAGGGTTTGCTCTACTTCCGGTTCGTAATATTGCCCAGCTTGAGGGATACTGACCCAAGTACCTTTTAGCTCGTTGGGGTGAGGAACTAGGGGTAGGCTATTTTGTCCTACGGTATCGAGCATTCGCGCCAAACGTGCTTCTATTGTTAAGGCTTCCCGCTCATCTCGACTCAAATCCAGCTTATTGACTTGTTTCTCTTTGGCACTGAGAACAACTGAACCCAAATCTGAGGTTATTAGTTCAGCAAAGGTAAAATATTTGCGATCGCTTTTTAAGCCAATTCGCTCTTTGAGGGGACGGTAACTGAAAAGGATAAAGGGTTCTTCGTTCCAGTCACGGTCATTGAACCAGAGGGAAAGGTAGGTTGACAAGTAGTCTAGCTTTTTCCCGTCATTAGTTTGGTAGTTCAGACGACCATGAATTTGCGCTACTGTTTCTCTAGCTACCGTATCTAAGGGTTTTTTGCGTCCATCGAGTTGCACAGCCAGGGTTTGTAAGGATTCAACTGGAGAGGGTTGAAATTGAGTAAAGGGAATTGCGAGGATGAGAATACCTAGGCACAGTCCGATGAAAAATTTGAGTGGTTTTGTCATTCGTCATTTGTCATTTGTTGTTTGGGAATTGGGATAATAACCCACCCAGAATTTAATTTATGCATCCTATTTAACTAAATCTGAACCACTCCAAGGATGTACTGAACAAACTGCGATATCCTGACGGTCAGTTCTTAAAAATCGTTGTCTTAACTGTTCTGGCTCCCCATTTAGAAATTTTATGCAAACATTCGTATCTAGCAAATACCTCACGCCACATCTTCCTCGTCATCAAAAATACCTTCAGAATCAATAATTAAAGGGTTATCCTTAAAAGCTCCAAACGTTTCCTCAAAAAAAACAGGATTCCAACCTTTACCTTGGGGGATTTGCCCTTCTTCCGGAGGTGGTAATGTCTTAAATGTAATCGTGACTTCTAACTCAGCATCCGTTAAGCCTACTGGTAAATCTAACCTTAAAATTCCATCCGTGCCAACGTGAGAACGTAATGTAATACTTGCCATACTTATCGCCTCCAATTCCAACTTGAAACTTCACTGTCTCTTTAAGCTTAGTACTATTCGATTTTGAAAAATGCAATATGCCGACTCATTCAAGCTCCTCTGCTTGTTTGAGACTTATAGCTGAGTTGCAACTTCTTTGGTTGTCGTCTCAACTGGAGGATTTTCAGATTTGGGTTGGGGAGCTGGTAATTTTCTTGCCAATATAGGACCATAAAACATGACGGCAATTCCCAATACTACCAAACCTGAACCACTCCAAGTTAATGCCGTTACCCAAGCTGGTTCTCGTTTAACTTGCAAAGTCGATTGTTGTAAATCTCCAGGATTCCAGGAGGCTTGAGCAATTTTCCAGCCTTTGTACCAGGTGGGATGATTCATCCAAACTTGGCGCTGCTCGCTGAAACCGTCATGAGGATCACTAATGCGAATTTGACTAGTCCACATGGCGACGGATTCGGAGCCTTCATTGCGTTCAACAATAAAGTCTTCTAATTTAATAGCAAAGGGTAATTGTAGCAATTTGGGACTAAAAGCTGCTAACCATTCCTCATTAGCATCTTCCACCACAGTAGGTTCTCCCCAAGGTAACCAAGTTTGAGTACCACTTGGCATTTTTACCAACAGTGCAGGAGTTCCTCCAAGATTAGGATTGGCAACAGGAATCACTTCTCGTTGTAGCTTTGCTTGGGGGATGAATTGTTCTAGGGTAATTTCAAAATCCGCCCAACCAGGATTAATTGATTGTCCTACTTTGAGGCTGCCTGATTGGAATCCTTGAGAAGAATTAGCTCTGTAGTAAAGTTGATCTGCTGTAACAATAATGTGGAAGTAATCTTCAGTTTGCTGTGGGGAAATTTGATATTGGATGTCAAGATCCTTGATTTGTTCTCCGGAAACTACAGCTCGAACAGGAGGTAACCCTTGACGCCCGAAAACAAACCACTGTTCAATACTATCGGTTAAGAAACCGGGTTTCTGCTCAGGAAATGCCGATATTTCCTTGTCTTCCTCACGAGAAACCGGGTTTCTGAGAACTTGGAGTTTAACAGCGGGATTTCTGAGGCTATTAGAGGCAGAGATAGGTTGATTATTGCTATCAAGGCGAAAATCTGGCCAAAAATTGACTACCTTTAGGGTTAAGCTACCTAACTCAACTGATTCGGAACTGTTAGGATTAATCTCGATCGCTTTTTGTTGGTCTTGGAAATTAACCTGTAACTTGCCCCAAGGATGATCATCTGCTTTAGTTGGAGTTGATAATAACGATTGCAGCTCTGATTCACTCTCAGCTGACAGAATCTCCAATTCAGCAGGACCAAGAGAAATTTTACTATAAGAATTAGGTGCGATCGCTAACCAACGGTCTAATTTTTGTCCCATCCTGGAACTAGTTAGGCTAAGCTGAACCGCAGCATTCTCAACAGTTCCTCCTGGATTAAAGTAGACGGTTTTGAGAGCTTTGTCTGTATAGCTGATAAGGGAAACTTTACCAACTCTATTAGGATTGAGGGAACCATCAGGTTTCACCCAAATATTTCCCTGCGCTACCTCACCATCAGGGGACATAACTTCCAACAAATCCCCTTCTACCCGAATCTGGCTATTAGCAAGTCCATCGATTCGCAAGGGTAGCATTCCTTCCGAGCCTAAGTGAATAACCGCTGCTGAGCCAGCAATAATCACAATAAGTCCCGTATGAGTTAAAGCAAAACCAATTTTCCTCGCTCCTCGCCAAGGATAGCGCGACAACGCCGACACTCCCAAATTCAGAGCAAGGAGAAACATTAAAGCACCAAACCAGGGACTTTTATAAATTTGTTGTTGAACAGTAGTTGAACCGACTTGGGACTCATAAAAAGTTGCGCAAATGAGGATGATAACAATAGCACTAAGTAAAGGTACTGCTAGTTTAATAGAGCCCAAGAAGCGAAAAATAGCATTAGATTTCATTATCGTATTACTCATTCTAAATTCTAAATTCTAAATTCCTTTAAAATCTCATCAATAACAACTCCCGGTACTTTACCAATCAAAGTATCTACCACTTCTTGATTAGTTCTCAAAAATGTCAAATGAGGTACACCAGTAACCTGATAAGTTTGTATTTGCTGGTGCCACCGAGGGTCATCAATGTCAAGCATAATAAAATTGACATAATCTCCGTACTTTTGCTGGAGTTGTTCTAAAGTAACCGCCAGAGATTGGCAAGTTTGACACCAATCAGCATAAAATTCGATCAAACTCGGCTTACCATTAGTTATAGCAACTTCATAAGGCACTGAATCTCGTGCCATAGTTTTGAGGGTAGCCAAATTCGCGATCGATGAATGAAAATTAGGAGAAAAGTCTTCATGGGTAATTACAATATTTCCTATTACGAATAGCAGGAGAGCCAGAAAAGCTAATAACCACGTTTTTTTGATCATCATCATTTATTGACAAAAATCACTGATAATAGTAAGCAATAATAATGTGAATGAACAACATTACCACAAATGCACCAACCAGGAATATATGAGTATTCAACCAAACGAGACGCAGATTACGAATTAACACGCCTTTAGGAATAAAATTTTTCTTATTTAAACCATCAGCTTTCATCCCTGCAAAACTAAAATTTCTTTGGGGAGATTCTAATATACCTAATTCAGCAACATAACCTATCAAAGCAGATAAAACAACTCCAAAAAATACCCACAAGAAAATGGCATTAAAATTTAATCCTTGACTACCCACTGTATGAACCAGTGTTGTTGCCAACAAAGCAATGCCCACAAAAATATGTAAACTGCGCCAAAATAAAAGCGAACCGGGTAATTTTATTTTAATCTTCCAACTTTTACCTCGTTTTCTCGCCACCAGAATCATTTCCACAACAATAAAAAATAAGGAAACATATCCAGTAATCTGCTTATATAGTTCTCCTTGAAATACCAAGTGTAGGTCAAAATTGCTTTCCCTAATCATCGGTAGATACCAAGGACTGAAAACAAAAGGAATTAAAAGAGCGACAGTGACAAAGGTCAGCGAAATCAAGGTTGAGAATTTGATTTTCATAGCTCTAATTAGCTGAGGGTAATAAGCTGGTGAGTGTGGGATGTGTCGAGAGTATAGGGGTTGGAGAGGGCAAATTTTCCCTTTCCAATTCCCCATTCCCTATCAAATGACAAATAACAAATGACAAATGACAAACCAATTAAGTCTTCTCAATCGGCAAATTAATAATCACTCCTCCCATCACATCATCCATCTTGAACACCTTGTCAGGATAGCGCTCTAAATGAATAGGATGAGTATTATGACAAGTTACACAAGCTTCAGCAACAGCTACATCAGGATAGAGAGCAGAAAAATAAGTTTGATCACCTACTTGCTGATAATCTTTGTAAGGTTCACCTGTCTCAATCACAGAATCCATTGCCTTTTTCTCAAAGTCACTTTTCGGCGCATGACTATCATTAAGATTCCAGGGAGAGATTAAGTTGTAGGAAAAAGTTAGTCCTGCTTCAGTAGCATAGTCAGTAGCAATTTCTGAACCTAAGCGGAACATTTGCGCTGGTAAGGGAATACCATCAGTATTTTCCCAACCTTCCGTGGCTTCAATTTCGAGAACTCCTTTGTCTTTCTCTTTTCCTTCTAGTTTTTTAGCTCGGTTAACTACATGTTGAGTGTAAGCTGTACGATCCGCCGCAAGAGTAGTATGAACGTAATCAGCAACCATTTCTGGCGGAATTCCAACAGCTTGCTCAGATGAACCACCACCACAAGCAATTGCTGTAACACAAATAATTGCTGCTAAAGATATCAGAGCAATTGTTTTGGCTTTGATTTGACGCAATAAATAGGACATGGCTAGTATTGTGAACTCCTCAGTGATTGCTAGAAATGAGTTTTTACGTCACTCTAGCTGTTGAATGCATCCCGTATTTTCCAGAGTGTAGTGGGAGCATCTTGCTCCCTAGAAATACATCGAAGGGAGCAAGATGCTCCCACTACTATGGTTTGTATAACTTTGGGGTATTCATCTTCAATTGCACTTAATCTTGAGTTTCTTGTTTTTCTCTTCTCTTATCGAATTCCCGCACCATTTCCATAGTTTCTAGATGCAGTTTAGGCCGACGATCAAAGTTAGCTTCAACTAACTCATCATCAAATATACTGTTATAGGAATATTCCATTCCGTGACAATTCATACAAACTTCTTTGACCATGCGATCGCGAGGCAGTAAGGTATAAGTATTGTTGTGATTAACAAACACTTTGTCGTCATTTTCTTGACGGGGTAAATGGCAAGTGGCACAGGTAACCGATTCAACAGAAGGTCTAGGTAATTTACCTTCAGCTAAAAATAGTTTGCTATGTTGCGATTTCTCGTAATTGAGCGAATGAGTATCGTTGTGGCAACTCAAACAAGAATCAACCGCAGCTACTACCGTATTGACAGTATGAACATCATGACAAGTATTACAATTCATCTGCTTTTCTAGAGCCGATTCCTTCATGGGAATACTTGCCATTGCTGGGGTTAATGGAGATAGCTTTTCGTTCAAGCGAATGCCATGTTTTCCGAAAAGAAAGGTTTCTACTTCAGCTTTATGGCAATTCAGACAACTTTCTTGAGTTGGCTTGACAATTAAAGCTTTACTTTCCTGATTCTGGTGACAGCTGGAACAATTGACATCAGCCAAAGCATGGGTACTTCCTTGCCAAAGTTGATGAATTTCTTCTAATTGCTCCCGAGAAATCGGATCAGCTATGGCAGTAATCGTAAAGGGAGAGACTGCATAAAATACCAACAGCAACATCAACAGACAAGTTATGGTAGAGCATAGTGCTGATTTCACGACTTACCTCCCAAAAACTCATCTCCTAAATCTGGTTTTGGAGGTTTTGTCAACTCAGTTGTCACCTTCAGTGCCGGTAACTCCGGTTTGGGAAGCATGGAAGGTTGATCCATATTCTGTCGCAAGAACCCAGTAGAAATGGCACGATGATCGTGGAAATTGTGACATCCTGCTGTCCAACATCCATCTGGCGAAAAATCGGTATGACTAGCCAAATCCCCATTAATAATTCCCTCATGGCAATTCATGCAAAGATCAGGTTTAAGATGCACACCTCGTCCAAATATATGAACGTGTTCCTCATGACAAGCAGTGCAGGTAAGAATGTCAATTTTTTGGAGCAAATCCGCCCAACGAGGATCACTAAATTTCTTAGCTCCATGAGCATCTTGTGCCATTTCTGCTTGGTGACAGCGCAGACAAGTCTCATTACTAACAGGTTTAAAGCCTTCATGACAGGAACTACAGGAAGCTTCAAAAAGCCGATGTTCTTGGGAGGTAGTTCCAGGTAGAAAAGCTAAACGTTGATCTAAAGCAAAGGCAGCAATAAACCAGACTACTAACAGCACCATCACGGCAATTACTGCTGTTCTTAGTTGCCAAAACTGATTAGGCTTTTTCGCTCTTTTCGCAGGACTAACCATCTTTGAGGCATACGCAGGGAAGCGGTTGAGATAGATGCAAAGACACAGGGAGTTTATCCATCATTTGTTGATTGAGAGAGTATTAGAATAAAAGCAGCAAGAGCACACCAATAAACCCCAGAACGCTCAATCCTCCCATGCTAGAGACAACTTTCCAATTAGGTTGTGGAGATTCGAGAGGTGCAGCAGGAGGTGCTGGTGGTTCTAAGGCAACTTCTTCTGGAGCATATTCAGCACCTTCGAGCATCAAAGTACTAATGGCTCCATAGGCATCTACCCAAGCTTGCTTGATTTCTTCTGTCCAATTAGTACCTAAATACTGCTCAAAAGTTTTGAGTAGGGAGTTTCCTACTAAAGGATAGTGTTCCGGTAGAGTTCCATATTTAATGTGCCTTGCTCCTAATCCTTTGAGCTTTTCACTAAGCACATCTGGCTGACGCAGATTTTCTACCGTCATCACCAAGGCATTAAGCAACATTTTCTTTTGCTTGGCCATCTTAGTGTGCTCAAATAGGGGTTGAGCTGCGGGATAGTCAGTAAAGAGGTTTTCGTAGAAACTGCTAATGAAGGCGTCTGCTTGGGGTTTGATTTGCTCGAAACTCTGTTCGAGCAGTTCGACAGCTAAGCCGGAATCTTCCGTTGGCGGTTCTAAGGCAATTTCTTCTGGAGCATATTCAGCACCTTCAAGCATCAAAGTACTAATGGCTTCATAGGCATCTACCCAAGCTTGCTTGATTTCTTCTGTCCAATTAGTACCTAAATACTGCTCGAAAGTTTTGAGTAGGGAGTTTCCTACTAAAGGATAATGTTCCGGTAGAGCTCCATACTTAACGTGCCTTGCTCCTAATCCTTTGAGCTTTTCACTAAGCACATCTGGTTGACGCAGATTTTCTACCGTCATCACCAAAGCATTAAGCAACATTTTCTTTTGCTTGGCCATCTTGGTGTGCTCAAATAGGGGTTGAGCTGCGGGATAGTCAGTAAAGAGGTTTTCGTAGAAACTGCTAATGAAAGCGTCTGCTTCAGGTACGATTTGCTCGAAACTCTGTTCAAGGAGTTCAACTTTTAAAGACATAATTTGATTCTTTAGGAACGAATAAAGGCTATCCCACTTACTTTATTCATGGGATACAAGCGTTATTTGTTGTTAGTTGTTTGTCTATACTCTTCGACCCTAGCGAAGCATACCGAAGGGAAGAAAGACAAGGAACAAATAACAAACAACCAACCAGCAAGGAGCTATTCCCACTATCTCTAGAAGGAATGGGCTTCCTGCCGCTTTTGTGATGCTGGCTAGCAGGAAAATTGCATCTTATTATGTTTGTGTTGACAGGTTATATTCAGTTGACTATGATATTTTGTATAATTTTTTACGAATCTTTTTTTTTAATGTAAAAAATACTAAATTACGATGCAATAATTACATAATTTTGGTATTTATATTGAATTCCTTGATTAATTTTTAATTTATTAAAAAAGTATTTTTTAATACAAAAATTTGGTAACATATATATAACCGGATAATACTGAATCAATCCAAAACCACTCATGACCTTATTTAGCCGCGAGCAAGTCCTAAAGGGATTAAAACAAGGACAATCTTTCTACCAAGCGGAATTAAGTCGCATCGATTTGCACAATACTAATTTGGATAAAGCCAAGTTCGTTGAAGCCTATTTAAAAGGAGCCAATCTCTCTCAAGCCTCTTGCAAGGAGGCAGACTTCACCAAAGCTAACTTAATGTTTGCGATTCTTTTAGGAACCAATTTGACTCAGGCCAAACTTTGCCAGACAGAATTAAATGGTGCTACCCTCGAAGAGGTAAATTTTCAAGAACTAGATGCTAACAAAGCTAATTTTTGTGATACCAGAATTAATAGTCTTAATGCCCCTTTAAGCAAGTTAGCAAATGCTGATTTAAGTGAATCTCAAGCTACGTATTCTAATTTTAGTGGTTCTAATCTTAATTATGTAAAATTAAATAAAGTTAATTATCATCAAATTAATTTGAGTGGGGTACAGTTATGTGAAGCAATAGGATTTGCTGCTAAATTTACTAAAATAATTTTACGAGAAGCCAACTTGGGCAAAGCAAAATTTATCCAATCGACCTTGATTGAGTCAGATTTAGCACAAGCAAGTCTCATCTCTGCTGATTTCAGTCAATCTCAGTTAAATAAAGTGAGCTTACAACAAGCAGATTTGCTAGAAGCAACCCTCAAATCAGCTCAACTACGAGAGGTTGATTTAACAGGAGCATCTTTATTTTCAGTAAATTTGGAGGGAGCAGCTCTATCTCAGGTAAATTTATCTGATGCTAATCTACAAGAAGCCAATCTAGAAAACACAATTTGGGAAGGTGTGGATTTTTCTAGATGTGATGTAACTGGAGCCATTTTTACTAATGCCCAGGGATTGAGCGAAGAACAAAAACAATGGCTGCAAGAAAATGGAGCATTAAATGTTAGTTAGGGTTTGCTGAATAAGTATTTGGGTAGGGAGTAGGAGTCTCCGAGCCAGGAGCCAGGAGAAGAGGAGGTTGGAATGTCTTATTAGCTTACTTGCTTTTCTCCATAAACTCTTGCGACATTTTCAACATAGTTTTTCTCGGCAGAAAAGGCATGACCCAATTCACCATAAAACTTAAAGATGCATCATTAATTTTTACTAACTCCCCTTTCATCATGGCGTCGTAGCCGCATTTGGCAACGGACTCAGGTGAGGCAGCGTTGTCCCACATTGATGTACCATCAAGATCACCAGCTGCTACAAAGCCTGTAGCAACTGGGCCAGGACAAAGTGCCGTTGAGGAGACGTTGGTATCAGAAAGTTCCTGAGCAATAGCCTGAGAAAATGAGACAACAAAGGCTTTTGTTGCGTAATAAACTGCCTGTAGTGGCCCCGGTAAGAAGCCTGCGGTCGATGCTACATGCAAAATTTTCCCAGAATTTCTACTGACCATCCCTTGTAAGTACAAATGCGTCAGGTTAACTAGAGAAACTATATTGACTTGCATCATGGCTTGATCTTTAGCCAGGTTACGTTCATGGAATTTTCCGTGACCACCAAAGCCAGCATTATTAATCAGGATATCGATTTGTATGCCAGCCGCTTCGGTGGCTGTAAATATTTTTTCAGCAGAGTCAGGTTGTGCTAGGTCAGCTGTAATGACGGTTGCTTTTATGCTGTGAGCATTTTCTAACTCGGATTTCAATGCGTTAAGAGCATCTTCACGACGAGCAACCAACACTAGATCCCCACCTTTTGATGCATGCAATCGGGCGAGTTCAGCACCAATACCACTTGATGCACCTGTCACTAATGCAGTATTTCCCATTATCAAGGCTTGATTGTAGGTTCATTTCCCTTTTACTTTTAACATGCATCTGGAGTTTCCTCAGTTCTTATTGAGCAGATCCCTTATCATCGGTCTGATAATCTCCTGACTTGCCACCAGTCTTACTCAAGAGGCGAATCAATTCTATTTGGATAGACTTTTCCAGAGCTTTTGCCATGTCATAAAGAGTAAGAGCGGCAATAGAAACTGCTGTCAGTGCTTCCATTTCAACGCCAGTTTCAGCCTTGGTGGTGACAGACGCTTGAATCTGATATCCGGGAAGATGAGGATCTGGTTCCACTTGTACTTCTACTTTATGTAGGGGCAAGGGATGACACAAGGGAATCAACTGCGCAGTCTGCTTGGCTGCCATAATCCCTGCCAGTCTTGCTGTACCCAAAACATCACCCTTGGGAGCATTGCCAGCTTCAATGGCATTAAAAGTGGCAGCCTTCATCCGCACTTGCGCAGCTGCAACAGCTTGACGCTTGGTGATTGCCTTGCTAGAAACATCAACCATCTGAGCTTGCCCTTGAAGATCTAGATGGGTTAGCGATCGCGATGTGGTGTTTTTTTGCTTCATTTAACTTAAATATGTTATTATCTATATTTAGTGAGTAAATTAATATTACTTACTATCGTCAAGGGCTTGTAGCTCAGTGGACTAGAGCACGTGGCTACGGACCACGGTGTCGGGGGTTCGAATCCCTCCTAGCCCGTATAATTTTAATTGAAGTTGGTTTCCTTCCTGAAGCAGGGTAGTATCTTTTTTCCTAGTGATACTAAGCTGTTGTCTATTTAAGGAATATAGCTTTCGATACAGCATTTTCTAAAACTGTGTAGTACTTTTAGCCATGAAGAAACCCAGTCCTTTTTTTCTTTGGGTGTATTACATGGAGTCCAAAACTGCTGTAAAGCACTATTGGTAACTCCTTTTCCGGAAAGTGGGCTCATGCCTTGGTAGTTAATGTAAGTGTTTCCAGGAGTATATACCTATGGTTACTTCAATTGAGGAATTTGATGCCAAGTATTGGGTAAAGGTGCGTAGTTCCTTAGATGCCAAACCAACCTTTATAACCTGGAGTGGTTCAATCTACTCTTTTATGCCAGATGAGCCGAAAAAGCGTCTGTTCAAGATTGTGGGCATGAGTGTTAGCAGATGTATTGCCAACGAAGATAATAGTTGGGATTTCACTTCAAGGGAACTAACTTACTATCTCGATCCCATCACTGGTGAGATTCTCCACAAATGGGAAAACCCTTGGACTGGAGAGATACTCCCAGTAGTACATGTTGCTAATAACCCAGTGCAGGGTCGTTTTCAAGGGACTGTACCAGCGAAAAGGGAAGGTGAGATAACTACCTTTTCATTTGACTTATTTTCCAGCTACCCCAATCCCCTAGCAGAAGATGAAAGATTTATTGAGTATAGCCCAAACCCGACTTATCAAGCAGCCGAGTTATTTAAACTGACAGTACCTACTCAAGATTTGCTCGATCCAGAGCAAACTTCTATTTCGGAAATGATTCTAAGTTGGGATAGAATTGGACCCTGGGTACCCTGGATGAAGATGGGAAATAAAGCTGGTCAGCTTATTTATAGTACTAGTGGTCTCAAGGTTAATAGCTTCAATGACTTGCCTGAGCTACTGCAAGAGGAAATAAATAACTATGTTCCTTTGTATAAGGATGCGCCGAAATCCCAATTAGACCAAGAAAATATGACATCTTGGAAGTACTTTAAACAGCACTTTGCAGCTTATCAAGCTGGTTATCAATTTCCTTTGCCAGTAGCAGAGGAATAATGAAATACTAACTCTGTTCCTGATAATCCTCCGAAGATGATGGATCTAGTTCCCAGCGTTCTATGTCGCGCTGTTCTAACTTTTCTGTGGTGTGCAACAGTTCACCATCAACGGAGTCAATCCCCATAGAATGAAGCAATTCTTCGGTGACATTTTGATCGGGAGTGGGATTTTGTCCTCCGACAGCTTCCTCCCCCACTACTTCAGCTTGATACCAGTCATCATCTATATCTCCCCCAGTCACGTCACCTCCACCGTTCGCAAGATTTTTGAACTTAGAGAGGGTTTTACCCATTCCAGTATTGCGATCAACCAAGCCTTCAAACATTAAATCAGCTTCTTTTGTGCCAATCAAATCTGCCAGCAAGATATCTTCCGGCTCAGCTTCCCCTTGAGTGCTAGAAGAGTTGACCTCATCGAACGGGTTTACTTCTACCATAACCAGTACTCCTTGCAACCAGATAGGGATTGCTATTTAAGACATAGACCCCTTGCAAATCTTCGGTTTTATAATTGTGGTTTCTCGTTAAAGAGTTCCTTAATTTTGTAAGAAGTCTAGTATTCAACTACATAAATTCTATCTTGTTGAACGCAAAAATGGGTTTTATACCAAATCCGGCGAGAGTCATATAGGTGTTTCAATTAAATGGCACGCTTGATAAGCACAAATCTCATTAAGCTTATCCCACGACTTGCATTACATGGGATGCAAGCGTCATTAATCATTGGTCAAAGCGTACAAAGGACAAAGGACCAATGACTAATGACTAATAACCTTTTATTACACCTTCTTTAACCAACTGAACATAGCTCGTAAATCTTTACCAACTTCTTCAATTGGATGTTCTGCTTCCTGACGCCGCATTGAGGTGAATCCAGGTTTGCCTGCTTGATTTTCTAAGACAAATTCTCGTGCAAATTGACCAGATTGAATTTCACTCAAAATTTTACGCATCTCGGCGCGGGTTTCGTCGGTGACAATCCGAGGACCACGGGTATAATCTCCATATTCAGCAGTATTAGAGATGCTATCCCGCATTTTGGCTAAACCACCTTCCACCACCAAATCAACAATTAGTTTGACTTCATGGAGACATTCAAAATAAGCTAACTCCGGCTGATAACCAGCAGCTACTAAGGTTTCAAACCCAGACTTAATTAAAGCACTTAAGCCACCACATAAGACAACCTGCTCACCAAATAAATCAGTTTCCGTTTCTTCCCGGAAACTAGTTTCCAGAATGCCAGCACGAGTACCACCAATCCCTTTAGCATAAGCCATGGCGCGATCGCGAGCTTGACCTGTGGCATCTTGATATACGGCAAATAGACAGGGAACTCCTTCTCCCTGTTCATAAGTCCGCCGCACCAAATGTCCTGGTCCTTTGGGTGCAACCATTACCACATCGACATTAGCTGGGGGGACAACTTGTCCAAAGTGGATATTAAAGCCGTGAGCAAAAGAAAGGACTTTCCCTTCGGTCAAATTTGGCTCAATTTCTTGTTTATATACCGTTTTTTGGACCTCATCCGGCAGCAAAATCATGATCCAATCAGCGGCTTTTGCTGCCTCAGCAACGGAGTGAACTGTTAAACCAGCTGCCTCAGCTTTCTGTCTGGATTTACTACCTGGATAGAGCCCGACAATAACCTTCATACCACTATCTTGAAGATTGAGGGCGTGGGCGTGACCTTGAGAGCCGTAGCCGATAATGGCAATTGTTTTATCAGCGAGTAGGTCTAAGTTGGCATCTGTGTCGTAGTACATCCGGGCCATAGGAGTATCTCCTTGCTGCAAGGGTTTGATTTACTGCAACTGATGATTCTACCGCAAAAGGGGAAGGAGTTGAGATTAGGTCTTAGGTCTCACCGTTCGCTCAAATTAAATGCTTCCTTCCAACTCATGGCAGGGGAGATGCCCAACTTCTGAAAAAATCCGGTATCTGGACGCATCTGAGTATTGAAGGCACAAGTATTGAGGGCGCACGTCGGTCATTCGTGTCAACTTAAGCTAGAGATAGCATAACGGTTGGCTTCCACACCTACCCAGAACTCAAGTTCTGGGCTAATAGCAAAAGTCCACTCAAGTGGACTGAAGATTTTCGGGAAAATTGAGTCATCTTTAGATGACTTGAGCTATTAGCCGGTCGTTTAAACGACCGGCGGGGCAAGGGTTTGACTTTAAGTTGACACCAATGCACGTCGGTGCGCCCCTACAGTGAGCCATTATTTCGCTAATAGTGCCCGCGATTGCCTTTTCTACAAGAGGCTACGCCAATGGCACCAGCGAAGCTACTCGCTCAGCAAATCTACTGATTATTGAAGGTTTTTGTTTCGATTTATTACTAAATTTACCCGATTTTGTTGCGCCAACTGCATAAGCTGATTTTTCCTCACCCTATTAACACTATAGAGGGGTTAAACCAATGCCTTTACCAAAACTCGATCATATTAGATGTTCACAGAAACAATGATGAACCAAAATTTACCAACTATTATTAATAGTACTGCTAGCAATGAGACTTTAGAAGAAACTCTAGAAATTGAGACCATTGCTGAGTTTAACTTAACCCAAGCAAACCTAATTCAAATTTCTGCCAGTGGTTTTGGGTAGTGGACTTACCCTAGGTACGCTGGATGTAGACCAGTTTACTATCGGTTCAGCAGCTACCAATACCAGCGATCGCATTATTTATAACAATGCCGCAGATGCATTGTTATTCGACTCAGATAGTACAGGAGTTTTTAGATAAAAATCCAGTTTGCACAACTCTCCACCGGATTAGCTCTCACCAACAGTGACATTTTCGTTGTCTAGAGCAGGGGAGATACGCGGTAGATGTCCGACTTCTTTAAGAAGTCGGACATCTGGAGTATTCACGATTGCCTCCAGTATTAAGGGCACAAGTATTAAGGGCGCACGTCGGTGCGCCCCTACCGTCAATCTGAAGAAAGAAAATATCCACTCCCACATTTGTACCTCTATACCCGACATCCCTAGGGGTGTATTGCATACGCCCATTGCAGTTTATTGCCGTATTAACAGCTCAGGCATGGGGAAATATCTAATGACCTCAAATATTTGCTAAGTTTCTCTACCATCCTGTTGGCATTACAAGGGAGCATTTTTGTTAAACCAGCTTCCACCTACCAACTGCTAAAACCTTACCCTCAAACAATTAGCAAGACACTCAAGCAAGACCAACACAAACCTCCCGTTAGAGGAAAACCTAGCAATCGCAAACCTGCTGGCACGAAGGAACTTCAGAAATTGATAAATTAACCTGATTACGCTTAATAATTATCTGAGCTAGTTGACGTTGATATCAATTTTTAATAAATGTATTCTGGAAGTCAGAAGCTTCTAATGCCAAAAGTCGTTTAGCTCAGATCCAAACAGGGTTTAACATATGAGAACTTTCTCAAAATGGTGCAATCAACTCTCTCCCGTCATTTTCGATTGATACGCTCCCCCCTGCTTCTGCTAGCAGGGCTGGGGATTGGCCTTATTATGCTCTGTGTTTGTTTTATGCTCAGTATTGGCCTAGGGGCAGCGGATGTGAATCCGGGTGAGGTGTGGAACGCCTTTTTTGCCTTTGATGACAGCACGACGAACCATCTCATTATTCGTACAGTACGGTTGCCGCGAGCACTGATTGCGGTGCTGGTAGGGGCAGCAATGGCGATCGCAGGAGCCATTATGCAGGGGCTAACCAGTAATCCAGTGGCATCGCCTAGCATTCTAGGCGTTAGCGCAGGGTCTGCTTTTGCCGTTGTGATGTCTACCTTTATCTTTAGTATCAGTTCATTGAGCGTTTATGCCTGGTTTGCCCTGGCAGGCGGGGCGATCACAGCAGGGTTAGTCTACCTGTTTGCCGCATTAGGACCGGGTGGTGTTACACCTCTCAACTTGACCCTGGCTGGAACGGTGTTTTCGGCTCTGTTGACAACCCTAACTAGCGGCATTTTGATTATCAATCAACAAACCCTTGAACAGGTGCGATTCTGGCTGGCGGGTTCCCTAGCAGGGGGCGATATTAATCTTATTCAGCAAGTCACTCCTTACTTGATAATTGGTTTTCTCATTGCCTTTGTCTTGGCAAGGCATATCACCACCCTAAGTTTAGGCGAAAGCATTGCCAAAGGCTTGGGACAGAACACGGCATGGATAAAAGGGTTAGGAGCAATTAGTGTCGTCTTGCTGGTGGGGGGCAGCGTCTCCATTGCTGGTCCTATTGGCTTTGTGGGGCTAATTGTGCCCCACCTAGTGCGATTTGTTGTAGGGGTTGATTACCGCTGGATTTTGCCCTATGCCGCTATTTTGGGGGCGCTGATTCTTCTGTTTGCTGATATTTGTGCCCGACTGCTCATCCGCCCTCAAGAACTTCCCGTCGGATTGGTGATGCCCTTGTTGGGTGCGCCGTTCTTCATCTATTTAATTCGCACAAGGATTCGGCGATGACATCCTCACCGGGCTAAAGCCACGGTGATTCCTAAATAAAACATTCTAGCAGATTTTAAAGCCGTCCTAGAAGGACGGGTTTTCATACCCAATTTTTCTGATGACTCCAAACTGGCTTGTGATTCGCAGCAACCGATTACCCATCTCCTTCCGCCTGAACCGACGGGTTCCCGGACTGCTGCTGATTCTGGGAATTTTGACCCTGGTAACCTTAATTATCTCGGTGGGCTATGGAGAGTATTCCGTGCCGCTACTGGATGTGGTGAGAACCGTGTTGGGTTTGCAGACCAACAACACAGACTATGCCTTTATTGTGAATACCCTGCGGTTGCCTCGTGCATTGGTAGCACTGTTAGTGGGAGTAGCATTAGCGATCGCCGGAACCATTACCCAGGGTATCCTCCGTAATCCCCTCGCCGCTCCAGGCATCATCGGTATCAACGCTGGAGCAGCATTAGCCGCCGTTACGCTGATTATTGTTTTACCCAACATCTCAGTTTCAGTGCTTCCCATTGCTGCCTTTATGGGAGGCTTAACAGTCTTCATCCTGATCTATCTGCTAGCTTGGAAGGGCGGTAGTTCTCCTATTCGTCTGGTGTTGGTGGGTATTGGTTTTTCCTTAATGACTGCAGCCATCACTAATATTCTGGTCACTTTTGGAAATATTAATGCAGTCTCTCAAGCCCTTGTCTGGCTTGCAGGTAGCGTCTACGGAAGTAGTTGGAAAGAGGTCAATACATTGCTGCCCTGGCTAATCATACTTATTCCCGTTGCTATGGTTATGGCGCGAGACTTGAATGTGCTGAATTTGGGAGACGACATTGCACGAGGAGTGGGCAGTCCGCTGGAATGGCGACGAGGACTCTTGCTTGTTACCAGTGTGGCTCTGGCTGGAGCCGCTGTTGCCACAGCTGGCACGGTGGGTTTTGTCGGTTTTATTGCCCCCCATATTGCCCGTCGATTAGTGGGACCATCTCATGAAGGCTTGCTACTCACAGCTGGGATGACAGGAGGCTTGCTGGTCGTAGTTGCAGACCTGATTGGACGTTCCCTCTTTGCACCAATTGAGTTGCCCTGCGGGTTGATCACCTCCGCAATTGGCGCACCTTATTTTCTCTACCTGTTGATTCGGAAACGTAAATCTTAGGAGCCGCCCCACGGGCGCGGCGGCACCCGCAATGAAGGGAAGAAACAAATAAAAACCTCTTCCCTATTGCCTATTGCCTTGTTTCTTCAAAGCTTATGCCTGGTCAATCTATGGATACTGAAGTCAATACCTTCTACACGCTGACAACCCGCAAGCTGACACTCGCTTACGATCAGGCACTCATTATCAAGCAGCTTGATCTAGCCATCCCGACCGGAAAAATAACCGCCTTAGTCGGTCCCAATGGGTGCGGTAAATCTACACTCTTAAAAGGGTTAGGGCGTTTAATCAAGCCCCGTCAAGGAGTAGTTTATTTGGATGGCAAGTCGATCACTGAGCAATCGACAAAAGCGATCGCCCGTCAACTAGGACTCTTACCCCAAGGCCCGGTGGCTCCAGAAGGCTTAACCGTGCGAGAGCTGGTAGCCCAGGGGCGCTATCCCTATCAAAGTTGGCTCCAGCAATGGTCAGAAGCAGATGAGCAAGCAGTGGAACAGGCACTCACCATTACGGAGATGACAGATCTCGGCGATCGCCCCCTAGATACTCTATCTGGCGGTCAGCGTCAACGGGCCTGGATTGCCATGACCTTAGCCCAAGACACTGACATCTTATTACTGGATGAACCGACGACATTTCTGGATCTAGCTCATCAAATTGAAGTACTGGACTTACTGTACAACCTCAACCAGCGCGAAAACCGCACGATTGTGATGGTACTACACGAACTCAACCAGGCTTGTCGCTACGGCGATCACCTGATCGCTATGAAAGCGGGACAGGTTTATGCCCAAGGCAAACCCCACCAGGTAATGACCGAAGCCCTTGTGCAAGAGGTGTTTAGCCTAGACTGTCGCATTATCAATGATCCGGTAGCAGGAACACCACTGTGCATTCCCATTGGGTGCAAGGGGTCTGTATTGAGAAAAGATTGATATCCAATATTTTACTTACTGCTGTAGTTCACCATCTTTCCAGGTACCTGATACTTCGTCTCCATCTGCAAAGATATAAGTTCCTTGACCATTTTTCTCATTGTTGCTGAATTCTCCGTCGTAGCTGTCCCCATTACTATAGTTACAAACGGCTTTGCCATTTAACTGACCATTACTAAACTGTCCTTCACAGCGATCGCCATTAGCCAATGTAAAGACTCCAGTACCATTAAACTGACCTTCACTGAATTGACCCTTATAAATGTTCCCATTGGTGAAGGTGTAGGTTCCATCGCCATTGAATTTGCCATTGCTGAACTGTCCTTGGTAACTATTTCCATCAGCTAACGTATAAGTTCCTTGACCGTTAGGCAAACCGTTCTTGAATTCTCCTTTGTAGAGGTTTCCATTGGCGTATTCCCGAGTTCCCTGACCCTCAAACTGACCGCCAATAAACGTTCCTTGGTATTTTCCTCCTTCAGCAAAGGTGTAGACTCCTTCACCATCGGGCAACCCATTCTTTAGTTCCCCTTTATATTGGTTGTTATTTGTGTACTTGCAAGACCCTTGACCGTTAAGCTGACCGTTAGTAATTACTCCAGAGCACTGATCGCCGTTGGCGTAAGTAAACGTTCCTTCACCACTGGGATTGCCATCGATAAATTGTCCCTTGTAACTCCCTCCATCAGCTCTAGTGTAGGTTCCTGTTCCGTTAGGCTGACCGTTTTTGAATTCTCCTGCGTAGCTATCGCCATCTGCGAATACCCGAGTTCCTGTGCCGTTAGGTATGTCTTCGACAAATTCTCCTTTGTAGCTACCTCCATCAGCAAAAGTATAGGTTCCTTCACCATGCTTCTTGCCTTTAACAAAATTTCCTTCATAGCTATCGCCATTAGCATACTGGCAAGTGACTTTACCATCGAGCCTGCCGTCGCTAAGTTCTCCTTCACAACTACCACCATCGGGTAATTTCACCACAGTTGCCATAGCTTGTTGAGGATTGCTAAGGGAGCTAGCAATATTTAAGCTTGAAGCAACTAATAGCGTTATTCCAAATCCTCTAATTGTACGAAGCATTAAACCAAGAACTCCTTCTTCAATGGGTATAGATGGGACGAATTGTATTTTTAGGAATTGTATCTGGTATTGGGTTTATTGAGACTGGTTACTATCACTAATTTTCACTTATGACAGGTTAAGTTTATTCAATAGGTGGGGGTGATTCATTTTCTTGCTGCTGTTGACGCTCCCATTCCTGTTGTTGTTCCAGGCGTTCAGGTTCTAGTTGTTCCAAGCGTTCAAGGGCTTCCCGTTCAAATTCACTTCCCTCTTGTGCAAAATTAATTGCAAATCTTACACGATAGCGATCGCCTCGTGCTGGACACCTTACACTTGATGCAATTTCGAGAGCAGCTTGATCAATGGCAGGATACCCACTGGATTCGACAAGCTTTCTATTAGTTACTTTACCGCTTTCATCAATGATTAATTCAACGACAGGTCTCGCTTCGATGTCTTGATCAGTTAGTAATTCTGGAAATTGCGGTTTTCTTTTAAGCTCACAGCCTGCAGTTGAGGAAACGAGGGGTGATCTATTTTCCTGCTGTTGTTGACGTTCAAGTTCTAGGTGCTCCTGTTCTAGTTGTGCTTGTGCTTGACGTTCAAAAGCTTCCCGTTCACGTTCACTTCCTTCCTGTACAAAATTAATTGCAATTCGTACTCGACGCTGGCTACTTTGTGGTGGACAAATCACACTTGATGCAGCCACCATGGCAGCTCGATCAATTGTAAAATACCCGCTGGATTCGACAAGCTTTCTATTAGTTACTTTACCGCTTTCATCAATGATTAATTCAATAATAGCTCTCGCTTCGATGCCTTGATCAGCTAGTAATTCTGGAAATTGGGGTTTTCTCTTAACCTCACAACCTACGGCTGAGAAAACTGGAGGTACTCCATGCTTCTTGCTCTTAACAAAATTTTCTTTGTAGCGATCACTATTACTATATTGGCTACTCCCATCGGGTAATTTCACAACAGTTGCCACAGCTTGTTGAGGATTACTGAGGGAACTAGCGATATTCAAGCTTGAAGCAATTAATACCGTTATTCCAAATCGTCTGATTGTACGAAGCATTAAACCAAAACCTTCTTCTTCAATACGGATAGATTAGGCTGATTGTATGGTTAGGGATTGTATCTGGTATTGAGTTTACTCAGACTGATTAATGTTGCTATCTTTTCACCTATAACAGGTTCAGTTTACTCAATAGGTGGGGGTGATTCGTTTTCCTGCTGTTGTTGACGTTCACGTTCCTGACGCTCGCGCTCCTCTTGTTCCTGACGTTCCCGTTCCTGACGCTCACGTTCCTCTTGTTCTTGACGTTCCCGTTCCTCTTGCTCCTGACGCTCACGTTCCTCTTGTTCTTGACGTTCCCGTTCCTCTTGCTCCTGGCGTTCGCGCTCCTCTTGTTCCTGACGTTCTCGTTCCTCTTGCTCCTGGCGTTCTTGTTCTTGACGTTCTCGTTCCTCTTGCTCCTGGCGTTCCTGTTCTTGGCGTTCGCGCTCCTCTTGTTCTCGAAGGCGTTTACGCTCTTGGCGCTCGCGTTCTAGTTGTGCTTGACGCTCCTGTTCCTGACGCTCACGTTCTAGTTGTGCTTGACGCTCTCGTTCTTGGCGTTCTCGTTCTAGTTGTTCTCGACGTTCAAAGGCTTCTCGTTCAAATTCACTTCCTTCCTGTGCAAAATTAACTGCAATTCTTACTCGACGCTGGTTACCTCGTGCTGGACAACTCACACTTGATGCAGCCCCCATGGCAGCTCGATCAAGGGCAGGATACCCACTGGGTTCCAAAAGCTTTCTATTAGTTACTTTACCGCTTCCATCGACGATTAATTCAACAACAGGTCTCGCTTCGATGCCTTGATTTTCTAGTGATGCTGGAACTTTCGGTTTTGTCTTAAGCTCACAACCCGCAGCTGAAGAAACGGGGGGTAACTCAGGTGTGCTTGGTCTTGGGGGTGCTGAAGAATTTGACGCTACAGTTCCCGGAGAACCAGGATTGCCGAGGGTTTCGTCTGAGTTATTAGTGACACCAGAATTCTCGCCACCCAAGTTCTGTCTCCAATTTCCGGAGCCTGAGGAGGAATCTTCTAGTGCTGCAGAACTACCTGGTCGTGCCGGTGCTGAAGAATTTGACGCTACAGTTCCTGGAGAGCCGGGGTTGCCAAAGGTATCGCCTGAGTCATTAGTGCCAGCAGAATTCCCGCTGCCCAAACTTTGTCTTAAATTTCCCGAGCCAGAGGAGGAACCTTCCAGTGCCGTAGAAGTACCTGCTCGTGCCGGTGCTGAAGAATTTGATGCTACTACTCCTGGAGAGCCGGGATTACCGAGAGTGTCATCTGAATTATTAGTACTAGCAGAATTCCTGCTGCCCAAACTTTGTCTTAAATTTCCCGAGCCAGAGGAAGAACCTTCCAGTGCCGTAGAAGTACCTGGTCGTGCTGGTGCTGAAGAATTGGACGCTACCACTCCTGGAGAGCCGGGATTGCCGAGGGTGTTATCTGAGTTATTAGTACTAGCAGAGTTATCGCTATCCAAACTTCCTCTCAATTTTTGCCAGCCTGAAGATATATTTTCCAGTGCCTGAGAAATACCTGGCCGTGGCGGTGCTGAAGAATTGGACGCTACTACTCCCGGGGATGTGGGGTTAGTGAGGGTATCCTCATTATTAGTACTTGGAGAATTATCACTCTCCAAACTCTGTCTCAAATTTTGGGAAGAGGAATTTTCCAGTGCCGTAGAAGTACCTGGTCGTGCTGGTGCTGAAGAATTGGACGCTACCACTCCTGGGGATGTGGGGTTAGTGAGGGTATCCTCATTATTAGTACTCAAAGAATTATCACTCTCCAAACTCCGTCTCAAACTTTGAGAAGAGGAATTTTCCAGTGCCTGAGAAGTACCTGGTCGTGACGGTGCTGATGGATTTAAGGCTACAGCTCCTGGGGATGTGGGATTGGCAAGAGTATCGTTCGATTGATTAGTAGTAGGTGAATTCTCACTACCCAAAGTTTGTCTCAAATTTGGAGAAGAGGAATTTTCCAGTGCCTGAGAAGTACCTGGTCGTGACGGTGCTGATGGATTTAAGGCTACAGCTCCTGGGGATGTCGGGTTAGCAAGGGTGTCGTCTGATTGATTAATATTGGGAGAACTCTCGCTGTCCAAAGTTTGTTTCAACTTTCGAGAGTCTGAGGAGGAACTTTCGAGTGCTTGAGAAGTAACTTTTGGTTGTGAGGGTGGTGCGGCAGAGGTGCGAGATGTAGGTTTAGACTCTGGTTTTTGAGCTACTATGGGGTTTGGTTGTCTGGGTTGGACTGGTTTTTGGCGTGTCAGAGGTCGGGGGGAAACAGGTTTAGCTTGTGGCTTGGAAGATACTCTGGGGTTTGTGGGTTGCGTTAGAGTGGGCTTTGGCTCCTCAACTTTAGGTGATGGCTGTGGTGAGGGAGTTTTAAGGGGTGTTGGCTCAGGCTTGGGAGGATCTACTGGTGGTTTCTCTGGGGTTTCTGGGTTCTCAACAATGATAAATTCAATTGGTTCTTCGGCAAGTACCTGCCGCTTTTCCCATAGCCAGCCCAGGGTAAAACCTACCACTACATGAAATACAGTTGAACCGACAAGACTATAGAGGAGGAACTTTTCTATAGCCTTTCTTTCCTTCTCACGTTGCTTGATGCAGAAACTTGAAATGCTCATCCCTAAACACTTTTCCTAAATTACCAGAGCACATATCGTTTTTAGTATTATTAATTATTGCATCTAAATTGCATTAAGAGCTAAGGATAAAATGACTGAGATACCATTGTCAAGAGAAAATGGTATAAAATCTACCAAATAGTGGATGTACAATTTTATCATGTCTATAAATGTGCAAAGGCTTTAATATATACTATGAGGCTAATATTATGGTCGTAGTATATCAAATTACACCTGGGAATGATAGCTGATTAAGATCAGTTATTACTAGCCAATAAATAGTATCAAAAGTAAAATAAATAACTCAGATTGTCTGAGTAAAATGTGCCCATTTTTACCAATAGACAAGGCTTACGACTTTTTGCACAGCTGCTTACTTTTGAGAAACAAAAGCATCAGACCTGAATTTTTGCCAAGGATTTACCAGTCCTAGAGGTAAAGTACATAATCTTTATTTATAATTATTTTCATTAAATTTAATAAAATGAATATAGCTTCGCTACACCTGTCAAGTTAAAATAACTGAAATAAGTTGTAGTAACTTCTACGGTGTGAATTGAACAAAATCGCTTATGAAGCTGATTTTAGCCCTTAAGCTCTCGTTAAAAATTTTCTTGCCATTCCCAAGCCATAAAACATTATTTACCTACATGCTTGACAAATGAGAACTATTAATAATACTTTTCTCGAAAGAGTTTCTCAACTGTTGACTGTCCAAAATGCTCCAAAGCTCACCGAGTTTTTTAAACTATCATTTTTGAAGGTGCATGCCCATAATTAACTTTTTTAAGGCGGGTGGAATTGTTGCTATACCGCTTTTGATATTTTCCATCGTATCTGTTGCTCTGATTGTCGAGCGACTACTGTTTTGGTTTCGAGTCAATCGTCGGCAGCGTCGAGTTGTCAGAGACACCCTGAGGGTTTATCGACAAGACCCAATAAAAGCCATCAACTACCTACAACAGAACGCTGACTTGCCCATTGCCAAGATTTTTCTCGAAGCGTTAGAACTAGACAATCCTAATCCAGAAGAGTTTCGCATTGCATTAGAAAGTGCAGCCCAAGCTGAACTGCCAACCTTGAAACGTTTTAATAGTGTTTTTGATACAATAGTCGGGATTTCACCGCTCTTAGGTCTTTTGGGAACGATTTTGGGCTTGATGACAGCTTTTTCTTCCCTAAAGGTTGGTGAACTTGGCGGTACCCGTACAGCAGGAGTTACTGGAGGAATTAGTGAGGCTCTAACTTCGACTGTGATGGGGTTAGTTGTTGCTATCATCAACCTCTTTTTCGCCAATATGTTCCGTGCATTTTATCAGCGACAGTTAGCTTTAATTCAGGAATACGGGGGTCAGCTGGAACTACTGTATCGCCGTCAATACGAACAAGGGAGAGATGTTTATGCGGCTTCCAGATGAGTTAGAGAGACCAGGGGAAATTAACATCGTACCAATGATCGATGTCATTTTCTCAATACTGGCGTTTTTCATTATTTCGACACTGTATTTAACCCGTTCAGAAGGGCTATCTGTAAATTTACCAAACGCTTCAACGGCCAAAACTCAGCCGAGTACTGAAATTACGGTAACGATTAAGTCAGATGGCAAGCTTGCTCTCAACCGTAAAGCAATTGAGCTGGAGGCTCTGGAAGAGGGAGTGCGCTCTTTAGTAGAACCCAACTCTGAATCACTCATAATTGTTAATGCTGATGAAAAAGTCGATCACGGTCAGGTAGTAAATGTGATGGACCGCTTGCGACAGATTGAAGGAGCTAAATTAGCGATCGCAGCTTCTAAGAAATAGCCTATCGTTACTTTAGGCGATTTTTGAAAATGATTGTATCTGCAATGTGGTGTGTTACGCTTCGCTAACACACCCTACAATAGATGCATCCTTTCGGAGGAAATCACCTTAATAGTTTATTACGTTGGCAATCTGGTGTAGTTTTTGAGCAATCGACTTTAGCACAAGTGACTCAGATGAGTAGATAAAGAAATGATCTCCAGGAAACATCTGTAACGAGAAAACCTCATTTGTCTGCTTTTGCCATGCTTCTAAATCCTCGCGGCTGGCTCTCTCATCCTGCAGGCCACCAAAGGCAGTAATAGGAACATTTAACGGTGCAGCAGGAGTATATATGTAAGTTTCAAGAATAGCAAAATCAGCTCTTAGTATTGGGATAAGTAGTTGCATTAGTTCGGGATTATTTAGCACTTCTTCAGATGTACCGTTATAGCGGCGTAGTTCTTTAATGAATTCTGTTTCTGGTAAAGCATGAATGGGTGGATCTGGATCCGGAACTTGAGGGGCACGGCGACCTGACACAAACAGGTGGCATGGAGTCAATTGATAATTGCTACTGAGTAGTCGAGCAAGCTCAAAGCTAACCAATGCACCCATGCTGTGACCAAAGAAGGCGAACGGTTTGTTAAGGTAAGGAAGGAGAGCACTTGAGAGTTCCTGAATCAGAGGTTCAAGCTTAGTGAATAGAGGCTCCATAAACCGACTTCCACGTCCAGGGAGCTCAATTAAACAAACCTCTATGTAGGGTGGAAGAAGAGCTGCCCAGGTGCGAAAGCTCCAAGATCCACCACCAGAATAGTGGAAGCAAAATAGTCGCAGCTTTGCCTGAGTATGGGGACGAGGAGAAATAACCCAGGATTTTGAGGTTTGTGTTGTTGTCATTGTTAACTATCGAGAAAAAAGGCAGAAGGCAGAGGGCAGAGGGCAGAAGGGAAAGAAGGCTTAAGCGAAACCGCATTTTACACTATTGCAAGAGTGCCTATTGCCTGCGTCGTAAGACGTTTCTTATAACCAGCTCTTTCAGGGTGACCTATCATTTGAGCCTAATTTGGGGCTCCATTCTTCTCTAGACCCCAGACCCTGACTGCCTTTAAAATAGCTTTTTACCTTGTGAAGGTTTAGCCACTTTTCCCCTACATGAGAATTCCTGATTAAATCATCTTTACTGTGCAGTCGCTCTAGACGCAGTTGGTGTTGTTGGCTAAACAATGCTCGAAAAGCCAGTAGAATAATGCCCAAACTAGCCAGAGCCGTACCTGCCGCAATAGTAAAAATAATTACAATCTGGTAGCGCACTGCATCTGTTGGGAGTGCTCCCGCAAGGATCTGACCTGTCATCATCCCTGGCAAGCTAACTAGTCCCATTACCATCATCGAATTGATGGTGGGGATCATCCCAGTTCTGAGAGCCTCAGTCACCGTAGTATGGGCTGCCTCCCAACGGGTAGCACCAAAAGCCAAGAGGGTCTCTATCTGTCCTTGATGAGTTGTTAAATCATTGAGGAAACGGTCCAAAGCTAGAGAAGTACCAGTGATAGCATTTCCCAAAACCATACCTAATAGTGGAATCAAGTATTGGGGATTGTACCAGGGTTCAACTTGAATAATGCCTTCGACTGTCAAACCTGTTACCAAAGCAGCACAGGTCAGAATCGAAAAGAAACTGTTGGAGTAAATCCCTGCAAAACGGCGACGAGTACGATTAACAGCAGCATTACCCGCGATCGCACTCATCAAGAGTGCCAGCAGCAATACTAATATGGGTGACTCGAGCGCAAAGACCCACTCGAGAATATAACCAACCAGCAACAGCTGAACTACCATCCGTACAGCTGCTATGGTCAAGCGCTTACCCAAGTCCAGTTGTAGGGCAACCGAAAGTGCGACATTAATAAGAATCAAAGCAGTCGCTCCTACCAGTTGCCAGTTGTTAATTGGAATATAGCCACTTTCCATCATCTGTTCCCTGATAAAGTAATTGAGCGGTTGGTCACTCTCTCAAGCTGTGCTGGATCATGGCTCGTCCAAAGGTAAGCACGCTTTTGGTCTTCAGTAAGCCAGGTTTTCACTAGGGTTTCAAAACAATAAGTCGTTTGAGCATCAAGAGAAGCCGTCGGCTCATCTAACAAAAATATTTGGGGTTGAACCTGTAGCGCCCTCAAAAAAGCAACTATCTGGCTTTCTCCCCCAGAAAGGGCGCTGCTGTGCCGTTCTAGGAAATTAGCCGGACGACCCAGGATGTCTAAATAGTTGAGAATTTGTTGGCGGTTGTAAACTTTGTCTCGGTGAAGATGCAGTTTGTAAACCTGCTGCAAATTTTCTTCAACATTTCCCTCAATGATGGCAGGACGCTGGTGGAGATAGACAACGAAGGTACGGTATTGAGGCATTGACCAGGAAGCGAGAGGTTTACCGTTAAAAGTAATGTCACCAGCTTGGATAGGGTCAAGACCAGCAATAGCTCGCAGCAGTAAGCTTTTCCCAGCTCCCGAAGGTCCAACTACTGCTAAACCTTCTCCTGAATGTAGCTCAAAGTTTACATTTTCCCAGATCCATTGGTCTTGTGCCTGCCGACCTAGACCTTTTCCAGAAAGAAGTGGATCATTCGCGGCAGATTCGACCGCTGTTATTTTGGCATTATCAAGTTGAGCCATAATCTGTCTAACGCTCCTAGGCTCTGAGATAATCAAAGTACTTGCTGGATTTTTGTATTACTGCCAGCTAAGAACTATGTTCAACTATCTCACAGGATAAGCCTCGAAAATTTCTAGTAGATATGCTACTGTTGTAACCACTTGGTAATGGAGTGATCAACTCCTACTCTTGTGCTGCTAATCTTGCTAGAAGAAATTCTTAAGTTATTTGTTTGACTAAACGACTCACCTGATACTGAGGCGCTGAGTGTAGTTGTATCTCTTCACCAGATTTAGGAGACTTTGCCGCACTCATCACATTTCCACTCAACTCAACCCGAGCGTGATAGGTGCCTGAAGTTGCTTGATCTGGACTTATGAACTGAATCTGTACCTCTGCCCAAGTTGCATCCTTTGTCCATTGCTCTAGAGAAGCCTGGATTTGCTTCAACGGAATCAGACGAAATATAGCGTACAGATATTGCTTGACTCCCTTCAATCCTTTTCTTGTGGTTTTACCGAATTTGTGGTAATGCAACCATTTCCACCCTTCTTGCATCCAAATCTCTCGCTCTGCCATCTGTTCAAACTTGCCCAGTCCAGTCCAACCTCGGTAGAATGAGCGCAGTTGCGTAACATCGCCTTGTCGTTTTACAAGTAAATCTATCACTTCTAGCTCTAGGTGTCCCCAATAGTGCCCATCAGGAAGATCAATTAAGGTTGGTGCAAATTTATGTCCACCAATATGATTGCATCGCCATACCCGCAGATTACTATTGGGCTCAGAGGCATAAACATCTCGCAGCTTTTTGTAAATCGGATAGCCAAATCGAGAACAGGCAACATCGACGTTACCATGAGTACACACGAGTATTTCACGGATATGACTTGTTTCCTGCTGATAGGGCTTGAACTGTGAAAGCTCATTAGGCTGCCTCATCAAATGCTTCAGCAACGCCGTGACTAACTTGGGAAATTTAGCTTCCGGTACTATAAACTCTTGTTTTTCAAACTGAGCAAACTGCTTTTGAGTTCGATGGTAGCAGATAACCCGTGTGTTTCCTGGCTGAGAATATTCTGGATCAGGCGCAATGAGAATCGGTCGTATCATCATGCCGCGTTTCATGAATAGCTGGTCAGATAACTCGAACAACGGCTTGAATCGGGGATCCTCCTGAAAGATATTCTTTGTCCAGGGCTGCCTGAGTTCGAGAACCAGCCAATGGTCAACAGTTCTCGCTGTTCCAATTGGGTCTTCACCGTTGGCTTTGGAAACCAAAGAGCAAAACCGACAGTCAGCTAGAGTGTCTTGAGTTAGCATAAGGTTCCCCAAATTTAAATGCTACGAGCACTGTTTCTTTCTGTGATCTAACGGCATATAAACACAAGCATGAGATGCTTAGAGCCTCACAATCCTGTTCGATTTTGAGGGCAACTACGTCTACAGGATGCCAATTAGATGATATTAATTTTTATTAAAGCACATAAATTTGTCAAGGGTATAAGGCAACAGGCGTTCCCCAAAAAGCAGAGGGGCAAAACAACTTGCCCAACTCGGCGCACCTTTACAGACTTTTCAGTACCGGATCTGGTATGAGTTCCACAGCTTTATTGACAAGAGTTACTTCTATTTGATAATAATTTCTATTAACGCCAGCTTAAAACTCCATGAACGCAGGTTAAAAGACTAGAAAAGTTCGCCAATTTTCCATAGAAGGGCGAGATCTGGGACGAATTAATAAGTCTTCTCAGGTCAGTTCGGCTGGTGCGGAAAAGAATTATCAATAGATTGTGGTCTGAGAATTTGCTCTTAATGTAAATTTTCTACCCTAATTATTAAAAATATTTGTCAATTATGCAGTTTGAACTTATGTTGAAATTTCTGGGATTAGGGGTTGTTATCTTCCCGAGCTTTCTACTCTACCCAGCCTCTGCCCAAACCTCCCCTACACCTTTGGCCGTAACTCAAGACTCCGAAGTAGGGCATGAAGTTGAACATTACAAATCCACAGATCAGTTGTCAATAGTAACCAGTGCTGAGCTTTTGCAACTGGATAATCCTTCCATCGGGGTCTCTAATCTGAAAATAGACGCGGAGACGTCGGGACGTGGGAATGCGGAGACAGAGAGATTTTCACCCTTCGTTTTGAATGAAAGTTCATGGGAGTCCGACTTCTATTCCCAGTTCAATGAACCCACTGATATCAATACCTTTGAAGAGGACACCGAAGCAGATACTGAGGACGAGACAGATACTGAGGACAATGCAGATACTGAGGATGGGGCTAGCACAGACGCAGATCCAACCCTAGAATCGCAAATAGATGTATCTGATTATGATGATCTTATTGAGATCATCATTACTGGGACACGAACCCCAAGATTGATTGAGCAGTCTCCCTTAAACGTGACTGTGATTGACATAGAAGACATACGATTTAATTTGGATCAGGATATTGGTGACTTGATCCGTTATGAACCCGGGGTCTCAGTCAATCGGGATCTCACCTATGGACTCACTGACTTTAATATTCGAGGTCTAGAGCGGAATCGAATTTTATTGCAAATTGATGGTATTCGTCTGCCCACATTGTTCGAGTTTGGCAGTTCTCTTCTGGGTCGCAACTACGTTGATCTCAGTTCCATAGGCTCCGTAGAAATAATCCGAGGGCCTGCTTCAACTCTCTATGGTAGTGATGCTCTTGGGGGAGTGGTAAGCTACTTTACCCCTAAACCCAGTGATTTGATAAAAGACGGCGAGGATACCTATCTAAACCTGTCTACTATTTATCGAAGTGCCAACAATTCTTATTCAGGATTGGCCACCGCAGCATTTCGCCCCGAGAATAACATAGAAGGACTGCTTAGTTTTGCTTATCGTCAACGGGGGGCAAGGGAGATTAATGGTGATGAGCGCTTTCAAGACCCGTTCGATGGTGAGACTATCAATATTTTGGGCAAGCTCGTCTATAGAATGAATGACAGCAGTGATTTAACCTTTACTGGTGAATATTTTCAAGACCGTGGCGACTTTGATTTTGCTGAAGATAACTTAAACCTAGCCTTAACTTTTCCCGGCATCACGGTTCTCAGTGATGGCACCGAAACCGAGACTGAACGGCAACGCTTTAGCCTTGCCTATGAATATGATGACGTTGGAAGTAGTGGTTTCCTTCAGTTTGCCCGAGCGCAAATTTATTACCAAAATGCGGACTATGATGAAGTTAGAACCCGCAATGACTTTGCCTTTGGGTCATTCCGGTTTCGCGATTTGGACAATACCTTTGACGAAAATATTTTTGGCGGTGAAGCTCAATTTCGCAGTGACTTTAGCACCGGCGCAGCTGAGCATAAATTGACCTACGGGTTTGATATTTCTAACACCTTTAATCGACGTATACGGGATGGTAGTCGGGAGAATCTGACCACAGGAGTGGTTTCCAACAGGATTGGTCCTGATACCTTTCCGATTAAAGACTTTCCCGACTCAGATACCTTGCGATTAGGTATCTATGTGCAAGATGAGATTGAAATTGATCAAATTACCCTGATTCCAGGGGTTCGCTTTGACTATTACAGCTTAGATACACAACCCGATGCACTGTTCTTAAATCAATCCGGTGCTGAGGCTTCTGATTTGACTGACTCAGCAGTTTCGCCCAGTCTTAGTTTACTCTATCAAGCTACCCCAGAAATTGCCCTCATAGGACGGTACGCAGAGGGCTTTAGAGGGCCTAACTACACCGAGATTAATAGTGGTTTTAGTAACACTTTTGGCGGTTATCGCACATTGTCTAATCCTGACTTACAGCCAGAAACAAGCAATACCTTTGAACTAGGGGTTCGGGGTGGTTTTCAGCAAGCCAGGTTTAGCTTAACTGGTTTCTACAGTACCTACGATAACTTTATTGAGCAATTCGAGACTGTGGGCACTGAACCAACCGGGTGTTTCCCACCCTTTAGTCCTGGATGTGTGCAGGTGTTTCAATCTGTCAATTTAGAGAAGGTTGAGATCTACGGTGTTGAATTTCAGGGAGAATATCGCTTTAGTCCAGATCCTGATGGATTTAGCCTGATGGGGGCTATCTCTTGGGTACAAGGAAATGACAAGGAAACTGATAAACCCCTAGAAAGCATTAATCCCTTTGAAGCAGTTCTAGGGCTACGTTATCGTGCACGAGAGGAGCGCTGGGGTGCTGAGCTTATTTCCACGTTCGTAGGTGAGGCTCGAGTTGAGGAAGACCCCGGAGAATTTATTCCAGAGTCCTATTTTTTGCTGGATCTGACTGGCTACGTCAAGCTGGGTAAAAATGTGACTCTTAGAGGTGGTGTCTTCAATATTTTGGATACTGATTACGTGACGTATGCGGACGCCCGCCGCTTGAACGATACCATAAATAGCGTCACAACAGATCCGGCCTTTAATCAACGCCGCACTCGCCTCACACAACCGGGTATCAATTTTGGATTCACCATTTCAGTTGAATTGCCTTGATACATTCTCAGCCTGAAGGTAGAACTATTGAACAGTTAATTGACCAAGAGCTACCAGTTATACCAAATCCGGTTTACTACCCCCGTTTTCGTGAGGGTAAGGCAGAGGCCAGAAGGCAGAGGCCAGAAGGGAAAGAGGGCTTAAGCGAAACCGGGTTTTGAAATGCGGATTTGGTATTACTCATGGCAATCGGCAGGGATTAAGCTATGGACAGCTAAGCGAACCGTGAGTAAATATTATTAAGGTATAAACAAACCAGATTTGACCTAAGTTATTTTATCGCTACCCAACTGCGACATCATGGTCAGGCAATAAAGTTTCTATATTTTGTATCAGCTAGCTGAAGTTTAAATTTAAAGTATTATTCTTGTTGAGCTGCATTTATCTCAGAGGTATACAAAGTTTTCCATACCTCAACTGTTCCCTCTCCAATTTCACTATCAATCGTTTCTCCACTTTGGGTCACTAACCGGATACTGATTGTAGTCTTTGGGGCATTTTGCAGTGCTTGAGCTAACTCATCACTAATAACAAATGTGCTATTTTGTCCTGTAACTTGCAGCACCTCATCATTAATTTTGATGAACAGTTCAATAATATTTTTGGTATTACTTAATGCCGAACAATTGGTACCTGAGGAGTAGTTGTTAGAAAAAGAGCGACTCAAACAGTCACGATCACTAATCATCAACAGAAAACGGACAAATTCACGGCTCCAAAGACTTTGCACCTCAATGCGAGTTCTTGTGTTGAGAAACCGCTCGTTAAAGTAATGTCGGTCAAATACCCCGATAAAATTACCTTCAAAGGGATCGTTGATTTGAACAAGTTCAGACCAGGGTAAATTTCGGCGATTTCCCAATGCAGCTGAATCTACAACACGAAGGTCGGTTGCAGCGTTGACCGAAGTAGCTACTGCTGTCAAGATTCCCAATAAGCACAAATTGACGATGAGTCGTTTAACCATTAGGTCACCTCGACTGAATAAAAATCGTCTGTAATTGTCATCGTAACACAGGGTTTTAGAAGGCGAGATTTATAGGGATTGGGCGATTCTCCGTTGGAGAGGCTTCGCCAACGCATTTTCTTCCCAATCTTGTTTAATAGTTTGTACCTGGTGGGCCTCCTGAGGTTGTCCACAGATCTCCGTTTCGCACAAATCGTGTGTAATCACACGACAATCAGATGTTAGTGACTGAGTTGAAGAATCAACCGCTTGGTTTTCTCCTGAGTTGTTACTAGCCCATAGACTGCATCCAACAATGACTCCTGTACTCAGGACACTCAGGATTAGCTAGCCTGCGATTCACTTTAACGTCAACATCTGTTCAAAACTCAATTGAAACTGAACCAATGATAGTAAAGCCTTCACCTGGAAGTACGGCAATTCTGCTATTAGCTGCACTATCAATATAATAGACATCGAAAATATTTCTAAAATTGAGGCCAACTCGCCAGTTATCTCGTCGGTAAGCAATAACGGCATTAGTGAGAAAGTAGCTGTCTAGTTCAAAGCTATTGGCGTTGTCTCCAAATCTTTCTCCAACAAAGTTAAAGCCAATGCCAAAGTTCAAGCCTTGTAAATCACCGCTTTGAATTTCGTAGACACTCCAGAGATTTATGCTATGCTCAGGCACACCAAACAATCGATTGCCTTCCAAACCCGTGTTATCTTCAGTAATTTCTGTATCAAGATAGGCATAGTTAGCAATTAAATCCCAACCTGGTAAAATTTTGCCACTGAGATCTAACTCAATTCCTTGGCTGCGCTGTTCACCGGAAGCGATCGCAAAGCCAAAGAAGGGTGGAAAATTGGGATCGGGAACCCCCACATTTTGCTTGGTGAGATGGAAAAAAGCCAGATTAGCTACAAAGCGTCCTTCGAGTAGCTCGACTCTAGACCCCACTTCAAACTGTTCACCCTTTTCTGGCTCGATAAATTCGCCGGAGGAGTTTGTGCGAAAATTGGGAAGAAAGGAGCGGCTATAGCTGGTGTATAGCGAAACTTCCTGAATCGGTTGATAAACCAGACCCAATCGTGGACTGAAGGCTTCTTCATATTGGTTTCTGACTGTACCGCGAAAGGGTGCGTCTTGATTAAAGAAGTCAAAACGTCCGCCCAGCAGCAGGATCAAATTATCCAGAATATCAATTTGATCTTGTATATAGATACCGACTGTATCTCTGGTCGTTGCGCTTTCATCAAAGAAAAGAGGCACGGTGCTAGGATCAGGGCGGGGGGTGAGACCATACACTGGAGCAAAAGCATTAAAGGGTGGAAGAGGAGTAAAGTCGGCGGATACAGCTCTCTCAGGAATTTCTTCTCGAGTGTAATCGACCCCAAATAGAAGTTTGTGATCTATTGGCCCTGTCGCAAATTTACCAACTATATTAGTTTGAATTTCATAGGTATCGCGCTTTTCAATTCCACTAGAGAATGCGCGAAAAACGTTGCCACTATCGTTATCAAAGCCAAAAACAAATGCGCTATTGAAACTTTCCTCTTCTTGTAAAAAACGAAAGGCATTCCGCACTTTCCAGTTGTCGCTGAAGCGGTGTTCAAAATCATAGCTAACTTGGAGAGAGCTAGATTCTATGATATCCTCAAGTTCGCCGAGATTCCTACTTCGTGGAACATCGATAACCTCATTGCTAGAGGCAACAATACCGGTGTCAGCCGGAAGTTCACTATCTATATATTGCAAACTAGCTGTCAAGTTAGTTTTTTCACTAATGTTCCAAGTTAGGGCGGGAGCTACAAAAAATCGTTCAAGTTCTTGGTCAAAGTCTCGAAAACTGTCTTCTCGTGAATACAAGGCATTGAGTCGATAGAGCAAGATGTTATCTGAGGTTAAAGGGCCAGTAATATCAATGCGGGGTTGAAAAAATGCTCGATTTCCAACCTCAAATTCTAATTCATAAAATGGCTCTGATAAAGGTCGTTTGGAAACCAAATTGACGATGCCCCCGGGCTCAGCCCGACCAAATAACACCGATGATGGACCTTTGAGAACCTCAACTCTTTCAATATTGGCAAGCTCTGAAAATCCAGAATTAGCAGGTTGTCTAAAGCCATCCCGCAGAATAGTAGTACGATTAAATCCACGACTACTAATTTCCTGACCAAAACCGCCAATATTACTGCCTAGAAAAACGCCACTAACGTTGCGTAGGGCATCACTGAGACGGTTTACTTGTTGGTCTTCGAATACCTCACGGGGAATCACCTGAATCGATTGGGGAGTGTCCCGCAAGGGAGTATCCGTTCTGGTGCCTGTGGTGGCATTGGGTACGAGATAACGTTCTCCTTCTTGGGTTTGAGTGACTACGACTTCAATTTTACTCTGTCTTAATCCATATTCTATCCAGGTTCGACAGCCGTAGAAGTTACCCACTTGATGATATTTGAGTTCTGGGACTTGACTCATAACATAGGATGTTGAATTTGCTGGGAGAGTTTCTGGGTCAGTGGTGATTTCCCAATATCTCCTTGGTCTTTTGCGACCAAATATTATTTCTCGCTTTGTAGCGCTCTTCTACCATGCCATAGCTCATTGTCCTGTCGAATTTTCTCCACTTGTTGGTTCTGACTCTTGACCCTTTTGGCATCCAGACTCCGTGGTTGTTCCGAATAGCGACAATAAAATTGAGTTGGAGTTTTTCTAATTCTCCAATGAATGTTGTCTCGCTTTCCCCATATAAACTATCGGCTAATACCATCTCTATCTCAAAGCCGAGGGCAACGATTTCTCTAACCATTCGGGCAGCAATTTGAGTTTTTGTCTGGTAACTATCTCCTTGTTTGAGTCTCTTTTGAGGCTTGTAGACTTCAAACAGAATAGGAAAGGTGATTCCTTCGAGAACTCCATAGGTTGTCACTGCCACAATTCCCCGGTCAACTTTGCCCAGTTTTCCCAGATATTGTCGGGCTGTATAGTCGGTTTTGTTTCCTTTTTTCGGGTCGCCTGTTTCATCCACAATCAAGAAGATTTTTCTGCCTCTTATCGCCCTCAGTAGCCTTTTTATTCTTCGTTTTCTGAGTTCAGTAATTTCCCAAGGTGAGGTATTAATGAAGTGTTGCAGTCCTTGAGGGTTTTCTAATCCTACTAACTTCGGGATTTCCGGCAGGCTTTTTCTCTTGAGGGAGCTGAGCATCCCTAGGTGTAAATATTTAAAGGCTTCAAAACTCCTCACATCTGAAAACAGGTTTCTGTAGAAGGAGCAGTAGTCATCTACACATCGAAGCGTGGTCTTAGCAATTCGGACTGCTGTCATTGACTCTACCTCCAATTCCTGCTCTGGCTCCCTATTTTACTTTTCCCAGAGTGACGTAAGTGGGTTATTCTTCCTCCTTTGGTTCCTGGCTAGGCTGGCTTGGTACTCCAGGCAAAGTTGGCTGCTGAAAGTGACAACTCAATTGCTCCCGACCATTGTCAGCTCCCTCCGGGTGAGTTTCCCTCAATTTGTCAAGCCTATCTAATCTCTCAACTACTTACCCAGACTACACTCTTGGGCGATTTATTTGGCTAGAGGCATTTGATTTGAGCGAACGGTGAGATACCACTTGCTGTTGTGATAATTTCTGCATCGCTCATGGTCCGACGGCAATCATCCTCATGCCCTATCCCTTTTAATAAGTCGTCGATGATAGCATAGACGGTGATTATTTCGTTTAACACAATCCCCTCCTTTTTTAGTTCTGGAGGGGATTTTATTATTAGTTGCGGCTTCGGTGCCATAGGCTACTTGAGCAGCTGCGATCGCTTCTGCCAATAGTTGGTCTAATTGTTGTAAGAGGAGGAAGAGTTGATTGAGGTGGGAGTTATTGGCGATCACTTTTGCTTGGATAAAATCTGCAATCCTTAACCTCTAAATATCCAGACCAATAACCTTAAATTCTGGTGGATAATCAACAGTGAACTGATAGTACAATTTCTGTTCAGCCTGAGGTAGCAGGGTAATGGACCATTCTAACACTCCCTTCTCACTCATCTGATTCTGAGGCTCAGAATTAGTCAAATTTACTTTAATTTGTTGATTAAGACTTACTGGTAGCTGTTCAATTACTCTCACTTCAGCTTGGCGATCGCGTAAGTTAGTAATTACGATGCTATAAGCATAGGTGATACGGCACTCGTCTACTTGGCGTTCTACCAAATTCCGCTCAACTTTCAGACCTTCATCAATGCCTAAGTTTAGGGTAAATTGCTGACCAGGGGAAGTTTTCTGCAATTGGGCTGTTCCCATAAAGGTATTATCGCGGAAGATATTCACTTGACCCGGTAGCAGAGTGACTCCGTTGAGGGGATTGGTGAGAGTTACCTGAAGGTAAGCTAAGTTTGTCAGCTGAGCCATAACAATATACTCAGCATGGCAGGGGTAATCTTGGGTAAAAATATTAGTTTTATGAATAGCACTACCACTCTCAATATGAAGGGAATTACTTACGTCGAAGTTAACTATACTCCCTTGTTTAGAAACTTCTACATTTGCCCCTTGAGTATCACAAGGCTCTAACTCCATATCCATCAAAGCTTCTGGTGTAATGATCGTACCTGGATAAGGCATAGTAATCGCTTGGTCTAGCAAGATTGTGCCAGATTTCTCCTGTTGTTTTGGTGAGGCAGCTTCTTGCCCATCAATATACCAGGGGGGTAAAGTAGGTAAGGCCATACCTAGTCCTGGCTTGGCATTGGAAAGGCTAAGAGCAACACCCTGCCAATTTTCACCGCTGCTTTGCTTAATTTGAGCCAAGTAACTAAGCTGAATTTTTTGGTTTGTTGGGTTTAACCGCAAGTCATAAAGTGGTATCCAGCTAGCTTGATTGACAACGTAAGAAACCTCTAGCTCTAATTCACCAACTACCGAAGATTCTAGGGTAATAATGATCTGGAAACTTTCCTGGGTACCGGGTGTGTCAAGCTGCTGTTGTTGTCCTCGGAGTACCTGTAACTGTTTTTCGAGCTGACGAGATTCATGCTCTTGTTGGGCAATTTCCCTTGATAAGTTGCTATACTGCTGGTCTACAAAACCCATTAAATCCTTGATTTTATTCAAATCTAGTGGTTCAGGATTATGGGCTCTTGTTAAACGCTCCATATACTGACTACTCAAATTTTTGACAAAATTGCGCTTGAGATTAAGTAGAGTCAATACATCTTGCAGATGGCGTTTTTGCTCGTCTAATCGCCCAATTCTTTTAGTTAGTTCACTAAGCTCTGGATTCTCCTGCTCTGTGTCTTGAGTTCGTTCCGTTCTTACCCTCAATAATCCTACAGTAGTCCTGTTATTCTTGACTCGAATTGACTCCTCCACGAGAGTCACCGGTAGTTGCGCAATTACCAGTTCTTGCTCTTCACCAGATAGCTGTACTACACCACGACGTATTATTAGCGCTTGCTTCTCGTATACTGTAACCTGGCAAATGCGGGTATCTACCGTTTTACTCATCGTTTGATTATGGTTAATAATGTCGAATAATAAAAACTTACCAATCACCAAATAAAAACTGTTTGGAGTGTATATTATGGTCTAGTTTTCCTGTCTGAGGGGCAAAATTCCTGCCAAATCGAGAATTTGAGGAATCAAGTCTTCCCGTTTAACTGCCATCAGGTGAACACCATGACACATTTGTCCAGCTATTTTGACTTGCTCAGCGGCAATTTTTATCCCTTCCTGTAAAGGGTTAGCTGCAGCTGCTAGCCGATCAATGATGGTTTGAGGAATATTGACACCAGGGACATACTTATTAATAAATTGGGCATTTTTGGCAGATTTGAGCAGAAATATTCCCGCTAGAATCGGTTTATCAGTGCCAGCGGCAATCTTATCCATAAACATTTCCAGACGCTCAAAATCAGTAATTAGTTGGCTTTGAAAAAACTGTGCACCCGCCTCTATTTTACGCTCAAAACGACGTTGTACCGCTGAAAAACTTTTGAGCTGGGGGTCAACTGCTGCACCAGCAAACAAGTCTGTAGCTCCATCGGTAAGGGATTTGTCGTTGGCGTCTAATCCCTGATTGAGCTTAGCAATTATTCTAAGCAAGCGCAGTGATTCTAGGTCAAATACACTCTTAGCATCGGGATGATCACCAGCTTTAACCGGGTCACCAGTAAGAGCAAGGATATTATGGATACCCAGAGCTTGAGCTCCCAGAAGATCCGCTTGTAGACCAATGCGGTTGCGATCGCGACAGGCTATCTGACACACTGGCTCAATACCATGCTGCAACAAAATTACTGATGCGGCCAAGGGAGACATGCGCATAACAGCCCGAGAGCCATCGGTAATATTCACGGCATGGACTCTACCTTGCAAGGCTTGAGCCATTTTAAGCATATGGTCTGGATTACCTCCCTTAGGAGGGGCTATCTCAGCTGTAATTAAAAATTCCCCTGATTGGGCAGCAGCACGAAAAGATTTGTGAGTGGGCTTTGTCATTAGTTATTCATTATGAGTCACTAGACATCGGTTAATTGTCACGCAATACTGAACCAATGTCATCATTACAGCCCACTTGATGCTGCTTCGTCTACCTTTATCGTTGAAGAAACAAGGCAATAGGCAATAGGGAATGGGGAATAGGGAATACGGAATAGGGAGTAGGGATTTTATTTCCATCACAAGTGCAGCCGCGCCCGTGGGGTTGCTCTGAAACAGCCTTAGCGCTGCCAACCTTAACTAGAAAACGCTAAGATTTGAGAGTGTCACAACCATCCTGAACAAGAGATGCCTTCTGCTCCAGACTCCGCTCCTTTATCCTTGACTACTCGCTACTCAGCCTTTATTAATCAAATCGTTGCAGACACGCTCAAGGGAAAAATTCGTTCTAAGGAGTATGTTTATAAGCAATTAGTAGAACAATTAGAGCCTAGAACTGGTGAAATTTTTGAGCAATGTTTAATAGAACAAGTAAATATCATTCAACACAAACTTGAGGTTGAAACCGATGAGTTAAAACTAGCCAAAGCAGAGCGTCAAAGGCGTGCAGTTCGTACTCTACAGGATGCCTGGGAAAGATATCAGCAAACCCAGCAAAGGCAACAAGTGTGTAATGACGCTGTGACTCAACTGATTAAAGCTGATACTCGCGATCGAATTTGTGTTCTGCTGCAAGTCCTTGATCCCAATCAAACTTGCCTCTTTAATCGCCAAGATATTGAACTACTAGCAAAAGATCTAGACCAAGTTCAAGAATCTGACACAGATAATACTACAGTTGCTGAGCTACATAGTCTGGCAACAGGACTTAAACAAGGATTGTCCACCTACACCGCAATAGAACTTCACTTGGTTGAGTGGCTGTATGGGAATCCTCAAAAAAATCTAGGATTTGGGAAAAAAGTAGGTGCCAATAATCCTTGGCATCATTGGGCAAATCACGTTAATCGTCCATTGCCCAAAATGCTTTTTCAAGGGCAAGCACTTAATCAGTCTGCCCTCTTTTTGGCACAACAACAAACTACAGTAGATTTAAGTGCCTGGGTGGAATTGATGGTATTGTTACGAGGGATGCAAAATGGTCTAGTAGTGTGGTTTGATAAGCAACCCTACAGCTTTCAGGCAGGACGTAATTTAGCCGCAGCAACTTTTCTTGCCTTCGCCATCATTTGGAGTGAACTGAGTAAAGGATTCCAGGTAGCTCAACAGTTACCAGAAGCTGCTCGCCATCGCCTTTCTCGTGCCTGCTTCCAAATTACGTTACAGATTCTGCGTGCCTTTGCTCAACGGGATAATTTTCCTTTGTACGGAGGGGTGTTTGCTTCCTTCTCCGGTGAAAACTCTCGCGACACGATTGCCTATCTTGATCAGCCCCTCAAAGCGATTGAAAAAACTCAGGAAAAGGCACGCATTTTGACGATATTGGGCTATTCTCAACAGTGGATTGGCAATCGTGAGCAAGCCAAATCTTTTTACGAAGAGGCACTGGATTTAGCTCGTCAAGCCTCTGATCAAACCTGCGAAATTGCCAATCTGAATCATTTAAGTCGCTGGCATTTGAGCCAGCGTGAATTTTCACAAGCCATTGATTATGGGCAACGGGCACTGCTATTATCCCGTCAGATAGGTGATTCCCTGGGAGAAACTAATGCGATCGCCAATTTGGGGTATGCGGAAGTTCGTCAAGCACAACAGCAAGAACATATTACAGCATTAGAACTCGCTCCTTGCATCCAAAGGCTTGAGCGGGGGTTAAAACTAGCTGAAAAATACCAAGATTTACTCTCAGAAGTATTTTGTGCTTTGGGATTGGGCATAGCACATCTGATATCAAACCAAACCAGCACAGCGAAATCCTATTTAGAGAAAAGTCTAAACCTGTCTATCAGGATTGGTAATCTGGAGTTAGAAGGATTGAGTCATGGGGCAATCGCCGAGGCAAATTATCAACTCAATCAGCTCCCAGCCGCTGTTGTTCATGCTTGCTTAGGCATGTATCTGCTGGAACAAAAACAGGCAAAGGAGTGGCAACAGACTGCCAATCTTGTGACAATTCTCCAAGGAAGGTTAGGAGATGAAGCATTTAAGCAGATTTTGCAACAGCAGCGATCGCAAATAATTGCCAGGATTAATGTAGATGGTTTTGATCATTTGCTGAATTTATTGCGATAATTAAGGTCTGGTTCGCTTCAAAAAAGAGACTGAACCAACACCCAAGGCACCCATCACAAGAAAACCCAACCCAGAAGCTGGATCAGGGACAGGTTGTGCTTGCTGAACAATGGGAGTTTTGAAAGTGAGGTTATCCAGAGCAAATCGATTTGCAGACGTCTCATTAAAATTGACAACAGCTTGCGTTACAGGCGCTCCAAAATAAGAGAATAAACCTTCACTAAAGCTAACTAACGGAGCTGTATCCACTGGAGTGACTCCTAGAGAATTGAATGCTATGTCAAAAAGTTCTACAGTAAAACCGGGCATAACATCAACATTCAATGCATCCAGCGCCACACCAAATTGCACTTCAAAGATAAACGTGTCAAAGTCTAGGCTCAGAGTACCTGCTGCATTACCTTCCAGGCTAGGGTCATCCACAAAACTTACTGCACCTGGACCGAAAGAATTATAGTTGGCATCTGTTGAATCTATACCATCTATTTTGAAATCGAAGTTTACTCCTTGGAAACTCAGATCATCTACAGGCTGAAAGGGTAGCTCATCAAAGGTTAGGATCGTTGTCGCTTCTGCTACTCCTCCTGTTCCTAGAGCAACAAATGCTGCTCCAGTTATTGCCATTGATAATTTTTTGAATACAGTTGCAATACTCATAATTTATTTTCAATAAAAGTATTCATAATTTATTTATGAATACTTGATAATATGAATACTTGATAATTTTTTGTATCACCAAACAGAATAAGTCAAAAAATTATACTATCGAATAATTTTATTGGTAAATTTACTGATTCAAGTTTGGCATTAATAGAAAGGAAATGTCTAGGTATATTCAGGTACTTTACTAAAACTTTAATTCGACCAATAGAGATTATTAACTAGTGAAGTAAGCTAGATGACTTACTAGTTCAAGCTTGTATTCGTTTCTAGGGAAAACTTGTACTTACTAGTTCAAACTTGCATTCGTTTCCGAGGAACACTTTATATGAAGAGTTGGTGAAGAGGGTGTGGGGAGAGGGGGAAGAGAGGGGAGTGTGGGGAGAAAAGAGATTATGTGGAGAGAGTTACACACAAGAATGTGTGTCTCAAGTATAGTTTGATTCTTTCCCCCCACACTTCCCACACTCCCTACACTCCCCACACCCTACACCCAGCCTCCACGCTAAAGATGCCGTGAAAAGTCAGTAAATAGTTGGCTTCTCCGCCGCTTTTTGTAAAGCGAATGCTAAAGCATCTTCAGTTGTGGCGATTCTCCCCTCAATTCGCGCAATCTGAATTTCAATAAGTAACTTGCCAACTTGGGGACCAGGTGGTAGTTTTAAGGCTTGCATCAAATCATTGCCACTAACCAGAGGAGTGGGATGGGCAACTTGGTTATTAGGATTTAGATAGCAGTTAATCAAAGGAGCAACTGCCTCTATAGTCATTCCCCTGGCTACTGCCAGGACTGTTAAAGCACTAAAGATGCAACCCACCTCCAAAAAGAAAAAATACTGCTCCCGTAGGTTCATCTGACACTGAGCGTGAGATTCCAGTTGTGGCAGGTTTTTCAGGAGAGTTACCACCGCCCGGATTTCCGCTCGACTATACTTCAAATGCAACAGCTGTTTTTCAGCTGCTTCTGGCATGAATGGCAGCAAATTCGCCAACCTCGCCAGACTCAGCAAAGTTGCTGATTTACCTGTAACTGAGGTTTGCAATTCTACTCCAAGTTGAGGGAAGGTTTTTGCTAGTAGCACAGCTGATTTGTTAACTGCTGCCATTTGTGCCAAGCCGACAGCAGTAGCATCGGGAAGCCATCTTTGAAGTAAATTATCCTCCCAGGCAGCTCTTAGCCAAACGGTACCTTGATCAGATTTAAGCAAGTAACCCAATTCCAGCTGCACTCTTTCAGCTGCTACGTCTCCTAACAAAGGTGCCAGCTGGCGAATCACAGACTGGGTTGCTAATTCTAGCTTAAAATCTAACTGGGCAGCTTGTCGGTAAGCTCGCAGTAATCGCAAAGGGTCATCCTGTAGATTTGCCGCTGATACCATGCGGATGACTCCTGCTTGCAAATCAACCATTCCTTGAAGCGGATCAATAAATTGCTTGCTGTAGGGATTATATGCGATCGCATTAATTGTAAAGTCTCGCCGACATAAGTCAATCTCTAAGCTTTCCTCTTCTTGCTGAGCAATATCAACCGTTGCTTGGTCAAACACCACTCTAGCAATCTGCCGTTGAGCATCAAGTATGACAAACCCAGCATTGTAATAATTAGCCAGCTTACGCGCTGTTTGCACAGCGTCTGCTGGTACAACAAAGTCCAAGTCTAGATACTCAGCAGTTCTTCCTAGCAAAGCATCTCGTACCGCTCCACCTACCAAGCAAGCCTCTGGTGGCAGTAATTCTAGGCGAAAGGGCCAAGTTTGAGGAGAAAGGACAGTTTGGTTATTAGTCATTATTAAAAGAGAACACGGAATTGGGAATTGGGGCAAAACTTGAGCTAGATTAACAGAAAGGACTTGGAGTCTCTAGTAATGTGTATTTGCGTTAACTGCCACTATGTAAATCGCTGCACTACCTACCACGCTGTAGAAACGCAGCATCAGGAGCTTCACCTTACAGAAAATCCTGATTTTGATGCCATCGAACCAACAATCAATGTTAATATCCGTCCCACGGAAGATTTTGTGGAGATGGAATGGGATGTTGTTGGTTGTCTTAGTTTTAAGGAAGAAATGGGCAAGTGGTCAAAATTGCGCCCAGGTGAACTAGTACCTACCTGATGGGAAAGATAAGAGTTTAAATGTCATCAATCCCCATGCTGCTGGCATTGATTTAGGGGTTCAAGAGAACATTGGTTCTTTCGGGTGAACGAAATATGAAGTGGGATTTCCATTCTCCGCGTCCCCGCGTCGGGTGAGCGAAATTTTGGTTGGGATTTTCGAGCTTTGTATCCTCTCAAATTATTAGTTCTCCTTTGTATCTCTATCTCCCCACACCTCCCACACTCCCCACCCTTT
>Ga0207422_1001461_pt1 | contig 45920 bp, 37 predicted proteins | sample MarCyaLeptolynsp_FD_187757 | JGI IMG/M metagenome (GOLD analysis project Ga0207422, IMG submission 187757) | Marine cyanobacterial communities from Panama - species 1 Leptolyngbya sp. (SPAdes) | ecosystem: Environmental > Aquatic > Marine > Unclassified | place: Panama: Panama City | collected... | reverse complement strand
GAGACTTATGGATCCATTGGCAGAGTTAGTAAAACTTGACCCTAAATCCATTGGAGTCGGCCAATATCAACATGACGTAGATCAGACAGCTTTGAAGAACGCTCTTGATGATGTGGTAATGAGTTGTGTCAATGCAGTGGGGGTAGAAGTCAATACTGCTTCGGAACAACTACTTACTTATGTTTCTGGATTAGGTCCGCAATTGGCTAAGAATATTGTTGATTATAGAAATGAGCACGGCCCCTTCAAGGACAGAGCTGCGATTAAGAATGTAGCACGATTGGGTGATAAGGCATATGAACAGGCCGCAGGGTTTCTTAGAATTAGAAACGCAGCTAACCCCTTAGATCCGAGTGCAGTACATCCTGAGTCTTATGGTCTGGTAGAGCACATGGCCCGGGATTTAAAGTGTGAGGTGGCTGACCTAATTGACAATGAATCGCTCCGGAAACAAATCGATTTGAAAAAGTATGTAACGGAACAGGTTGGATTACCGACACTAACGGATATCGTTTCTGAATTGGCCAAGCCAGGAAGAGATCCTAGAGAGCAATTTGAGGCTTTTAATTTTGCTGATGACGTCCACAGTATGGAAGATCTCAAAACCGGAATGAAACTACCAGGTATCGTTACAAATGTCACGAACTTTGGCGCCTTTGTAGATATAGGTGTACACCAAGACGGTTTGGTGCACATTTCTGAAATGTCAGACACTTTTGTGAGTAATCCTGCTGAGATTCTTTCTGTCCAGCAACAAGTTGAGGTAACAGTGACAGGCGTAGATATTGCGAGAAAGCGAATCTCTTTATCAATGAAAACAGGTAATAAGCCTAAGCCAAAGAAGAGGGATAAACCAAAGCATCATCGTAGAGAAAGACAACCAGAAACCGATATGGCGGCTAAGTTGGCAGCTTTGAAGGGTAAATTCGGAAGCTAGTCAACATTAATATAACACTTAATTTTTGTTGAGTAAAGAGATGGCCTTTACTAAGCCTGGATCACGTTTCTTCATATAGTCTAGGTAAGTTTTCTTAACCACCACATTAGGTTTTACACCATGACCAAAAAGCTCAGGTTTGTCGACAGACGAATAGTACCGCACAATAGGGATATAATAAGTGATTTTTGAATTTGGTAAGGTGATGTCATATTGCATGGCACTATTATTTCCATAATATCCTCCACCAACTTCCCGGCCTACAAAAGTTCCTCTGTCATTTTCATAGAGAATTGAGGCTACATCTGCGGCAGTCGAAAATGTCTGGCCGTCTACTAGGACTACGAGCTCTCCCTTGAAGGTGAGGTCATTGGGCTTTTGAGTCTTCAACCCTCTGTGATAGTTGAAGGTAAAGTACCCCGGTTTCTTTTTGTCTTTCTTCAATATCACACCGATCCAGTTCATCCATTTAGTATTTGAGTAGTTTTTGTAATTAAACTTGGAAGTGACTGTTTCCATCCGATCGAAGTACTTAAACTCCCGATCAATAAGGTATTGACAAAGCATTGCACCCAAATAGTCATCTCCACCACCATTACCCCGGATGTCAAGTATAAGCTTAGTAATGCCTTGTTCTTTTAATTGCCTGAATGAGCTTTTAAGGAATTTCTTGTACTTAATATCTCTACTTTTCAACCAGCCCTTAGCAAAAGTGTTAATATCTAAATGACCAATACCATCAGTAATACTAAACTTAGCAAGAGGTTGCGCCCATTGGTTTTGGGCAGCACCATAGCGTTCAACCTTAGTGGTTTCGTACTTGGTTTTGCTAATGCCTTTGAAGGTTTTTATGCGTGCTTCTCCGAGTTCACTTGTTAATATTTCTACTTCAAAACTGTCTACAAGGCCATAGTGCAATTGGTACAATTGACTAAAGTTTGATGCCACGAAGTTGAACCTTCTGGTTTGATTGAAACCATCAGATATCGCATAAGACTTGAGTATTTCAATAATCTCAAGCATAGGTGTTCCGTTAATGGCTATCACTTTTGCGCCAATTTCAGCTTCCTGCTCAGCGCTGAGGTCGTTCATAATTGTGAAAACACTGTCTTCAAAATAGATATCAAATGGTAACCTGTAGTTACCTGAATCAAGTTGTTGAGCCCATGATTTTGGCTTTTGCATCCAAGAGTGACCACAATTGATACCCGCATAAAACTCTTGAAGTAGACCATAAAACTCTCTTATGGAGAGATCTTGACTAATGGCCTCCTCAATTTTGGCAAAACGATCCGAAACCTCCGTAGAATCACTGTACCAGTAAAGCCCGGGGTGAATATCTGAAATTGAATTCTTGAATACTGCAAAGTCCTCCTTCATGACCTGAGGGGTCAGGAGATCTTGACTACTAGCCAGTTGAGTTTGGGAAACAAGAATGGCACAAAGTATAGAGAGTTTTGTGAATATGGGTTTTAGTGTCATGAATAAAGATGTTTCCATCTTGGAAGCCCAATGGTGTGCCAATATTCATAAATTACTGATAGTTAGATGTTTAAATAAGAATGACTCAAACCAAGAATTCATTTCTTTTCCAGATTGAAACAATGTGATGTTTCAGTTCGGAACAATCTGAAGTATAGGGAAGGCTAGAGGTGTTTAGAATTTCAATGGTGCTTTACGGGCAAAGTCTTTCTCGGTGATAAGTCTACCATTAATCTTTTCGGAATCCCAATCTTGAGTGATCTTCCAGGAACCTGCTATTTTCTTGATGACTATATGAAACTGTCCATAAACGTAGTCGGTACTTGAGCCATTGGTAATGCCAATTTTGAATATGCCCACCTCATAAGAAGTATCTTCATTGCTTTGCCGACTCTCAAACCAAAAGTCTAAAGCTACCTTTGAATCACTTGCCTTTGAATAGTTCTCAATATTGAGTCGTTTGAAATTGCCTTGGGTATCAACTCCGGCTGGAGTAACACGCAAGACCTCATCGGCATATATGGCATTTAAGGCCTGTGCATCTCGTGCTTCAAAAGCAGCATGAAAAGGTTTCCAAACCTGTGTATCAATTTCTTTCTGGATCTCCGCTTCGCTTTGAGCCAAGAGCCCAGTGGCAAATAACAGAGATGCGCAAACTGAGAAGAGGACCTTTTTCATTTACTATTTCTTCTTTTTAGTAGGCTTAGGAGGGAGGGTCTTAGCATAGGCATGAGACATTTCCATATAATGCTTCAACGTTTCGACATCCTCAAATAGTTCTTGTGGAATTGGAACATATTCTCTCATGACGGCTCCGTAAGACTTGAGATCTCCGACATTATACTTTTCCCGAAAAGCAGTATAATCTTCTTTTCCCAAGCGAATGCCTAGAATGCCTTCTTTACCCATATAGGTATACATATTTCCATTCATGGAGGTATACCACATATTTTTACCTTTCAGCTCCATTTCAGGAACCAGAGATACTGCCAATTGAAACTGCTTTAGATTTTTTTCTGGTGGAGGAGTTGCCATGTCCTAAATTAAGGATAATGTATTTAACCTTAGGGAATGAAATCCAGTATTCCTCAATACTCAATACTCAATACTCAATACTCAATACTCAATACTCAAATCACCCAGCAAAGCCATCCCCATCAATATCTTGACCGGTGTGCTCTTCCAAGGCTTTTAAGGTCTTAACCAAAAGTACCTTGGTGTGATGTAGTTCTTCTTCGAGCCAAGCCACTCTTTCTTCAAGCGAGTCTGCTCGGTGCTGTTGATCACTAATTTGACTCTGTTGCATTAAGTCCCAGAATAATCCCATAGTATTTGTTGTTTGTTGAACCTAAACTAACATAAGATAAGTAAGAATTTGCTGTTAGAAAGACAGGCGGTATTTGGTCTAACTAAACGGTTTAACATACCACTCTTTCTAAGTGTGCTCAAGCAACTGATCATCTACCTATTTTGGTTTCTAAAGTACCTCGTAATGCTTCACAATCTTGTCAAAAGAGACCATCATGCGCTGGGCCTCTTCCGGCACCATAGCCTTTGAAATGTCTTTGCCGGCAAACGCCTCAATAGATTCAAGGGTTTCCCATAAAGTGATCACCAGAAATTCGAATCCATCAGTTGTTCTTCTTTTTAGAATATCAGCATGCACAAAGCCTGGTAAAGAGCGAGCATTCTTGAAAACCACTTCGTTTAAGAAATGGATGTATTGGTCATGGGCATCTTCTTTAAGAATGCATTTCCACTGTCTGGATATCATAGCTAGGGTTATTTTTTGCGTTGAAACTGCTTTAGTGCATAAACAGTAAATACGCTTAACAATGGCAATTTACAAAGTTCAAATCCAAGGGGTGGAAGTTTCGCTCTTTAAACGCTGCTGGCTGAAGAAAGACATTGGTCCATTTTCTTAAAGAATTATTGACTCGTCTTCTTAGCGTAGTTGGATAAGGGAGTTGTAATTACCATGCCTTCAAGCTTCTTATTGATATGCCAAAACTACCAGTTCCACAATTCTTCATAAAAACCTCACATTTTTAATGCTCGATTTAGGGTGGATATTACGTCTTTGGCTGAATAAAAAAAGGTCTTAAAAGTCAAATACCTCTCTATGCGATTATCAACAGGCATACTTCTATTTTTTATTCTCAACACTGGCTGCTCAAGCATGGGTCAAGAGTCACAAGCCCAGATTAGTGGGGATATAGTGGCGGCCAAGAAAGTATACGCTCAGGCAGATGCCGACAAAGCCTATCGACTTTTCAATGCCTTGTGGCAAAATGAATCTACCCCTCAGGATGATAAACTGGAGGTAGGTAGACATTTGGTCAAATTGAATTTCCGGCAGTTTGGCCAACCTCGGAAGGCCATTGAAATCCTTGATGAATTGATCAAAGAAGAACAGGAGCTCAGCTTGGCTTATACTCTGAAAGCAAGAGTACTATCTGAACAAGGTGAATATGAGAAAGCTGTCGAGTGGGCTGAGAGGGCGGTTGAAGCCAGTAATTCTGAAATACAACATATAAAAGCAGCTTTCGTCTATGGCCATAATGTACTCATCCAGGCCAGGGAAGAAGTCTTTGCAAGGGGAAGAATTTCTAATAGCCTACGGACTTCCTTAATCCTTTCTCATCAAAAGTTGGGTAATTGGCTTGACAGCAGAAAAGACAACAGTGATTTAGCAAGGCTCTATCTAGGTCATTCCTTACTGTTGGACAAAGGAGCGGAGGTCTTAAGGGCATGGAGGTTATTCTTTCGTCTAAAGGATGGTGATCAGATTCATAAGAGCCTTTTAAGAGATTACGAAGCCTTTGAAAAGGGACTAAGTTCATCAGTCAAAAGTGATAAGTCAATAATCAAATCTTTAGCAGAATCTGGCTTTGTAGAATATGCCTGGGTACTATCAAACCTGGAGTCAAACAAAGCACTTCTTCAGGATCATGAGATTCAAGCGCTCGGACAATACTATGAATACTTAAAACGGCTTGAAAAGACCATTTCAACCTTCTACCGAAAAACGGCTCAAGGAAATAGTAAGCCTCAAGATTTACGCGATGGATTCACCAAAGACAGCCGCTGGCTCTGGGATCAACTGAACTGGCCAGGCACCAAGCCTCCATATTCGCAGAACCAGTTTATTAAGACAGTAGGAGAACGGTTCAAGGGTAGAATCTTATTCAATACCGTAAGTGGATTCTACGGGCTCCATATTGGCCAAATCATCTTGGATGACAGAAGGTTGATCAGTCAATATGATCAATCGGCCGAATTCAGGTATATTTTGTTAGATCATATGTTGTCCAACGGATACACCACCTGGTTTGCCGATGGAGAAAGCTCAGTAGGAGGATGGGCGACAACGCAAGGTTATTTTGTTCAGGTGAGGGCCGATTTAAATAGAGAGATTACTGGCGTTTGGTCAATATTAAAAGACCCTTCAGAAAGAAGAAAAATGGAGGGGCAAATCGAACGAATGTCAGCGAATGAGGAAAAGATGTTGGAGCAGCAACCCGTTAGATATTTGCCTGGACTTCAATTGAGGATACTACTGGGAGAAAGTCAAAAAATTGTTGATTCGCTAGAACATACAGGTCTTGATGGCGATGCGCTTAGGTATGCCTTTATTACACATATGGAGCGAATAGGTCAGGATTCGAAGATCTATGCGCATGAAGGCCGCCATTCCATCGATATGAAGTATGGTTGGGTTTCTGGTTCTACTAATCTTGAGTATACAGCAAAGCTGTCAGAAATCTATTTTTCCGAAAAGCCTTTATTCTTCTTGGCTACCCTGCTCAACGCTAGCATGGGTAACGGCACTTCCCATGGTGATGCAAATCAAAGGGTATTTGAAGGTGTAGTGAGGTGGATGGAGACTAATTCGACAAGTATCGCAGATTTTGATTCATCCAAACCAACTATGCTTCAAATAGACAAGCTAACTGATCAACAAGTAAAAAAGGCCATCAGATCACTCGATCCAATGGCCAATTAGACTCATGTTTTTCTATGATTACTTTTTAATACCTGGTACGCCTTTAGGAGCATATTCTTGCCACCATAGCTTAGGCATTTTCTTTTGTTGAGGGTGGATCTCATCTAGCGTATTTCCATCATAAAGCCTACCATTAAACATCACATGACTGATGTCTTTTGAGTTCTTGATGTTGTCAAGTGGGTTGCTGTTCAGGATCACTAAATCAGCGAGTTTACCAACTTCTAAAGTACCCAGGTCTTGGTCTAAGCCGATCGCTTCAGCACCAATTATTGTGGCTACTCTTAAGGCATCGTACTCGGTCATGCCTCCGGACTGTACCGCCCATAGTTCCCAGTGATAACCCAATCCTTGCAATTGTCCATGGCTACCTACACCGGCACGACCGCCAGCTTCTACCAGATCTTTGGCAAAACCAGACTGCTCAACATGTACATATTCCTCTTCCATAAACCATCCCGCATTTCTTCGTCTTGTTCGTGAGTCAAGATTAGAGTGTGGCATAAAGTGAGTCAGCTTAGGATCGGCATGGGGGTTCTCCGTGGCATAGAAGTAATTCTCTGTCCATGGGCCGCCATAAGCGACTAAGAGCGTAGGTGTGTACACCGTTCTTGAGAATGCCACAAGGTCAATCACATCTTTGTATAAAGGGAATACAGGAAATGAGTGCTCATGCCCCGGATAACCATCAATTACCTGCGTTAGGTTGTTTTTGAAATCAAGACCACCCTCGGTAGTCGGCATAATGTTCTGCTCATACGCGGCTTGGATAATCCACTGACGTTGCTGGCGGTTACCGGCTCCATACATCTTGATGGTTTTGGTATTGTAATAAGCACTGTAGCGCTTCATTACCTTGCGAGCATGCTCAAGGCTACTTACATTTTCACTACTGAAAATACCAGGGCCTGTGGAGTAAATACGAGGGCCAATGAGCTTACCGGCATCAACTAAATCACCATAAGTGAGCACATCTGTAGTAGCGGTCTGTGGGTCACGTGTTGAAGTTACACCAAAGGCCAGGTTGGTCAAATAAGGCCAAAACTGACCTCTATGTAAGTTTACAGGGTGACGGAAGTGAGAATGTGTATCTACAAAACCTGGTAAAATTGTCTTTCCGGAAAGGTCTATGACCTTTACTCTTCGACCCGCCTGAATGTTCTTGCCAATCTCCTTGATGCGGTTGTTCTCAATTAAGATGTCTGTGCCTTCCAGTACTTCATTGTCCTTCATGGTAAGCAATCGGGCATTCTTCAATAGAATAGTCCCTTTCGGAATATCACGATCGGCTTTTACTTCAATTCTGCGTTCAACGGGCTCATAGTTTTTCGGCTTGTCCTCTTTTTCTTCTTTAGCCTTTTCTTCGTCCTTATCTTCACTCTTCTCTTCTTTGGCGGCTTCTTTCTTTGCTTTTGCATCGGCAGCCTTTTGAGCATCGAATGCCTTGGCGTCTGTTAGACTGTACATGACATGGGCATTACCCACTGCCCAGTGCACAGTGTTGTTGTCCCAACTCCATGCAGGGAATTGACCACCAATATCAGTTAGTTCCCGAGAAGGGAAAGCAGCATTTTTGGCATTTGCCACGGAAATGGTCGGTGCCTCTGCGCTAACCTGAGGTACAGTGACCACATATAAGTTTGTACCCACTGCCGCCAAAGCCTGATCTCCTTCTCTTGCCATTTGAATCCAAGAGGCTCTTGGAGCATTAGAAGAACCGGCAGCAGCTTTTCCTCTTACTTGCACATGTGCTTTTTCATCTGTGCCATCCCATCGCATAGAAGTGAGGCCTCTAAAACTCGATACATAAATGCGATCAGAGTTTTTTACAAAGTGCGGGTTGCTTCTTCCATTGGTATAGGAAATAAAATTATTGCCTGATCCATCGGCAGAGATCCAAACAAAGTCGCTGGTTCCTCTAAAGGCCGTTCGTTGTAAGGCTTCTCTGAAGTCTTTGGAATTTCCTTTGATCAACACAATTCTGCTCCCGTCATTATTCCACACAGGACTTTGGAAAACACCATCTTCCTGGTTGAGTTGGGTCAGATTGCGACCATTTGATCTCACCTTGTATACTTTTCCACCTTCGGGCTGCCAAGTCACGAAGGCCAGCCATTCACCATCAGGTGACCATGCTGGCTCGGCTTGGGTTTCATCTAAATCAACAAGCTTTTTGGGTGTGCCATCGGGTAAGTCCATCAAATACACTTCATTCAAGGCGGTAAAGGCTAACTGTTTGCCGTCAGGAGAAGGGGCAATATCTCTGATTTGAGTTATTGTAAACTGTGGGTCATCAGAGATGGGATAGTCAAAGTCTAATTCTGGACCCAGTTCAATTTTGCTATTTACGCGAAAGGGGATTTCCGTTGCTGTCTTGTTCGTCACATTGATCTTGTGGATCTTGCCGCCATAAGAAATTACGATGTGCTGATTGTCAGGCATCCACGAAAAACCAGGCAGTACATCTCTTGAAGCACGGGATTCCTGATCATCATGTTGGATGGGGTAGGCCAACCAGCTTTCATCACCTGTGCTCAGGTCTCTTAGTATGAGCCCTGTTTCAGCATCATGCCGAGTAGCATAAACCAACCATTTGCCATCACTACTTGGGGTTGGACGGAATGCGGAGCCGTATCGTGAAGTCTGAGTGATTTGCTCGCCTGTCACCCGATCGTACCTCGAAATTTGATATTGAGGCATCGGGGCATTATAAGTCCAAGACCCGTTTCTACGCGAATACCAGATGTAGCGATCGTTATCGCCAAAGGCACCTTCGAGCATTCTCAGTTGGTTAGGTTCTTTGACTAAGGCCGTTCCAGAACCACCATCTACATGATAGAGCCATATTTTGTGGAGGCCTCTTGCCTGTTTTGAGGCAATCATATATTTGCCATCTGGAGACCATTCAGGACCTTGGTAGGCATTACTATTGCCTTTCGTGACTTGCTTCTTTTCTTTTGATTCTACCTCAATAGTCCAGACATTTTCTCCTCCTGATTCGTCAGAAATAAAGATGACTTTAGAACCGTCAGGGCTAAACCTAGGTTGGGAATCGAATTGCATACCCTCTGTCAACTGAGTTGCTGTTCCTCCAGATATGGGAAGGGTATAGAGATCACCCAGAAAATCAAAGACGATGGTTTTGCCATCGGGGCTTACATCCAGGGCAATCCAAGAACCCTCGGTCAGGTCGAACTCAAAGGTTCTGCCTGCTTCGAGTGGTAGATTTTTGTTCTTTTTCTTATCTGATTTGGTAGTGTCTTTCTTGGCTGGAGCATCTTGGGCGCTCAATGAGAAAGAAAAGGTCAGAGCCAAAACGGCTATGAGAAGCTTTTTCATAATTGGTCGGTTGGTTGGTGTACTAAAAAAGTGGGTTTAATGTAAACCTATTAGGGCATTAAGTCAAAAGACATTAGGATGGGAGGTGGAATTTTGGGTATTGGGTACTTAGTATTGGGTAATGCGTAATGAGTAGTTCGTAAAGTGTGTTGACGAAGCTTGTGTTTCTCATCAAGAGAGATTCATCCGACAATGGCAATTAGCTTATTGATGGTATTCAAGTTGCGCCCTGTCATAGTTACTCCTTTGAAAGCACGGCCAATACGCTCTGCCATTTTTGATCTGCCGATTCCGTCAGGCGCATGGAGGTAGAATACATTACCAACTAATTCATACTCTTCAGTAGGGGATTTAAAGGACTCCAAAAGTTCATAATCCACATTTTGAGGTGTCTGATCACAAAAGAAGAAGTGCACCGTTTTGCCTATATCTGTTGGGTAGGGATTGTTGTCGAGAGCAGTTTTTAATTCTGAAGCATTAAGGATGAAAACCCATGGTCTGAAACCAAAACGGCCTTCGATCAGCTCAGAGATTTCATCCGTAGGTTTGGTGTCACTTTGAAAGACCACATTTCCACTTTGAATATAGGTCTTGACATTAGAAAAGCCCCTGTTTTCCATCAGCTTGATCAACTCCTTCATGGGGACAATGTGTTTGCCGCCAACGTTAATTCCTCGCAATAGTGCTATCCAGGTTTGCATCACTCATCATGCGTTTTAGCAGAATCAGAAACCAATCGATTGATCTCTTTCAATTCTTTTTCGGTTAGATCGCGCCACTTGCCAACAGGGACATCCAGTCCCACATTCATGATCCGAGTGCGCTTGAGCTTGGTCACTCGATAACCTAGGTACTCACACATGCGTCTGATTTGACGGTTGAGCCCTTGGGTGAGTACAATTCTGAATCGGAACTTGCTCAGTACTTCCACTTCGCACTTTCGCGTTACGGTTCCCAAAATAGGGATGCCATTGCTCATTTTCTTGGCAAAGTCGCCATGAATCGGTTTGTTCACTGTGACCATGTATTCCTTTTCGTGATGATTTCTGGCCCGAAGAATCTTGTTGACGATGTCGCCATCATCGGTCAGAAAAATCAATCCCTCGCTGGGCTTGTCTAGTCTACCTATTGGGAAAATCCGCTTCGGATAATTGATAAAGTCAATGATATTGTCCTTCTCCACCCGTGTATCTGTGGTACAGACAATACCAACAGGTTTGTTAAAGGCTAGATAGACATTCTTTTTCACCTTGGCTTCTGAAATAAGCTGGCCATTAACCCGTACTTCGTCACCCTCATGAATTTTAGTGCCCATCTCTGGCACTTTTCCATTGATGGTCACCTTTCCTTGCTCAATGAGTTTATCTGCTGCCCTGCGAGAGCAATAGCCCACTTCACTAAGGTATTTGTTGATACGGACGCTTTTGGTTTCTGACATGGGTGAATTGAGTTCCAAAAATAAGCCTTTCTTCGCGATGTTGGAAGGGACATTGTCTGATGAATGGATTCGCTTCTTGTTTGATTTTTGGTAGCTTGTGATTCAACCTTAAGCTTTATGGATCAACTATCAACCATTATTCTCGCTGCCTCATTGTTTATCATCATGCTCGGCATGGGGCTTTCACTTGTTACGGACGACTTTAAGCGGGTACTTATCTACCCAAAAGCGGTCATCGTTGGATTGGTAAGCCAGTTGATACTCCTTCCAATTATCGGTTTTGGTGTAGCCTCCTTGTTCGATGTAAGACCAGAAATTGCCGTGGGGATTATGATCCTGGCAGCCTGTCCTGGCGGACCAACCTCTAATTTGATTGCGCACCTGGCGAAAGGAAATACTGCTTTGTCGGTTACTTTAACCGCATTCAGCAGCTTCATTACCATCCTGACCATTCCCTTTATTGTCAACTTCGCGCTAGAGCAGTTTATGGATCAAAGCGAATATATTAAGCTCGATGTTGTCCAAACCATCCTTCAGGTAATGGTAATCATCATTATTCCGATCGTGATTGGTATGATGATTCGCAAATACAAAACCGCTTTTGCATTAAAAATGGAGAAACCGGTGCGGATCGCTTCGGGGGTGGTGATCATGTTGGTTATAGTAGGGCTTTGCGTCAAAGAGAAAGACAATATGATTCCTTATTTACAAGAGGCGGGCATAGTATCACTTGTTTTGAATGTGGTGACCATGTTTGTGGGTTATCGCGTGGCTAAACTCTTTAGTCTGAATGATAAGGCTGCCGTATCTATTTCCATAGAATCCGGAATTCAGAATGGTACACTTGCCATTTCCATTGCAGTGGTATTGCTCAACAATACGGAGTTTGCCATTGCACCAGCGGTTTACGGTTTGCTTATGTTCTTGACCGGAGGAGTTGTGATTTACTGGTCGAGTAGGAAGTTTGCCAAGTACAAGGGATGAATTAAGGTTTAATCTTATAAGTATTTACGCTTGTACAGTTTCGGTTAGATTGGCGGAATCTTGTTTATCGTATATTAAGGGTGCATGTTGGACAATGATTTTAGCCCATGACATGCAATCAATTCAATGTCAGAGATTTCACTAGATTTTTGGTCCATTTTATTAGTAGCCAGTGCACTTCAGGGCTTCGTCTTTGTCTTTTTACTCCTTACCAATGAGACCTATAAACAACCCAGTCGGTTGTTAGCCATTTCTTTAGTCATTGTTGCCTGGATACAGATTGAATTTCTTTTCGTACGATCGGCCGTAGAGCTAGACTTCAATCTTTTTTATGGTACTCGTCATGGTGTATGGCTAGCCTTAGGGCCATTGCTTTACCTATATATTCGCTCATTCACCCAGCCGGTCTTTGAATTCAAAACGGTTCAACTCTTACACTTCCTTCCTTTTCTGGTGATTACATTAATCATTCCATCGTTCTTCGCTGAGGCTATACCTGAGCAAGGAAAGTATTATGGTATGCTAAGTGTTACCCGGAACTCCACAAGAGGACTTACGTCATTGCAACTCTTTTATGGCTTCTTGTTTTTTGGTCAATACCTGCATGCCAGCATTTATGCATTAATGGGCATCCGAAGCCTCTATAACTATAGGGTTCAGCAGGGCAGCGGAGTCGCAGTCAAAAAGTCTCGTCTGAGGTGGATGAAAAGATATTCATGGGGCTTTATGATCATCCTAGTGACCTCACTGGTCTACTTTATCTTTCTCTTTTACTCCAATGTATATGAGCGTTGGATGGATTATCTGCTGATCATCCCCACCACTGCACTTATGTATATACTGGCCTACAGTATTTATAAGAACCCTTATTTGTTCCGTGATGATTTGAAGTATGTTTTGAGTCAAAAGAAGTATGCCAAATCAGGTATGGATAAAAAGCTTGCCAGTCATTATGAGCAACAATTAAGGCATCATATGGAGACGAATCGTCCTTATCGGAACCCGAAGATTCGTCTATCCGAACTTTCTCAGGAACTGTCTATCCCTGTCCATGACCTGTCACAAGTAATCAATGAGTGCTTTGATTGTAATTTCAACGAGTTCATTAATCGGCATAGAGTCAAGGAGGCAAAGGAATTATTGATCGATGACTCCAATTCGTTTAATGTTTCGGAAGTAGCCTATGCAGTGGGTTTCAACAATAAGGCTTCCTTCAATAATTATTTCAAAAAGATAACTGGCCATACACCTTCGGCTTTTCAGAAGGCTCAGGCAAAAGGGTAAATCCTTATAGGCATAGACGAATATTCATTCAAAATGCTCCTTTTTAGTATCAAAAAAGGACATGAATCGAAGAACAGCCCTAGCATTTTTTATTTTTCTATTGCCACTTTTGTCTCAGGCACAAGTCAAGGCCTATCCGATTGACGCCTGGCATTCAAGTATCTCATTCCACACCAAATTTGGAGGTCTGCTTCCTGTGAAAGGCTCGCTTGATCGCTTTTGGGGCACTGTGTTACTGGACGAAAGTGACCTGGCTAGGACCTCTGCGACTATAACAATAGATACAAAGAGTATCAGTACAGGTGTAGGCATGCGCGATAAACACCTGAAGAGCAAGGATTTTTTTGAAGTGGAGAAATATCCTCAAATGACATTTACAAGCTCCAAGGTGGTGCGTAGTGATGACGGTTTCACAATGAAAGGGGTACTCGATTTACATGGTGTAACGAAAGAAGTTGAAATTGCCTTTGCGCTGGTTCATGGAGAACAACCTGATCCGTGGAAGAATTTTAGGGTGACATTGCAGGGGATGCTTGAAATCAACAGACTGGACTTTGGAATCGGAGAGGGGCAAGTAGGTATTAGTGAAAAGGTATCAATTGAGCTGATCATCTCAGCCAGAGTTTTCAATACAGAAACAATAGCCTTATTCAATCGACCTTTTGGTCAAAAAATGGTTATGGCTTTTGAAGAAGGGGGAATTGTAAAGGCTAGAAAAGTACTAGGGCAATTGAAGTTAGCCGGTGATAAGGATGCCATAAAACCAGCCAGTTTTGAATTTTTATACTTAAAGCTTAAGCAGGGAGGCAAAATAAAGCTAAGTATGCAGGCCGCTGCTCTTTTCGCAGAGGTCTTTCCCGAAAATGCTGAGGCTTTGAGTCAGCTGGGCTATTCATATTACGAGAACAAGCAACATAAGGAGGCTGTGTCAGCCTTCCAGAAAGCACTATCACTTGATAAACAGGAGAGCTTGGCACTGGAGATGCTAAAGCACTTGAATAATTGAGTGCTTAGGGTAAAATGACGTTGGCAGAGATAAATCCTCTGCCAACGTCAGGGAGTCTGATCCAGAGGTTTATTTGTTCTTTATCTTTTCACCTCTCACAGGAGAGTAATCCCTTTTGACCTCTCCATTAACGATAATCTCAGCAAAGAAACTTTTTGCTCCAGTGGCATTGGCCATATTTTCCACATTTTGAATATGGAAATGTAAGTGTGGTTCTGAAGAATTTCCTGAATTGCCGCAAAGCCCAAGAAGTTCACCTTGTTTTACTTTCTGTCCTTGCTTCACCACGATAGACTGTTGCTTGAAGTGGGCAAAAAATAGATATTCATCCTTGGCCGTTTTTAAGATTACGGTGTTACCCGGAACATAAATTGAATTCATTTGTCCTGGTATATTGTCTTTGATGCCATCGACTACCAAAACTACTTCTCCGTCAGCGGGAGCAATGATTTCTTTTCCGAAAACATAATAATCCTCGTTGGTTCTTCCGTCTGTCTTGTATGAGCTTCCCCTGTCATCTCTGATAACCAGGTCAAAGGCTCCTTTCTGAGACTCAGTGGTCACATGATAGTTTTGAGCTTCCGTATCTCCTCCCCAGAATACCGTCCATTCTTCTTTAAAAGGTAGTATTAACGGAGTGCTGTTGCGTTCCAACACTGGAAATTCTTCTTCAACGAAAGGAATAACCCTTAAACCACTGATTTTAGATTCGCCATCAATGGACAGGTTGATGCCAAACAGCCCACGTTCAAAGGTCGCCTTATACAAAGGCAGGGTTCCATTCGTATATCGAACAAACTCTAGTTGCTCAATCTTGCCTGCCTGTGAGTTCAAGCCTGTCAAAAAGTTGGAAAGCGCATCTTGGGGCACGGCTTGCTTCATTTGGGGATTGAACATTGAAAAAACGGCCTCATGCGCATTTTCGTTGTAATTCTCCTTGAATTGGTCAGCCACCTTTCTCAGTTCATTCGATTCTTTTTGGGCTATTACAATATGTGCTGTAAGGGTAAGTGCAAGGTATATTAATAGAATTCTCATGGTTTTGTTTTTAATTGATTTATGACCTTAGTCTTCGAGTTGTTTTTGTAAGCGATCTATCTCTTCAATAATTGGGCTTATGGTCTTTTTGACTGCTCTTTTATTAATCCAGACGATCAGGACGTTGAATAAAGCGATAAAGCCAATCATCCTAAGTTTAGATTCCATTGTGACGGGTAGATACTCTAAAAGCCCTGATTCCCAGTTGGATATAGAAGGATCGCCAATGCCTAAAATGAAGATGACATTGGCAATGAAAGGGGGTAAGACATACCAATACAAAACACTATTCAGAAGCTTGGCTTCTTGTTCCATGTTTTGCCGCTGATTTTCCAATTGCCTTTTGAATGATTGGGTTAGATCAACAGGCTTCTTTAGGCTTCTATTGTTCCTCAATTTGTAGACCAGGTAAACAAACCAGGTGATCGTCAACAGGCAGCCTATTCTCGCAATGATGAATGGAACCTCATAGGCGAAGTACATAAATAGTATGGCGCCTAGAGCAGAAGCAATGATCTCCCTTCTATCTCTGTTTTTTATCACGTTATTGAGGCGCTTTGCCTTCTTGTTGAGATCCATCAGTAGGTTGGATAGATCAATCTTAATCTGTTCCACTTGAGAAGAATTTCTCCAGATATTTTTCAGCTCTTGTTCTACCATCTCACGATAATTTAGGTGTGATACATTCAAATAATAACTTTCTGATTCTCTTCATTTTAACAGCCACATGATTCTCTGTAAGTCCCGTGATCGTTGCGATTTGCTTATAAGGCAGGTCTTCCAGATAAAGTACCATAAGCGACTGATCACTTTCATTCAGCATGTCTATACAATCCCTCAATGCCTGATACTTTTCTTCCTGAGTTCTATCATCAGTCTCGACTGGGGTGAATAGAATGGATTCTAAGCGAACGGTCTTGCCATTCTGTTTCTCCAGTTTCAACCTGGATCTCTGACCTACATTCAGCGCAATCTTGTAGACCCAGGTATCTACATTTGAGCTTCCTCTGAAACTGGGAAGCGATTTCCATATCTGATAAACCACTTCCTGGAAAAGGTCTTGAGGTTCTATCGGAGAGACTGCATAAATCTTACAGATTCTATAAACCTTCTCTTTGTTGTTCTCTAATACTTCCTCGAAAGTTTGCTTTGCCAATTTTTCTGCTTCAGGGTTTGTCACTGTCTACTAACCTTAGTGACATGGTTGACTGAAATATGACAAGAAATTTGAGATTTATTTTTTATCCGTTAATTCCCGCTGATTGTCAGGGTATTGTGAACTGATAAATTTTAGGTCAGCTTGTATAATATCAGCATTTCTGCTGCCTATTAATTCTTATCTTCCCGTTATGTCTAAGTACAAGGTTGCAGTTATTCAAGCCGCCCCGGTTTTATTCAATCTCGAAGCCACACTCGACAAGGTCGAAGAGCTGGTTGGTAAGGTAAGGGATGCAAAGTTGATCTTGTTTCCGGAAGCATTCGTTTCCGCCTATCCAAGAGGCCTGAGCTTCGGCACTGTAGTAGGTAGTAGAAAAGAAGAGGGTAGAGCGCTTTGGCAAAAGTATTGGGAGTCTTCCATAGCAGAGGGTGATGCATCCTGTGAAAGGTTAGGCGAGATAGCCAGGAGGGCTAAGAGTTTCCTGGTGATTGGAGTGAACGAAAAGGATGGCATCTCAGGAACACTTTATTGTAGCATGTTTTACTTCGGTCCGGATGGTGAGTTTCTGGGAAAACACAGGAAAATAAAGCCTACGGCTCAGGAAAGAGTGATTTGGGGTGAAGATGACGGAAGCACACTGTCTTCTTTTGATACATCTATTGGAAAAATGGGAGGATTGATTTGCTGGGAGAACTACATGCCTTTGGCTAGAATGGCCATGTATCAGAAAGGAATTCAGGTCTATCTGGCACCCACAGCAGACAACAGGGATGGTTGGCAACAGACCATGCGACATATTGCCTTGGAAGGAAGATGTTTTGTTTTGGGGAGTAATCAGTTTGTCACCAGGGATATGTATCCTGCGGACTTACCGGGAGGTAGTGATTTGGCAGATCAACCAGATGTAATGGCCAATGGGGGATCTATTATTGTCGATCCGTTGGGTAATGTGTTGGCTGGTCCACTCTGGGGAGAGGAAGGAATCCTTACCGCTGAAATCGATCTGAACCAGATCATACAAAGTAAGCTGGACTTTGACCCGATAGGTCATTATCATAGACCTGATATCTTTGAATTTAAAGTCAAAAACCAACCTGAGATTAGTCAAATTAATTAGCTTGCTAGAAAACGCCATCAATACTGATAATTACTGATTATATCTCTTAAGTCTATCAGGCTATTTAAGGGGTGATTCAGTTTATCTGGTTTTTTGTCAATTGCTCTATTTAGTCTCCGGTTGAAATATTTCAATTTTGAAAGAGTTGTCTTCAGTGTATACTTGTCCTTTTGGTTGTATAGCTCTATCAAAGCATCTATTTCTTTGGAGCTAAATGGAATAGGCTTATTATCTTTGATAAGCTCTTGAGTCCTTTCAATGCACTTGTCAAGATTACTATTAACTCTAGTTATTAATTGTTTTTGGCTTGAACAAGAGCAATTGAGAGTAACAAAAATAGCAAGCAAGAAAACCTTAATGGGTCGAAAAAGAAAACTCATTTGGTTTGGCCATTTGGATTAAATAAAATGCTGAAAACTCTTAAATCAATGTTTAAACCCATGAAGAATTCTGCATCCCATTCTTTTTTTGTTTTAATTTCGGCAAAAGGATAAGGGTCTCTACCAAACTTGAAACCCTCTGATACTCCATCTAGCTCGTCTCTTCTCCCATAATGTACTCCTCCTGTCAGTGCAACTCCTCTTGCCAGATCATAGGATAAACCTCCAAAGAAATTCTCCTCAAAATCCGAGTTTAAACTAGTACCTACAACAAAACCAATCCTTTCAGATGGGCTATTTGGGTTGAATAATAGGTTTCTCGGTTTAGGATAAAAAGTGACCATTAAAGTGAGCATACCTCTTGCTTCTGGATCATCGGCAATCACAGTATTGCTATTAGCATCAATTGCCCTGAGCTCATAGTTTGATGGGTTTTTCAAAAAAGTATTAATTAAGCCAACAGTCAAGCTTATATGGTGCACAGGCGCTACCTTGATTGTTTTTCCCGCAATTGGTGTGACTATATCTTTTTCCCCTTCTCTCATCACTTTGTCTATATTCAAAGTAAACGAGGTGGTAAAGGGACCGATTTTTCCAAATAACCGTTCTTGAGGTTGCGAAGTATCAATAGTCTTTTGATTTCCCCCGCTAGTGCTTGAAGATGTAGCGCGAATGCCTTGAAGATTATCAGAGCCATAAATTGAAAATGATGGATCGAAAGTTCCAGTATATTCTAAACTATGACTTTTGTTTTCTTCGGGAAAATAGAATAGGTGAACCTGATAGTTGTAATCTTCTCTCGAGGTAGTTGGGAAAGAAGAGAAGTAGGTGTTGCCGTTTTCATCTAGAAAGATATGGACGGTTTTTCCAGTAAGAATCAGGTTGTTGTCCTCATTGTAAAAACGATTGGCAAATCCGGCATATTTTCTCGAAATGTATCTTCCTAAAAGTATCTCTTTTTGAGCTCCTGTCAATTTATTTGTGTTTTGTCCAGCACTAGTTGATTCAAGATTAAAACTTAGAATCACTTTTTTTGGAGTAGCCGCATCATCTGTGAGCTCAACCTGGATTTTTGTTAATCCTGTAGTCTTGGCTTTAGTGACCAAATCACTTAAAGTTTCTGTTTCACCAGCTATTAAAGGTTTAGTAAGACTGGTCAAATCAATGCTTATCACGTTACTTGTAGGTGATAGATCTGTATCTTGAAGGTCCTGTGCATCATTAAAGCCTTTCCCGCTACCATTCTCAATAATTTTTATCCCGGTTATTTTGGAAGTAATGTTGGTAATTTTAAATTTAAGATAGCCCCTAGTATCGACATTTTGCTTATCCATCTTTTTTGTACCTCCTACAATTGACCAATCGATGTCTTGTGAAAAGGCACTGGAACAACTAAAAAGGAAGAAAATTGATAAAGTGATTACATTTTTCATCGTGTTTATTTTGGGATTTTTATTTGATGTCTTGCAAGTATTGTATTGATAGGTATGACATATGAATGTTGTGAATTATCGGCCACAAGAATTCCTATGATATTGTTATTAAAGTCAATGACCGGTGCTCCTGAATCACCTTTAAAGGACATTCGATCTGTTTCAATAAGCTCATAGAATACGTTGCCATCAATATTCGCCAAATCCACAAAGTCGTCTGTTATGACACCGATATTTCTTCCAGAAGTTCTACCTGACAGTTTTACACTTAGTTTATTTACGTCCTTGGGGTAAACCTCTCTTATATCGTTAATTATCCCATTATTGTCATAGAGTTCGTTATCAACTGAACTTCCATCGGATAAAACAGCCAAAGCACTATCTGTATAGTTGTCAAGTTTACCTTCGGTGATTTCAGCAACTATATTTTCAGGCTGTGTTCTATCTTGTTCACTGGGGCTAATAATTTCTACATTCTGGCCCGTGTTGGTGAAAGACTTTTTGCCATTACGAAGTTCTGTTGCACACAAAACATGATAGCAGCTCAATAAATATTTATTCTTATCCTCTCCGTCTTTCTTTTCTACCTTCAGACCTATAGAACCAGTTTCTTGTTCGCCTTTTCTTGAACAGCTTAAGCCTAACTTTTTTGGGGCTTCCCCTTCGCCTATAAACAAACTAAATTCTGTCTTTCCACCTTCTACAATATCTGTAGGAATAGTGTAAGTTCTACCTGCATAAGTGTATTGAAATGATCTGGGGATGGCTATATTGGCGTTTATACTTTGCTCTTTCTTGGTGAGAAGAAAAGAGATAGCGTACATATTGATATTCTGATTTGCAGAACGTTTAAGTTTGGCCGATATGGTCTGAATTTCGGGGAACCGTTTAATCAAATCTTCTCCATTTTCCTTATTAAACCGTCTTATCACCGTCTTTTGAGTTTCGGAATCGAGTTTTGAAAACTCGTTAAACTCAGATGAAATTGAAACTGTTGGATTGCTATCTTGGGTGTTTGGGAAGAGGATGTCCTTGATTTTATGAAGTAATTCTATTGATCTACCTGAAAAGAACCCCAGAACAAAGGACAAAACTACGGTATTACCAATACTTGCTTGTGTGCCTAGGTCAGCGTTCAAAAAGTTACTTCCGAGATAAATGATTAAAGTTATTACTGGAGCGTATAGAAGCTTAACAAAGTATACTACACCTTCTTTTGTATCAAACTGACCTCTTCTGATATACTCACTAAGTCTGTAGATTGAATTGCAAACTACCCCCATAAGAGCCCAAAGAAGGACCTCAATTAATGCGTAATTGCTGCAAAGAAAGAAATATGACTTCTTTTTTATGGGCTTACTATCTAGGCTTAGATAGAAAAGTCTCAGATTGTCTTCATTCAGCTCTATGGTAATATCAAAGTCTCCCAGATAAGCTTTAATGTCTTCTATTTCTGCAGACCTAAGAGTATCTTTTTCATGCTTTTCTTGGATATTAGTTATTGTGAGGATTTGTTGTGCATTGAGATGTATGAACTCACCTTTATGATCTTTAAAATCCTGATGCTGGTGTAAGCTGAGATAAAAAAATACCCATGAAAAGAATATTATGGAAAGAGGAATAAGAACCTTATATTCAGGATGAGTGGAAATCCAACCTTTGATACCAATACCTCTCTTCCTTTTTCCTCTACGGGCAGAAGATGACTCCTTTGAGAAAAACTCTTTATACCAAGTCAAAATTTCGTGTGTTTGTATCACAATTTAAATATTTTCAGTTTATGTTAAAAGTAATCCATGACATAGTTCAAAAATCGATTTTTCTCCTTATTGGGTTTTGTGCTTATAACAAAGGCTTGGCTCAAAGCGACTATTTCTTCCCACCCAATGCCCGTTTTGATGAAAGCATTCCCACCCCGGAAGAGTATTTGGGTTACCCGATCGGTACGTTGCACACACGCCATGACGCCATTGTCGGGTATATGCGGGAATTGGCCAGAATATCGGATAGGGCAGTATTGGATACGATCGGTGAGACTTATGAACACCGTTTGCTGGTCGTGCTAAAAGTGACTTCTCCGGAAAACCACAGTAATCTGGAGCAGATTAGACAGGATCATTTAAAGTTGGTTGATCCGGCTGAGTCCATTGAGGATTATGGGAGTCAAAAGTCGGTTGTGCTATTGGGTTATAATGTCCACGGAAATGAGCCTTCAAGCTCAGAAGCGGCATTGCTGACCGCCTATTATTACGTGGCAGGCCGAAATGCCGAGGTGACGGATGCGCTCGATGATGCCGTGTTGCTGATTGACCCAGCTTTTAATCCAGACGGTAGAGATCGGCATAGTACATGGGCGAATAGCTTTAAGGGAGACCCAATGGTTTCCGATCCAATCGATGCTGAGCACAACGAAATGTGGCCCCGAGGTAGAACGAATCATTACTGGTTCGACCTGAACCGTGATTGGTTGCCTTTGGCACATGTAGAATCACAAGCCCGAATTGATTTCTATCATAAATGGTATCCTAATGTGGTCACGGATTTCCACGAGATGGGAACCAATTCAACCTACTTCTTTGAACCGACCAAGCCCTTTGGTTCGGAAAATCCAGTGGTACCTCGTGACAACTATGATGGCCTGAATAATCTCTTTGCAGGGTATTTTCATGAAGCACTAGACGAAATCGGTTCGCTTTATTTCACCAAAGAACAATATGATAACAGCTACCCTGGCTATGGATCGACTTACCCGGATATCCATGGAGCCCTAGGCCTAGTCTTTGAGCAAGCCAGTTCCAGAGGCCATCTACAAGATTCCAGAATGGGCAAAGTGGCTTTCGCTTTCACCATCAAGAACCACCTCACTTCCAGTATGGCGACAGTTCGCGCTTCAGTGGGAGAGAAGGAGACGCTCTTGAAGCATATGGAGAACTATTTCAACTCTGCGGTGGAAGAGGGAAAGAGAGCAGGTGGAGGCTGGGTGTTTGGCGATCAGACAGATGAAGGCCGCAATGGGGAGTTTATCGACCTACTCAACAGACATAAAATTGAGACCATTCAGTTGAATGAGGATATTACACTGGGCGGCAAGCAATTCAAAGCAGGCAATGCTTTCTATGTGCCGAATGAACAAAAGCAGTATCGTATGGTGCGTACCATGTTTGAAAAGGTGACGACTTTCTACGATAGTATTTTCTATGATGCTTCATCATGGACGGCTGCACTTACTTATAATATGCCTTATGAAAGATATACTGGGAAGGCCGCTTTGAGGGGAATGACCATCGATGAGAACTATAGTGGTTCTACTTATGCCAGTGTACCAAACTCCAATTATGCTTACCTGATTGAATGGGACGAATACTATGCACCGAAGGCGTTGCACTACTTGTTGGAAAAGGGAATTTATGTCAATACTGCCTTTAAACCCTTTAGCATTGAAACCAATGACGGGGTCAAAGACTTTGGCTATGGTACCCTGATGATCCCTGTAAACCGACAGGAGATCAATTCAAATCTACTCCATGGATTTGTGGAAGAGGCTACTGACTTAGCGGGTATTCGCGCTTACTCTGTGAATTCCGGTTATAGCAGCAGCGGTATTGACCTGGGCAGTGGCAATTTCAGAACCATCCGCCAACCGAAGGCATTGATGCTGATTGGTGGCAATGTCAGCAGCCTGGAAGCGGGCGAAATTTGGCACTTGTTGGATACCAAAGTGGGTATGCCTGTCACCAAGGTAATGACCAGTAACGTGGGTCGTATCGATTGGGCCAAATACAATACCTTGATTTTACCTTCGGCCAGTTATGGTGGACTGGGCAAGAGTACCATCGACCGGATCAAGCAATGGGTAAGAGAAGGGGGAACGGTGATCACCTTGCGTAATGCCACCAGTTGGGCCATTAGATCGAAGTTCGTGAATGCGAAGTTTGGGGACAGTCCGGAAAGAGATACCCCAGAGCGCATGAATTATGTGACGGCCAGAGAATTTAGAGGCTCTAATGCTATTGGAGGCTCCATGTATATGACGGATGTGGATATTACCCATCCGCTGGGCTTTGGTTATACACAAAGAGATCTGCCGGTCTACCGTAATCATTCCATTTTTATGGCACCAAGCGAAGACCCATTTAACACAGTTGTAAAGTATAAAGAAAACCCGCTCTTGGGCGGCTATGTAAACAAAACCAATCTGGAAAAACTGGGAGGGACAGCATCCCTAATCGTTTCCGGACTGGGAAGGGGTAATGTGATTATGTTTGCGGATAACCCCAACTTCAGAGGTATGTGGTATGGCACCAATAAGCTCTTTTTTAATGCGCTGTTTTTAGGAAATATGTTTTAGGGGAACGGTTTAGCTATAAGCAATAGCACCCCAAAGGGCGCTATTGCTTATAGATTTTGTAGTATTGTGTTTTTTATTCTTTTTCAATCAAATTATCAGGAACTCTTTCCCAAATCATACATTTTCTTCCTACCATTCTTCTGAACGTTTTGAACAATGCTCTTTTATCAATATCTACATCGGGATAATGTTTCCTAATTGTCAATTCGAGGGCATTTCTAATATCCATGTCCAAATGATCAATTATATCTTCAATTTTGATCTTTGCCATATCTATAATTTTCTAATTCCAAATATTCGCTGACTTTGCCTTATACATATTCACTTTACATCGGAACTTATGCTGGATGCTGCTAATATGTTCAAAATCTTTTTCAGAATATACGCCAATGTAAACACTGAATAATTTTTCTCCTGTTCTCTGACCTTGTTTAGCGGCTTTATTTATTGCATCAATAATATGTTCGTCATATTCTCCAAAGTTGAATCCGAATGTGATAAGTGACCCTTGAATACCTGACAATTGGTCATAGCAGTGAGTCAAGTATTTATTGTGCATGATATGCTCTAATTTTTCCCTTCCGTTTCCTGCTGTAACGAATATTGGATATTCTTTTCGATCAAGTCTTTCCTTTATATTTTCGAGTAAATAATTTCCCGTACTGTACTCTTCTTTGATAATATCAATTCCAGTATCGAAGATTGGAAGTGTTCCATGAACATAGTACACACTTTGCTCAGACTTGTATTTACCCCATATTAATTCAGAATATTCAAAATCTTCACCTGTCTCATAGGCTTCTGGATTTTCAACTTCTCGACCGAATCCATCAATTGCTGATTTTGATTCATTGCGCATTAACACCCAATAAAGTAGGAGATCGTAGTTGGTTGTAAATACCTTTCCTTCTTTTGAAATATAATCATCTAGAAAAGAAAAGCATTTCTCACTCTTTTGTTCAGGAACTTCAAAAACATGCTCAGGATGCAAGTCCTTAATTGAGTCTATTAAGCTACTCCTTAACGTTTCATTCGCCTTATTCAGTTTTTCAATAAAATCTTTGCTTGTGTCAAAAGCCCTTGCAATTTCAATGAAATTGTCAAGCTGTTGCATGACCAGCTCAAAATTCTTAGTGTTTATAACATTGAATAATATAGATAGAGTCTTATCTTCTAAATTTTGAATGAATTCGTAAAGAGCATTGTATGAGAATATTTTATGATCGTAAGCCATACTAAAGCCATTTCCCAAGAGTAAATGCTTAGATCTTTTCTTTTTATCCAAATAATGAACTACTTCTGAATAGTTTGGAAGATTTTCAAAACTAAATTCGGACATGGGAAATGGGCCTACTTTAAGTCTTTTGGTGTGCCATTGGTATTGTATGTTGCCCATACTTTGGATTCATCAATAAGCAATCCATCATCATTGTCGATGAACTTTTTAAAATAGTCTCTTAACTCGGATGCAGATGTGTTTATTCTGTTAAAACACCATGTTGACTCTAAAACTCTTACCGCATTAAAACTTTGAAGTTCATTATAGAGTTTTTGGTAATCCTTTCCTTTTCTTAGGTCGTAGGTTAAGAAATAAAGTGCCATAATTTTAATTGATACTTTGGTTTGTCAAATGCTATACAACGTTGTATAACACGAATAAAGTGAGCATTAGCTAACAAATACGGTCAGCCATCCCCATTTTTACTATCTCCAGAAAATCACAGCTTGCAAAAGAGAAGACTGTGTGTGTTTATCTCTAATGAAGAAAATAAATTATAAGTATAATCACAAATGGATTATACAAGCGGGTCTTAGAAGGTATGAAGTGCTACTCTTTGATAAGATGATCCATGCCATTGTCTCCCAATATCTTATCCAGGTACTTGCCTCTGCTGCTGGTTGCTCGCTGATAGGGTGCAAAGCGGTTGGATACCTCATTGTACTGGTCACTTAGTGCTGCAAGGGTAGCTTTCTCTTCCTCGCTTAGTGGCCTGTCAGCATGCTTTTGATTGAATTCAATCAACTTTTTAACGGCTATTTCCTTTTTGATAATGTCCGAGCCTGTAGCGTTTAAGGTGCATATACCATAGATGCCCTTGCAGTAATAATCCCATTCCGTCTCAAAGGCTTCATCCATTTGAGCCTCGTCAAGATTGCCTGCTTTATCGGTGATGTCTCCATAGGCGTAACGCCTGTCGGTATTGCGCTCAAAGTCGGCTAAGAATTCCTGCTTGATCTGTGCCTTAAACCGAGCAGGGCTTTCTACTAATTTTTTATTCTTTTCGACTAGCGTGGGCGTGTTTTTGGGGAAGTACTCCTGAGTTTCGTTGACCATATGCTTGTCACCAAGAGGAGAATTGATTTCGTGCATAGTGTTAATGCTGTAGGAAGCATTTGGAATCAACTCCATGGCAATCAAAGTGTCCAGCGTTTCTAAGGATATATTGACGGCTGCGCACAGCGCCTTTTTCTCGATGTAGTTTTTCTGAATGTATTTGAGGTTGATATCCATAGCTTTTGAAATGACCGTTGCACGTTTATACGCGGAAGTTCTTCCAAAAAATTGTGAATTGCTAACTCAGTTATTTACTTCTTTTCTGTTTTTCTTAAGTTATAGTAGTTCAGAAAAGCAGAGACCGACATCAACAACCAGGCTATTCTAAAGAACCATATACTGCCAAATAAAGTACCAGGTACAGCATCTAAAATCGAGCTGATAAATACTATGCCTGTTAGAATTCCAGACATAAGGAATAGCGTTTTCTTGTTCTTGTTAGTCATAAATATGATTTCAATTTTTTAGGACATTATTGATAAAGGCCTTGAGTTTATCAGGGTCGAGGTGTCCGTCTGTACGAACACCTGAGCACAGGTCTACTCCAAAAGGACGTACCGTTTTAATGGCTTCCGCAACATTTTCAGGGGTGAGTCCACCGGCTAAATAAACAGGGAGGGGACTTTTTCTTACAAATTCAGCACTGATGGACCAGTCATGGGTTCGGCCTGTTCCGCCAAACTCTGGTGTTTTAAGACTTGGTTTTCCCGAATCCAGGAGGAAGGTATCCACATAGGGAGCATACTTGTCGATTAGTGTTAGTGATGCTTCGGATTCGATATGAATGACTTGCACGCGCCTGGTATTTGGAATCAACTCAGACAATCGCTTTGATTCTTCCGAACTAATATGGGCTAGAATCTGGACAGATGAAGTTCCGGTCAGCTTTACATGTTCTGCAATGCCATTGGCGCTTGTTTCTGAGGTCAAAACGGTGGTGTGAATATGCTTGGGAACAAGTGGAGTGATCTCCGCCACCTTTTGCTTATCAATGGTCCTGACTGAAGTGGGGATAGCGCAAACAAAACCCAGTGCATCTGCTCCGGCATCGATGGCCTGTTGTGCTTCTTTCAGAGAGGCAATACAGCAGATCTTGATTTGAGTTCGGTGATTTGAGAGCAATATCCTTCTTGGTTTGAGAGGCGAGTTAATACTTTTTTGGCAAACCTCGATGATATTCCATCTACCTTGTTTTGGTTTCCAGTGAATTCAGGAATATGTCTTTCATGATCGCGAAAGGTAGCTTATCATCTTGCGAATTATAGGCTCCACCGGTAAACACGGCCATTATGTTTTTTTCTGGAATCAACATAATGTACTGCCCACCGTTACCAGTCGCTGTTTTGGAGACAAAAGTCTTTTCTGCTGTGACAAAGGGAATGTTCCACCATAAGTATCCATAGTCAAGACCAGTGATCTTCGTTTTTGGGGTGGTGGCCTCTTCAATCCATTCGCTAGACACGACCTGCTGATTCCCCCATTTCCCTTTGTTAAGAACCAATTGACCAATCTTGGCGAAATCCCGAGAAGTCATATAGAGTCTCTTGGCAGAAGGAATCACCTCTTTGTTACTCGTATGTCCCCAGTTGACGTTTTCTATTCCCAAAGGCTTGAATAGATATTTGTCGGCAAATTCGTTGATGTCCATTCCTGAGGCCTGACTGACAATTTCTGCCGTCAAAGCCACACCCATGGAGCAGTAATTTGAAACCAGACCTGGGTCATTGATTAGCGGGAGGTCTAGCGTATACTGAAGCCAATTCTTTTTCTTATACACCTTGTCTTCCTGACCTTTTGACTTCTTATCCCAATCGTTACAATCCCAACCACTTGACATGGTGAGGAGGTGTTTGATAGTGATTTTCTCCTTGCGTGGATCCAGATTCTTCTTGGGGCTGATCGCTTTGAGGTACTTTGAAATGGGATCGTTTATGTTCTCCACAAAGCCCTTGTCAATGGCGATGCCCATCAACAGCGACTTAATGCTCTTGGTTGAAGATCTAAGGTCATGAGGTTGATCACGTGCTTGTCCATTGAGGTATTCCTCTAGAATGAGCTGTCCGTCTCTGAATAGAAGCACACTATGTAATTGGTGTTTTTGAGTGTTCAACTGATTAAAGAACCGATAGAATAGGGTAGAGTCAAAGCCCTGAGCACTGAGTCCATTGGTTTTCCAGCCATCACTCAGTTGCTCTGGAATGGAATATTGATAAGTATTCTGACCATAGCCTGATATGCCTATGGTTGTAAGTAGCAAAAGTGTGATCACTAATCTTTTCATGATAAAGAACAATCAGCGTAAAAAGTGAGGTACGAGAATTAGTGATGTAAGTATACAATCGCCCTGACCAAATGCTGTTGGTCAGGGCGATAAAATTTGTTAATCATCTCTAAGTGTAGTGGCTGGGTTGGCCTTTGTAGCGCGCCAGGCTTGCCATCCGATGGTAGCTATGCCTATTCCGACCATGGCCAGGGCGGTCATCAGGAATACGTCAAAGCCAAAAGAAGTTCTATAGGCAAATTGATTGAGCCAGACATTGTTGGCCATATAGGCCAGTGAGAAACCAATGATAAAGGCAACAGTCAACATTATGCTGAGGCTTTTGGACAGTAAGAAAATCAATCCTTTGACACTGGCACCCAAGACCTTACGAATGCTCACTTCTTTCATGCGAATCTGAATAGCGTAGGTAGAGATACCCAATAGTCCCATGCCAGCAATGCTGATACTCAAAATAGCGATCAGCCCCACGATATAAAGAATGTCAAAGAAGAAGGCATTGAATTCATCGATTTCGCCCTGGAAGGTTTTGAGAATGATTTCGTGGTTAGGGTCAAACTCATCCCAAACAGCTTCGATGCTAGAGATTTCCTTGATCATATCAAAACCAGCCACTTTGACCTGCGCTATTCTAAAGCCGCTAGGGTCATAGCGAAGCATCATTGGATCGATGCCCATGATCAGCATCATATGGTTATAATCTTTCACCACACCTACTACATTGAGGGCAAGCGAATCATTTTCAATATAAAACTGCTTTCCAATAGCTTCCAAAGGGCTTTCAAAGCCGAACTGTTTTACAGCCGTCTCATTTAGAATAGCTGATCGCTTGTTTACTGAAGGAGCATCTTTGATAAAATCATTACCAGCAATCAGTTCGAGTTGAAGGCTGCTGATATAGTCCTCATCAACATCGAAGTAATTCATTCTGAAGGTCTCATCTCCATCGTTAAGCTTTACATCTTCCGAATATTCCGTACCCATACTTGGAATATTGTTCGTAGCCGTTACGCTTTCAACAAAAGGAAGCTTTTCAAGCTCATTCTCGAATTTGGCAAAGTCCTGACCTTGCATATGCACGTTCAGTATATTCTCCTTGGTGAAGCCATAGTCTTTTTCGACAATAAACTTGATCTGCTTATAGACTAAAACAGAGGAGACGATCAGTACAATGGAAATAACGAATTGGGTTACAATCAATGCTTTCCGTAAACTCAGCTTGGAAAGTTTGGAGTTCGAGACAGAATTTTTCATGGCCTGAATCGGTTTGAACGAAGCCAAATAGAGAGAAGGGAAGATGCCTGTGATCAAGCCGAGCAATACACTAAAACCAAAGAATTGCAGATAGGCTTTTAGATCAGGTTTCAATTCCCACTCTAAAAGCGAACTCATTTGCAGAGACTGGAAAGCCGGAATCAGAAATTGTAGTAGGCCGATCGCTACCAAGAGAGAAAGTATGGATACCAATATAGATTCGACTATAAACTGAAGGGTTAATTGCGTTTTTCGAGCACCCATTACTTTTCTTACCCCTACTTCTTTGGTGCGTGTCAGTGCGCGGGCAGCCGAAAGGTTGGTATAATTGAAAGTAGCACATACTATGATCAGCACGGCTAAAACGCCCAGGCCAATCACGAAGAAATTCGGCATGCCTGCTCCAATTTGATTGCCATGGAGTGGCCCAGGCGTGATTTTGGACATCTTTTGGAGGGTAAACTCCTTGCGTTCGTCCGAATCGGGTTCATAATGCTCTTTTTCTGCCTCAGACAAATAGCCCTTAAGGGTTTCTACCGAATAGCCATCTCTAAGGTTAAAATAGATCCAGGTTTCACTACCATTTTCCCAGTTTCCTATGGATGAACCAAGCACCTTGTTTTTCTCCAGCTTGTCTAAACTGGACAGCGAAACCAGCGATTCGAATTTGATATGGGTTTTACCGGGAAACTCCTTTAGGACGCCTGTGACCTGGTATACTCCCTTGTTACCCACCTCAAGGGTTTGTCCCATAGGGTCTTGATCTTTAAAAAGCTTCTCGGCTATGTCCTTTCTGAGTACCATAGAATTCGGCTGACTGAGGGCCGTTGCTGGATTGCCACGTTCAAGTTCAAAACTGAAGAGTTCGAAAAACGAAGGTTCTGTAAAGTAGCCTTGTAGTCCTATCGCTTTTCCGTTTTGAACTACATCGCCACCAAAACCTCTTCTGAAGGTAACCATGTGCTCAAAACCGGCAAACTTGTCTTGCATGGCTTCACCCAAGGGCATAGGCACTGTGGCCATTGGGATATTGATGGCATCCTGATCATAGTGAGTGAAACGATAGGTTTCATTGGCATTGGCCTGCCATTTATCATAGCTGAGTTGATCGTTGATCATTAAAATGATGACCAGACAAACCGCCATGGAGACGGAAAGCCCTAAAACATTAATCGCAGTGAATGACCGATTCTTGATGAGGTTTCTAAAACCCACCTTGAAGTAATTGTTGAGTATTGACATGTTGTTGAAATATTTAGATTGACCTTTTCTTTTCAGTGTGTGTCGATTCATAAAGCGGATGACATCGATACAGAATTTTCGATTGGCCTTGCGCTGACCATATTTTTCTAAGTTTTCATCGAAGCGCTCATAGAGATCACCAATAATGGAGTCAAAGAGAGGAGGGTAGCAGTACCACTCAAAGAATCGTTCTGCCCATTTGGGCGGATCAATATGTTGCTTCGTTTGATTCATTGACCAAATTCGAGGATGAACTTTGGAATCATATTCCAGATGTGATTTCTGGCTTCTCGTGTTTCTTTCAATGCCGTTTTCCCTTGAGAGGTGATGATAAAAACACGTTTTCTACGCCCCCTTCTATTACCTTCGGCATCTCCAATTTTTGAGGTCACAAAGCCTTTTTCTTCCAGGCGATAGAGTGCTGTATGCACACTGCTCATCGTCACCGATCGTTTGAGCTCTTTTTCAATGGCCTGTGTCACAGACAAGCCATAAGCCTGTTCGTGTTGTGCTGCAACCAGCATCAACACAATTTCTTCAAATTCTCCGAGTTTGCTATTCATTTTATTTTACCCTTTTGTAAAACAATTATCGCTGTAAAAACCGAAGTGTACAAAGCTTCGGTATTAATTATTACCCAATTGTAAAACAATTATAAAGGTTAGATGGGGCAAGCCTATGAAATGTTGCAGTGGAGATGAAGTTTTTTGCATTTACCATGTTGATAATTTAATGCTGCCCACTTAGATTGAGGTATGGAAGAGAATAATGAGCCCACACGTCTTCAATGGTATCAGTTTTATGCGAAGTACACGGTGATGGCGATTTCAGCAGTTTGGGTATTGATTGCGGGTACAGATTTTTTGGATAAGCAGACAAAGGAATTAAAGCTTAAGAATGAAAAGCTTAGCAAGAACTCCATACCACTTGCTTTTCATACAATGGATGTGAAAACAGACAATGAACCATGGAATGCAGACCCCGACTTGTGTACCATTACTGGTTCTTATGCGATAGAGAATATTGGAGAGTTACCTTTTCTGATTGAAGAGGTGACCTTTTCTATTTACGAATTCAAGATTTTGGATACCGCTGATGTCGCAGGGAATGATGTTACATCCTTTACATTATTTAAAAGGCTTGAGAACAAAAGTCCTTTGTTTCAGGAAACACTCAAAGTAGATGAGAGGGTGGGTGTCAAAGGTCAATTGGAAAAGAGCCTCGGCTATATTGTTAAGAAAAGACCAAACCACAACTATGTGGTTGTAGCTGAGGCCAAAGGTGGGCTGACCGATACTGACGGAAATTTAGATAAATCCTACATGTTTGGAGAGAATGAACTAACGCATACCGTTGGCCCTGTCAATATTTGTGTGGCTCCCAAAACGAAGTGATTGTTTAACCCATCAAAAAAGCCCCGATTAATCGGGGCTCTCATCTCAATACTTTGTACTAGCTACTCAATACTATCTTAAGCTTCCGCTCCGATAGCTTCGTCTAATTTGTTTGTCAAAACGTTTTTCGGTACTGCACCGATTACGCTATCCACGACCTCACCATCTTTGAAGTAAAGTAGGGCAGGGATTGATCTAATTCCGTATTTGATAGAAATGTCTTGGTTGGCATCAACGTCAACTTTTCCCACAACTGCCGTATCGCCATACTCGCCAGCAATTTCTTCTACTACAGGACCTACCATTCTACAAGGACCACACCATGCTGCCCAAAAGTCAACTAAAACTGGTTTGTCAGACTTCAACACTAACTCTTCGAAGTTGCTCTCATTAATTTCTAATGCGTTCGCCATTATTTCTATTATTTATGCTTTGTTTTTATTCTAATTCACTGCAATGACATCAAAAGTAATTAAAAAGTTCCGAACGCATGTCGGAACAAATTACATTCTGATTTAGGCCGTTATCAAATGTGCACCATCAGTACATTGCTTCAACCCTTTGATCAGTTCATTGTTTGGATCAATCTTCATTTTTCGCGCAAATAGCTCTACTGTAAGGTTTTCGGATCGATCCACCAGCTCTACTTTCAAATCTGTAGATCCTTGATGTTCATCTGTCAGCTTCATGATATTATCAATCAATTCCTGATCTACCATCTTAGCATCCAGTTTGATATGAATTCCTTTACCCCGTTTCTCCCTCAGCTCACTTAATAGTGAAACGGCAAATGTTTGCAGCTCCCAGTCTTCTGGTGTTGGGTTAATGCTTGGGTTTTCCCTAATCTCCTTTTGCTTGCGCCAGTTAATCTCCACACGACCGGTGATAAATAGGAATTCACCAGGCCTTAAGTACTGTGCATGATTGATATACTTTTCGCCCATCAAAAAGAGTTCTACAGAACCATTGTAATCCTCTACACTGACCACACCATAAGGCTTACCGTTTTTGGTTTGACCATTGCGTATCCCATTGACGATACCACCAATGGAGATTTCCTGATTTGGAAACTTGTTGATGTCATTGATCGGCTTACAGAAACTCTCCAGTTCAATCTCAAATTGATCTAATGGATGCCCGGAAATATAGAACCCCACAATTTCCTTCTCCCTTTTGAGTTTTTCCATTTGGCTGAAGGGCTCCATATCTGCTACACTTGGAAGTGGCGTAGCAACATTGCTGTCTCCTCCAAAGAGAGAAACCTGTGCAGCATCTTTCTCTGCCTGTTTGGCATTGGCATAACGAATTACCTTTTCTATTAGGGTTTGCTCTCCTTCAGGAGCCCACAGGTATTGTTTGCGGTGATATTGTTCGAAGCAATCGAAGCCGCCTGCCTGGGCGAGCGATTCAAAGTTTCGCTTGTTGACGGTTCTCAGGTTAATGCGCTCTGCAAATTCAAAGACGTTCGGATAAGGACCTTCTTCTTTTCTAACTTTGATAATTTCTTCAATTGCGGCTTCACCAGCACCTTTTACGGCTCCCATACCAAAGCGAATTTCTCCCTTTGCGTTTACCGTAAACTTGTAATTGGATTCATTCACGTCTGGCCCAAGTACAGGAACTCCAATTCGCTGACACTCTTCCATAAAGAAGGTCACCTGCTTAATGTCGTTCATATTATTGCTCAGCACCGATGCCATGTATTCGGCAGGGTAGTGGGCTTTTAAATATGCAGTCTGGAATGCGATATACGCATAGCAGGTAGAGTGCGACTTGTTAAAGGCATAGGATGCAAAGGCTTCCCAGTCGCGCCAGATCTTTTCGAGCTTGTCCTCAGCATGGCCTTTGGCTTTTGCCTGGTCGACAAACTTGGGTTTCATCTTATCGAGTACCTGGCGTTGCTTTTTACCCATGGCCTTACGCAGCACGTCAGCTTCACCTTTAGTGAAGTCAGCCAGTTTTTGGGATAGCAACATCACTTGCTCCTGGTAGACGGTAATACCATAGGTTTCCGCCAGGTATTCTTCCATGTCGTCCAGATCATAGGTGATTGGTTCATCGCCATGCTTTCTGCGGATAAAGGATGGAATGTATTCCAAAGGACCCGGACGATACAAGGCATTCATGGCAATGAGATCGGCAAACTCAGTGGGTTTAAGTTCCTTCATATACTTCTGCATGCCAGCAGATTCATATTGAAAGATACCTACGGTTTCACCCCGTTGGAACAGCTCATAGGTCTTCTCATCGTCCAATGGAAAGTCATCTGGAACAAGGTCAACATCATGTCGTTCTTTGACATTCTTTACGGCATCCTTGATCAATGTCAAGGTTTTTAGACCAAGGAAGTCCATTTTGAGTAGTCCCGCGCTCTCTACCACAGCATTGTCAAACTGTGTACACCACATGTCTGAGTCTTTCGCTGTAGCAACAGGAGCAAAGTTGGTGATATCATCAGGTGTGATGATGACTCCGCAGGCGTGAATACCAGTGTTACGCACAGAACCCTCTAATACACGTGCTTGATTGACTACTCTTCCTTCTGCTGTACTGCCTTTGGCAATGTTTTTTAACTCATTGGCTAATGGAATTTGCTCGGATCTGATCTTTGATTTTAGCTCCTGATCGCTGAGTGAAAAGAGTTTGGCCAACTTAATGTCGGGAACCAGCTTTGCGACACGATCGGCATCGGGTAGGGGTAGTTCCATCACTCGCGCTGTATCACGAATGGATGATTTGGCCGCCATGGTACCGTAGGTAATGATCTGGGCTACCTGATTCTTTCCATATTTCTCAATCACATAGTCGATTACCTTCTGACGACCTTCATCATCAAAGTCAATATCAATATCAGGAAGTGATATCCTGTCTGGATTTAAGAAACGCTCAAATAGGAGGTCATACTTGATTGGATCTACATTGGTAATATTAATGCAATAAGCTACAACTGATCCCGCAGCAGATCCACGGCCGGGCCCGACAGAAACGCCCATCTCAGCAGCCTTATTGGTAAAATCCTGTACAATAAGGAAGTAACCGGGATAGCCAGTATTCTCAATGGTTGCCAGCTCAAAGTCAATACGTTCACGAATCTCATCAGTGATTTCACCATAGCGCCTTTTAGCACCTTCGTAACTAAGGTGTCTCAAATAGGCGTTTTCACCTCGCTTGCCGCCATCTGCATCATCTTCTGCATGAATGAACTCATCGGGGATCTCATATTTGGGAAGTAAGACCTCTCGAGCGAGTTTATAAGGCTCTACTTTCTCGACAATTTCGTTGGTATTGGCAATGGCCTCAGGGATATCCGAGAAGAGCTTTTTCATCTCCTCGGACGACTTCATATAGAATTCATCATTGGGGAATCCGTATCTGAATTCTCTACCTCGCTTGCCGATATACTTCTTGGGTTTACTGACGGACTCGGCATCTTTCACACACAAGAGTACATCATGCGCTTCGGACTGTTCTTTACGAGTGTAATAGGTGTTGTTGGCCGCGATCGGCTTAACACTATACTTCTCGCAATACTGAAGCATAATTTTGTTGACGTGTTCTTCTTCTGGAATGCCATGTCGATTGATTTCAGCATAGAAGTCATCTCCAAACTGCTCTTTCCACCAGGTAAATGCTTCTTCAGCCTGTGTTTCGCCTACATTTAAGAGTTTATAGGGTACTTCACCCCATAGTCCGCCTGTCGTTACAATTAGGTCCTCCTTATATTTTATCAGGTCGTTTTTATCGATCCGAGGTACGTAGTAGAAGCCTTCGGTAAAGGCAATCGAAGATAGCTTTACCAGGTTGTGGTATCCGTTTTTGTTCTTGGCCAGAATTACCGTCTGAAAGCCGTTGTCTTGGACTTTTTTGTTGCTTCTGTCTGCACAGATATTGAATTCACAACCGACAATTGGTTTAATGTCATTGGCTAAGGCAGCACTTACAAATTGAAAGGCACCCATCATGTTGCCATGGTCGGTGAGGGCAACGGCCGGCATGCCCAGTTCCTTAGCAGTATCTACAATTCCGTTAATCTCTGATACAGCTTGGAGAATAGAGAACTGCGAATGAACATGCAGGTGGGAGAAGGGGATGTCTTCTAAAGCAGAAAGCGCTTGGGAATCTACTTGAGATTGGCCACCGTCTGTACTGTCAACTTGTGCTTGTGCAAAGTTTGCTGCATCGAGTTCAGGTGCCTCATAAACGACCTCATTCAGCTTCAAAGAGGCATCATGCGGAACGACACTTTCCTTGATCAGGCCAAAGAAACACCTGGCTGTGGCATCCACATCATAGGCTGCATCATGTGCATCGGCAAAAGGGACACCGAATAGCTTAGTGTGGAGCTCGGTTAAGGTAGGCCATTTAAACTGACCACCGCGACCACCGGGTATGGCACAAAAATCTGTGGAGACCAGCTTGGTGTCCAAAGGAGTGAGGTCTTCTAACTCATTTTCGAGTTCTGCTCTTAAATATTCGGAGCCAACAATGTTGTAGTCAAACTCAATGTTATGACCTATGCCCAGGGTGGCTTTAGCTATGTCTTCCTTGAACAAGGCGAGTACTTCTTTAAGGTCTTGACCTTCAGCGAGCGCTCGTTCTGTGGTAATACCATGTATTTGAGCTGAGTTATAGGGTATGGTAAAACCATCGGGCTTTACAATCAGGTTCTGCGCAGCAACGAGTTTACCATTAGGTTCATGGAGTTGCCAGGCCAATTGAACCAGCCGGGGCCAATTGTCAAAATCAGTAAGTGGTGCATTGTAATTCTGAGGTAAACCGGTGGTTTCAGTATCAAATATCAGATACATAAGTACTTAGCTCGAAAACGTTGAAAATAGCCGCTTGGGTAGGCCTAAAACAGGATTCAATTTAAGTAAAAGCGAGGTGATTTTCGCGAATTGAGTGAGTAATTTCTGGCTGATTTTGCATCAGTTTATTTCAACTTATAAATATGCTCGCCCAAAACAATAAGTTCCGTCTTGCCATATGCCTATGAAAAGCGCCTGACTAGAAAAGAACAAATAATTTATTATTACTACTTTTAGAAATTAATATTATTACTACATTTGGAAAATAATGAGAAACTTTATTGGAGAATTTGAGGAGATAGTGTTGTTAACGGTAATGCTGTTGGGGGATGGAGCGTATGGAGTTGGGATTAAGAAAGAGATCGAAAACAGGCTTGATCGGAATGTGAGCATTGGCGCTTTGCATACAGCACTACAGCGTATGACCGATAAAGGGCTTGTTAGTTCCGAGTTAGGAGAGTCAACAGCTGAAAGGGGTGGGAAGAGAAAGCGTTTCTTTCAGGTTACTCCTGAAGGGGTTAAGATTCTGGAGCGCGCAAAAGCTGATAGAATTAAGATGTGGCAGTCCATTCCGAAACTCTCTTAGGATGTCTCAAAAACCTCCGAAATATATACTGCTGTTAATCAGGCCCTTCGTGCGGTCATGGATCATTGAGGATATCGAAGGTGATTTGAATGAACTCTATTCTGAAAGGTTAGCAGAAAAAGGAAAATTTAGAGCAGATGTGGGGTATTTGGTCGACCTCATCACCATGGTCAATTTGTACAAGACAAAACTTAAAATTTCAAACAACATGAAGTCATTATTTATCCATCACCTCAAGTCAACGATACGTGGGCTTCAAAGGAGAAAAGAGTATTTCTTTATTAACTGTGCAGGGCTGGTTTTAGCTCTGGCCTCAGCCATACTGATCACTACATATGTGATTCAGGAAACTAGTTATGATAATTTCCATGAGAACGGAGACCGCATTGTCCGGCTTGCGCTGGCAGAAGGCCTGGTAAGCCCTGCCAGAATAGGTCCTCATTTGCTAGAAAAGGTACCTGAGTTTGATGCCAATACTCGTGTAAGTTTCACTTTTTCACCATTAAGGTTTAAAAATGGTTCAAACATTTTTAATGCTGACAAAGTGGCCTTTGTAGATGAAGATTTCTTCCAAATGTTTTCCTTTCCATTGATTACAGGAGACAAGGAAGGACTGTTATCAACAACTGACCAGATTGCCCTTTCAAGATCAGAAGCAAAACGATTATTTGGAAAAGAGGAAGCTATTGGTAAAGTATTGATTATCAACGATTCTCTGAACGTTTCAGTGAGGGCGGTTTTCGAGGATGTCCCGAGAAATTCGCATTTAAAATTTGATTATCTACTGCCCATCGAATTTAAACGAAGAATGGGGGAAGATAAGTTGTTGGATCTATGGGGTAGGTTCTCGGTCTCGAACTACTACCTTTTGAGCGATGAGTCCCTGAGTGATGCCGCCATTCAGAAGTCACAAGCTGAGATAGACGAACTTTTCAAGGACTTTGGAGATGCCATCAGCGCAGGATTGCAGCCTTTGAGCGATATTCACTTTAACTCAAAGTTTGTTAATAGCCTAGAGGCCGGTGGCGACATGAGAAAATTGAGTATTTATATTGCGGCTGGATTGCTCATATTCATCATAGCCTGCATAAATTATGTTAACCTGTCTGCGGCTATTGTATCAAAACGAATAAAAGAGATAGGTGTTAGAAAGGTGCTTGGTGCCTTCAAACGAGACCTTTTGAAACAATACTTAGTAGAGGTTGCGCTATTGGCGTCCTTCTCTTATTTGGTCTCGCTCTTATTAGTCAAGTGGATTGTTCCTTACTTCAATCTCTACCTTGGACATGACTTACAAGTGGATTTATTTAATGCCACTACGTTGATCTTGTTTGGTGCTTACCTCATTTCTACCACTTTGCTGGCAGGCCTTTATCCGGCTTATTTATTTTCTTCACTGAAGCCAGTAGAAGGAATAAGGGGACGAGGCAAAACAGGTAAAAAGAACTTTAGAAGGGTTTTAGTAATCACTCAATTTAGTTTCTCGCTGATTCTCCTGATCCTCACTTTCATTACCCGAAACCAGTTAGAGTATATTAATGATTTTGACCCAGGATATGATCGTGAGGGAGTAATCGTGATGCCACTATCGGGGCATACTGCTCAACAATTCAGGACCCTCAAAACGGAATTGATGAAAAACAGCTTGATTGAGAATGTTTCCTCTAGTGAGAGTATGCCTATCAATCATCGCAGTACTACCTCTTCTAAGTACCTAACCTGGGAAGGAAAGGTAGAAGGAGGTGACATTCCGATGAGTATCAATTGGGTAGAACAATCCTATCTCGACTTGTTTAAAATGGACCTGAAGACTGGACGGAATTTCACTGAAATGAGCCCCGAAGGTGGTCCTTACTACATTGTCAACGAAGCCGCAGTCAAAGAATTTGGGTTTACAGAACCCATTGGTAAAAAAGTGGGGCTTTGGGGCGATGAAGGCGAAATAGTAGGAGTCGTTGAGGATGTGAACTTCCAATCTGTGAAAGGGAGTATTTTTCCGATGCTCTTGATCTTAGAAAGCAATATCTTTGATATGGCTTATATCCGATACCAAAAAGGAAAGCCATTGGAAGCCATCAATGTGATCGAAACGACCACACGGACTATAGATCCTAATTATAGTTCGAACCTCGCATTTATGGACGCAGAGTTTCAAGAGATGTACCTGGAAGAGCAGCGCACCAATGCCTTACTCACAGTTTTCTCCACCTTGGCTATTGTTATATCTATTATGGGACTATTTGGCTTCATCACCTTTATTGTTCAATCCAGGCTCAAAGAAGTCAGTATTCGTAAGGTTTTAGGCGCATCTGCTAAACAATTGGCTGGTATTATTTCTACGGAGTTCGTTGTCATGCTTGGAATAGCAAGTCTTATTTCTTGGCCTACGTCCTACTTACTAGCCAATAGTTGGTTGGCTGATTTTGAGTACCACATATCGATAGGGGCTGGTGTTTTTGTCTTTGCTTCGATAGTTCTGATTCTCATTGCATTCTTTGTCATTGGAGGGCATTTGATCAAGGTGATCCGCGTGAACCCCGCTAAAGTATTGAGAAGCGAGTAGGACTTTCTTCAAGTAGTGGAATTAGAAGAGGTCATTTCTTGAATGAGAGTGGCCTTTTGTTTTCATCCTAGTCAGATAGTTCGCTCATCTAAAATACCTCCCAAAGATTCAGCTTAATCCTTATATTCAAGCGAACCTTTTTTATTCAAAATGAGATATTCAATTCGAATTTTTATGGCCTTTTTATTGACGATAGGCCTCAATGCATACGCTCAAATTCCACATCCCAGAGAGACCTTTGGTCACGAAGTAGGGGCCGATTATAAATTGGCTGACTACGATCAAATGCTTGAATACTATGATAAGCTAGCCGCCTCTACTGATCGAGTTCAAATGATAGAAATCGGTAAGTCTTCTATGGGGCGTCCGATTAAGCTGGTCTTTATTTCCAACAAGGAAAACATGAAGCAGTTAGATCGATGGAAAGAGATTTCCGAAAAACTGGCAAGGGCCGAGATCACTGAAGAAGAAGCCAGAAGGCTTTCTAAAGAGGGAAAGGCAATCGTTTGGTTTGATGGGGGGATGCATGCCACAGAAAGAGCGCATGCACAGATGACCTCAGAGTTGATGTGGAAGATTGCTTCTGAAGAGTCTGATGAAATGAAGAAAATCAGAGATGAGGTGATCAGCCTGGTGGTACCGGTCATTAATCCTGATGGTGTTGACATTGTAGTCGATTGGTATAGAAAGACTTTAGGAACCCCCTATGAAAGTTCAGGACCTCCTGTCTTATATCAAAAGTATGTCGGTCATGATAATAACCGTGATTGGTTTATGAATAATATGCAGGAGACAAAGGTGATTACTAATGTTTTATATAATGAGTGGTATCCTCAGATTGTCCATAACCACCACCAGACGGCTCCTAGGTGGGCAATGATCTTTTTGCCACCCTTCCGTAGCCCGGTTAACCCACAAATTCACCCAGGGATTACAACCTCTGTAAACCTGGTAGGTACAGCTATGGCGCAACGTTTTGCCATGGAAAAGAAGCCTGGTGTGATTGCCAATGTAGGTTTTAGTATGTTCTGGAATGGAGGAATGAGAACAGCTCCGTATTACCATAATCAAATTGGTATTCTCACTGAGGTAGCGCAACCCACACCAACACCCACCACATATAACCCTAAAAGAAAGCCAAAGGTAATTAGAGGTTTACCTTCTGATGGTTCTGAGATATTCTACCCATATCCATTTGAAGGGGGGACAGTTAAGTTTAGAGATGCAGTTGAATATATGATTACTGCTTCAATGGCCATCCTTGATTTGGCGGCTGACAAAAAAGATGAATTCCTGTACAACATCTACAGTATGGGTAGAGATGCCATTACCAATGCTAATGGCAAGGGAGCTTTTGCTTACGTGATACCAAAAGCCCAGTATAATGCTTCAGAAGCGATCAACCTAACCAACGTCTTGATGCAAGGTGGATTAAAGGCACATAGGGCTACTGAAGCCTTTAGTGTTGATGGTGAAGATTATGAGGCGGGTTCCATTATTTTTTATGGGGCGCAGTCATTCAGACCTTTCCTGGCGGATTTGATGGAAGTTCAAGACTATCCTGATCAGTTCTTATATCCAGGTGGGCCTCCACAACCGCCTTATGATTTGGCTGGTTGGACTTTACCCATTCAGATGGGTGTGGATGTAGATAGGATAGAAGAGGAATTCACTGCTAGTGTAGAGCCAATAGAAGATAAATTGGACTTTGATAAAGGGGTAGTAACTGGCAATGCCCGATATGGCTATGTTTTGTCGAACAAGGATAATCAAAGTGCTACTGCGGTAAACAGGCTACAAAAAGCTGGATATACCGTAAGCCAATTTACTGATAATCAGGAGGGGATTGAGGCAGGTTCATTCTTGATCAGGTCGAAACGTGGATTGGCAGCGAATGTAACCGCTTTGAGTGAGGAACTTGGTCTTGATTTTACAGGTGTTTCAAAAAAGCCATCAGCAAATTTTAATGAGTTGAGAAAGGTAAAGATCGGTATCTACAAGTCTTGGCAAGCCAATATGGATGAAGGTTGGAGTAGATGGATGTTGGAGCAGTTTGAATTTGATCTAGACACATTGCACAATGAAGACATCCAGGGCGGGGAATTAAGTCAGTATACTGCTATTCTTTTTCCTGATCAACGACCGGCAGGAATAATGAACGGTAATTCTGCCGCGAGAGCTCCAAAGAAGTTCGTTGGAGGAATAGGCAAAAAAGGTGTTAAGGTTCTAGATGATTATGCGACTGCAGGAGGAACCATCATCTTCTATGATAAAGCAAGCGACTTTGCAATTCAACAATTTAAGCTGCCCGTGAAAAACGTTACAGCTGGCCTAAAACCTAATGATTTCTTTATTCCGGGTTCATTGATTCGAATGAATGTTGATAATCAAAACCGATTGGCTTTAGGTATGCCATCGGAGGTTTCAGCCTCATATAACCAAAGTCGTGCTTTCAAGATTGATGAAAACGCCATCGGAGTCATGGAAGTCTCCAAGTATGCATCTGAAGACATTCTTATGAGTGGATGGGCTTTAGGAGAGGAGACGCATTTGGCCAATACATCTGCCATGGTCCATGCAGAGCGCGGCTCAGGTGATTTGGTCTTATTTGCTTTTCGGCCACAGTTTCGAGGACAGTCAAGAGGAACTTATAGGATGATTTTCAATGCTATCTTTATGGGAGCAGAGAAGAACAAAAATCGCCTATCCAACAAGAAGTAATTAGGGAATAATCATCATTTAAATAGACAAGGCTTTCCAAATGGAAGGCCTTGTTTATTTCATTCTAAGATTTTATCTAGTCTAAGTGGTGATCATAGCTCAAGACTATCTTTCAGGAGAAGTAAAGTCCTCAAAAAAGACAGTTTGCTGCTCATTAGAAAGCTTGGCAAAGTCAAGTTCACCAGCTCCCTCAAAGCGAAACTTAAAACCAACAATATCTCCAAGGTCGGTTTCAAATGTTTTGGTTAAGATGTGCTGCTCGTTGATAAAATACATTGCTCTTCCGTCTGATACTTCCAGACGAAAATCAGTCCACTTGGATGCTTCAATACCAAATGATGAGAGGTCGTTTTCCTTACCAGAGTGAGATTCGCCCGAAGTAATCAGATATAATTCGCTGGTACAGCCTGGAATTGAGAAAGGCGTAAGGAATACACCGTCCTGTCCATGAACGAGTACCTGAATGCGCTGACAAATACCATTGCTCTTTTGATAGGTGTTCCTGAAGCGAGTTTCAAATACGAATTCACTACTTGATGTTGCCTCAAAATCATCAAAGAAATGAAATGTTAATAAGTCTGCCGATTCAATATCTTCATTATGAACCTCCTCAAAAACATTGTCTGTAAGCCGAATGGTTTCGTTTATATCTAATTCATGACCATACAAATACCGGGGCTTATCAGCGTTGTTGATGGTGGCCATCCATCCATCAGTTCTGATATGCAAGTCCTGCTCCTTTAAAATTTGGTTGTTAGCCAGTAGCTTCGCTTTAAAGTAACCAGGGTAATAATAGATCCCCGTAGCCGCTTCTTTATTTGGGTCTATGTCAAATGTGAGTTTCTCGTTCCAGGATTGTTGAATGCTGGCGTTTTCAATTTTGTTGTCTCCGAAAGCATAAGTGAAAACCACAGAGTTGGGCAAGCCAAGCGTTACAGGTTCAGCACCGAACTCAATTTGGGATAAGTCTATTTTTTTGGGACGTTGAGAGATGCCCACTACAACGACAATGATCAAAGCTAATGCACCTACAAGAGCAATGGGTTTCAGCTTGATGTGTGTTTTTCTTTTCTTCTTTGACAAAGGGGAGAACTGATGGCCATTTTTTAAGTCACTCCAATTTTCATATCCTATGAACTTCGCCAGTGTATTTAGTGTAGAAATGCTGGGTTCACTAGCGTAACTCACTTTGCCCCAAACACGCTTTAAAGTCGTGATGCTTAGTTTAACCCCTGTTTCCTCAAAGATCTGGTTACTGAGTAAATCAAAGTCCTGATTTTGCCAAAGATCATTAGTGACCCACCCGAGCTTTTCCTCGATTTTTTGTAGACAATATTTGAGTAGCTCTCTATTCATATGTTATGACAAATGTAAGTACTCAAGTTACGTGAATTAGGTTGCACAGCTTTGAACAGAGTTGTACAGAGAAATTTCATCTAACTGACATGGTTTACCGTCCGAAATAGGAAACCATTAATCAAATCATGCGACAACAAATTTTAATCACACTTGGTCTGTGCCTAGCATTTTCATGTTTAACTATGGCTCAGGAATATAAAATGAAACCGGAGCTCTGGGAAGTTACTGGAGCGGGACACGTCTTCGAAACGTTTGAAGGTAAGGAGAGCCTTTATTTATTCCGTAGCAGGGCTGATCTAAAGACTAAAATTGACTTTTTAACTGGCATTATTGAATACGATATTTTTGTTACTGAACGAAGGGGGTTTCCTGGGGTGAGGTTTAGGATTCAAGATGGTGGTAACTTTGAAGAGTTTTACATTCGTCCTCATCAATCAGGAAACCCTGATGCGAACCAATATACTCCGGTTTTCAATGGCCTTACAGGTTGGCAATTGTACTACGGCCCAAGGTACGCGGCCCCTGTTACATATAAGATGAATGCCTGGAATCATGTTAAGTTGGTTATTGCCGATAAGCAAGCTGAGGTCTTTATCAATGATATGGAGCAACCTGCTCTTTATATAGCCGAACTTAAGAGAGAACCAGCACCTGGGAGTATTGGGTTTAATGGGGGAGGTCCTTCTCCATTTCATATTGCTGATCTCAAGGTAACCAAGCTAAATAACCCAGTACTCAAGAGTAAGCGCACACCAGTGCCAGCTTTGGAAGAAGGTGTGATCAATGCCTGGGCGGTGTCAAATAGCTTCCCTGAAACCAAGGTGGATGATGTCTTTGAGCTTGGAAGAGATCAAAAGAATGGATTGTCTTGGGAAACAGTCGATGCAGAATTTCCAGGCTTTACCAATCTGGCCCGATATGCCAAGATAGGCGCTCAAAACAATACCACCTTTGCCAAGATCACGATCACCTCCGATCGTGACCAAGTAAAGAAACTGACCTATGGCTTTAGCGATAGGGTTCGGATCTATCTCAATGATAAAATACTAGCTGGTGGTAATGATGGCTTTGTTTCCAGAGATTATAGGTTTTTGGGTACTGTCGGCTATTTCGATGAAGTCTATTTGCCGCTTAAGAAAGGAAAGAATGAGTTGTGGATGGCAGTTTCCGAGAACTTCGGGGGATGGACGGTAATGGCAAAGTTTGATAATCAAGAGGGGATTAAAGTAGATTAGATTCCCGATTCAAAGAAGGGAGGCTTTTGGCCTCCCTTCACAATTGATCTAGTCTTTACTATCTACAAAGTGATGGCCATCAGGCCAACCTTTACAATCAATATTGACACTATTAAAATTAGCACATCAATCTTTCTCTCTTGAGCCTTGTCCTTCCTTAACCATGCCTTAAATTTAGCGGCTCTTGAAGA
>Ga0207422_1001460_pt1 | contig 45962 bp, 36 predicted proteins | sample MarCyaLeptolynsp_FD_187757 | JGI IMG/M metagenome (GOLD analysis project Ga0207422, IMG submission 187757) | Marine cyanobacterial communities from Panama - species 1 Leptolyngbya sp. (SPAdes) | ecosystem: Environmental > Aquatic > Marine > Unclassified | place: Panama: Panama City | collected... | reverse complement strand
AAGTGTTGGGAATTGAGTACACTGATTATCTGTTGTTGAGCTTATGGTTGGTGGTTGATTATGAGATCTCTATAGGAATCTCATAAAATTGTTTCGCCTATACTTGACTTTTTCCATGACTGGGTTGAGGCCACGAAACCCAACACCAAAAGACTTTGCGTTGGGTTTCCGCTAGCGCTGCAACCCAACCTACAAATTGGTTTCAATTTTGCCGACTTGATATAAGGCACGGTAATTATTATTCACTCGTGCTGACCATAGCTTGCCTACCGGCTTGAATCTCAGCGATGGGTGTTGGGGATTGCGTCGGAGCAATCGATATTGCTTGCGCGCTCGTAATTGAATCTCAGCAGGCAGGCTCTGATAAAGTTTCCAAAAGCGCTTCGTTGCACGATGCTTCAAGGTCTATGGTTTCTCCTGCATCATCTTCAGCCAGTGCTTCTGCAATGAGGCGATCGAACTTCCCTGCTTCGACATCTTTTCGCAACATCAGCCTCAAGTTGTCGATCCCAGGTTTGCCAATCTTTCTCGACAAACCAGTTTCGCAAACGAGCAAAATCTTCTGGGGAGAGCGCTTCAATTTCGGACTGGATGCGTTCGACTGGAGTCATGGGTTCGCCTCCCTTCAGAATCGATAAACCACCCCATCTCATCATACATAAGGATGGCACCCCTTACATAATGTAATAATTCGGTGAAATCGATCCGCACGGGCAACAAATCTTGCACAATGGTAAAGAACAGAAATGCAAACCGCGAACTTCCAGTCCTTTTCATCAGTTGTGCCCATGAACAGCCCCTTCCTCCAACGCCTCCACACTGCTGCCCGCCCCCTGGTTTTCGATGGTGCCATGGGCACCTCTCTCCAGGCGCAGAACCTCACAGCTGCTGATTTTGGCGGCCCTGAATATGAAGGCTGCAATGAGTACCTGGTGAAAACGAAACCGGATGCGATCGCAAAAGTGCATCGAGACTTCCTCAGCGCTGGCGCTGATGTGATTGAAACGGACACCTTTGGTGCGGCCTCCATTGTTTTGGCCGAATATGACCTGGCCGATCGAGCCTACGAACTCAACAAAGCCGCTGCCGAGCTGGCCAAGCAAGTTGCTGCCGAATTCTCCACCCCAGAGCAGCCTCGATTTGTTGCTGGCTCCATCGGGCCGACCACCAAATTGCCCACCCTGGGACATATCGACTTCGACACCATGAAAGCGGCTGTCGAGGAACAGGCCGAAGGGTTGTATGACGGCGGTGTGGATCTGTTCATCATTGAAACCTGCCAGGACGTCCTGCAAATCAAAGCGGCCCTGAATGGAGTGGAGTCGGTACTGCAGCGTAAGGGAGAACGACGACCGCTGATGGTGTCGATCACAATGGAAGTCATGGGTACAATGCTAGTGGGTTCAGAAATCAGCGCTGCCTTAACGATTTTGGAGCCGTATCCAATTGATATCCTGGGTCTCAACTGCGCCACTGGCCCGGATCGTATGGCGGATCATATCAAATATCTTTGCGAACATTCCCCCTTTGTTGTCTCTTGTATTCCCAACGCTGGATTGCCTGAAAACGTCGGCGGTCACGCTCACTACAAGCTGACACCCATGGAACTGCGCATGGCCCTGATCCGATTTGTGGAAGACTGGGGCGTGCAGATTATTGGGGGTTGTTGCGGTACCCGGCCTGACCACATTCAGCAACTAGCGGACGTGGCCCAGACTCTGACCCCCAAGCAACGTCAGCCTGAATTGGCGCCTTCAGCGGCCTCGATTTACAGCAGCCAGCCCTACGAGCAGGACAATTCCTTTTTGATTGTGGGCGAGCGGTTGAACGCCAGTGGCTCCAAAAAGTGCCGCAAGCTGCTCAACAACGAGGATTGGGATGGGCTGGTGTCCCTGGCCAAGGCCCAGGTCAGGGAAGGGTCCCATGTGCTGGATGTCAACGTTGATTACGTCGGGCGCGATGGCGAGCAGGATATGCACGAGCTGGTGTCGCGACTGGTGACCAACGTGACGCTGCCGTTGATGCTGGATTCGACGGAATGGCAAAAGATGGAAGCGGGTCTGAAGGTGGCTGGGGGCAAGTGCTTGCTGAACTCGACCAACTACGAGGATGGAGAACCCCGTTTCTATAAGGTACTGGAACTGGCTAAAACCTATGGCGCTGGCATCGTCGTCGGTACAATTGACGAAGACGGCATGGCGCGAACGGCGGAGAAGAAGTTCGAGATTGCCAAACGGGCTTATAAGGCGGCAATTGATTACGGCATTGCTGCTGAAGAAGTGTTCTTCGATCCCCTGGCACTGCCCGTCTCAACGGGGATTGAGGAGGATCGAGTGAATGGTAAGGCGACGATTGAAGCGATTGGTCGGATTCGCCAGGAGTTGCCAGGATGCCATATCATTCTGGGGGTTTCTAATGTTTCCTTTGGCTTGAATCCAGCCGCTCGTATGGCGTTGAATTCCATGTTCTTGCACCTGGCAATGGAAACAGGGCTGGATGCAGCGATTGTCAGCGCCAGCAAGATTCTGCCGCTGGCGAAAATTGAAGAGAAGCACCAGCAGGTTTGCCGACAGTTGATCTTTGACGAGCGGCAGTTTGATGGCGATGTCTGTACTTACGATCCGTTGATTGAACTGACGAAGTTATTTGAAGGGGCGACAACCAAGCGCGATCGCAGCCAGGACGAAAACCTGCCCGTGGAAGAACGCCTCAAACGCCATATCATCGACGGCGAGCGCATCGGCCTGGAAGACCAGCTGGCCAAGGCCCTGGAGAACTATCCCCCCCTGGATATTGTCAACGTTTTTCTGTTAGACGGAATGAAAGTAGTGGGCGAACTGTTCGGTTCTGGACAAATGCAACTGCCCTTTGTGTTGCAGTCCGCAGAAACCATGAAAGCAGCCGTCGCTTACCTGGAACCCTTTATGGAGAAAGCAGAGGGCGACGATAACGCCAAAGGAACAGTCGTCATCGCTACCGTTAAGGGCGACGTTCATGACATCGGCAAAAACCTGGTCGACATCATCCTCACCAATAACGGCTACCGGGTAATCAACCTGGGCATCAAACAGCCTGTAGACAACATCATCGACGCCTACGAAGAACATCAAGCCGACTGCATCGCCATGAGCGGCTTGCTGGTGAAATCCACTGCTTTCATGAAAGAGAACCTGGAGGTGTTTAACGAAAAACAAATTACCGTCCCTGTGATTCTGGGGGGCGCAGCCCTGACGCCCAAATTCGTTCACCAGGATTGCCAGAATGCCTACAACGGCCAGGTCGTATACGGCAAAGATGCTTTTTCCGATTTGCACTTTATGGACAAGTTAATGCCGGCCAAAGCGGCGGGACAGTGGGACGACCTGCAGGGATTTCTGGATGAAGGCGATGCTGGCAATGGAGCGACTGGAAACGGACATCGACCCGCTACCCAATCGGCAGAGGCAGCAGAAGCTGATAAAGAAACTTCTGCAGACCGCGAACAGCCTGCGGACACGCGTCGTTCTGATGCTGTGGCGATCGAGACGGAACGACCGACGCCACCGTTCTGGGGAACGCAGATCTTGCAACCCACAGATATGCCACTCAATGACGTATTCTGGTATCTGGATTTGCAGGCGCTGATTGCTGGCCAGTGGCAGTTCCGCAAGCCCAAAGAACAGTCGCGTGAAGAGTACGATGCGTTTTTACAAGAAAAGGTCTATCCAGTTTTAGATCAGTGGAAGAAAACGGTAATTGAAGACAACTTGCTGCATCCTCAGGCCGTCTACGGTTACTTCCCCTGTCTGGCGGCAGGCAACTCTCTACAGATTTACAATCCTGGCTCGGTCAGCGAAAAGCGGTTGATCTCAGCGAACGAAGCACCGATTCAGACGATTGAGTTTCCCCGCCAGAAGTCGGGCCGTCGGCTGTGCATTGCGGACTTTTTCCTGCCGCGAGAAGTCGCAATTGAGAACGGTCGCGACGACTGCATTCAGGTGGATGTCTTCCCCATGCATGCCGTGACTGTGGGCAACATTGCTACTGAATACGCCAAAGAGCTATTCGACAGCGATCGCTATACCGACTACCTCTACTTCCACGGCATGGCAGTGCAGACGGCTGAAGCGATGGCCGAGTGGGTGCATGCCCGCATTCGCCGCGAACTCGGCTTCAGCAACGAGGATCCGGACACCATTCGCGATGTCTTAGCCCAGCGCTATCGCGGGTCGCGCTATAGTTTTGGCTATCCGGCCTGTCCCAATATGCAGGATCAGTTCAAGCAGTTGGACTTACTGCAAACGGAACGCATCGGCTTGCACATGGACGAGAGCGAACAGCTCTATCCAGAGCAATCCACTACAGCGATTGTCACCTATCACCCGACAGCGAAATACTTCAGCACCTGATGGGTCTGATTTATCCTATTTGTATTTGCTGGAACAGTTGCTACAAACCCTCAAACACTTGAGGCGGGCACGAATCTTTCGAGAAGGCCCAAGCGGATCGTCCATCCGCCCGCTGCACAGAATTGCTCACCCCAACATAGGGAACCTCAGATCCAACTGCTTCAAAGCCTGAGTAATAGAATGATTAACAGGCCAGAGACCAGGCCGGCAAAGATTGTCCTGATGGAGTTCCATCGGATCCAACGGGGTTCAAAGTCCATACGGGCTGCTTTTTGCGCAGTTTCACCCATATCATCAACATTCAGCGTTTGCAGCTTGTTATTCAGGGGGATGTTAATTGTGAAAGTCGGCAATTGAACCACTAGAAGATAAGCAAGTACGGCAAAGATGATCAGCAGACGCTCAGCATCCTGCAATTGCCCAATACCAAGCCCAGCTGAAGCCACTAAAGCCACAATTGAACCCACCCAGACCAGCACGAAAATCGGCTGGTTATTCTGGATAATGCGATCCATGACCTGAAAAGCGCGGATAAACTCCCGATCGCTCAAAGTCTTGATACCCGGCATGACGACTACAGCAAAAGCAAACACGAACCCTGCGACCAGGGAACATAACAATGTCGCTAGGATTAACGTAATCTGAAAGACTGCTTCTATTGACATGGGAAAATCTCATTTCTGCCACTGATTCCGAGCTATTGTTCCATTTCGTTAAGGGATGCCATGAACTCGTCGCCTGTGAGTCGAGGATGATTCCCTGCCAGGTCATACACTGCAGGTTTCTGGTCAATGTAAATTTCGCTTGCCAGCTTAAATGACATTAAGTCGTCAAAAGTCCCCATCCAAAGCATATACAAATCTGCCTCTTTCAGGTGATAAAAAAGATTCGTGCCACAACGGTTACAGAACCCACGTTCTGCCCACTCTGATGAATTAAATCGAGTGATATTCTGCTCACCATTAAAACTGACCTGACCAACCCCCACGGCAAAACCTGGACCACCATTCCATCGAAGACACATATTACAGTGGCAACTATGAACATCCGTCTCTACCGCTTTAGCAGCGTATGTGACAGCACCACATAAACAACTTCCTGTCGCTTCCATTTCAACTTCCCTAAATGAGCAATCGGCTTAAAGCTTATATCCAATAAGCATTTGATGTGTTACGCTAACGCATCCTACTGGTCTAGCACAGCTAATTTATTGTAATAGATTTGGAGTGTAAAAAAAGCTGTAGTCCTTACTCAATAGACTCTGGCAGCACTAAAGTGCCCACTACGAATTTACACAATTTTAGGCGTGTTACACCACTACGATTTATGCAGATCTCAACCATGCAGAGTATACTATGAAATTGAAAGCGGTCTATTCTCTGTCAATGCAATCCGAAAGTTGTCGAATCTCTATGACTGATGACACAAATATGCTGAGAATTCCGGGACTGACCGTGGAGAATGGGTTGTGAGAGTAAGATTGCCGACTCCCTGGCATTTGCGCGAGAAGTGCGCAAGATAACAGGCTTCAGGTGGTGTCACATTCCAGATAATAATCGTATAACGCCATATTAATCGTGAGATTCGCAGTTGTCTGGAAATAAGCAGCTTGTGTCCCGGAAATTGGGTAGCAGTCGTACATCGGATTCTCTGTTGACTCGCCAAATAGACTCTGTAGTTCTGAAAGACTTGGGTCTGCCAGAACGGACTCGCCCCTGAGCTGCTCGCCATTTTTCTCATACCAACGAATAACCCTGACCACTGTTGGAGGATCTAACACTTGAGCTGTCGTATTCTGGCTCCCGATTGAGTTCATCATCGTTTATGGCTCCACTTCGTACTCAGGATTGGGGGGATTGAGCTGCTTGCCTGTCTCAGGGCTATATTCACCTAAATGTTTCCCCTTCTTATTATATTTTTCCACAGTTCCATGTCTGCTGTCCCATTCATAAATATTTCCAGTGAGATCTTTCCATCGTTTGCGCAATCCGCCACCTCCCTGGATTGGTGTTTTCGGTTTGACAGGTTGTGCATCTGGAAACGCTATCAAGATTTTTGGGGCAGGGATATAGGGCATTCGGTCAAATATCCAGATTGATAATTTTGTGAAATGGGTAAGGTGCCCATTTGTAAAAACGTGTGGTTAGTGATAACGAACCTTGTTGAAAGGAGTATAACGATCCCAAATCATCAGAAGCATAAAAGATGGTGGACATTGCTCGCTCTAAGAATTTTCTTGAATTTGTCTGATATTTTTTATGTTACACTGTATCTGACCATTTATAGAAATGCTATACGATGGATCGCAATATCTTGAGCCACTCTTCTCTATTGAGACAACAGTAGTATGACCGTTTCCAGGAATTATTTGAGCTGGCCGCTGAGCGGCGCTCAGAAGCCGCCGCAGGCGACGCTCGTCTAGAAGCGGTCGTCAGGATGATGATTATTTAACTGAAGAAGAACGACAGGAGTTCTTGGCTTTGGGGCGCGAACTTGCTGGCATCAAGATCGAAGATCGCAACAACTCCACCTTATAATAGACTTAGACATTTCAACATAGACAGAGGTTGGCTTGCATCGGCTGCAACCGCCAGGAGGATCGTGATGGAACAAGTTGCGATGGGCAAAGACGCCGTCATTGAACGCATTACGACGATCGTTGAAGCATTAATGCTCACCAAACCCCTTTTTCAAGAAGAGCTGGAATCTGCCCAAACTATTCAAGTGTTGTCAGATTTGCTATTGGCAGATTCCTCCCCCAAAGAAATCATCGCAATGCCCATTGACGACCTCAGAGCGCTCCTGCACGACGCGATGGTAGTTGAAGCGGTATCCGGTACGCTCAATGAGTTATCCCCTGAGCAGAGGGAAATTTTTGATATGGCTGTAGCCGGAAGGTAGCCAGAGTGAGTTATCTGTTAGATACAAATATCGTTACAGCGATTTTAAAGCGGAATGAAAAGGTCAATCGAAAAGTGTTGCAAGTTCGCAGGCAAAAGCAAGCACTATTTATTAGCTGTATTAGTTACTACGAAATTAAAAGAGGGCTGATTGCCGTTAATGCGGCCAGACAACTGGTCAGGTTGAACGATCTGTGTCAATTAACCAACATCTTGCTTTTGGATAATCTGGGAATTCTGGAGACTGCTTCAACCCTTCATGCAGATTTGAAACAACGCGGTAAACCGATTCAGGATGCAGATATTTTGATTGCGGCAACGGCCATGACCCAAGGACTCACTCTTGTCTCAGATGACACGGATATGCTGAGAATTCCGGGCTTGATGGTAGAGAATTGGCTGCGGCAATAGAGTGACTGTTTCGCGTACACTGTTACACTCGATAAATGTCTTTATCCTTCTGTGTGTCATTTTCAACTGCTTCTGTTTCGGCTTGTCGCATTTGGCTGCATGAAGCAGACGCCACTTGCGATCGCGTTCAATCACGACTTGGAAGGTTAGCGCCCCCGAAGGGGGTGCTAACCCCTATTCCTTCGTTCCAATACTAGAAAATAGGTTATTTTGAAAGCCTCGCGAAGCAAGGCTTTCAAAATAACCTTCCAAGTCGCGTTGAAATATTGTCCAGCGCCTGTCCGCTGCAGCACCGTGTTAGGGCTGCAGGAGCGCTTTCAACCACTGAACCGCTAAAATCATAACAAGGTACGTTAGCGAGCAGCATAACGCACCCTACTGGACTGAAACAGCTAAAATAGCACAATAAATCTTCCAGTAAAGCCTTGGATGATGAGGGTTATACCGTTTCCCTAAAGCAATATTTAAGGCGTGTCACACCACCACTAGACTACAGGAGTGATGTTAGGAATGGCGCGACAGTTTTAACCATAATGCCACCTGCGCTAGCGATCTTGGTGATGGTCTGGACGATGCCCGACACACTACTAGCTGCTGCGCCGATGCCTTCCAGCTGATCGTTTATGCGCTCTATACCGTGCGCCAAACCAGACTTCGGATCATTGGATGCTAGTGCCGATTCCATCTCTGACAGGGCTTTGTTGGCAATGACGTTTTTTGTGGAGTCCGGTATGGTTGCCTGTTGAATCTCCACACGCAGTTGCCGCAGTAGGTCTACGATTTCATGACGGTCCTGCTGAGTAATTGTCACTCTTGCCTGTGCACCGTGTCCAATGGCAATGCCGGTGCCGCTGACATCACCAGCCTTGATGCTTTTATCGTTCCACTTGCTCATTTCAGCCTCCTTTTGTTACTGTTGCATTACTGTGTTTACCGATCGCGATGCCTGCCCCACTGATGTTGCCTGCCTTGATTGATTCATCAATGTTAATGATAGTTACGTCGCCGTACACAATCGGGAACGTTGTCAGAGGGGACGACTGGTTGTTCTTAGTGACGACGCGGAACTCGATTTGATCGCGATGCTCCTCGTCAACCACTGCCTGCAGTTGGGTTGGCACTGGTGGTGTACCAGACAGGCTAATACTGGTTACAAGCTGCAGGCATGGACCAATAAATTCTGCCCAGCGGAAAAGGTAAAGCATAATGAGTACCTTAACTGTAGTTTGTAGGCCTACGATCGCGAGCACCATCACCCGCACAGGCTGCCCGTTGCCTGCGACTGCATCAAACTCTCGAATGTGTGTGGTGCCGCTGGGCAGCATTGTTTGGCGGGGGGGTGCCATGCCCACAATATTAACCAACCCAAGAGGCTGCGCATTCGCCAACGCGATAAGTGGGTTTTCTAAATTGTAGATCTCGTGTAGAAGTAGGTTGACAGACATTGGATGCACTGGCTCAATGCTTACTAGCCCAGGAATATATGGCGGCGACGATCCAGACGGCACTAGAATATAACCTCCTGGGGGAGGAAGTGGGGTGACAGTGAAACCTGGTGGGACAGAAGCTGAAAACCCTGGTCCATTCAGAGTACGAAACATCAATTTCTCCTCTCACTTAGCATGTGATGTATATCCCTCCATAAAAACTCCAATTCCGATACCTCGTTACGACGATTAGTGAGACGGCTCTCTAACCGATAAGTCCAGCGGCGGCTCAGATTTTTAACATAAGAAGCAAGCGATCGTCGCTCCGTCCGCTGCAATACCGTGTTAGCCACTCATGCTCGCTACACTCGCATCTGAAAACTAAACCGCTGCAATTACCTATATAAGAGAGTTTCAGCGATTTCCTAAAAAAGCAACAACTTGAGAGAAGCAACAATATGTTGTGTTTTTAAACACTGTACTTTCCAAAGCATAGCCGATCTACTCCTCTCAACCCAGCAACTTTTACATAACTCAAAATTGAAGGCTCGGTCGTAAATCACCAACTACAAAACGGCAAAAATCTTCGCTCAAAGCAGACAAATAGCTTCAACCGAAGCAGACAAATACCTTTAACTCAAACAAAAAATCTCCATGAATCTGTTAGGGTGCTAACGTTGGAGTTCGACGGCAACACGTCGAGGTGTGTTCCGTTAACTTACGTCGTCATTGCTTGTGGTGCTCGATTGCAATGACGAGTGTAGGATTTACGGCTTTGCTTTTAGCATATAGTACAAAATCTTTTCCGTGAGTCCTAACTATAATTAGTGCTTGTTTTGTAGCCTAAACAGCGGGATGCTGATAAAGAACGACAGGAGTTCTTGGCTTGGGGGCGCGAACTTGCTGGCATAACGATCGAAGAGGGTTTAGTTCGCTGCCAGGGGAAATCGTGGCCTTTACCTGAGAACTCATCCTCTTGAATTTATTTCAGTTTGCCGGAGCGCATGATGCTGAGCAGCAGCCAGAACCCAAGTAGGGAGGCGAGGGCGAACAGGATGAGGCTGAGGTGATGGTGGGTGGCGACGATGGCAGCTCCCAGGATCAGGGCACCGACGACGATGCTGAAGGAAAGGCGGTTGGCGGAGCTGTTGAGGGTGCGGTGCAGGTGTTCGACGTCTTTCAGGCCGAGGTGGAATTTCAGTTTGCCAGCGGTGAGGCGTTCGAGCAAGAGCTGCAGTTGCCGGGGGGATTTTTGCAGGAGGCGCTGCAGATCCAGGGCGGTGGTGAGGGCGGCGGGAACGGATTGGTCGCTGACGAGTTTCTGGCGGAAGAGGTCGCCCATGAGGGGGCGGGCTTCTTCCACTAAATTGACGTCGGGGTTGAGTTGGCGGACGACGCCTTCGAGGTTAGCCAGGGTTTTGGCGTAGAGGGCCATGTTGCCGGGCATTTTGAGGTTGCGATCGCGAATAATGGCCATCATCTCGCAAATCAGCTGACTGAAGCGGACCTGGGCCAGATTGAGATTGCGGTACTTCCCCATCAGACGGCTGTAATCGCGCTCCAACTGTTCTGGATCTGTACCATCGCTATTCTCTGCTAATTGCAGCGTCAGCTGACTGCAGCGTGCCGCATCGGTATTGACGACTGCCAGCGCAATCTCCGTCAGTACCTGTTGTGTTTTCGGATCCAGACGACCCACCAGGCCAAAATCTAGCAACGCAATCCGGCCATCTCCAACATAAAGCAAGTTACCTGGATGGGGATCGGCATGAAAGAAGCCGTCAAAGAAAATTTGCTGAAAGAAGGCGCGGAAGAGCAATGTCGTCATTGACTGGCGTTCTGTAACCTGTCGTTCTCCATTTGCATCGCGATTCTGGCGACCATTGCCGTTGTCCTGGAGCGTCGCTGAGAGCAACGGCACGCCATCCAACCATTCCATTACCATTAATTTCTCTGTCGTCAGTTCCCAGAGGATTTCGGGCACCAGCACCCGGTCTGGCTCAAACCAGGAACTGGCAGCGAGATTGCGTCGTAGCTGGTCGCAATAATTGGCCTCGCGGCAAAAATTCAGCTCTGCCTGCAAGGCATTCGCGACTTCATCGGCTAAAGATATCGTGTTGTATCGCTGACCAAATTCAGTTGTAGCTAATAATTTTGCCATCCCTCTCAGTAATCGGATGTCTTGCAGCACTGTTGCTTCAATCCCTGGTCGCTGGATCTTCAATGCCACTTCGCGACCATTGAGTAGCGTTGCCCGATGCACCTGGGCAATCGAACCGGCTGCCACTGCTTGCGGGCTAACCTGAGTGAAAATTTCATGTACAGGCTGGTGCAGTTGTTGACGCAACATCACGGCAATTTCTACCCAATTCACTGGGGGAACGCTCGCTTGCAATGTGGTCAGCACTTCAATGTAGCGATCGGGCAACAAATCAGGACGGGTACTGAGTAGCTGACCTAACTTGACATAAACCGGGCCTAGATCGATCAGGATTTTGCGAAGTACTTTGGGCGGGGGCAGTTCGGGCTGACCTGCCTGGGTGCCCAGGAGCAGCTGTCGCATGTAATCCCAGCCATTCCGAAAAAGGACTTCAATAATCTCGCGTTGGCGGGAACGGGTGTGGGTTACGCCTACCAACTCCGTGCCTCCTGGTTTATGGTTTGGGGTTCATTACTCATGGTTCATGGTTTATGGGTGCGGTCTCAGAGGACAGATGGCCGAGCGATCGCAAACATTTGCTTATCCTGCCCTGATGTTTTATTGCAGTTCGAGAGCGCATCAAGACAGGTTGACAAGCTGAAAGTTGCTCTTCGTTAAGGATCGATCTTCACTCTTCATTCTGCTGAACATCTCTCTTGGATTTTTCCCTTTCCATTACCGATTACCCATGTTCTATGACCCAGGTCAGGATTCTATTTGGCATCGTTGTAGATTTTTACAAAAAATGATCGAGACTACCGTATTTTCCACAGATTAAGCTGCGCTTCAATCCCAGCTATTTTGCCATTGAGTGGTTTTTGGCTGGGAAAACTCCAGTCTCCATCGCCAGCAAGGTCGATGGGATCGTTTTTTATAAGGGTTTCGAGGAAAATGCATTTCTCTGTTTTCTGTTTGATGCTGTAGGCTTTGCCCGTTTGTTTGCCCCTAGAAAGTTTTCCTCGCAGTCTTGCGAGTTTCCGGTTGATTCTGCTTCAAATCAGTGGCAATTAGCGGTTAACCGTTAGTAATTGGCAATTCGCGATCGCATTTACTGAATGGGTTAGCGTGTTAAAAGCGATTAAGCAACTCATCCAGGTGAGTTTGTAGTGAGTACTCTAGCACTTCAGTCCGCAGCGAATACTTCAGTGCAGCCAGGTCTTTGAAAATCGCTGAAGCAATTTCCACAACCATCAAGCTCAAAGCTTACCCGGCCAATCTACTAGACTGAAACAGCGAATTTAGTGCAATAGAGCTGGGTTACAGAAAGGTCTGTAAATCTTACCCAATAGACTTTGTATCACTTTAGTGCTAGCTACAAACTTGTACAGTTTTAGGAGTATTTCCCGTTCCCCGTTCCTTCCCTCAGAGCAAATGGTCGAATTTTGGATCTGCTTTTAGTTTTGCCAGAACTTGCTTGATTTCCTGGGTGCGATCTTTTTTGACTATGAGGGTAACGTTGCGATCGCGCACTATCACCACATCCTCCAGGCCAATCGTGACAATCACCTCCTCCTCCTCTGCCGCATAGAGAATTGTACCCTCTGTATCTAAACCTACATGAGTGGCCAGTTCCACATTCACCTTATCCCCCTTTAACAGCCGCTCGATCGCATTCCAATCCCCCAGATCGTCCCAGCCAAACGTCACAGGCAGAACACAGGCTTTTTGTGTTTTCTCCATCAGTGCATAGTCAATACTGGTCTTCGGCAGTTTTGGATAGGCCGCCACCCCTCCCTCGGCCAGCGGGTGATAAATTTCAGGCGCATAAGTCCGGATCTCATTCAATGCCACTCCTGCCCGGAAAATAAACATGCCACTGTTCCAACTAAAACGACCGCTGCTCAGAAACTGCTCAGCGGTTGGGCGATCGGGCTTCTCAGTGAAGCGAACCACTGCATAGGCAGCACAATCGCCAAATTGCCCAATTGACTCTCCCCGTTCGATATATCCGTAGCCTGTTGCCGCATAAGTTGGCATGACGCCTAAAGTCACAATTGCTTCTTGCTCTGCCGCCAGTGTTGCTGCCGCACACAATGTTTGCTCAAACGTTGCGCGATCCTCAATCCAGTGATCGGCTGGGAAGAACCCCAGGATACTGTCTTCCCCATAACGCTGCGCCGCTTGCAATGCAGCCCAGGTCACTGCTGGAGCAGTGTCTCTGCCTTCTGGCTCTAGAAGCAGATTTGTAGTTAGCAACTGGGGCAGCTGTTCTTCTACTCCTTCAGCGAGATGGTCTGCTGTTACGACCCAAACTCTTTCCCAACTTCCTGTTAATGTCAGCAAACGTTCAGCTGTGGCCTGCAGCAAACTGATACCACTTCCATCCAAACTTAAAAACTGCTTAGGACGTTGCCTGCGGCTGAGGGGCCAGAAACGCTCGCCCTTACCACCCGCAAGAATAACAGCATTCAAAGGACTATTCATGTTCAAAAACGATACAAGTTCACCGCAAAATACTAACAGTTAGCCTGCATGATTCATGAACCCTTGCAAAAAAGGCTTGAATTTATTTTAATGTGAGGCTTTCAACGATTTTGAACTGTTCACAGTGTGTCTTTATACGCGAAATTTGCAACGAACACTGGGCAAGCTTTTGAGATGCGGTCAAAATGCTGGTGAATAATCCAGGTTAGAGTCCCCAAACATTCAAAAATCCTGACCTTTGGAAGACTACCCATGCGGTAATATTTTCCTGATTCATGCGAACTGAATAGACTGCTGCAGCCCAAAATCAATTTTCAGCAACTGACGCTATAATCACCTTGAACCAGAAAATGAATCAACTCTGAGCTGGCAGAATTTTCGGTCTCAAAGAGAGATTAAGGTGGAGAGGGAGTGGAAAAACAAGAGCACCAACTAAAAACGCAGCCCTTCAGCTTTCCTATCAGCTCGACAGCTCGTATTGCTGAGGAAAAAACTGATCCAGCTGCAGAAGTGCTTCTTCCCCTTATTCCCAAAGCTGCTCCTTATCGTCCTCGTCAGGCAACAACACCCATCCATTGGCTGCTATGGAGTTTTGTGTTTGTGCTCACCGTTGCCTCTTCGGCAACTATAGGGGCGCTTTTAGCTTTATTCACTCCACTTTCTCCTGCCATCGTTCCCCCTCAACGTCACCCACAAACGTTGGCTCGCTCAGATGGAACCCTCCTGGGTGGCCGCTGGTATGCTGACTTTCAGTATAAGCTATCACGTCCAGTCAACATCCTTATTATGGGGATCGACCGCGTTCCGGATGCTCCAGCAAACTCTTCGAGTGTCTTTTTGGGACGCAGCGACACGATTCTGCTGTTACGCCTGGATCCAAGAGATAATTCAGCACGACTGCTTTCAATTCCTCGCGATACCCGGGTGACCATCCCCAAGTTTGGTGTGACCAAAATCAATCAGGCCAATGTTGAGGGGGGAGCAGCACTGGCCGCACGAGCCGTGAGTCGCAATCTCAACAATGTTGAAATCGATCGCTATATCCGAGTTACAACGGATGCCTTTCGCGATCTGGTGGATCTGGTGGATGGTGTTGAGGTTTTTATTCCGCAACATATGTTCTATGTGGATCGGACGCAGCAACTCACTATCGATCTACCTCAAGGCTGGCAGACTTTGAGTGGGAAAGAGGCGGAACAGTTTGCTCGTTTTCGCAATGACGGCCAGGGAGATATTGGCCGCGTACAACGGCAACAGATATTGCTGAAGGCATTGCGACAGCGCCTCACTAATCCCGCTATTTTGCCTCGCCTGCCTAAACTCGTACAGATGATGCAACAGTATGTTGATACTAACCTCAGCGTGGAAGAGATGCTTGCTCTGGTTGGATTTGGTATGAAGTTAGACCGGGAGGATATCCATATGGTGATGTTACCGGGCCGATTTAGTCAGGCAAACGAGTTTTCGACCAGCTACTGGATTGCGGATCGTCAGGGTCGAGACCGGATAATGAGCGATTTTTTCGATCTGGAAACTGCCAGATTGTCCGATCCATCCTTCCAGCAGCTTGTCCGCGATCGCCCGCTGAGCGATTTTAGAATTGCAATTCAAAATGCTTCTGGCCAGCCTGATGCTGGTCAGTATGTGGCTCGACATTTGCAAGAGAAGGGCTTGTGGAACGTCTATCTTGTCCAGGATTGGCCTGCCTCCTTGCGTCAAACGCAAATTATTGTTCAAGGAGGAGATACCCAAGGCGCAACGACGTTGCGGCGAGTGGTGGGGATGGGAAAAATTGAAGCTGCTTCAGTCGGCGAGTTGGGATCTGACCTGACGGTTCGTGTGGGCCGTGACTGGGTTGAGTATTATCGCGATCGCAATTAAGGAGCAAGCATTAAAGTTAAGATTTGGGATCCTGTAAGGGCAATCCCTTGTGGTTGACCCGATATGACAGGGTGCCCACAAGGGGCACTCCTACAAATCGGCAAATGATTAAATTCTCATTCCTAAGCATTACTACTGTTGCTCATTGGTATTTTTATTAGCACCAGTAATTTAAGACACGACTTGGAAGGTTATTTTGAAAGCCTTGCTCCGCAAGGCTTTCAAAATAACCTTTTTTCCGTTCTGGTACAAAGGAATGAAGGCTAGCGCCCCCGAAGGGGGCGCTAGCCTTCCAAGTTGTGTTAAGAAATGAATTGGCACCTGGGACCTTCGACCCCAGGTGCCAATTCATTCTCCTATCGATTAATGCCATTCATTTGCGCCCAGCGATGCTGAATGTCTTGAATAGAAAAAATGGCCTGAAATTCCAATCCTGCTCGCTGATAGAATTCTGCCCCGCCCTGCTGGCGATCCACCAGGGCAACGATCCGATTGGCGCTGTAGCCTGCTGCTCGCAGTCGCTCCACTGCCTTCATTGCCGATTGTCCAGTCGTAACCACATCTTCCAGTACCACTACAGAACTCCCCGCTGGCAGACTCGGCCCTTCGATGTAGGCTTGGGTGCCGTGGCCTTTGGCTTGTTTGCGGACGATCAGAGCCGCGATCGCACGCCCCTCATAGGCCGCTACCACACTGGCAGCGGTCACCATGGGATCGGCTCCCAGCGTCAGTCCTGCCACCGCCTGCGCCTCAGCTGGAATATACGGTTGCAGCACGCGGCCCACAGCTAGCACCCCTTGAGGATGCAGCGTGACTTGCTTGCCATTGATATAGTAAGAACTGCGCTGCCCAGAAGAGAGGACAAAATCTCCCTCCTGATAGGCCACCTGACAGAATAAATCCAGGAGGAACTGGCGCAGCTGAGATAAATCTTGGGTTGCAATTGACACTATTTTAGATTTTAGAGGTTATGTCACAAGGCAGGAGGCAGAAGGTTGATTATATTTAGCCTTTGCTCTCTGACCTCTCTCATCCTTCTGCCCTCTGCCCTCTGCCTTCTTCCTGTCTACCCTCTAAGGCACCAACAGTTGTGCATCTCCAGATTTTGGGGAATTGGGGAAGACAGTTGAATTGGATCTGGAATCAGGGGTGGGGGATGCTGTGGGAGAGGGTGCTGAGGGCTGTCGGGCTGCTTGGGGATTGAGAATGTCAACCAGAACCTGCACCAGCGCGTTGCGTTCGGCTCGCCTGAGCGACTTGATGACTTCGCGATCGCGATCCACAGGATTTTCTGTCAAATTATCGTGACCAGGATAAGTCCGTGGCCAGATATACTCATTTGCCCCCATATAGTCTGCCACAGTTAGCTTCCAATCAAACCGGAAACCTGCTGGACGGCCTTTAGCATAGAGGTGATAACGAATTAATCGATCGACCAGAGTATTTTTCGGCACAGCCTTACCTGTAATCGAACTCACGTAATGATTTTCCTTCGGCAGATTGGGCAATCGCAAATAGACTTCTGCCTGAACATCGCTAATACGAGTGGAACGTTGCGCTGCAGCAGGATCGGGCTTCAACCAGGACCGATCGACTCCAATGGATCCCAGCTCCGGCAGCCCCGATCCTAAAACAACAAATGCTGCGATCGCCAACGACAAAATCGCAAAGCTCAAACGCCGCCGTTGCCATTTAGCAGCCATAAAACGCCGCCTCACAAGGTTGAATACAGTCACCTACTCACCAATAATTTCAGGTTGGGTCAGCTCATCCGACATTTCAATAATGGCCCGCAACACCGGCTTCATCAACGGATCTTCAAGGCTATCAAAATCCTCAAAACGACGGCGTTTAGCACGATTCGCAACTTGAACCGTAATCCGATAACGATTAGAGGCAGCACCAATCAGCTCCTCAGCACGGTTCATGATTTGAGCCTGGGTAGTATCGAACTTAGAACGCTTGGCCATGAAATTTCAACTTCTGAAGGTTAAACCCTAGTTTAGCAAGAGAGCTTAGAGATTTGCAGCAGTATTATGGCATGACGAAAATAGATCGAGACAGAAAAAAGCGCAAAGCCAGATGCAGTCAAGCTTTACCTTCTGCCTCCTGCCTCCTGCCTCCTGCCTTCTGCCTTCTGCCTTCTACCTTCTACCTTCTGCCTCCTGCCCTAACGCGATGTGCCAATTGTGACAATCAGGAAAGCCCCCTGACGTTTATTGTCCTCTCAGCGAAACAATCGGTTAAAAAAATAGGTTATCTTTGCCCGATCGCGATCGGGTATTCTGTAGAAGTTAATAAAGGAAGATCGGTGTAGACTCGCGATCGCGCCCCATCGCCATAGCCCACCATCCAAGCTTTACGGAGGAAACCATGCTGGACGCCGCCCCAGAGCAAGATGAAATCTCATCCCGAGTCTCGCCGATTGTTGAAGATTTCCTACAAACAGACCATCGGTTTGAGACCCTCGATCGAGACAGAACCATCGAACGACTAACCCATCTCATCCAAACCCACTTCTCCATCGAAGAATTCAGAACCATCGCCGATGACGATCTAGAAGAGCGACTCTGGGGCGTTATGGGAATAGAACTGATCTCAGACCGAATTGATGAATGGATCCCATCAAGTCAGCAAAATTGAACGCCTTCGTAGTCGGCACTGCAGCACAGCAGAGGCCATCAGCCAGTAGTTTGGGTTGCGGCAACAGCGAAAAACCAACACAAAGTTTTTCGTTAGCTTGGAACCCGGTCAGTGGCGATTGTCTTGATTGTCAAGCAAAACGTCCAAAATAGTTCGAAGGGAATTTGCCCATAACAAAGCAGGTGCAAACAACAACTGAGTTTGCCCCGGAGATTAAAATATGTACTTTTAACGACGTATGCTGCTACCGAAGCAGTTCGGGAGCTTGTGTACATCCACTTCAACTTAGGGTAGTCCTATAGGTGTAATGATTTTTGAGCGTGCGGGTTCCACCCGCACGCTCAAAAATCATTACTTGTTTACCACGACCAACTGCTCAATGCAGACACCCGTCCAATCCCCATCGCGTCCATGGGTGCCCCTACCAGAGGGAAGATTACACCCCGATCGCTGCGACAATCCCCATCGCGTCCGTGGGTGACTCCATCCTCCGGCTCCACCGCACCAAATAAAGCATAGTCCCTCACCCGCTCGCCAACAGGGGGCAATTGCCCCCCATAGTCCCAGTTCTCCCACAAGATATCCATCAGATTACCAGAAGGCATTAGCCGTCGCGCTTCCCAGCCCGGGCTGCTCATCTCGTCAGCCTTAAATACGATCCAGGTTTCACCCATAGCGCCGATCCTCATAACCATTTTGGATTTTAGATTGCCGATTTTGGATTGGAGATAGCCTTATCGGGCAAACATTCTGCCAATTTTATGGATTGCATCTCCAAGTTAAATGGGTATTAGTTGTCCCACAAACATTCTCTGATTGACGCAGACTGGAATTTCGCCGCCTGACTGCCATCGATCGCCATCATCGCCAGCCCAAACACTGACCCGGACGAAATTACTCCAACATTTGCATAGGTTCCCCAAAATTGGAGCTATATAAAAGAAACCAACACAATCCAGGCTGATTTCCTGGAATCAATGTCCCAGCATATTCAAGACAGCTCCCTACTTGTTACTCGTTACTCATTATTCGTTTCACCCTTCACCCTTTCACCCTTTACCCTTCCCCAAGGAGCAACCCCCATGCCCCCCAGATGCTTAACTGCCCTCACCCTCACCGCCCTGCTGCAGGGCGGACTCACTGCCCTGCCCTTGACCGAGCACCTCAGCCCGCCCGCCACCGCCCAAACCGACCCCAAAGCCGAAGCCGATCGACTGTTCCAGCAAGGTATCGCACAGTTCAAGCGCAGCCACCTTCGCGAAGCGCTGCGCTCCTGGCAGCAATCCCTGAAGCTTTATCGCCAACTCGGCGACCAGCTTGGGGAAGGTGGATCCCTGGATGCTCTGGGCCTTGCTTACCATTCCTTAGGGGACTACGGCAAAGCGATCGAGTTTCACCAACAATCCCTCGCCATCGCCCGCAAAATTGGCAGCCAGCAGGGGGAAGCGGTTTCCCTGGGCAATCTGGGTGCTATTTACCATTCCTTAGGGGACTACGACAAAGCGATCGAGTTTCACCAACAATCCCTCGCCATCGCTCGCAAAATTGGCAACCAGCGAGGGGAAGCAGCCTCCCTGGATGCTCTAGGCCTTGCTTACCGTAACTTAGGGGACTACGGCAAAGCGATCGAGTTTCACCAACAATCCCTCGCCATCGCTCGCAAAATTGACGACCAGCGAGAGGAAGCGGTCTCCCTGGACGGTCTGGGTCTTGTTTACCATTCCCTGGGGGACTACGGCGAAGCGATCGAGTTTCACCAACAATCCCTCGCCATCGCCCGCAAAATTGGCAACCAGCGAGGGGAAGCGGTCTCCCTGGGTAATCTGGGCCTTGTTTACCATTCCCTGGGGGACTACGGCGAAGCAATCGAGTTTCACCAACAATCCCTCGCCATCGCCCGCAAAATTGGCGACCAGCAAGGGGAAGCGGCTTCCCTGGGCAATCTGGGCCTTGTCTACCATATCCTGGGAGACTACAGCAAAGCGATCGAGTTTCACCAACAATCCCTCGCCATCGCCCGCAAAATTGGCGACCAGCAAGGGGAAGCGGCCTCCCTGGGCAATCTAGGTATTGCTTACTCTTCTCAGGGAGATTACGACAAAGCAATTGACTTCCACCAGCAATTCCTCGCCATTGCCCGCAAAATTGGCGACCAGCAAGGGGAAGCAATCTCCCTGGGCAATCTGGGCAATACTTACGATGCTCTGAGGGACTACCGCAAAGCAATCGACTTCCTTCAGCAGTCCATCGCCATTGCCCGCAAAATTGGTGACCAGCGGGTGGCAGCAATTTCCCTCAATAACCTGGGGATTGCCTTCCTCCGTAACCAAGAGCTGTCCCAGGCCAACCGCGCCCTGTACCAGAGCATCCAACTCAAAGAAGCCCTCTGGCAAGAACTCGGCCCCAACCACACCCACAAACTCTCCCTTTTCGAAAAAGGTTCAAATACCTATCGCAATTTGCAACGGGTGCTGGTACTGCAAAACCAACCCCAGCTGGCCCTGGAAGTTGCCGAACGCGGTCGCACTCGCACCCTGGCCGAACAAATGGCCCGTCCCCTGCAGCGTCAGTCGCTGCAGCCCCCCACCCTAGAAGACATCCAGCGCCTTGCGGTCGCACACAACGCCACCCTGGTGGAATATTCCAGCCTGCCCAACTATGACATGCTGCTGGTCTGGGTCATACCGCCAAACGGCCCAATCCGCTTCAAAGCCATCGACCTGGACGCCGCCGACGGCTCCCTCGCAGATCTGGCCAAACTCACCCGCCGCACCACTGAAAAACTGCGGGGGAACTCCAGCCTCACCACCCTCGTGCGTAGCAGCCGTCAGACAATTGAATCTGAAGGTTCAGCTGCTGCCCCGACCAGCGATCCCTTGCAAACGCTGCACCAGTTGTTAATTCAGCCCATCGCCGATCTGCTACCTCCGCCAGAGAGCCATATTATCTTCATTCCCCATCAAGAGCTGTTCCTGGTGCCCTTCGCGGCTCTCAAGGACCAACAGGACACCTACCTGATCGAACAATATGCCATCTCCACCGCCCCTTCCCTGCAAGCCCTGATCCTGGCGGAGCAACATCGACAGCGGGTGCAAGGGAAAACTGAAATGGTGTTAGTGGTGGGTAATCCAGCCTTACCCAAACAACTCCCAGAGGAAAAACCGTTAGAGCTGCTACCTGGTGCAGAAGCAGAAGCCAGCATCGTTGCAAACCATTTCAACACCCAACCCCTGCTCGGTACTGCTGCCACCGAAACTACCGTTGTGAAACAGCTGCACCAGGCCCGCATCATCCACCTGGCTACCCACGGATTGGCCCTGGATCCGCCCAACTGGTTTGACCTTAGCGGTCGCATCGCCCTCGCTCCCTCCGCCACCGACGACGGCTGGCTCACTGCCACCGAACTAGTGGAACTGACCCGCGACAATCCCCTCAACGCTGAGATGGTAGTGCTCAGCGCCTGCGACACCGGCCTCGGTCGCGTCACGGGCGATGGCGTCCTCGGTCTCTCCCGCGCCCTGATTGTGTCCGGGGTGCCCAGCTTTGTCGTCTCCCTCTGGCAGGTGCCAGATGATTCGGCTCAGTTCTTGATGGAGCGCTTCTACAAGGAACTGAAAAACTCGGATAATCGCGCCCAGGCGTTGCGTAAAGCCATGCTGCAGACTTTGGAGGTGCATGAGGGACCTGCAGATTGGGCGGCATTTACCCTGGTCGGTACAGCGCAGTGAAGCGGGGAGTCATACCAAGTTGGTTTGCATTTGCAAGATTTGGAAATGGTGCGTTCATGAAATGTGCGCTTAGCGCAAACATCTTGCTCGCGAACCTTTGATAGATCGGAACAAATGCAGATTCAGCGCAAAATGGTACCAGCAATCAAAAGTGCTCTCATCCAAGAAATCCGGTTTCTTTCAGCAAGTTCAGTATTGATTGCTATAACCGCAGAGGCTGGATTTTCTGAATCTCACGATTTTTACATAGATTTCCCACCGTCAAAGCTAGATCTCAGCCCCCTAATCGATCGTTGACCGCTCATGGAGCAATTGCAATGTCTCCCAAACCTTTGGCTTCCCTTACCCTAACGGCTCTGTTGCTGACCGGAACCCCGACTCTGCAACTGGTAGAGCGTACTCCTTTCAATCAACCTGCTATTGCCCAAACCAACCCCAAAGTCGAAGCCGATCGTCTGTTCTATCAAGGTATTTTGCAATACAGACGCAGCCGATTCCGTGAGGCGCTGCAGTCCTGGGAACAGGTGCTGCAACGCTATCGCCAACTCGGCGACGGGCAGGGGGAAGCGAATTCCCTGAGCAGTCTGGGTCTTGCTTACTATTCCCTGGGGGACTATCGTAAGGCGATCGAGTTCTACCAGCAGTCCCTTGACATGGCCCGCGCAATCGGTTATCGGCAGGGAGAAGTTGAGGCATTGAACAATTTGGGTCTTACTTACGATGTCCTGGGAGATTATCCCAAAGCGATCGCGTTCTACCAAAATCAACTGGCCCTCGCCCGCGTCATCGGCAATCGCCAAGGAGAAGGTGCTGCCTTGAATAATCAGGGTAATACCTACAGCAAGTTGGGAAACTACCGCAAGGCACTCGATTTCCACCAACAAGCTCTGAGCATCGCCCAGGAAATTGGGGACCGCCAAGGAGAAGCAGTCTCCCTCAGTAATCTGGGTCTTGCTTACCGGAATTTGGGGGATTACCGCAAGGCACTCGATTTCCACCAACAAGCTCTGAGCATTGCCCAGGAAATTGGGGACCGCCAAGGAGAAGTCGCCTCTCTGGGCGATCTAGGCTTTGCCCATCGCAACCTGGGAGACTATCGCCAAGCGATCGACTTCCATCAGAAATCCTTGATTATTGCCCGCGAAATTGGGGACCGCCAGAGGGAAGGAGTGTCCTTTGGCGATCTGGGTAGGGTTTACCATTTCCTGGGGGACTATCGTCAGGCGATTCACTTTCACCAGCAGCACCTGACCATCGCCCGCGAAATTGGCGACCGGCGGGGAGAAGCTGCCTCCCTGGGCGATTTGGGCCTTACTTACGATGTTCTGGGGGACTCTCTCAAGGCGATCGACTTCCACCGGCAATCTTTGAGTATTGCCCGCGAAATTGGCGACCGTCAGAGGGAAGGAACTTCACTGGACAATCTGGGCAATACTTATCATTTCCTGGGAGACTCCCGTCAGGCGATTGACCTCCACCAGCAATCTTTGAGTATTGCCCGCGAAATTGGCGACCGTCAGGGGGAAGGAACGTCCCTGGGCAATCTGGGCAATGCTTACCATTCCCTGGGGAACTCTCGTAAGGCAATCGACTTCCACCAGCAGCACCTGAGCATTGCCCGCGAAATTGGCGACCGCCAGGGGGAAGTCACATCTCTGGGTAATTTGGGTAGTGCTTACCATTCTATAAGCGATTACCACCAAGCGATCGACTTCCACCAAAAGCAGCTGACTATCGCCGATGAAATTGGCAATCGCCAAGAGAAATCTAAATCCCTGGGTGGGCTGGGCAATGCTCACCATTCCCTGGGGGACGCTCTCAAGGCAATCGACTTCCACCAGCAACACCTGAGTATCGCCCGTGAAATTGGTGACCGCCAGGGGGAAGCCATCTCCTTGGGCAACCTTGGTATTGCTTTCCTGGGTAACAATCAGCTGTCCGATGCGAGTCGTGCCCTGTACCAGAGCATCCAACTGATTGAAACCCTCTGGCATGCCCTTGGCTCCAACTCCACCCACAAACTCTCTTTTTCAGAAAAAGACGCTCAGATCTACCGCCATCTACAGTGGGTGCTGGTACTGCAAGAGCACCTCTACCAGGCACTGGAAATTGCTGAACAGGGCCGCACCCGTACCCTGTCTGAGCAAATGGCCCGCCCTCTCAACGATCAGTCAGTGATATCTCCCACTCTGGCCGATATTCAGCGTCTTGCTGCTGAGCAAAATGCCACTCTGGTGGAATACTCGATTTTGCCGACTTATAACATGCTCTTGGTTTGGGTTATCCACCCAAGTGCCCGAGTAGATTTCAAAGCTGTAGATCTGTCGGCAGGTGATGGTTCTCTCGCCGATATTGCAAAACTATCCCGCAAGAGCACTGCCAAATTGCGCGGTAATCGACCTGAAACTTCAGCCCTGACTTCTTTGGTACAAAACAGTCCGCCCATCCAGGCTGAGAGGTTAACCTCGACCCGCGATCCCCTGCGGCAGCTGCATCAACTGCTGATTCGCCCCATTGCCGACCTATTGCCCCCAGCCGACAGCCACATTATCTTTATCCCCCACCAAGAATTGTTTCTGGTCCCTTTCGCCGCTCTCAAAGACGATCAGGAACAGTACTTGATTGAAAAATATGCGATCTCCACGGCACCTTCTCTGACTGCTCTGAGATTAGCACAACAGCACCAAAAACGGGTGCAGGGCAAAGCCGAGATGGCTTTAGTTGTGGGCAATCCAGACTTGCCGAAGCAGCTCCCAGCGGGGGTAAAGTTGTTAGAGCCGCTGCCTGATGCGGAAGAAGAAGCCAAAGCGATCGCCGACCGCTTCGGCACCAAACCCTTGCTCGGTGCTGAAGCTACGGAAACTGCCGTGGTGAAAAGGTTGCATCAGGCCCGCATCATTCACCTGGCCACCCACGGGTTGGCCCTGGATCCACCTAACTGGTTCGATCTCAGCGGTCGTATTGCTCTGGCACCTTCGGCTACCGACGATGGTTGGCTCACCGCCACTGAACTGGTGGAACTGACCCGCGACAATCCCCTCAACGCCGAGATGGTGGTACTCAGTGCCTGCGACACTGGCCTTGGTCGCGTCACGGGGGATGGCATCCTCGGTCTCTCCCGCGCCCTGATTGTGTCGGGGGTGCCCAGTATCGTTGTCTCTCTTTGGCAGGTCCCTGATGATTCAACTCAGTTCTTGATGGAGCGCTTCTACGAGGAACTGGATGACTCGGATAATCGCGCCCAGGCGTTGCGCAAAGCGATGTTGCAGACGATGGACGTGCATGAGGGGCCGGCGGATTGGGCTGCGTTTACGCTGGTGGGTACGGCGCGGTGAAGGACGGAGGGCGGAGGAGGGAAGAGGAAGAGGGAAGAGGGAAGAGGGAGGGTGAAGGGGAAGAGGGAAGAGGGAGGGTGAAGGGGAAGAGGGAGGGTGAAGGGGAAGAGGGAAGAGGGAGGGTGAAGGGGAAGAGGGAGGGTGAAGGGGAAGAGGGGACAAGGGAAAAATGTCAAGCATGGGGCCTTTAGGGATGAAGGATGAACCGGGTATGGTTCAACGATGAAGATGAGCACAATGAAGCAGGGAGTCGGGAATCAGCCTTTTGCATCGGGGACTCATACCCTTTTGGATTTTAGATTGCCGATTTTGAATTGAAGAAAGGTTGGCTGGGCAAGTGTCCCATTTGGGCAGTCATTCTGCCCATTTCAGCAGTTGTATCTCCACGTCAAATTGGTATCAGGGTCGATCGCCTGTATCTTCGGGAGGCAGCTTTGTTTTGTCTCCCTGACCGAACTGCTGCAGATTTTTGAAGAAAGCGGCCATTAGCTGCAGGAAACCGGCTTCGCTCAAGGTGCCGCCCTGAAACAATTGCAGGATGCTGATGAGTCCGAGAGACAGCAACACTGCAAGGGCAATGATCGGTAGTGCAACCAGACCGAAGCAATGGTAGAGAATGGCAAATATTGCGGTGTTGAAAGCCAGGGCAAACAGATAGAAGGAGCCAATTCGCCAGGAAGACTTTGGGGGTGGGGGAACAACAGACAGGGATTTGCGTGCAGCATTGACTTCAGCGGCTTGCTGTCGCCGGGAGGGTGCAGCTTCGATGCCATCGAGCAAGGGTTTGAGCGGTACTCTGTCGAGCAGCTGCGGCACCACCCAAGTTTTCTCTCCCATGGCTTCGAGGACTAGCAGATTCTGGTAGTCGAGTACGATGTCGGGATGACCGGATAGGGGCACTTTCTCCGTTGCCTGGATACCGGCGAGGGTGCTGTGGATGTGGTTGAAGTGGGAACGAATGATGGCTAACAGCTTGCGCTGGCCAGGGGCGGGGCCGCCGACCCAAACGCAGATTTTCTTGTCTTCCCGGTCGGCTTTGACCAGGGCTTTGTTGCCCTCGTGGGCGAGGACGACGCCGTTGCGCCAGTAGGTTTTCTGGTAGATGGCGCGATCGCACCGCACAATAAAGCGTGAAATAATGCTCCCCGGCAGAATGGAATAATGGTATTGAAACGCTAGCGCATCCTGCCATTCTCCGGTGTAAGGTTCTTCTTTGCTCAGCAGGTCGGGGATGAGAAACTTATCTTCCGCCCCGCCATCCAGATTGAAGCACAGCTCGAACTTGCGCATCATATCCACCACAAACAGTTGTTTATTGCGGGGATAGCGCTGCGGATCCAGAATGCGGTCGAGCATCTGCCGCTCCAGAATGCCCTTGTGTTCCGTCATCAGGGCGTTGTCATTGAGGATGCGATAGACTCCGTTGGTGACCCAGGCTGGGTTGAGGATGTTGGTTTCTTCCAGGCGCGGGTCGTCGCGAAAACTCAGCACCACCCCCAGATCGTGCAGGAATCCCAGCAACGCCTGCTGGCTGAGGGCATCGGTGACGCCCCGCTCTCGACAAATGTGCTGGTATTGGTGATGGGGCAGGTAGTCCAGCCGGGTCTGCTCCAGCTGGGCTTTGATCTCAAACCAGGGTAGCGGCAGCTCGTCTTTGACATGGGGTAGCTTGCCGATCTCTTGCGCGATCGCGCCCTTGAGCTTATCAATCCCCTGCTCGGTCTCGCAGGAGGTTTCCACAAACGCCCGGATGTTGCCATACTTGCGCCGCAGCCCCCGCCGATCCAGATCCAGTCTTTGCTGATCTACTTTATTGCCCACCACAATTACTGGTGCATCGCCGCCAAAACTCTGGATAATCTTGAGCCAGTATTCCAGCCGGTTCTGGTCTTCTCCCAACCGCGCATCTAATACCAGCAGATACAAACTGCGTTGGGTGAGAAAAAACTGGTGGGTGGCGTGCATGATTTCCTGCCCACCAAAATCCCAAACATTCAGCTGAATCGTCCGCTTGTCTGCCTGCATTTGCCAGCGCTGGATTGCAATCCCATCCGTCTTGCGCTCGTGAGGATTGAATGTATTGTGCAACAGCCGATTCACCAGCGAAGACTTACCAACGCTGCCCTGCCCCACCAGCAACATCTTCGCCTCATTCAGCGGTCGGGTCTGGTTGCTGCGGGCGCTCCGATAATATTGCATGAGCGCAGCCGGATTGTCTGGCTTCCCTAGAAGCTCTGGCGGGATCGAAAGGGGATTGCCGTTGAGATATAGCTGCTGCAGATTGGGCAACTGGCCAATGCTATCCGGTAACTCTTCCAGTCGGTTATTGTCGAGATGAAGCGATCTCAACTGGCGTAGCTGACTCAATTGCTCAGGCAGCTGTACCAGTTGATTGATAGAAAGGCATAAAACCTGCAGGTTTTGCAGCTGGCCAATCTCTTGAGGTAACTCTTTCAGTTGGTTGAAGGTGAGATCCAGTGTTTGTAGATTGCGCAATTGGCCAATCTCCGGGGGGAGAGACTGAAGTTGATTGCCATTGAGAGAGAGGACTTGTAGATTGCACAGTTGCCCAATCTCACCTGGTAGTGCTTCTATTCCCACCCGTTGAAGATCGAGTTCCTGCCATTGTGCGTCACGGGCTTGTTGGAGGATACGCAGCAGTTCGTCGCGCTTCATGGGGGATCTATACTCTGAGGCAGCAAAAACGATGACTTCGGGATCTGGCAAAATCTCTGTTTCATTCACTGTAGTCCTTCTAGCGGCATGAAGGCTCGTAACCTTGCCAACCCAGACATTACAGCAGACAAAGTGTCAATTTCCAGCTCTCCTTTTCTTCTTTCTGTGGCTTTTCCTTCTCCTCCGGTCGATTGGCCGCGACATTGTAATCGCGATCGCATAATCTGACATCCCATCTTCCTTGCATGCCACATCGCGCACAAATTCAGCCTTGGTTGAATCAGGCAATTCATGACTGTCCGTTCGCTTACTTTTGCGAGAGAAAAATAATTCCCAACCAAAAATCAGCCTTTCAAGCTCTATAAAATTTTATGAAACAAGTTGAGTTTTGTGCTCTATGATGAATAGAGCATTTGCACTCAGAAGAGTGTCTCACCTATCCCCATATATAGCGTCAGGCAATTTTGAGACACACTAAATAGAATTTGCTCTGTGCTCAAAACAATGCGCGAACGGACAGACACACGGATAGTATTGATATCAACTCCTGCTCGCAGAAGATAGGTGAACGATGAACGATGAACACCCAGATTACTGTTTATTCAAGGCCCAGTCATAGTCCAAATATTTCACCTTGTAGTCACCCGCTTCCAGATAGGCACGATCGTCGGGGTTGAGATACCCGCTAATGAAATTCAAGACTGCCCGTTCGTTGGCGTTCCCGGTAAACTTTTCTTCTACTCCATAGGTAGCTTTCCAGTCTTCTCCAAACCATTGGAAGATTGAAGATAGGTAAACCTCATCAGCAGCGCGATCGATGCGAAAGCCGTGAGGACTGGCAAGGAACTGACGGGTTTGGTCCTCTAGCTGAGCATCCAGTTTCTCGCCTGTATAGGGTTCATTACGTAGAGGCGGACAGCTCACTGCAGCGCAAACCAGTGCCATGTGAATGCGCGGTTCGTTGAAGTCGACCCGCAAAGTCTTATGCTCAATATTATCCAGGGTTTTTGATTGCCCCACGAGCTGGAACTTCCGTCCGCGCCAGACGCCTGGAATATCTCTGATGCTTTTCTTCAAAGGATTCTGGTCAATAATTGATTGCAGGGTTAAGGAATTATAGGCATTAGTCCAAAAGGCAATTTGCGCTGCTTGCTCCCAGGATTCATAAGTCTCAGTCGTAACGGTGCTTAGAGTTTCGTTAAACGTGTCCAGTTTCTGGCGTTTCTTTTGCAATCCCTGATAGTCAACCATGGCGTTCTCGTTAACGTAGGTTTTCAAGATAGAGGCATAGTTGTCATAGTTCAGCGGCTCGGTGGTCTGCGTGCCTGAGACTTCAACCTGAGCGTCCTTTCTCTGAGCCTGGGCAAAGGGGGAACCGGCACAACCAGCCAGGAGAATCAGGGTAGGGAGCAGAATAAGGAATCGGTTGAGTTTCATTGTTGCTAAACCTCTTAAAACTGTTTTTTGATGGCATTCCTGAACGCAAGATATTGCAATGGTTTTCTGTGCCTTTCTCTATATGAAATCCGATCGAGATGAATTTGGGTTGAGAAAAAGCTTAGAGTCCTGTTTAGAAACCTTAAGAGGATGTTTGAAAAGTCCTGGAATAAGTAGCAAAAAACTCTGCCGCAGCAATAAACTTTGTGTTGCAAAACGTTGTAACATCCAGGAATCGATCGGGATCGGCTATTTTGGGATCTAGCGGTCAGGTAGCCATTACCCCTGTTGCCTCTCCTTGCTTCCTATCCATTAGGCAAAAGTCCGTAGGACTTTTACCCGCTCAGACATCCACCCAATCTCGAACTTTCCCATTTTGGAACGAAAGCATGCGGGTTTGGGCGAGATCTGCGTAAAGGATAGCCTTGCTTCAGGGGATAGTTTGGTTCCTGGCACCATGGCCTGCGGGGGATACGGATGATGAGACAGTGCGTGCAATCTAACTAACAATCCATGAGAAAGTTGGTCGTTTTGAAGTTCAATGGTGACTTCGATCGGGGATTTCAGGTCGGTTTAGAGATTGGTTTAGAAATTGGGCAGAATGGGCGACGTCCTGCAGCAGATATTCAGGGAAGTCTACCAGCCAATCCTGCGATGCCTCGAGCTTATGAACACTGGCGAATCCAATATCGCCGCCTGTTTGGTGGCATTCAGACTAATCCTAATACGGGGCAAGTATGTACCTTTGCTGAACTTGCAGAAAACTGCAACCAGGCAGCAGATGAACTCAAGGATCGCTTCTCAACCTGGCTGCAAGCTGCCCCTTTTCAGCCTATCCAGAATAAATATTTCGAACACTTCAATCCAACCGATGAAATCCGCATCCTTGTTCGCACTGGCTGCCAAACTTTACAGAAACTGCCCTGGCATCAGTGGGATTGGATCGAAGGCTACGACAACACTGAACTTGCCATCGGTGCATCGGATTCAGAAGCCAAAGCGAATGCAAATGTTGCAGTTGCCCAAAATAAGGTGAGAATTCTGGCGATCCTGGGAAGCAGCACTGGCATCAATGTCGAGCAAGATCGGCAGTTCCTGGAGCAGCTCCCCGATACGGAGATTGTGTTTCTGGAACAACCGGATCGGAAGGCGATTGACGACCAGCTCTGGGCGCAACCCTGGGATGTTCTCTTCTTTGCGGGTCATAGCGAAACCAGAGAGACCACAGGCTGTCTCCATCTCAATCGCAACGAAAGCCTGACAGTTGCAGATTTGCGATACGGGCTGAAGCATGCCCTGAGACAAGGATTGCAGCTAGCGATTTTTAATTCTTGCGATGGGTTGGGTTTAGCTTGGGCCTTAGAAGACTTACGTATTCCTGAAATTATCGTCATGCGGGAACCTGTGCCGGATAAGGTGGCGCAGGAATTTCTCAAGGCTTTCTTGCAGGCATTTGCGGGTGGCCTCTCGTTGTATCAGGCGGTGGGAACGGCCCGAAGACAGCTACAAGGTTGGGAGAGTTTCTATCCCTGTGCCAGTTGGTTACCTGCGATTGTCCAGAATGCGACGGCGGTGCCACCTACCTGGAAGACATTATCGGGTGCTGGGCACACGGGACAGAAAAAACGACTCCTGGGTATTGCATTGTTTGCAGGTGTGGTAGTCACAGCGCTGACGGTTGGGGTTAGAAGTTTGGGATGGCTGCAGTTGCTGGAATTAAATGCCTACGATCGTTTAATGCAGATGCGTCCTGAAGAAGGTCGAGATCGACGGTTGTTGATTGTGGAAGCGACCGAGCAAGATATTCAAGACTACAGTTACCCCATCCCGGATACTATCCTGGCTCAGACGATCGAAACGATCGATCGGCATCAGCCCAGGGTCATTGGGCTAACGCTCCTGCGCCCTCATCCAGTTGAAAGCAATGCTGAGATTCTAGCCGATCGTTTTGCCAAGAACGATCGGTTGATTGCGGCTTGCAATGCCAATGAACCCAGCAATCCCAATCTTCCAGGAGAGCGTCCTCCACCTGGGGTGCCAGAGAACCGTACTGGATTTAGCGACATTGTCGAAGATCCAGATGGTGTGCTGCGTCGTCAACTCATTCTTATGCGCCCAGAACCAACTTCTCCTTGCACAACGTGGTTCTCATTCAGTATGCAAGTAGCTCTGCGGTATCTGGCTGAGGAGAATATCCAACCCGATAATACATCAGAGGAATATTTGAAAATGGGTAGAGTCGTCTTCAAACGACTTCAGAACAAAACTGGGGGTTATCAAAGCGTAGATATGGGCGGTTACCAGATTCTGCTAAATTACCGCCGCGCTCGCCAGGGTTTGGTAGATAAGGTGAGCTTCAAACATATCGTAGAGGGGACTGTGGATCCTGATTCGTTCAAAGATCGTATTGTTCTGATTGGTGTGACAGCTCCCACGTTGAGAGATTATTTTTCGACGCCCTATAGCGACCATTCAGGATCTTTGGAAATCCCAGGAATGCTAATCCAGGCCCACGCTATCAGCCAAATTCTCAGCGCTGTTTTGGATGGACGCCCACTTCTGTGGAGCTGGCCACAATGGGGGGAGTTTCTCTGGATCGGGGGTTGGTCTCTGGTGGGGGGAGCGATCGCAGCGAGCGTTCAAGTCTTGCGGTTGCAGCTTCGCTATGTTGGGTTGGGGGCTGGAGGCGCGATCGCACTCCTCTATGGCAGCTGCTCTCTCTTGTTCCTTCAGGGATATTGGGTGCCGCTGGTGCCATCTGCTCTGGTCATTCTTGCCACTAGCAGCACAGTGGTTTTGGCCACGGGTCAAATTAAGCGCTAGTATCGGAAAATCCAATTACTCTCCCATGGCGATGAAACGAGCTTCCCAGATAGCGGCTTTTGCGTTGGGCCTATTCTGGATGGCAACGGGCGCTGTCAAGCCTCTTGCCAGTCAGGAATCTGCCAGTCAGGAACATCTGGGGTTGGAGGATGCGATCGCGCAATCCGATTCCAGCCCTAACCTGACCTCAGTACTGCAGTACACGCCACCCAGAGATTTGGATGCGCCTAGAGGCCGAAAACACACCTCAGGTCGAGACAACTGTCCAGAGGTCAAGAAACCGCTGATAGCCCTGGTGCCAGAACGCTATGTAGCCTTAACCACAGATGTCTATCCTACCTTCTGGTATTACATTCCCTATGCAGCCACAGATGTCCAGTCCGCCACGCTGGTGGTTTGGAATGAGCGACAAGCCAAAGTCAGCGAATCGACGTTCCCGGTTGAACACACTCCTGGAATTGTCAGTATTCGTCTGCCGCAATCCCCATCTGCCTCGGATTCAGCCTTAGCCGTTGACAAAAGATATGACGTGGATTTCTCTCTGACCTGCAAAACCGCAGGCACCGGCAGCGGCAGTCAGCCTGGGGTGAGAATCCGGGTGAAGCGCGTGACCCCAGACCCAGACCTGGGCCGCCAGCTCGCTGCTGCCAGAACCCCCCGGCAGCGATACTTCCTTTACGCTGGCCACAGTCTCTGGCTTGATGCCCTGACCGAGTTGGCCAACCGTCGCCGCAAAAAGCCCCGAAACCGAAAGATTGCTGCTGATTGGCAACACCTGTTGAACGATTCGGATGTGCTGTTAGAAGAAGTTGCGTCTGAAGAACTGGTGTCTTGCTGCTTACTTGATTGAGGGCGCGATCGCAAAAAAACATGCTGCAACAGTTTACCGGAAGGGAGAGGATTGCTGAGGAGTGATGGCGATCGCACCGATTGCGCTTCACCTCGATCGCCATCACTCCGTTGCGAGTTCGTAAAGTTTTGCAAAGAAAAGCTCTGGCCTGCATAAAAGTCGCCCTCTAAATCTGAGACCTGATTAGAGGGTCTTTTTGCAAGCAGCTCATTCAGCTCAAAACCTCCCATGCTTGTAACACACCATTGTGCCTGCATCCCTGCTAGAACCGCCTTCAACGATTTCCCATCCGGAGAACTTAATGCACCGACAAAGACTTGCCCCTATTCCCGTACTCGCAGTTTTGTTGGCTGGCCTGTTGCCCATGCAACCAGCCTTGACTGCTCCAGTTGATGCATCCCGGCTATTAGCTCAGCGCACGAGCAACCAGCAAACAGGAGTGCAATCGCTCGTCAAGCAGGGCCTCGATCAATTTCAGCATGGGATTGAGACCGTAGATACCAAGATGATGAGTGAAGCCGCACAAACCCTCCAGAGCGCGATCTCCAGCGCCCAAGACCAGGACGATCGCGAGACAGAAGCGCTCGCTCACCTCAGTTTGGGTGGCGTCTCGAATTCGCGTTTACGTCCCAAACAAGGGAAAGAAGCCTGTCAGCGCTCCCTGGAGCTTTATCAGAATCTAGCTGATCCATCGGGTGAAGCACTTTCCCAACTCTGTCTGGGAAGCTCCTATATCTTTCTAGGCAAGCTGGACAAGGCAAGGGATGCCTTCCAAAGTGCTCTGACACTCTATCAACAATTCAAGGATCCTTACGGAGAGGCAGCAACTAATCTGGCCCTGGGTGGCAGCTATTTAATGGAAATTAAGCCCCAACAGGCAAGGACAGCATTCCAGCGATCCCTGGAACTCTATCAAAGCGTGGACGAGCCCGCTGGCGAAGCCCATGCTCTGCTCAATGTGGGTGGATCCTACTTGATTCAGCAAGAGTTCGAGCAAGCCATTCCCTTCTACGAGCAGGCTAGGGAACGCTTTCGTCAGCTGAACCAACCCTCCGGGGAAATTATGACTTTGTTTTTTATGAGCATGGCCTATGGCGGCGCAAAGAAATTCTTGAAGGTGATAGAGGTCTCTAAATCAGTTCAAGCGCTGCTTGCCCAGGAAAATATCAGCCTGGAAGCGAGTTTCGAAAATTTGGTTGTAGCAGGAGCTACTATAGCTATGCCTCGCCTACTGATGGATCAATATGAACGAACCAGCAACCAGATTCAACCTGCAGGGACAAAATTCTTGCAGAAAGCTGATGGCAACAAAGACAGAAAAAAGTCCAGGTACTACGTCAGGTCATGCTGTCAACAATGAAAACCCACCCCGATCCCACCGATTGGGGTACCTTTCGGCTGATCGGCAAAGCCGAGTGATGCTTTGGTTTCTGCTCTATCAAGCTTTTCAATCGTTCAAATCAGGGCTTTGACTGCTGCGATTGCTCAATTCAATCCCGATTGTTTGCAACCTGGAGAGTCTTATGCGACGACAAAAGTTCACCCCCATTGCCTTACTCGCAGTTTTGCTGGCTGGATTGCTGCCCGTGCAACCCGCTTTGACCGCTCCGTTTGCAGCCTCTCGACGATTAGCGCAGCGCCCGAACAGCCAGCAAACCAGTGCAAGATCGCTTGTCAAACAGGGCATTGAGCAATTACGCAATGGAATTGAGACAAAAAAACTCAAGCTTTTGAATGCGGCAGCGCAAATGTTTCAACAAGCGATCGTCAGCGCTCAGCGTCAGAACGATCGCGCGGGAGAAGCATTAGCTCAAGTCAGTTTGGGGAGCGTCTTTGTCTCACTCATTCGTCCCAAACCTGCAGAGGATGCCTGTCAGCGATCCCTGAAGCTTTATCAAACGTTGGCCGATCCATCTGGAGAGGCCCTGTCTCGACTTTGTCTGGGAGGAGCCTACGCTTTTTCGCGTCAACCCCAAAAAGCGAGGGAGGCATTCCAAAATGCTCTGGCGCTCTATCAACAGCTCAATCATTCCTATGGAGAAGCAGCAAGTAATTTGGCTCTGGGTAGCAGTTACTTAATAGCTGTTCAACCGCAACAGGCTAGGGAGTCATTCCAGCAATCTCTGACCCTCTATCGACGTTTGGGCGATCCAATTGGAGAAGCTTATGCCGTGCTCAATGTGGGTAGCTCTTACCTGATCGAGAAAAAGCTCGAACAATCCATTCCCTTCTACGAGCAGGCCAGGGAAAAATTCCACCAGATCAACCAACCTTCTGGGGAACTGATGACCTTGTTTTTTATGAGCATCGCCTATATACGCCAAAAAGACTGGCTAAAGATGATAGAAGTCTCTGAAGAAATTCAAGCGCTACTTGCTCAAGGAAATACCAGCCTGGAAGCGAATGCAGAAAATTTGTTTGCAGCAGGTGCCAGCCTGGGCATTACTCGCTTGTTGTTGGAGCAATACGACCGGACCAGCGACCGGACTCACCCCCTGGGGCCCAAGACCTTGCAGAAAGCTGAAGTTCCTAATTTCAGGGAAGTTGTTGCTAGCCAGGAGGGGGTGGGTAGCGCAGAGTTTACCAACAATCTGGGAAGAGCGTATGCTATCACTGGTCAGTACCAGAAAGCGATCGATTCGTTTCAAAAAGCACTGGAAATCTATCAAACGACAAGCGATCGGCTGGGACAATTTCAGGCAACACTAAATTTAGCTCAAGTCTATTCTTTGATTGGGCAATACCAGCAGGCGCTTGAGCGAGCTAAGCAAGCTGTGACGCTATCTCGCGAGATCGAGAGACCCTACGAAATTGCGTTGTCACTTTACCATCTGGGTCAGCTCCAAGTGTTAATATCCCTACAAGACAACGATCGGACCGTTGAAGAAAAGGCAATTGCAGCCTTTGAGGAATCCCTGAACATCTTTCAAACGTTGGATAAAGCCTCTGAAGAATCAATGGTGTTCGGCGTTTTGGGTGGTGTCTATATTTTGCAGGAGCGCTATCAAGAGGGCACCAGTCTGATCCAGCAATCGCTGGACAGCGCTCGCAAACGCAGCGATCCGCTTGAAGAAGTCACTGCAACTAGTAATTTGGGGTTCGCCTATCTTGCTCAACGCCAGTATCCGCAGGCAATTGCATTGTTTCGAGATGCATTGCGCATTAGACAAACTATCCAACATTTGCACGATCGTCTTGACCTGGCCTCTCTCCCCGGTATTATGGGCATTGCTCTGTTTCAAGCGGGACAGTTGGACGAAGCAGAACAGTACCTGCGCGAATCCATTCAGCTCTGGCGTCTCGGACGCCAACCGCTACAGGATCTGAATAAGGTTTCCTTTTTTGAAGTCCAGCTCCAGCATCTGTACGATCTGCTGCAACGAATTTTGATTGCCAAGGGGAACCCTGAAGCAGCGCTAGAGGTTGCTGAGCAAGGACGCGCCCGTGCTTTTGTTGAACTGTTGGCAGCACGTTGGGGTCAAGCTGAGGAAGCTCCAGCCTCGGTTGAAGCCCCCGATCTCTCAGAAATTCGCCGCATCGCTCGCGAGCAGAATGCCACATTAGTGACCTATTCCATCGCCCACGACTTTGAAATCAGAAAAGGTTGGCCATTAAAAGAAGCGCTCCTTTCCATTTGGGTGGTTCAGCCCACAGGCGAGCTGATCCTGCGCCAGGTGGATCTGCAAACGTTAGAGAAGCCCCTAAAAGAGCTGATTGCTGAAACCCGGCAGTATATGATTGGCGCGAGCAATGGTCCAGCGCAGGCTGATGCATTGCCCTTTCCGTCTGGCAATCCGGAGCGGGATCGATTCCCAATCAAATTCGGGTTGCAGCGGCTGCATACCCTGCTGATCGACCCGATTGCTGATGTGTTGCCTACCGATCCAGAGGCACGGGTGGTTTTTGTGCCCCATCAGGACTTATTTTTGGTGCCGTTTGCTGCCCTCCAGGATAACCAGGGACGCTTCCTGATCCAGAAACATACCCTGTGGACGGTACCTGCAATCCAGGTTTTGGCAGAAACGCGCAAACGAAAGGCAGTCCTTCCCAGCCAGGGACAGGACATTCTGGTTGTAGGGAATCCCAGTCCCATGCCCCAAAAGTTGTCCAATCTCCCCGGTTCTACCCGGGAAGCGACAGAGATTGCGTCGTTATTGAAAACCGAACCGATTCTCGGGCTGCACGCAACAGAAGCGGCGGTTAAAAAGCGCCTGCTGGGCGTCAGAGCCATTCATCTAGCGACGCACGGCACCTTCAACGACCGGGAACCTTTACAAGGATTCCTTGCTCTGGCTCCTTCGGGTCAGGAGGATGGATTGCTCACTGCTGACGAGATTTACAATCTGGACAATCAACTCACCGCAGAATTGGTGGTGTTGAGTGGCTGCGATACCGGACGCGGTCAAATCAATGGTGATGGGGTTGTGGGCCTGGCTCGCTCCTGGTTTTCTGCCGGGGTGCCCAGTGCTATCGTCTCCCTGTGGCAAGTGCCAGATGAGGAGGCCACCCCATTGCTGATGACTGGGTTCTACCATCGCTGGCAACAAGGCCAGGACAAAGCCCAGGCGCTACGTCAGTCTATGTTGGCAATGATGCAAAAATATCCCGAACCTGCTGATTGGGCTGCCTTTACGCTGATTGGCGAGGTAGAGTAATCATCGAGGTATCTTCTACTGGATGAGTTCTGCGATCGCATTCTCCAAACCTTCCACCGCATCCATATGTCCCAAACCTTCGTAGCCAGATTGGGCCTGGTTGAACCAGTTCTGCTACAGATGATTAGACTCATTCGGAAATTGGAATGGAAGCCCCCTGGAGGGGGGCTTCCACTCCAGTTCTCGGACAGGTCTATTGAATCCTCACATTATCCCCAGACACAAAGTCTAAATCGTTGTTGTTCTCTGCTCAGCTTCGTTGCTTTAAAGCTCCCTAAAGTCCGTCGTTGTAGTATCGATAAGGAATAAGACACAGAAAAGATATCACACTCCCAACCCGACCCAACCCAATGCGTTAGCGCAGCCTGTGCGGAGCACGTATCGCACTCCCGACCCAAGCTAATGCGATCGCGCTCTTGGTTCAGAACAGTCAAAGGTCAAGCGTCTGCTGCACCTAACCTCGCACTCAACAATCATTACCGATGGAGGACTCTTCATCCATGCGCGGGAGGAGACATGGCCGCTGGAGCTGAAGGACCCAGGCTTTGCATCCTTCAGGCGATCAAAGACACTCATTATATAAAGTTTTGAATCTGAATTACTAAGAAATACAGACATTCTTGTCATTTATCTGTTACAACGGAAGAAGTCAGGGGCAATTGATATAGGGTCTTTACTCCAGATTGTTCTGTCAGAGTGTCAAGAACCAGGAGGTTGTGAGAGCTTCGCAAGCAAGTATTCAAATTTGCGGCGTTTTGTATCATCGTTCGTGCATTGGCCCCCATTTATGATCCAGTTATCATCTACCATACCGGACGTTACGCTAACTGATTCCCCCACTTTTTCTTCGACACGGGGATTGGTACGTTTAGATTTTAAGGAGTTGGACGTTTTCGAGCGTGTTTTGGATCAATATCGAGGACTGGGAGTTCGATTTGAAGCTGCGATCGCGCTCTTCCCCTCCAATCCCGCCTTCACGGCCCAAAATCGCGATATCGTCTTGATGCCAGAAGGCAATCGCACCGAAGTCATCTCCCACTTCTGCCAGCCAATTCATTCAATCGAGGCCGTGGTTTCCTGCACCACCTCAGTCACAATGGCTGCCTATAACTGCGATGGCGAAGTGCTGACCCAGCTCAGTACAACGGCTCCCAAACAAAACCTGAAAGATGGGGAGCCGCCCGATGCCCTGCCATTGCAATCCTTACAGCTGGCTCACCCAGACATCCGCAAAGCCGTAATTTATTCCACCTCTCCCTTCACCATTGGCCTGCTCTGCTTTGAGTGAGGAGGAACGAGGAACTGAGCGATGGCCTGGACGCTATGCATCCGGGTCGATGTTTTGCGATTCTCCAGGGGAGAGGCCATGCCAACGCAGCAATGCTGCCAAACGCTCGGCCCGCTGACGCTCCTGTTCCGCTTGTTGCTCGGCCTGCTCGGCTCGTTGGCGTTCCTGTTCCGCTTGTTGCTCGGCCTGCTCGGCTCGTTGGCGTTCCTGCTCGGCCCGTTGGCGCTCCTGTTCGGCCTGTTCGTCCCCAGTTAACAGCAAATTGCCCTCGCGATCGCACCAGCGCAGCCAGCGAGAATACTGCTTAGTCTCAAACTCCCCCTCCCAAACTACGAGCCCCAGCCCCACAGACTCCAGCCAGGCATCGGGCAACTGCCGATATTGCCCCTCATGCAAACCATAGACCTGCAGGATCTGAGGCGACAACTTTTCCAGCGGATCGAACACTACATAATAGGAAACGCCAGCACGGGCATATTCCTCCAGTTTGGCGTCGAGCTCGCCCCCCTTTTTATTAGAAACAATTTCGATAACCACATCCGGCGGTTTGCCAAATTCCCAAATAAAATAGGAGCGCTTGCGCTTCTCATCCCAATCCTCCGGTACAGAAACATCCAAACTGAGCATGACATCAGGGGCCAGAGAGTCCTCCTTAACGCCATAAAACAACCCCACATCAGCCGCCGCCAGAAAGGGAATGCCCAACTTCAGCGAGCTATAGAGACATTCAATCAAAAAGCGTTGCAATTTCTCTTGAATCAGATTATCCACAGGAGCGTCATCCTCAGTGACGAAATCGCTGACATCAGGAATCGGAACTGCATCCTCATCGTCCTCCAGGATCGGGTCTGCTGCCGTGGCCGATTCAATTCTGACGGAATCTGGACAGGTTGCAGCGACCATTGTCGGCGCCACCGTTGCCGATCGGGTTGTTGCGGCAGGAGTGAAGCTGGAAGACATGGACAATTCTCCAAAGGCGCGATCGACAGTACACGCAAGCAACGGCTCTGGCATCCGCAGCAGCAGACACCACAGAATCCAGTCTAGCGCAGTTTCAGACAAGTTCGGAGTCAGCACCTTAGTGCCACAAAGTTCGTAACCAGGTAGGATGGGCAAAGCGGAGCGTGCCCATCACACAGTCAAGATGGGCACAGGCATTCGCCCTTTGCTCATCCTACTCAGTTACTGGGACGAATATAAAAGGCTCGCCGTTGTTCTGGGTGGCCAATTTGAACCTACACAATCCGGGCGTGCTCTATATCGCTAACAACACGCTGAAAACGCTCATCTGGGTAATGTATTACTCTATCTAGAGCGGAAGATACTGGATCTGTCCTTCCAATTCATCTTCTAAACTACAATCTACGACAAGCAGAATATCCTCGATCGCTTGACCAATTCGCATATCTGTAGCGACTTCAAGCACACCAGGCATCGGTAAACCTTGTGTTACCCGTTTGTAGGCGAAGTATGTAATAGTAGAAACATCATGGGTAAGCAGTACCCTATCCTCTTCGGCTGCCCATGCCAAAATGGACGGATCGTCTTTACCCGCCAAGCCTACATCCTGAACGCGGACAATATCGGTATTGGGTCTACGACGCAAGAGTCCCCGAACAATCGTGTTATCGAAGTTTTCATCAGCAAGCAGCTTCAACATGCATCTTGTTCTGCTTTGCGAGCCAACAGTCTATCGCGCCATCCTTGCGGATCGAACCGGGCCTGATTCAGCTGGCGAATGTCCTGGGCTTGTTGCTGTCTCTGTTGCAGGTATGATTCAACGTCCTGTTGATGGTTGAGATAGAAGGCAACTGTAGCGTACACATCAGCCAGCTTTAAGGATGGATAGCGATAAACCATTTCTTCAGCGGTTGTCCCTTGTTTGAAGACGGCAACGACCGTGTCCAGGGTTACGCGAGTGTTCCCCACTCGCACAACTCCATCCTCTGCCATTTTCAACGGGGGCGTTTCAGTCGCGATCGCCAATACCATCAGAACCACCAGAATATATCGTCCCCATCATAACAAGTTTTAGATCGCCAATACCATCAGAACCACCAGGAGATATCTTTCTCCTCATTCCCATCTCTTCGTTCTCCTCGTTCCCAAGCGGAGCATGGGAACGCATTGTTGGAGGCTCCGGCCTCCTGTATCGCACTACGGCGATAGGATAAAACGTTTTACCGTTCCCTGTTCCCTGTTTCCTGTTCCCTTTCACCCAACGTTATCCCCATTCTCTAAAGGGCAGCTACAGATACCTGACCAGCGAGACTCTATCCACCCCGAAAATCTTGTAGGGGCGTCGCATTCGGCCCCACGCTTTCGGACTCGCACAACTGCTCGTTACCGAATGCCACGCCCAACCCTGACGCAAAATCTCGCTCCAGGCCAATGCCGACGCAGGTTGTAAGCTTAAATCGAGAATCCTTGCATCCTTTACCCGCCCTACATTTTCTGACTTGCACCCTTGCCCACCCTGAAGTTGCTATATTTGCTGATAGCGACAACTCACTATCCAGCCATCAATGCAGCTTTTACCGCCAAAAGTCCTGGGTTAGTTCTGCCCGTTGATCGTGTTCTGCTGCCTGATGGAGATAATCCTTCGCAATCTCTCGAAGCACAGCTGCTGTTCGCGGCCAACAGTCGCTAATTTGTCGTGCATAATTTTGATATTGTTCGACAAGCACTCGTTCTTGCTCACCACCATCAGTGGGCAATCGAGTCGTAACACCGCGATTGTTGAAAATTTGAGTACACCAACCACTTTCAATATCTGGGTTAGCGAGATTCTCTAATAAATCTCTTACAGCCCGATGAGGCCAGATCCCATCAGGATCGATGGGCGAAAATGCGAGGGCATGGCCAATGTAAATATCAGCGATTTTGCTGCGATCGCATTCTGCAGCAAGTTCTCTTGCATGTCTTACCCATGTGTGCAACGCTTCAGCATCAACTGAGCTATCTTCTTGAACCCCAGGCATTTGTTCCCACGACTCCAGGAAGTCCAGAGCGCATGAGGCTAACTCTCGATCGTTATCTGATACCTCTGCTGGGGGATCGTTTTTTGTCTGAAAGATGCATTGAAGCACTTCGATAAAGAGATGTGGATTGGTAGATAATTCTCTATAAAGGATTTTGGGACGTCGGTCGTGCTGGTGAATTCCGAAATACAACCATTCCAACCTGGCAAGTCGATCTCTCGATAAATCTGTATTCTCTAAATAATTGAGTAACTCAGCGGATTGATAAGCAAATGAAGAGACATCGAAGTGCGGTTGTAGAGGAGTCCGGCCAGCTATTTCTAAAACGTCAGCAATTTGGGTTGGGGAAACTATTCCCAGTACTTGTTCAAGATCCCAACTAATGAGGCTGATCGCAAAATGAGGTCGCTGAAATTTGAGCAGTTGCGCTAGTACACATTCAGCCTGGGTAGCATCCAGAAGATTGACATGTTGGCTGCGACTCCAGAAGTAACGCTGAACCTCCTCATCCGCAGCCTCAAGCCGATCGAGCAGAGATCCGCTAAACGGCAGACACAACAAAAACTCTCCATACTGTTCTGCTGTCCATAGGCTTAGATTGGCAGTTAAGCACTGCTCAATCCAGGGTTCGCCATCTTTGTAAGCCTTGACCGCAACAACCCTGCGACTCAGTTGACTGCGCCATGACTCTGGGGATGCCAAATTCTCCTGCAAGAAGGATTCCAAATCGATCGGCAGCAATTCTGCTTTGGCTAACGTTTTGCCAACCAGTTCTGGTTCTTTGACTTGTGCTGATAGTTCCAGTATGCTGTCCCATCCCTGAAGGTTAATCATTTCTCGTAAGGCTGCCACGCGCAAGTTTTCGACAACGTTATCTTTTTCTTGCCACGACTTGCCGCGCATTCCTGCTATCTTTACACCGTGTTTGAATAACCAGCAAAAGCGGTCTATAAAGTCTTCAGGTTCAAAACGAGCATACACTCCCTCCAGACGTTGAACGTGTTCTACAGGCATTGCCCAGTCTGCATCAGCGAAGTCACGATGTCGTGTGGTTTCGTAACGCAGACGATCGCAAATCTCAGCCCGCTCTTTTGAGGAGAATTGCTGAGCGTCAAGGATTTCCAGACGCTGTAACAGAACAGCTTGCTGCTGAGGTGTCATACCTGCCATTGCAGCAATCAGGCTGCACCACCGGGGTATGCTAGTTCCTGCATCAGACAGAACTCGCTCCAGAATACCGTTGGTTGCCTCAGCATATTCCTGAGTAGTAATAGCCTGTTTTGAATTAGGTACCCAATCGCGCCACTTTGCTCCATGGGTTGGAGACACAATGCTATGACGGTTTGGTAAGAGACGCATCAACAGATGCCAAGCAATATCAGGAGATCGTTTACGAATAGTGTCGAAGATAGCAAAGCGGCTCTCAAGAGAAGCGGTTGTATTTGGATACCAGCAAACGAAAATATCTCGCAAGCTTTTGATGGGGCGGTTAAGGAGACGTCCACCAGGATCTAAACGTGCGAGACGGACCAAACATAAAGTGGCTCGACCCAAATAATCAGGATTCCAGGCGAGGGTTTCTAATGCCCAAAGCAATCCTGTATGAGGTGAGGAATGCATGAAGACTGCATCTGCAGCTCTATCTTGAAAGAGGTTGACTAAAACCGGACTGTCTCCAGTTAATCCTTCATCCACCGATTTCAGGAAAATATCTGGTACTGCTTCAGCTAGCAGGGGAAGTTGAGAAGCCAGCGATGCCCAGAGCTGTTCGTCAGGGTTTTCCTTCTCCAGCAATTGCCAAACGATTCGTCGAGCCACGTCTTCCCCAGATCTGTTCGCTATGAATGGGATTTCGGCACTCAAGGTTGCCATGAGGGCGAGGGTGCCTGCAATCCCTTCTCGCAGCAGTCGCGATCGAGTCAGTACCTTGCCATAGATACTGGCTGCGTAACGTTGGTCAGGGGAAAGTTCAAAGGCCGGATCGAGTTCGCTCAGAATCGCGATCACAACCGTTTCAAAACGTTGCAGGTCATTATCCGTCAGATAACAAGCGATCAGTCGCCAGGCATCTTCTTGAGCTGCGATCATCCAGACTTCCCCAACACGCCGGACGGGCGGATCGGCCTCATTTGCCCAACGCACAAGCCTGGATTGAAGCGTCTCGTAAGACATCCCTGACAATTGTGCCAACGCCTCTCGATCGCCCTCCGAAGAATCTTCCCATGCACCTGCTAGTAGGGGAGCTAATAGTTCTCGTGCTTCGTCTGGTCTTGCCCACGCTGGCTGTTGGGTATCGGGTGCGATCGCTCGCTTACGTCCCAGTGCTGATAGGCTGCGCCGAGCCAGGGTTGCTAAATCTCGTGCTTGCTCCCGATTCAGGCCCATTTCTTGCAGGGACTGCTCTGCCGCGTCTCGAACCAGGCGAGGGAGAGAAACAGCGTTTGTTCCACCTATCCGACCCAACGGGACAAAAACGTGATGGCCAGCTTGAATCGCTCGTCCAACCCCTTCTGACCGTTCCAATCGCGCAATCAAGATCAGCGGTTCAGATGAAAGTATCAGTTTCTGCCATGAATTCGCCCCATCAACAACAATTGCTCGCGATAATGCTCTGGCTTTATCGGCTTCGTCCAACGTTTGAATAACGGCAGCGAAGAATGCAATTGCTTCTTCTACAGAATCACCCTGTAATGTAAGTACACCAGGAGTGCCACGTAACCAGTTGAGAATGGATTCTTTCCCCTGAGTACGGCCTCCTATAACCAACTTGGGGCTGAATGGTGGGTCGGTCTCTTGCGACCAATTTTCCCAAAAGCTTTCCAATGCGAGGCTTTCTTCAGAAGGCAGGTGAAAGTTCTGGATCAGTCGTTCAACATATTGTCCAACATTGGCAATTGCAACCCCTTGATTATCACCAATGACCTGATTTCGATTGCCGTCAACATTCCGTTGAATTTGAGACATTTGCGTTTCTTAATTAGGGAACGTAAGAGAAGATTCGGACAAAGAAATCTAGCAAAGGATCGTGGAGTGTAGGACAACTAGCACAACACTAAGGATTTTCGCACCTGGTTAAAGTTATAGCAGAAGGCAGAGGGTAGAGGGCAGGAGGCAGAGGGCAGAAGGGCAAGGTTGACTTCCTCTGGTTCGTATCTCTATTCTCGGAGGGTGATAACCTCAAAACCGAATCTTCTGGTTTCACGGGACTTCTCTATGCAGCGCTCTTGTAACGTATTGAGTTCAATGCCTCGATTTCAATCGATTGGCACCGCGTATGCAGATCTGCTTTTTACTCATTCAAAACAGGAGCGCCGCGAACTAGGGCGGGCAATCTGTCTGGTATAACTGAAGTGGGATCGATTGTTCAGGAGTAGGCTGTGAAGACTGCAATCTCGCTACCCAATTCGGTGTTCCATGCTGCAGAGACGCTGGCTAAACAGTTGGGTCTGTCCCGGAGCGAACTGTATACAAAGGCGCTGGAAGTGTATTTGCGGCGCTATCACCGAGAGGCGGTGTTAGCCAAACTGAATCAAGTGTATGCGGAAGATTCTTCTACAGTAGATCCAGTCATGGCCGCATTACAGTCTATGTCTTTACTGCATGAGGATTGGTAGGTTGTGCGGTGTTCGTAGTAGACACTTTAGCACTGCAGAGTCTTTTTGTATCAGCATTACAACCCTCACTACAGCCAAACTACATTGCTCTAGATTAGCTGCGTTAGGCTGTTACGCCTACGCTTAATTGGATGTGGCGGTGCGTTACGCCTATCGGCTAACACACCCTACTGGGAATGGCACTGAAATAAGGGAATAGAAAAAGTCTTCAAGGCTTGATATGAGAAGATCTAAACCTTGAAGAACAAACTACAATGCCCTTTACTATGGCAAATCGAGCCGAAATTCTCAAGCAAAAATT
>Ga0207422_1001457_pt1 | contig 46051 bp, 41 predicted proteins | sample MarCyaLeptolynsp_FD_187757 | JGI IMG/M metagenome (GOLD analysis project Ga0207422, IMG submission 187757) | Marine cyanobacterial communities from Panama - species 1 Leptolyngbya sp. (SPAdes) | ecosystem: Environmental > Aquatic > Marine > Unclassified | place: Panama: Panama City | collected... | reverse complement strand
TACATCACGAAGCTCGCCAACAAGAAACTCGCCGAACAGACCTCGATCGAAGCGACGACGGAAGAGCCCAAGGAAGAGAAGTCCGCCGCCGCTCCGGCCTCCCCGGCGAGCGCCGCCGTGTGGCTCGTCGTCGCCGTGCTGATGCTCGCCGGCGCCGCCTACGCCAACGTCAACTCGCAAAAGATCCAAGGCCTGTTCGGACCGCCGCCGGTCGAGACGGCGGAAGCCTACGAGCGCAAGGCGGACGGTCCGGACGTCGACCACGCGACCTTCGACGCGCTGCTCCAAGCCTTCGTCGACGAAGAAGGCTACGTCGACTACGATGGGCTTGCCGAACGTGCCGACGAACTCGACGCCTATCTCGCGACGCTGGCCGAGGCGCCCTTCGAGGCGATGGGCCGCGACCAGAAACTCGCCCTGCTGATCAACGCCTACAACGCCTTCACGCTGCGGCTGATGCTCGACCACCCGGACGTCGATTCTATCCGCGACATTCCGGCCGAAGATCGCTGGGACGGCGTGCGCTGGAACTTGGGCGGGCGGACGCTCAGCCTCAACCAGATCGAGCACGAAGAGATCCGCCCGAAGTTCGCCGAGCCGCGCATCCACTTCGCCGTCGTCTGCGCCTCGGTCGGTTGCCCGCCGCTACGCAGCGAGGCTTTCACCGCCGAGCGCCTCGAAGAGCAACTGGAATCGCAAGCCGAGTACGTCCACCAGAACGACCGCTGGTTCTACTACGAGCCGGGCGACGAAGTCGTCGAGTTTACGCAACTCTATAGCTGGTACGGCGGCGACTTCGAACAGTCGGCCGGCACGGTGCTCGACTTTGCGGCCCGCTACTCCGCCGATCTACGCGCCGCGCTGGACGGCGGCGTGACGCCCGCGATTGAGTGGCTCGACTACGACTGGTCGATCAACGAACAGTAGGCGCTCGCTCCAGAGGACCATCCCATGACCGATTTCCGCCACATCTCCGAGACGATTCCTGAAGCGAACCCGCTCGACGAACACAACCAAAAACTGATCAGCCACGTCCATCCGCCCGAGTGGACCAACCCCACGCCGACCGGCCGCTACAACATGGTCGTCGTCGGCGCGGGAACGGCCGGACTCGTCACGGCCATCGGCGCCGCGGGGCTCGGCGGCAAGGTCGCCCTCATCGAGCGCAAGCTGATGGGCGGCGACTGCTTGAACGTCGGCTGCGTGCCCTCAAAGGCGCTGATCCGCAGCGCCCGCGCTGCAGCCGACGTGCGCGACGCGGGCGAATACGGAGTGCGCGTTCCGGAAGGATCGACGGTCGATTTCCCGGCCGTAATGGAACGCATGCGCAAACTGCGCGCCGGCATCTCGCACCACGACTCGGCCGAACGCTTCTCCGGCCTCGGCGTAGACGTCTATATCGGCGACGCCAAGTTCACCGGCCGCAACCAAGTGGAAGTCGACGGACAGACGCTCCAGTTCTCGAAAGCGTGCGTGGCGACCGGCGCCCGAGCGGTGGAGTTGCCGATCGACGGCCTCTCGGAGTCGGGCGCCCTCACCAATGAGACCGTCTTCTCGCTGACCGAGTTGCCTGAGCGTCTGGCGGTGATCGGCGCAGGACCGATCGGCGTCGAACTGGCGCAGTCGTTCGCACGCTTCGGCTCCGAAGTGACGCTGCTCGAACAGGGGCGTCAAGTCCTCGGACGTGAAGACCGCGACGCCGCGGAGATCGTCGCCAAGTCGCTCGAACGCGACGGCGTCCGACTCAACTGCTGCGCCAAGGTCGTGAAGGTTCGCGCCGAGGGCGACGAGAAGGTCTTGACGCTTGAAGAGGGTTCCGAGACGCGCGAGCTTCGCGTCGATCACGTGCTGGTCGGCGTCGGTCGCGCGCCCAATGTCAAAGGCATGGGGCTGGAGACGGCGGGCGTCGAGTTCGACCGGCGCACCGGCGTCAAAGTCGACGAGAAACTGCGCACGACCAACCCGGACGTCTACGCCGCCGGCGACGTCTGCTTCCCCTTCAAGTTCACGCACACGGCCGACGCGATGGCACGCATCGTCATCGGCAACGCGCTGTTCTTCGGCGGCAAGAAGACGAGCGCGTTGACCATCCCTTGGTCGACGTACTCCGACCCCGAGGTCGCACACGTCGGCATGTACCCGGAAGACGCCGAGAAGGCGGGCATCGAGATCGACACCTACCGCGTGGAGATGTCGACCGTCGACCGCGCCATCCTGGAAGGCGATACCGAGGGCTTCTTGAAGGTCCACACCCGCAAGGGCAAGGACGAGATCCTCGGCGCAACGTTGGTCTCGCGACACGCCGGTGAGACGATATCCGAACTCAGTCTAGCCATGACGGCCGGCGTCGGGCTCGGCACGATCGCCACGACGATCCACCCGTACCCGACGCAAAGCGAAGTTGTGAAGAAAGCCGCCGACGCCTACAACCGAACCCGCCTCACGCCCTTCGCCGCCAAGGTGCTCAATAAGATCCTCGAGTGGCGCCGCTAACCGCCTTGCCCGCGCACTGAGTACAATCAGGCGACGTGACGGTGCGAGCCCACACCGCCGCCGAAGCGCGGGAGATCTCCGTCGTCGTGCCGACGCTCGACGAAGAGACGACCATCCGCGCGACGGTTGAACGCGCCTTGGCGGCCGACGTCGGCGAGGTCGTCGTCGCCGACGGCGGCAGCGCGGACGGCACGCGAGAACTGGCCGAGGCCGCCGGCGCCCGAGTCGTCCGCTCCGCGCCTGGTCGCGGTCTTCAACAAAACGCCGGCGCCCGCGCGGCTCGCGGTAACGTCCTGCTGTTCCTCCACGCCGATACGACGTTGCCGTCCGATTTCCCTCGGCGCGTCTTCGAGGCGCTGCGGGAACCGCGAACGGCGGCCGGCGCGTTCCGCTTTCGTCTCGACGCAGACGGTTGGCGGATGCGCTGGGTCGAGGGGATGGTTGCGGCGCGATGCAAGCTCTTTGGAATGCCCTACGGCGACCAAGCGATCTTCGTCCGCCGCGAAACTTTCGAGCGGGCGGGCGGGTTTCCGGATTCGCCGGTGATGGAGGACTACGAACTCGTCCAGCGGCTCAAGCGGCACGGACGCGTAGTGATCGCCGACGGCGACGCGACCACTTCAGCGAGGCGTTGGCGCCGGCTCGGCCTACTACGCGCCACGTGGAGCAACAACCTATGCTTGGCGGCCTACAAACTCGGCGTATCGCCCGAGCGCATCGTGCGCTGGCGCAACGCCTGACGCTCCTCGCCCTCGCTTGCGGCGTCGCCTCCGCGCAAACCGCGCTTTCGGTTCGCGCCGGACTGATCCATCACGTGGAAGGCGACGTCTTCCTCGAAGGCCGCCCGCTCGAACCGGGCTCGACCAAGCTCGAATCGCTCCAGATCGGCGAACGTCTGCGCACGGGCAACGGGCGCGCCGAGATCGTACTCGCCTCCGGCCGCATGCTGCGCCTCGACCGTCAGGCGGAAGTCGAGATGCTCGCCGACGATCTGCTGGCGCCCGAACTGCGCCTCCATTCCGGCTCGGTCATCGTCGAGTGGACGGATATCTTCGGCGACGGCGAAGCGCTCATCCGGCACGCCGACGGGGACGTCCGGCTGCGTAAGGCCGGTCGGTATCGCGTCGACGCCGAGGAAGGACTGACGGCCGAGTTGCGCGTCTTCGACGGCAAGGCTTGGGTCCAAGACGAGGCCCGTTCGCGGTCGGTCGGCAAGCGACGGCTGCTCGCCCTCGCCGAGCCGGACGGAAAGCCCGAAAAGTTCGACGCCGAGGATCTCGACGGCTTCGACCGCTGGAACTTGCGCCGTTCGCGCATCGTCGCCCGAGGCAACCGTCAGGCGCGACGCGGCGAGGGGCGCGGCGGACGAGGCGGGATCGGGCGCGGCCGTCGAGGAGGCCGCCGAGGCGGACTAGGAGGAGGCCTAGGCGACGCCTCGCGACGCACTCCTGGTCGCGGCGGCGGCATCGGCCGGGTCCCCGGCGCGAGCAATCGCTTCTAGCGCGTCAGCGTTTCCACCGGCGGCGCCTCGCGCTCGGGAAGGTGCGCACGCAACTCGGCGACCGCCCCCGGATGCCGCGACACCACATTGCGGTGCTCGTGCGGATCTTTGCGATGGTCGTAGAGTTCCTCGCTGCCGTCGGCGTAGCGGATGTAGCGCCAACGCGCGCTGCGAACGGCATGGTTGCCGACGCCGTAACTCATCACCGCCGGATGATGCCAATCCGCCCGCGGGTCGCGCAGCAGCGGCGTCAGACTTCGCCCGTCCAGATCGGCCTTGGGCGGCAGACCGGCCAGTTCCAGGAGCGTCGGGTAGAGATCCAGCAGCGAAACCGGAGCCTCTACCTCACCCCGCGCTACACCTGGCCCGGCGAACACCAGCGGCACGCGCGTCGTCTTCTCCCACAACGCGAACTTCTCCCAGTGCTCCTTCTCGCCGAGGTGGTAGCCGTGATCCGACCAGACGACGATGACCGTATCCTCCGCGTAGGGCGAAGCGGCGAGCGCGGCCAGCAGGCGTCCGAGCTGGTGATCAGCGAAGCTCGCCGACGCCTGATACGCCCGTACCGCTTCACGCCAAGCCCCGGGACTCTCGGCCTCGGCGGCTAGGATTCCGCGCCACCAAGCGCGTCCGCGTTCGAGCAGCTTGCGACCACCCGAAGGAACGTCGTCCAAGTCGTCGGCCGGACGCAACGGCATCGTCACATGCTCCGGCGGATAGAGCGCGAAGAAGCTCGGCGGCACGTGGAACGGCATGTGCGGTCGGAACAGACCGACGGCAAGAAAGAACGGACGATCGTGCGTTCGCTCCAAGAACTCGACGCCGTAGTCAACCGATCGCTGGTCCGGAGTCTCAGAAGCGTCGTAGGGCCATGGCCCCCAATCAAAGTTCTCGCTGCTGACGCGCTCCAGTCCGTTCCACTTGCGCTCCGGCATCACGTCCAACTGCATCTTCTCGAAGCGATGGAAAGCGCGGTCGTCGTGGTACGCCGAGTTGCGGTGATGGTGGAAGATCTTTCCGGCGCCCTCCACTCGGTAACCGCGTTCTAGGAAATAGCGCGGCAGCGTGACGGCGTCGGGGAAGGCCTTCCGCCAGTCCGACGCGTTCGAGTAGATCCCTGTCGCCGCCGTCGCGCGGCCCAGCAACAGCGCCGACCGCGAAGGGTTGCAAGCGGGCGAAGGTGCGTAGGCCCGGTTGAAGGTCACGCCGCGACGCATCAGACGACGCAAGTGCGGCATCTTGAGCGGCGAGTCGTCGCCTAGCGCCCAGTCGTTCAGATCGTCGAAGGCGACGAACAGTACGTTCGGGCCCTCGGCCTTCGGCGCCTCTTGCTCGTGCTTCGCGACCAGCGACGCCGGCGCCTCAGCGACGGCCGTTTGCGCACGTCGATCCAACTCCTCCATCTTGAATCGCACGCTGACGATGTAAGGCGGTTCGCCTTCGTCCCAATGCCCATAGGTCGTCGTGACGAAGGTTCCGTCGGGCAACAGCTCCAACCCGGGGTAGGCGGTGTCGCCGCCCTTCGTGTTGTCCATCAGCCGGACGCGGTATTCCCCTTCACGCCCCTCGACGACGTCTTCCCACGCGCCTACCCAGCCGACCCAATCGCCCTTGGTCGGGCTCTCGCGCGTCGTGTCGCGGAAGGTGATGAACAACCGTCCGTCGGACGCGTAGCGCGCGACGTGGCGGTCGCCGGTCAGAGCGGCCGGCAGTTCGCGGGGCTCGCTCCAACTCTCCCCCTCGTCGTCCGAGAAGACGACGAGCGAGTTGCGCGTCCGGCTGTTCTCGCGCAACAGAACGGCGATCGTTCTGCCGTCGGGCGAACGCAAGGCGCCGGGCTCGCACAAGTGCACGTCGGCTCGGTGCGCGATCGATTCCGGTTGCGACCAGGTCAAGCCGCCGTCGGCGGTGACGGTCTTGTAGACGTGGAAGCGCTTGCCCTCGGGATGCTCGGGCGGGTCGCGCAGCCACCGGCCGTCGTCGTGGAACAGCGCCATGTAGCGACCGTCGCTCAACTCGACGACCGAACTCATGGCGACGATTCCGCCGAACGGGGGCCCTGAAGTTCGAATGTCTTGTAGAGCCGACCAGCTCTCACCCTCGTCCTCGGAATACGCGATACGGATCAGCCCCCCCTTACCTGAGAACAACAAAATGCGCGCCTTGCCATGGGGGTCCAGCAGGCGATAGAGCGTCGGCGTCTCCTTGGATGTGGCCCAGTTCTCGGGCGTCGGCAGCCGCTCGGACCAGGTCCTGCCGCCGTCCAGGCTGCGCTTGAGGACGATCTCGCCCTTGCCGTGGCCCTTCGGATAGGTCACGAGCATCGTCCGCTGATCCGGAAGGAGCAGCGTCGTGGGATGTCCTAGATACTGGCCTGGCTCTCGGTCGACGGTCACCTGTCGATGGCGCTCGTCAGAGATATCGACGACCGGAATCGTATAGCCGGCAGGCTGTTGCGCCGTAGCGGAGGCGAGCGCGAGAAGACCCAGGAGCACGAGCAGAAAGGACCGCATCGGCCCAAAGATTAGCACTCGCCTAGGCCGAGGCCGAGACGGCGAGAATTTCGCCGCTGGAGCGCGGCGGCAAGGGCGACACAGAGTCCGGACCACGCAAAGGCAGGCGTCCGCCACGCCGCATCACCGCTTCGAGTTCGCGTGCCGGCATCGGCCGTCCGGCGAAGTAGCCCTGGAGACGCTGGCAGCCCGCGGCGCGCAAGAAGTCGATCTGTGGCTGGGTCTCGACCCCTTCCGCCACGACGCCCAGTTGCAGGTTCTGAGCCAGGCTAATGATCGAGCGCGTAATCGCGGCGGACTTCTTGGAGTCGGATGCGACCTCGGAGACGAAGGATCGATCGATCTTCAACACGTCGCAACGCAGACTTCGCAAGTAGGAGAGCGAGGAGTAGCCGGTGCCAAAGTCGTCGATGGCGGTCTTGATGCCGAGCAGGGCGAACCGATCCAGGACTTCAGGCGCGTTGTAACGACTCTCGACCAGGTCGCTCTCGGTGATCTCCAACTGCAAAAGGCTCGGGTCGAGTCCAGTGTGCGCAAGCGTTGACTTGACGGCCTCCACCAGGTCTGGGCGCGCCAATTGCTTCGCGGACACGTTAACCGAGACCTCAATCTCTGGAAGGCCCGCCTCGCGCCAGGTGATCACCTGCTGGCAAGCCTCCTCAAGCGCCCAGCGGCCGAGGTCATGGATGAGATCCATCTCCTCGACCATGGGGATGAACTCGCCGGGCAGCACGATCTCGCCCGAGCCGGTACGCCAACGCATCAGGGCTTCGGCGCAAACGATCCGGCCGTCTTCGGCGTCGAGAATAGGCTGGTAAAAGAGTTCGAACCGCCTATTCTCGAAGGCTCTACGAAGCCGGGCTTGCAGCTCGAACTGGCGGGAAGCCTTCCAGCCCATCTCGCTGCTGAACAACTCCACCCGCCCCTTGCCCTGGCGCTTGGCGTGGTACATGGCGATGTCGGCGTTGCGCAGGATCTCGTCGGGACCGAGATCTCCGTCTCGTGCAACGGCGACGCCGACGCTGATTCGAAGACTGAGATCCTCGGAGCCGAGCGTGAACGGCGGATTCAGAGAGGCGGCAGCGCTACGAATTTGAGCCATGGCCTCGCGCTCGTCCGGCAGGCCCCGCAACACAATGACGAACTCGTCTCCTCCTAGCCGTGCGACTACGTGCTCGGAGCCGACGGCCTCGGTCAGGCGTTGAGCGACTTGCTGCAGGAGCTCGTCTCCCGCCATGTGACCGAGCGTATCGTTGATCTGCTTGAAGTCGTCGAGATCGAGAAAGGCCACGGTCAGCAATCGGCCTTCCGCATCTCCAAAGCGGACATGTTCTTCATGCAGAATCTCTCGCAGCCGCTCTCGGTTCGGCAGGCCGGTGAGACGATCGTGCGTAGCCTGATGGATCAGCTGCGCCTCGTAATTCTTGAGCCGCTTCATGTCGACCTGAGAGCCGGCTAGTCGTTCCGGGTTCCCGTCGTCGTCAAAGACCACCCGGCCATGCGAGAGCACCCAGCGGTACGAGCCGTCCGCCTGACGAATTCGATGTTCGCACTCGAAGCGGTCTGACTCGCCTTCGAGGTGAGCCCGCAGACGAGACATCAGCTCTTCCAAATCGTAGGGGTGGACCAGGTTGAACCAATCCGCCGGGCCCCCAGTGACCGCGTTGTCTCCGTAGTCGAGCAAGGCCCGCCAACGCGGCGAGAAATAGATGCGATCCGAGCGCAAGTCCCAGTCCCACAGCCCGTCCATCTCACCGCGAGCTTCAAGCACGCGGGAGTAGGCAACGGCCTGTTGCGAGGCGGAAGCGAAGGAATCAGTCTGAGTCCGCACACGCGCCTCGCGTTCGGCGAGCACCCGCTCTGCGGCGGCCTCGGCGATCCTCAGGCGCGCCGTGCGCACGCCGGCCGCAATGGTCATCAAACAGGCCACTGCGAAGGCGGCGCCGGCACGCACCGCAACCGGGGCCGGCGAAAACACGCCCGCAAAGCAGGCGATGAACGCCCACGCTCCCAAGAAGTAGAACTCCTTGACGCCAACCACCCAAACGGAAACCGCCGCGGCCACGAGGAACGCAGGCAGCATCGCCTCGGGAGCAAAAAACAGCCAGCCGGCGAATTGGATCCAGGCCAAACCCAGGCAAACCTGCGTCAGGCTGGCGCCGTGGGGCAGAGATGCATCGCGATAGAGCAACCATAGGCCGCCGAACAGCGTGCTGAACAGTGCGCCTAGAACCGCCGCCGGACCAACCGGTTCCGGTATGCCAAATAGGGCGAGTAGCGCGCCGCCAAAGCTCAGGCCGGCCAATACGGGAAGAATCGAACGGAGCGCCGCCTCGGAGACTTCAATCAAGTCTCGCTCACATTCCCCGACCCCCTCGGGGGGCGGAACGCTGGCAAGTTCCGACATCGAATAGCTGCGCGCGAGGCGGAATGCCTCCCCAGTATTCGACCAGAGGGGTCATACGACCGACAATCAGGGGTTCCGCTTAGACGGCGTCTCAGGCGGTTGAGGCGCGACTACTCGTCGTCCTTGGCCCCCGCCAGCCGCTGGATGACGGACAGGTCCTCCAACGTCGTGATATCGCCGGAAACCTTGTCCGTAGTCACAATCTCCCGCAGCAACCGTCGCATGATCTTGCCGGAGCGAGTCTTAGGGAGCCCGTCGGAGAAGCGAATCTGCGCCGGCCGCGCGAACTTGCCGATATCGGTCCCAACCCAGTCGCGCAGTTTCGCGACCAGATCGTCGCCGGCTTCAAAGCCCTGCTTCAAGGTGACGAAGGCGACCACGGCTTGGCCGGTCAGTTCGTCGGGCTTGCCGATGACAGCCGCCTCGGCGACCGCCTCGTGTCGAACGAGCGAAGATTCGAGTTCCGCCGTCGAGAGGCGGTGACCGGAGACGTTCATCACGTCGTCCACTCGGCCGAGCACCCACAAGTAGCCGTCTTCGTCCCGCCGAGCGGCGTCTCCGACGAAGTACATGCCGTCAATCTGGCTCCAGTAGGCCGACTGGTAGCGCTCCGGATCGCCCCACAGCGTGCGAAACATCGAAGGCCAGGGACCGCGCACAACCAAGTAGCCCTCGGCGCCTTTCGGAACCGAATTGCCCTCCATGTCCACCACGTCGGCCAGAACGCCAGGAAGCGGCAGCGTCGCAGAACCGGGTTTGAGCGGAGTCGCGCCGGGCAGCGGCGAGATCATGATCGAGCCAGTCTCGGTCTGCCACCAGGTGTCGACGATCGGACACCGGCCGCCGCCGATCACGCGGTGATACCACTCCCACGCCGACGGATTGATCGGCTCGCCGACCGAACCGAGCAGCCGCAAGCTCGAAAGGTCGTGTTTGGCCGGCAGATCGTCGCCCCATTTGATGAACGCGCGGATAGCAGTCGGCGACGTGTACAGGATGTTGACCTTGTACTCGTCGATGATTCGCCAGAAACGATCTTGCGCGGGGAAATCGGGAGCGCCCTCGTAGATCAGCGTCGTTCCGCCGTTGAGCAGCGGACCGTACACGATGTAGCTGTGACCGGTGATCCAACCGACGTCGGCCGCGCACCAGTACGTGTCCTCGTCCTTCATGTCGAAGACCCACCGCATGGCCGAGAGAAGCTGCACCTGATAGCCGCCGGTCGTGTGGCAGATGCCTTTGGGCTTGCCCGTGGTGCCGGAGGTGTAGAGCACGAACAGCGGATGCTCGGAATCGAGTTCTTCCGCCGGGCAGACTTCGGAGCAGCCGTCCTCGACATCCGCCCACGAACGGTCGCGGCCCTCCTGCATCTCGACCATCCCGCCGATGCGCTCGAATACGATCGAATTCTTGACGCTGGGGCAATCTTCCAGGGCTTCGTCGACCGCGCTCTTCAACGGCACAACCTTGCCGCGACGGTAGCCGCCGTCCGCGGTGATCACCAGGTTGGCGTCAAGATCTTGGATGCGAGCCTTCAGCGCTTCGGATGAAAAGCCGCCGAAGACGACCGAATGGATGATGCCGAGACGTGCGCAGGCGAGCAGCGCGATCGGCAACTCCGGCACCATCGGCATGTAGACGACGGCGCGGTCTCCGTCTTTGTAGCCGAGTCTCTTGAGCGCGTTGGCGAACTTCTGCACGCGCCGAGCGAGCTCCTGGTAGGTGAGCACCTGCTTCTCGCCTGGCTCGCCTTCCCAGATGATCGCCGCGCGGTTCTTGCGCCAGGTCGTCAGATGCCGGTCGATGCAGTTGTAGGAGATGTTCGTCTTGCCGCCAACGAACCACTTGTAGAAGGGAGCTTCGCTTGCATCGAGCGTCTTCTCCCAGGGCTTGAACCAGTGCAGATTCTCCTTCGCGAAATCGCCCCAAAAGGCTTCCGGGTCGGCCTTGGCCGCGTCGAACAGGCTCTGGTACTCCTCCATGCCGGAGACGTTGGCCTGGGCCTTGAAGGTATCGCTGGGATGGTGCATCGAATCGGCGGACATGATTTTGAATGGACCTCGCAAGCCAGGATATCAATCCGTTCGTTTTTTCCGGGAACGCTAGGCTACACAGATCCGTATGAACAATCACGGTACGCGCGGCGTCCTTACCTTGCGGGGCCTCTTGCGTCCAAACGCTTCAAGCTTCCGTTCCGTTGCCGCACGGCGGTTTGCGAAACTGGTCAAGTTCGGCTGATTTACGGTTTCCTCCTCGACTTCCCATGTCACAAAAACCCCGGCGGACCGCGCTCGTCCTCTCGCTCTGGTTAGCTCTTCCGGCTTTCGGCCAGGCCCAGGGGACGATCGACTATTCGCTCAACAACGGCTCCTTCTGGAACTTGGGCATCTACCGGCAGCGAGCCGTCCCAGAAGCCGACATGACAGACTCGGCTCGGCTGGAGCAACTGATCCGCGACGGGAAGCTCTACCTCAGCCTGGCCGACGCCTTAGCGTTGGCGCTTGAAAACAACCTCGATATCGCCGTCGCCCGCTACTCGCCGCTCGAGGCCGCGGCCGATCTGTTGCGAGCCAAAGCCGGCGCGCAACTGCGCGGCGTCCAGACGCAGATCTCGACCCTCTCGACCGGGCAGTCGGCGACGGGCGGGGGAGGCGGAGGCGGCTTTACGACCGGCGCGCGCGGCCAGGCGAGCGGCGTAACGCAAGGCGCCAGTCAGAGCGTGCAGACGGCCGGCAACGCGGCGTCGTTCTTCGGCACGCAGACGATCAATCTGGATCCGACGCTGACTTCGAGCGTGAACATTTTCCGCACGTCGAACCCGCAGATCCAGAGCTTCACGGCCGGCACCGACACCATCATCACCGACGGCGTCTCGACCAACGTCGGCTACTCGCAAGGCTTCGTCACCGGCACGACCTTCAACCTCGGCATGTCGACGTTTCGCCAGGACAACAACGTCCCGCGCAACCTCTTCAACCCGACGAACCAGGTCGACTTCAACGCCTCGATCAGCCAGCGGCTGACGCAGGGCTTCGGTCGCGCGGTCAATAACCGCAACATCCGCATCGCGCGCAACAACCAGGAGATCGAAGACCTCAACTTCCGCCAACAGCTCATCACCACGGTCGGCGCCGTCGAAACGCTCTATTGGGATCTGGTCGCCTTCCGCGAACTCGCGGCCGCTCGTCGGCTGGACGTCGAGTTGTCGGAGAAGCTCGAGCGCGATACGGCCAAGCAAGCCGAACTCGGACTCCAGGCGCAGATCGAAGTGACGCGGGTCAAGGCGCAGTCGACGACCTTCCGGCAGCAATTGGCCGAGGCCGAGCGCTCCGTACGAGAGCAGCAAGAGATCCTCAAGAACGCACTGACGAAGCACGGCCCTACTTCGGCGACGTTGTTCGGCGTCGAGATCATTCCGGTCGACCGGGTGATCATTCCCGAAGTCGAGCCCATCCGGCCCGTCTCGGACCTGGTCGAGGAAGCGCTGAGCGCGCGCCCCGAACTGGTCCAGACGCGCATCAACCTACGCAATACGGACATCAACCTGCGCGGCATCAAGAACGCCTTGAAGCCCTCGGTCGATATGACGGCCTTCGCGCGCAACAACGGTCTGGCCGGAACGATCAATCCGGACGTGGCGAACCTCCCGGGGCAGGCGCCGCCGAATCCGTTCTTCTCGGGCGGGCTCGGCTCGGCGTTCGGTCAGGCGTTCCGACGCAACTTCCCCGACTACGGCGTCGTGTTCAATCTGAGCATCCCGCTCAAGAACCGCCAAGCGCAGGCCGACATGACGGCCAACCTACTCACCCGCCGTCGCTCCGACATCCAGTTGAAGCAGCAGGAAAACAGCATCAAGCTCGAAGTCGCCCGCGCGTTGGCGAACCTTGAGCAGGCCCGCGCCAACTACGAGATCGCGGCCGAGTCGCTGGACCTGTATCAGTCGATGCTCGACGCGGAACGCAAGCGCTTCGCCCTCGGCTCGTCTACGATCTTTCAGATCATCCAAGCTCAGCGGGATCTGGCGACCTCGCGGACCGGCTTCGTCAACGCGACCACCGGCTACAAGTCGGCCCGGCGCGAGATGGATCGCGTGCTCGGGAACACGCTCTCAGCCAACTCGATCTCGGTCGACGAGGCCTACCGCGGCGAAGTCTCCAAACCCGCCGACCCGATTCCCCCAGCGGCGGTTCAGTCGAACTAGCCTAGAACTCGCGGATCTTCACGTCGTCCAGGACGGCGCGCACGTCGGTGAGCGAACCGGACCCGAGTCCCGGCCGGCTGGCGGCGACCATTCCGGCGGCGACGCCCAGACGGAAAGCGTCCAGGTAGGACTCGCCCTGCTGCAAGGCGAAGATCATCGTCGCACCAAGCACGTCGCCGGCCCCGATCGGACTGCCTCCGGAAACCGGTTGCGTCGTGGCGCGCCATTGCCCCTCGGTGGTCACGGCCACGGCGCCTTGGGCTCCGAGCGAGAGGACGACGTTCTCGGGTCCCATCACGCGGAGTTGATCGGCCGCCTTGAGGAAGTCGTACTCCGAGAGCAACCCGCGGCCCAGAAGTCGCTCGGCTTCAGGCCGGTTGGGTTTGACGATCGTCGGCCGTGCAGCCATCGCGGCGCGTACTGGATCTCCCGATGCGTCGAGCAGCGTATGCACGCCGGCCTCGCACGCGCGGGTAACGAGCCGGGCGTAGAGATCGGCCGGGGCCCCCGGAGGACTCGAGCCCATCAGCGTTAGCCATGAGGCTTCGGGCAAGCGTCGAAGGACAGCCGCTTCCACGCGCTCCACCTCTTCCGCGGAGAACGCGGGCCCACGCTGATCGAGCTTAAGGGTCAAACCGTTCTGATCGGTAATCGCCAAGTTGCGGCGCAGGTCGCCGTCGACCGGGACCAGCGTGGCCGGAACGCCCTTGGCACGAATGAGGGCCGCGAAGCGCTCGCCCATCGGCCCGCCGCAAGGAGCGATCGCCTCGACCTGGGCGCCGTAACCGTGCAGCGTAATCGCCTGATTGACTCCCTTGCCGCCGGGCTGGAAGGACTCGCTCTCAATATAGGTGCGGTCGTCGTAGATGATCCGATCGGTCGTCAACTCGACGTCGATCGCGGGATTCATCGTCAGGGTAAGAATCATCAGGCGAAACCGCGGGAACGAGGCGGTCCCCTATTGTCTCCGAAAACCGATAGTCGCTAGAAAAGGCGACTCGCGGCTAGGCGGGGAGCCAGTCAGACAGGGAGCCAGCGCAGCAGCTCGCCGTCCTGCACGTAGCGCCCGGCGACGCCCCGCGGCGCCCGCTGACGCAGCCGTCCCCAAGTCGTCGCCAATTCAACTCCTTTTGCATGCCGACGCGCCGGAGCGCCGCGCCACAAGAACCCGGCGGAGAGCACGTCGGCGCCGGGACGAACAACCGGCTCCAGTTCGACCAGCCCCTCCCACGCCCGCACGATCAGATCGATTCCCGGCCACGCCTCGCGATAGCGCAGCCGATAGTAATGCGGAAGTTTGCGCACGAAGCTGTCGGGATCTCCGTGGAAGAAGTAGTCGCTCCGGCCGGGTCGCAGATCCTCGCCCGCCGGCTCGACTGGTCCCGCCCCCGACAGGATCAGCTCGAGATGAACCAGCCTAGGACGCCGGTGCTCCATCGCTTGGGCGTACACGGCCGGACCGGGATCAGCGAGCAAGCGCTTCGATTCCAACCGCAGTCCGCCTGCCGAGAAAAGCCCCTGCCAACGCGGCTGGTCGGAGCCGAAGAGGCCCGAGGGAAACTGGCCTCGGTTCGGCTGGAAGTGCAACTCCGCACGTCCCGCGGCCGAGGCGGCGACGGGCGCGAAGGCGGAGGCCAGCAGACTCCGGCGAGTGACAGGGCGCATCGACGCTATTTTGCCACGGAATCGGATCCCGCTACCGAATCAGGACTTCGACCGGCGCCGACTCGACGCCGTCGACTACGACGATCACCTCGGACAACCCAGCGCCGATCAGCGCACGCGGCAGCGGCCCGAGGTTGACCTGGTCGAGGCCGACGAAAGCGCCCTGGGGAACCGCGCCGACCACAGGGACCGCAACGTCGTTGACGGTCGCCGTCGCCGCCGTCGTGAAGTTGCGGATGCCGGTTCCGAACAGCAGTAGATAGACCTCGTCTCCGTCGACGCCGAGGTCGACGGCGACCGGTCGGGACTGCGCGTCGAAGAGAAACCGCTGCGTGCGATTCCCGTCGGACCCGATGAACAAGAACGAGCCGGCGGCCGCGTTCTGGCCCGGCAGAGTGAACAGAGCGGGCGCGACGCGCTGCACATTGAGCGAGCCTCGCGCGACGACGCGGTCGCCTCTCCATACGCTTGCGATCGCCAGCCCGGACGGCAACCCCTCGGGGAGGAAGTAGTTGATCTGGCCGGCCGAGGCGAAGAAGATCTGCGCGGAATGCTCGCCTCCGGCGGAATCGACGATCTCGAGCGATGCGTCGGCCAGCGTCGTCGGCAGCGGAAGGCTGGTCGCAGAGACGGTGCGCGCGGCGAGTTCCGAGCCGAAGCCTGAGACGATCGAGCCCGCCGCGACGCGCCGGCCGAACCCAGCCGCCGAGACGGTCGAGAACGAGCGCACGCCCGGTAGGAACCCGAAGTCGACGATCTTGTCGACATACACGTCGCGCGCTCCCCCGGCGACGGCGCCTTCGGATGCAATCAGCAAACCCTCGTCGTTGACCCACAGGTTCGGGTCGCCGTCGTCGCCCGCATCGCCCAAATAGGAGGCAAAGGCGAGCGTGCGCCCGCCTTGGGTCAGTGCGGCCACAAAAACGTCGTCTTCTCCGGCGTTCGCGGATTGGACGGCGTCGAGCACGGGCAGATCGTTCCCGTCCGTCTCGCCGGCGAGGTAGACCACGCCCTGGCCGTCGACGGCGATCGTTCCGCGCACGTCGTTGCCGGCGCCGCCGTAGTAGCTCGAGTAGATCAGGTCCGCCTGTCCCGCGCCGGCGGGACGTAGCCGGACCAGGATGAGGTCGTCGGCGCCGTCGTCGCCGATGTTGATAGTCCGGTCGAGTGCGTCGGGGGTGAGCGGAATCGGCGTCGGGTCGTCCGGACGGGAGAGCGTCTCCCCGGTAAACCAGACGTCGCCGTCAGGCAGGACCGCCAGGCCGGGAGCGAGGGCGTCGAAATCGTCTTCGCCGGATCCGCCGAAGTAGGTCGAGTAGACCAGGTCGTCGGCGCCGTTTCCTTGCGGGTCGATCTTCCACAGGAAGAGGTCGTCGCCGGGGTCTTCGCCGCCGTCGGCGCCGCCGTTGTAGCTGCGGTCGAAGGCGTTGTTGGTCGTCGTAAAGTCCGAAGAGTCGGTCTCGCCGAGGACGTGGATCACGCCGTCCGCGTCGAGCGCGATCGAAGCGTGACGATCGTCTCCCGTGCCGCCGAAGTAGGTTCCGTACAGCAGGTCCGCGACGCCGCTTCCGCCCATGCGGAGGCGCGCGACGTAGACGTCCACGACGCCGTTGAAGGTCTGGTCGAGCGCGCCGAGCGTGGTGGGAATGCGGTCGGAGTCGGTCTGCGCGCCGATGTATACGTCGCCTTCGGCCCCGAGCGCGAGCGACGGGAAGCCGTCGTCGCCCGTGCCGCCGATGTAGGTCGAGTACAGCAGTTCGCTGCCGTCGGGGCTGAGCATCAACGCGAACAGGTCGCGGTCGCCTTGGGGGCTTTCCTGCAAGGCGCCTGGCGTGGTGGGAAAGTCGGCGGACTCGGTCCAGCCGACGACGACGATGCGGCCCTGACCGTCGACGGCGATGCGGCGGCCGAAGCCTTGCGGCTTGTCCTCTCCCGAGCCGCCGATGAAGGTCGAGAACTCGAAGAAGCGACCGTCGGAGGAGACGACGGCGACGGCCACGTCGTTGGACGCCGCGGCGCCGTCGGGGCGGTTCTGGATGCGATCGTACGCGCCGAGCGTAGTCGGGAAGTCGAGCGAGTTCGTCTCCAGCGCGAGGAAGATGCGGCCCGAGTCGTCCATATAGACTGACGGCGTATCGTCGTTGCCGCTCCCGCCGAGCGGGAAGCGCGTGTCGAAGACGGGATCGATGACCAGCGGAAGGGAGCGATCGTAGACGCCGAGTTGAAATCGGACCTCTTGGTCTGAATTCACTTGGTAGGCCGCCTCGACGGGAATCCGCCGGTCGCCTCGGAGCTGATACGCCTCGGGACGACGGTGGATCAGTCGATGCTCGCCGACCACGAGCGCTAGGTCGCCGGACGGCGTGACCCGCACTTCATCGGCGCCGTCGAAGGCGAAGGCGACGGGCGCGGGATCGGCCTCGGCTCGGATCTCGAAGTCGTACTCCAGCAAGCCCTCGCCGTTGCGGTAGTAGACCAGGTCGACGCCGGCATAGATCCGCTCGTAGCGGACGCGGCGGAACCGGGGCACGTCGCTGCGTCGTTGGGAGGGATCATTGCCGAGAAAGTAATGGCTCTTGCCGGGCAGCGGCTGGTCTCCGCGCACGACGACCGCCGGGTCGGCCCCGAGCAGACGCATGCGCACGGCGACGTCGACGCCGTCGCTCGCCTGCATGGAGACCGTCAGGCCGTCGCGGGTGAAGAACGACGACGCGCGACCTCCCCGAGCGAGGAACAGCGCCGGCGAAGCGCTCTGGCCGACGTTCGGCTCAAAGCCCGCGCCGAAAGCCGGTCGTGCGAGATCGGCCCGACGAGGACGGCCGCCCGGTTCCGGCAGCGGCTCCAGGAACGGATGAAGGACGGCCCCGGCGAGGATCAACGCCAGCGCGAGAATCTTCCAACGCATCGGCTAGAGAAATCGCCCGTCCGGACGTTCGCCGATAGGGTGGTTTCGCCCGCGTTCAGCAGGACAGCGCGCCGTGGTCGACCTGGAACCCCTGGAGATCGCCCAGTACGGCTAGCGCGACTCGCTCGCCGTGGAACCATTCGCTCGCTAGTTCGTTGATCTCCGAAGCCTTGACCAGCTCGATCTGGCCGGTAACTTCGTCCAGCGAGTAGTTGCGTTTGAAGTACTTTTCCTGCCGCGCGAGGTTGGACATGCGGCTCGACGTCGACTCCAGGCTCAACGCCAGACTGCCCTTCAAGTGATCTTTGGCTCGGCGAAGCTCCTCGTCGCTGACCGGGTTAGCCTTGAGGTCGCGAAACTCGGCCAGTACGCATTCGATCACCTGCTCTAGGGATTCGAGCGACGTACCCGCATAGACGCTCAAGCAACCGGTGTCGGCATAGAGACTCAGGTCGGAAAAGACCGAGTAGGCCAAACCGAGACGCTCGCGAATCTTGAGGAACAGCCGCGAACTGTACCCGCCGCCCAACAGCGTACTCAGGACGTAGCCGGCAAAGCGGCGCGAATCGGCCATCGAGTGCGCGCCGACCCCGAGACAGAGGTGAACCTGCTCGAGCGACGGCTTGTCGCGCAGCGAAATGGATGCGTGGTGGCGCGGGACCGGGTCGGCCGCGCGCGGGGCGCCGGGTTGCAGGTCGGCGAAACGCTCGGCCACCAGCTCAACCAGTTGCTCATGCCGCAGATTGCCCGCGGCGGTCACCATCATGTTGCTCGGCTGGAAAGTGCGAGAGAAAAAACCGCGCAGCTTAGCCTGATCGAAAGACTCGATCGTCTCCTTCGAGCCGATGATCGGCCGGCCGAGCGCGTGGTCGGGCCAACAACCGTGAGAGAACAGATCGTGGATGAGGTAGTCGGGGTTGTCCTCGTCCATCTTCAGCTCTTCGAGCACGACGCTCTTCTCTTTCTCAAGATCGTCGAGCCGGAAGGCGGGCCGCAGCATCATGTCGGCCAGAATGTCGAGCGCGGCGGGAAGCTTCTCGTCGAGGACCTTCGCCGTAAAGGCGATGCTCTCTTTCGTGGTGAAGGCGTCCAGGTGGCCGCCGATGGCGTCGATGGCGCAGGCGATATCCTCAGCTGAACGCGACTCGGTGCCCTTGAAGACCATGTGCTCGGAAAAGTGAGACAAGCCTCCTTCAGCCCGCGTTTCATGTCGCGAACCAGAGTTCACCCATACGCCGATCGAGACGGATCGGACAGCGGGCATCTCTTCGGTGATGACGGGAAGCCCGTTGGGCAGAACCGACCGCTTGATTTGGAGGGACGCGGCTTCATCCGGCGTCGTGGAATGCGGACCCAGCGAACTCAATTTTTTTTAGCCTAGCACGCGTAGAAGAAACGCCCACCGAAACGAGGCTCCGCTACAATCGAGAAAATGCAAGCGCTTCTAGGGAAGGAGGTTAGCGACCTAGCCGCTTTGCTCGCCGAGCGCGGCCAACCGGGCTTCCGCGCGCGCCAACTCTACCAAGCGCTCTACGGCAATCGGCGCGCCTCGCTCGATGCGATCCACACCCTACCGGGGGCTTTGCGCTCGGAGTTGGGCGAGGATTTCGAGGTCGGTCGACCGGTCGTCGACCAGGCCATTCGCTCGACCGACGGGACCGTGCGCTACCTATTAAAGCTGGCCGACGGCAAGACCGTCGAAGCGGTCTTCATCCCTGAACAGAACCGCGACACGCTGTGCATCTCGAGCCAAGTCGGCTGTCCGGTCGACTGCAAGTTTTGCCTGACGGCGTTGATGGGACTCGAGCGACATCTGACCGCCGGGGAGATCGTCGGCCAGATTCTGACCTTGTCGGACGCCCACGACCTGGACCCTTCGTCGCGATCGCTCAACGTCGTAATGATGGGCATGGGCGAGCCGCTGCTCAACCTCGACAACGTGACCAAGGCCGTGCGGCTGATGGCTGATCCGGACGGCGTCAATCTCTCGCTCAAAAGGATCACCGTCTCGACGTCGGGAATCATCCCGAAGATCGAGGAGCTCGCGACCCACGAGGCGCGACCCAAGTTGGCGATCTCGTTGAACGCATCGACCGAAGAACAGCGACTGGCGCTGATGCCGATCACCAAGAAGTACCGGCTCGAGGAGTTGATTCGCACGTGCCGAGCCTATCCGCTGCGTCCCTGGGAGCACCTGACGTTCGAATACGTCTTGCTCCGCGGCGTCAACGACTCCGATGAGGACGCCCGGCGCGTGGTCAAGCTCTTGAACGGCGTCCGCGCCAAGGTGAACTTGATCGCACTGAACCCGGGTCCGGGGATCGACTTTGAGACGCCCGAGCCCGAGCGAGTCGATTCGTTCCGATCGATCGTCCACGAGCGTTTCCCTTGCTTCGTGCGACAGCCGCGAGGCCGCGAGATCTACGCCGCCTGCGGACAGTTGAAGCGAACGTCGGAGTAGCCTCGCTACACTTGCTCGGTGAGCCAATCGGTCGTCAGCTGGGCGTTGATCGGGTGCGGAGACATCTCGCGAAAGCGCGTGGCGCCCGCGTTGCGTGATGCCGAGGGCGGACGGCTGTATTCGGTGAGTCGCGCGCGCGCCGAGTTGGCCGCGGACTTCGCTCAGGAGTTCGGCGCCGAGAAGCATTTCGCCGACTGGCGCGAGCAGATCGCCGATCCCGACGCGCACGCGGTCTACGTGGCGACGCCGCCCGACGTGCACTGCGAGCAGACCGTCCGGGCCGCCGAGCTAGGCAAGCACGTCTTGTGCGAGAAGCCGATGGCGCTCTCAGCCGCCGAGTGCGACCGGATGATCGAGGCCTGCCGAGCGAACGGCGTCAAGCTGGGCGTCGCCTACTACCGGCGCTTCTATCCGGGCGTGGAGGAGATCAAGCGGCGGATTACAGCCGGCGAAATCGGCCGGGTAATCGTGGCGCAGATCAACGCCTTTGAGCGCTTCGACGCCTCGCCGGGAGAACCGGTCCCCTGGCGGCTGGAAGCGTCGACGGCGGGCGGCGGCCCGATGATGGATTTTGGGTCGCACCGGATCGAGATCTTCGCGAACCTCCTGGGCCGCCTGGAGCTCGAGTTCGCCAAATCGGACCGCGTCCTGTTCGAGCGCGAAGTGGAAGACACGTCGATTGCCGTCTTCCGCGCGGAGTCAGGCGCACGCGCGCAACTGACGGTGACGCACGCCGCGCGCGAGCCGCAAGACACGTTGACCGTCTTCGGCAGCGAAGGCACGCTACGGACCGAGGTCCTCAACAACGGCGACCTGACCCTGATCGCGCCGCGAGGCACGACGGACCTGACTCGTCCCCCGCACGCCAACCTGCATCAGCCGTTGGTCGAGGATTTTCTAGCGACGATCCGAGACGACCGCGAGCCCGGCGTCAGCGGCGCGGACGGCCGCGACGTGCAGCGACTACTCGACGAGATCTACGCACATGGGTTCTCTTCTGAGTAAATTATCGGCCTTCGCCGACCGCAAGCAGCCCGAGTACTTGAGAAATGCTCGCCTCGGGGAGAACCTGGCCTACGACTACTTGAAGAAACGCGGATTTCAGATCGTGGCCACCAACTATCGGGCGCGTGCCGGCCGTGGAGAAGTCGATCTGTTCGGTTATGACGACGGGTATCTGGTCTGCGTCGAAGTGAAGACGAGAAGGAACGCCGACTTTGGGCGCCCCGAAGAGTTCGTGACGCGCGAAAAGCGCCGGCACTTGATCCGGACCGCAGAGGAGTACGCCAAGCGCGTGGGATGGAACCCCGTTCGCATTCGCTACGACATTGTGGGCGTCACGCTGGAGCCCGAAGTCACGATCGACCATTTTCGGAGCGCGTTCGATGGCTGAGCTGCGCAGAGATCTACGCGGCGAAGCGGTGATCGTCTCTCCCGGGCGGGCCCAAAGACCGTACGATTTCCGATCAGCCGAAGAGGATCGCCGAGCGCGCTGTCCGTTCTGTCCGGGCCGCGAGGATCAGACGCCTCCCGAAGTCGACGCCGTGCGCGACAAAGACGGCTGGCGCGTGCGCGTGGTTGCGAACCGCTATCCGGCCTTCCCGCGGACGCCGGAGAAAGAGGGCGATGCGTTCGGCGTGCATGAGGTCATCATCGAAACTCCGGACCACGGCCGGTCTTTAGCGGACTTGGATGCGAGCGAGTTGACGGCCGTCATGGAGACTTGGCGTCGGCGCCTGCTCACGGCTCGCGAGGACGGACAGATCGCGTTCGCTTCCATCTTCAAGAACCACGGAGCGCGCGCCGGGGCCTCCCTGGAACACGCGCACTCGCAGCTGATGGCGATTCCGTTCGTTCCAAAGAAGGTCGCGGCCGAGGTCAAGGCCTGGCGGGACGGATCGGCGGCGGCGCGTCTGGAAGCGGACCTCCGCGACGGCGATCTAGCCGTAGGACGCGAGGGCGCGGCGCTAGCTTTCGCGCCCTCGTTTGCGCGCTTCCCTTGGGAGACTTGGATCTTGCCGGAGGCGACTGAGGCTCGCTTTGAGGACGCCTCCGAGGCGACGCTCCGGTCGACCGCCCGGTTGCTGTTGAAGACCCTGACCGCAATGAATAGTTTGCTGGAACGGCCGGACTATCACTTGTTGGTCTCGACCGCGCCGTTCCAGGCGGATGGAGCAGAAACTTATCGCTGGCGAGTCGAACTGTTTCCCCGGTTGACGCAGGTCGCCGGATTCGAATGGGCGACGGACGTCTTCGTGAACCAAACGCCTCCGGACTCGGCGGCGGCCCGACTACGAGGGCGGCTCTGAGGTCCGAGAGACTCAGCCGAGCTACAGGCCGTAGACCTCTGCCGCCGTCTCGCCCCAGATACGCGCCTGCTCGTCCGCACTGAGTCGATCGGCCCAGTTCTTGACCGTATCGACCCACCGACCATACCGGGTCGCAACCAGGCAGACCGGCCAGTCGGAACCAAACATCAGACGCCGAGGTCCGAAACTCTCTAGAACCGCGTCGAGGTAGGGCCGCATCTGGTCTTCGCTCCAGGTCTTCCAGTCGGCCTCGGTCGCCATTCCGGAGATCTTGCAGGCGACGTTCTCACGCTCGGCCAGACGAGCGATATCCCCTCGCCAAGCCTCGATCGAACCTTCGCCGATCCTCGGCTTGGCAATGTGATCGAGTACAAACGGTTGGTTCGGGTGCCGGTCGACGAAGGCGATGGTCTGCGGCAAATGCTTCTCGAAGATGAGGATGTCGTAGAGCAGACCGCGGCTTTCGAGCTTCGAGACTCCGCGGTTGAAGTCGTCGCCGAGGATGAAGAAGTCGTCCGGCTCGTCTTGCACCACGTGGCGGACCGCCCGCAGTTTCGCTTCGCCGGACCACCGGTCGAGAGCGTCCCCGACGTTCGGGTCGGCGAGCGGCGCCCAGCCGACGACGCCGCGGATGAAGTCGTGCTCGCGGGCAAGGGCAAGCAAGTCGGCGGTCTCGGCTTTGCTTTGTCGAGCCTGGACGGAGACGACGCCGTCGATGCCGGCGGCTTGGATCTCCGCCTCCAAATCGGCGGGCAGAAAGTCGCGACGCAATTCGTCCATCTCGTCGGAGATCCAACCGTACTGCTCCGCCGAGTAACGCCAGAAATGGTGGTGGGAATCGATCTTCATGAGAATGCGTTGACGCCGGTCAGTCGAGCGCCGATCGAGAGGCCGTGGATGTTATGCGTCCCCTCGTAGGTCTTGACGGTCTCAAGATTCGCCATGTGCCGAAACACAGGGTACTCGTCGGTGATGCCGTTGGCGCCGAGCAGGTCACGAGCACGGCGTGCAACCTCAAGCGCCATCCAAGCGTTGTTCCGCTTGAGCATGGAAACTTGCGAGTGGTGCGCCTTGCCGCGCTCTTTCAAACGGCCCACGTGGAGAGCGAGCAGCTTGGCTTTAGCGATCTCGGTCGCCATCCAAGCAAGTTCTTCTTGGACGAGCTGGTGCGAAGCCAGCGGCCGGCCGTCGAACTGCTTGCGCAGGACGACATAGTCTCGGGCGCATTCAAGGCACGCTTCAGCGGCCCCGACCGTTCCCCACCCGATCCCGTGACGAGCATGAGTCAGGCACCCTAGCGCCGCCTTGAGGCCGACGGCGCCGGGCAAGGCGTTTTCCTGGGGAATCACGCAGTCGACTAGGCTCAAGCTGGAGGTGATCGACGCTCGCATCGACAGCTTGTTGTGAAGATCCGAGCCAGTGAACCCAGGCGTATCCCTCTCCACGAGGTACCCGCGGATCTCCTCGGAGTCATAGTGCTTAGCCCAAATCACGGCGACCTGAGCGATCGAGCCGTTGGTGATCCAGGTCTTTTCGCCGTTCAGTCGGAAGCCTTCGCCGTCGCGGGCCGCGCGAGTCAGCATGCCGCCGGGATTCGAGCCGTAGCCGGGCTCAGTGAGTCCGAAGCAGCCGATCGATTCCCCCGTTTGCATCGATGGGAGCCAGCGCTGCTTCTGCTCCTCGCTGCCGTAACGGTAGATCGCCTCCATCGCCAAGCTGGACTGGACGGACACAAAGCTGCGAAGCCCGCTGTCGCAACGCTCAAGTTCCTGCATCAACAGACCGTATTCGACGTCGCCCATGCCGGCGCAACCGTACCCTTCAATCGTCGCGCCGAAGAAACCAAGTTCCGCCATCTCGGAGATCAGTTCCTCGGGAAAGGCCCCCTTACGGTAGTGCCTGCGGATCAGCGGTTGGGCCCGCTCCTCGACGAACCGGCGGGCGTTGTCCCGAACGAGGAGCTCATCCTCGGAGAGCTGCGAATCAAAATCGATGAAGTCGAGCATAGGAGGGAGCGGGCTGCCGGAGTCGAGATCATAGCAAGCGGCGGGCGGCCGCCTCGGTAGACTCCCGGGGGCCGGATTCAGGCTAGCTCCCTATATGCAGAGGCATACGACCGGCGTAGCGTACGAGGTATTGCTTGTGTGGAATTGAGGCCAAGGGATTTTGCCGATAGGATCGCTGTAGTTCGCCGAGGTCACAGAAATGCTGAAACGTATCCACGCCGCTCTCCAGCGGCTCCGTCAAGACGAGACGGGACAGGACATGGTCGAGTACGCGTTGATGGCGGGATTCATCGCCGTCGCCGCAGGGGCGGCATTCCCGCCAGTCGCAGACAACATCTCGACGATCTTCTCGAAGCTCGTCAGCATCACCGGCCAGGTCTAGCTCAAGTCTCACGCTAGTCCCTGGGAAACGAAGGCGCATCCCCTCGGCGCTTCTCAGCCAAGAACCCGCGCCCCGTGCCCACGGAAACACGGGGTCGCGCCCGTGCGACGCCCCGGCTGGATCGCTATTCCGCGCGTGTTCGGTCGTGGGCCTCGAAGTTGAACTTCCACTCGAGATCCAGAGTCTGCGGCAGGTAGCAAACCTTGTCGTCGCAAGCCTGGTAGCGAAGCTTGCCCTTCACCGTGATCGCATCGTCCACGATCAAGTGCTCTAGTTCCTTCTGCTGGGCAAACCGGACGTCGCGAATCAAGCGGACCCGACCCTCATAGACGGGAACAGTCTCCTTGATCGCCTCAAGGCGCAGCATCTCGGCCTCGGGGTACTCGACGCCGAAGAAGGTAAGTCCCTCCACGTCTTCAGCCTGCCAGTCGATCGGGATGTAGCCCTCGACCTCGGGCGAGTAGACGTGCATCTTCTCGGGCAGTTCGAGATCAACCACAAGAGCGATGCGGTTGCCGCCGCGGACGGCTTCGTCGCTGGCCCAAGTCGTCGCGGTTAGATGCTGTGTCTTGATCTCAGTGGCGCGGGGACCGGCTTCCGCGTCTCCCAGGCGGACAAGAGTACGGCCGGCGGTAAAGCGGTCGGCGTAGTTCTGCTCGAAGTGCTTCTCGACGACGCGCCCGTCCGTCCCGATCCAGTATTCGCCGGGATGCGGGATGCCGTAGAAGCGATGGTCCTTGGGCACCGATTCGTTGAAGATGCCGAAGCTCTTGATGATCTTCGAGCCGGGGTCGGACAGCAGCGGGTAGCCGATGTCGACGCGCTCGGCGAAGTTCGAGAGGATTTCGACCGAATCGTAGGTCAGGGCGGCGACGCGGTAGCCGCGGGCTTCAAGCTGTTTCCTTTTGCGCTCCAACTGCACGAGTTGGCCTTTGCAGTACGGTCACCAGTCGGCCGAGCGGCTGATCACCAGAAGCAGCCCCTTGTCGCCTTGGAGAGACTCGCGGGTCTGCTTGCGGCCGAGGTGGTCCACGGCCTCGAACGCCGGTACGGCTTCGCCCACGGCCGGGCCGGTAGGAATCTTGTTGTCTTGCGCTGAACTCATGCTGGCTGTCAGAGCCGCTGCGAGAGCGACGGTCCAAAGGTATCTCATCAATCTAGATCTCCTACGCGCAGGGTGGAAAACCACGGCGCTCAATTCGACACTCGGTCGGGCGGCGCCGGCAACGGCATCAGTCTCCCGAAGCACCAACCGATCGCGCCGCCGAGCGCCGGAATCGCCATGTGCCCGAAGGTGATGTGGGGCGCGGTGTGCATCGGGCATCCCAAGTGAAGCGCCGTGGCGCCCACCAGCCCCGCCAGCAGTCCAGCGCCCGCGCCGACGGCCGGCCATGACAGCACCGATCCCCGCCCGAGCAGCAACAGAGCCAGCCCGGCGGCGGGCAACGAGAAAGTGAATCCGGCCTGGAAGCAATGCCAACTGCCGCCGAGCCAGCCGTCGCCGAACTCCCAAGGGAACAACACGGCGGCCAGCGCCATCAAGCCGAGAATAATCCCCCAGGCCTGTTTGGTCAGCGGAATCCACTGGCGGTCGCCGGGCGCCATCTCGCCGCTCAAGGTGATGGCCAGAATCCCGGCGGCCACGAGGATCGCCGCCAGTACGCCGGCCAGTTGTAGCCAGGTCATCATCAGGGCGCCGGTGGTGCCGAGGTAGGCGATCACGCCGGTTGAGACGAGCCCGAAGATCGAAAGGAATCCGAGCGCCAGCATCGAGCGCGCCGGGATCGGCCTGACGGCCTCGAGGTCTTGGCCCAAGGCGGCCGTGATCGAGTCGAGCCTCCCTTCGCCGACCTCGGAGAACTCCGCGGGCGGAAGCTCGGCCCACATCCGGGCGCAGTGCGGACACGAGTCCAGATGCGCCTGCACGTCGGGCGGCGGCGCGGCGCCCGCGCGGGCGGCGTCGGAGACGAAGTATTCGGCTGTCTTGTCGCAGCTCATCGTCTGAGTTCGATCACCGTCTTCCTGCTCCGTCGTGAGCCTCAATTAACTCACGTAACTTCTTGTACGCGCGATGCGCTTTCTGCTTCACCGCGCCGACGGTCGACCCGGTGGCGCGCGCGGTCTCGTCCAAGCTCAGGCCCGATACTTTCAGCATACGGACCACTTCTTGCTGACTCTCCGGCAACTGGGCGACCAGCTTCCAGAGGTCCCGATCGCTGTCCTCGGGCTGCGTCACGCTGCCCGAGCCGGCGGTCTCCAAATCATCGGAGGCGTACTCGCGCGACTCGATCGTGCTCCGGCGGCGATACGCGTCGATGCGCGTGTGGCGCGCGATCGCGAACACCCACGGCAGAACCGGCGCGCCGGGGCGGTAGCTGTTGCGAGCGCGATGGAGCCGCAGCCAGCAGTCCTGCAGCATATCGTCGGTCTGCGTACGCGTTTGCAAAGGCCCTGCGAGGAAGCGGCGCAGCATCGGCGAGAGCCGCTGGACCAGTTCGGTGACGGCCTGCGCGTCGCCGCGCTGGTAGCGCTCCATCAACAGCACGAGCTGCTCGGCGTCTTCGCGCGGCTCCGCCCTCGGCGAGGACGCCGTCGTTGGACTCGGTTCGCTCAACAGGACCCCAAACGAACCTATGGAGAGTGCGTGTGCCGCGGCCACGTCTATTTCTTCGGCGGCAGACGGCGGGAGGTTACGCGCGCTCTTCAGAGGTTCCCTGAAACGGACTCCCTATCATAGGGCGCCTCTTGGGCGAAGGCGAGCGGGCGCATGGGCCCTATGGGCGGAGGGAGTGGCCGATGGGCGGGAACGCGCGCCCCGCTGGACGCGCCGCGGCCGGGACGCGATCGGCGGGTATGGACGTTTTCGTCCATGCCGAGTGAACCTTTTTATAGTTTCTTGCGTCAAAAACCCCCGAGTGAACGATCCATAGGTTGACGCGACATGCTAGTCTCGACGGCGAAGAGAAGGGAAAACGATTCCACGCTTGCACAGGTGCTCGGTTGCGCGTATACTCCCACTCATCCGGGCGGCGACCGGTACTACCGGGCCCGTCGGAACTCCGTCACACACCTACGACCTTTTCAGGTGTTCTACCGGTTTGCGCGACCGGACGGCCAGGGTACCATCGCCCGGTCGAAACGGCTGCGCGACCATAGCGGCTTTGAAAAAGGCCCATATCTTGAGCCGTTTTCGGCTAAACCATCGGCCTGGAGGGGCCGATCTACGGAGAAGCTTGAGTCCGGTATGGGAGCCGGCGAGCGTTGAGGTAAAGAAGAATGGCGACAGCAACGAGAGGCCTCACAAAGGCCCAGACGGAAAAGTTCAAGAAGGCGCTCGAAGCGAAAGCGGAAGAGCTGAGCGCCGCCATGCAATCGGCCCGCGCCGGTCAGACGCTGATGGACGCGAAAACGTCCAATGAAGAAGACCTGGCGTTGCAGAGTCACGAGGAATGGATCTTCCTTAACCGCAACAGCATCGACGTCATGTTGCTGCGGGAGATCCGCGAAGCGCTTGAGCGCATCGACGACGGCGAGTACGGCCACTGCGGCGAGTGCGACGAGCCGATCTCGAAGAAGCGACTGGAAGCGATCCCCTGGGCGCGGCACTGCATCGAGTGCCAGGAAGAGTTGGCGATTCTAGAGGAAGAGAACGCGGCCAAGGCCGAAGCGCCTCGTCGTCGCTAGTTCGTTTCGTTAGCCGCGCGTCTTGAGGCCTTGGTTGAGCTCGGCGAGTTCGCCCAGGTCCAAGCGACCCGTGTAAATCGCCATTCCCAACGCCGCGTGGATGCCGAGCGTGTCCAACTCCCGAATCTCATCGAGCGTCGTGATGCCGCCGGCCGCCGTCAACTCATGGTCGGTGGCCGCGCGCAGTCGCCGGTACCAATCGAGATCCGTGCCTTCGAGCATGCCTTCCTTGTCGACATACGTACAGAGGAAGCCGCCGCAATAGGGCTCCAAACGGCCCACGACCTCTTCCGCCGTCAGGTCGACCGCCTGCTGCCATCCCTGAACCGTGATCTTCCCGCCCTTGGAGTCGAGCGAGAGCAGGACGCGCTCCTTGCCCACTTCCGCGTCGAGCGCCGAGAGAAACTCCACGTTGACGCCGTTCCCCTGGTACGCCGCCGTCCCCACGATAATCCTCGAGGCGCCGGCGTCGACCAGTTCGCGCGCGCGCTCGACGGTTCGCACGCCGCCGCCGACCCGGGTCTGGGCGCGCCCGGCCAGGTCTTCAACCAGCGCGTTGTTCTCGCCGCGATTCATCGCCGCGTCCAGGTCGATCACCTGAATCACGCCGAACGCGGCAAACTTCTCAAGCATCGTGAGCGGCGCTTCGCCTTCGAGCGCCTTCTCGCGGCCTTGAACAAGCTGGACGACTTTTCCGTCCTGGAAATCGATGCACGGGATGATCATGAGAGGGTCTTGAGCGCCTCGGTCGAGTAGAACTGGATGGCCTCGGGAACTTCGAACTCAGGGTCGGCCAGATCGGCCGGCGAAAACCAACGGATGGCATGGTGCTCGGCTTCGGCCAGGCGCAGCTCGCCTCCCGCAACGCGAGCGAAGTAGATCAAGCCGACGTGCCGGTGGTGCTTGGAGATGTCGTGCACGTCGAGATAGCTGGGGGCCGTCAGGATCTTCGTGCCAGGAAAATCGCGAGGCGGACGCGCGCCGAAGAGCTCGATCTCGTACCCGCTCTCCTCCTTCGCTTCACGCCGAGCCGCCTCTTCCGGGTCCTCGCCCAATTCGATGTGGCCGCCGACCGGCAGCCAGCGGCCGAGCTTGCGGTGATGGACCAGCAGGACTTTCCCGTCGCGCACGATGAAGAGCGAGACCGTATAGTCGAGGTCGTGGAAGATGTGCGCCACGCGAAAATCCTTCTCGGTCAGCGAACGACGGGCGGACGAACCGCGATGCCCTCTTTGTCGAGCGTCTCTTTGAGCTGGTCGACGGTGTAAGTCCCGTAGTGGAAGATCGAAGCGGCCAGCGCGGCGTCCGCCTCGCCGTCGGTCAGCACTTCCACAAAGCTCTCGGGCGTGCCGCCGCCGCCTGAGGCGATGACGGGGATGCCGGTGGCGCGCGCGATCGTCTTCGTCAGTTCGCAGTCGAAGCCAGTCTGCGTACCGTCGGCGTCCATCGAAGTCAGCAAGATCTCGCCCGCGCCCATCTCTTCGCCTTTCCGAGCCCACTCCACGGCGTCAATTCCGGTGTCTTCGCGGCCGCCGTAGATGTAGACGTTCCACTTGCCCGGGGCGACCCGGCGAGCGTCGATCGCAAGCACCACGGCTTGCGCGCCGAACTCGTTCGAGAGTTCGGTGATCGTTTCCGCGCGCTTCACAGCGGCCGTGTTGACGGAAACTTTGTCGGCGCCGACCATCAGAATCTTGCGCGCGTCCGCCACCGTGCGGATGCCGCCGCCAACCGTCAGCGGAATAAAGACCTTGCGCGCCGTCCGCTCGACGACGTCCTTCATGATCTCCCGCCGATCGCTCGAAGCCGTGATGTCGAGGAACACCAGCTCGTCCGCCCCGTCCAGGTTGTAGCGATCCGAAAGCTCGACCGGATCGCCCGCGTCGCGCAGGCCGACGAAGTTGACGCCCTTGACGACGCGTCCCTCGCTCACGTCGAGGCAGGGGATGATTCGTTTAGTCAGCATGCCAAGAAATTCGTGACGATCTTTTGCCCGACGGCGCTCGACTTCTCCGGGTGGAACTGGACGCCGAACACGTTCCCCACTTCGAGCGCGGCCGTCAGGCCGACGCCGCCGTAGTCGCAGGCCGCCGCGGCGCGCTCGCCCGCGGTCTCCACGGGGACGTAGTAGCTGTTGGCGAAGTACACGTACGGCGCCTCGCCCAATCCCGCCAGCAACCGCGGCGAGCCCTTGGGCTGCAGTTTGTTCCAGCCCATCTGAGGGACCGTCAGGTTTTCCGGAAAGCGCACGACGCGCCCGGGAAAGACTCCGAGGCCTTGGAGTTCCGGCGCTTCCTCGCTCACCTCAAAGAGCGCTTGCAATCCAAGGCAGATGCCGAGGAAAGGAACGTCGGCCGCCAGACGATGCTTGAGCGTTTCGCGCACGCCCAGTTCGTCGAGCGAGCGCAGCAACTGGCCGAAGTGCCCCACGCCGGGAAGGATGATCTTGTCCGCCCGTTCGAGCCCCGCCGCATCGTTGACGATGTCGTAGCGCGCGCCGACCGCGTCGAGCGTATTCTCGACGGAGCGGAGATTCCCGGCGCCGTAATCGAAGATGGCGATCATGGCCTCTCTCCGGCGAATTCGGCTTGCAAGTTCTGAATCTGCTTCATGTGATGGCGAATGTGCGCCGCGTAGTCGACGGTGCGATAGGCGATCGTCCAGTCCGCTTCCTTTCCGTTCTCGGCCCCGGCGCCGCAGAGGTTCTGGAGCTTCTCGACCGGGACGCGCTCAAGCACGTGGAGCACCTGGGCGTTGAGCGCGGACCACAGCGCGATCACGTCCGCGACCGCGCGGTCTTGGTAGCCGCCCAGGTCGACGAACGCGTCTTGCGGATAGACCATCGAGAAGCCGTCTTCGATCTGGCCGCGCAGGAAGCGCTGCAGGTTGACGCCGGCCGAATCGATCAAGTGTCCGACGACTTGCTTCATCGACCAGCCGCCGTCCGAGCGCGGACGCGCCGCGTCGGCCTCGCTCCAGTGGTTCCACTCGCCCGGCGCCTCGTCGAGCAACCGGCGCAGGTCGTCAAGCGCGTCTTGAAACTCCTCGGCAGTCGTCATGATTGGCCCCTGGCCGCCGTTTCAAGCAGGCCCTTGGTACTCGGAAGCTGGTCCTTCATGCGAGCGTCGGTCGAGCAGGCGTAGCGCAACGCGCGTGCGAAGCACTTGAACACGCCTTCGATCTTGTGGTGGTTCGAGCGGCCGTAGAGCACGCGCGCGTGCAGATTCGCGCCGGCGTGGACGACGAAGCCGTCGAAGAAGTCGTGCAGGAGTTCGGTCTGTAAATCGCCGACCAGTCGGAAGCGCGTCGGCGCGTGATAGACCAAGGCCGGACGCCCGCCGAGATCGATCGCCGCGGCGACCAGCGTCTCATCCATCGGCAGCAGGAAGTACCCGGCGCGGTTGATCCCCTTGCGGTCGCCGAGCGCTTGGGCGACGGCTTGGCCCAATACGATGCCCGCGTCTTCGACCAGGTGATGCTGGTCGACGTCGAGATCGCCCTCCGCCTGGAGCTTCATGTCGAAGCCGCCGTGCTTGGTGAACAGCTCCAGCATGTGGTCGAAAAACCGGATGCCGGTCGAGACGTCGTAGCGCCCTTTGCCGTCGAGGTTCAGTTCGGCGCGGATCTGCGTCTCTTTCGTCAGCCTTTCGATCGTGGCGCGTCGCGGCATATCTCTTACGCTCGCGCAGTCGCGAAGGCGGCGTCTACCGCTTGCTCGATTTGATTGACCGATTCGATGACGACCCGGGCGTTTTCGCGGGCGAACAGACGGACGATCTCGTCACGCTGGTGGAGACCGGACTCGGCCACGCCGATGAACGGAACGTCGGCTGCACGAGCCGCCCGCGCATCGTCGATGTTGTCGCCGACAAAGACGATCTCCGCCTCCGGGTGCGCCTCACGGACGCGCAAGAGCCCGTCCGGCGCCGGCTTGAGGTTTTCAAGCTCCGACGAGGTGACGATCGGATCGAATACGATCTCCGGGGCGAAGCGCGCGAGCGTGTGTCCGGCGGTTCGACGCCCGCGGCCCGTAAAGACGGCCAGCCGAGCCTGCGCGGCGAGGCGCTCCAGCAGGTCGCCTTCGACGAGCCAGCGCTCGCGTTGGATGAAGCCTTCCCCGCCCTCGCCCCAAAAGATTTCCCAGCCGAGCCGCTCCACGTCTTCGCGTGAAGCCGTGCCGCCGAGTTCGCGGATCATGCGCAGCGCCACGTCGGCGTCGTCGTTGTAGCCGCCTTCATTCTTGATCTCGATGATCCGGTCCGGGCTGCCGGGACGACCGGCCAGCCGCTCGACTACCTCCAGCGCGGCCCGACGAAACGACTCCGTCGGATCGACCAGCACGCCGTCCATGTCAAAGACGATCACGCGCTCGCTCACGCCAAGACCTCGCGCAAGGCGGCGATGAGACGCCCGGTCTGCTCGGCCGTTCCGACGCCCAGCCGAACGCCGCCGGGGACTTCGTGCGTGCGGTCGCGCACCAGTACGCCGCGCTCACGCAACGCTCGGCAGAGGAGCCCCGGATCGGCGAACCGCGCCAGTACGAAATTCGCGTCCGAGGACCAGCGGCGGACGCCCAACTCGTCGAGCGCAGCCTCGAGCGCCGCGCGCGCCGCCACGACTTCGCGAACGTAACTCTCGACGTACTCGCGATCCTCAATCGCCGCCAGCGCGCACTCGACGCCCGCCGAGTTGAGGCTGTACGGCGACTGCCCGCGGCGCACCCACTCGGCGTTCTCGGCTTGCGAAAACAGACAGCCGACCCGCAGCCCGGCCAGCCCCCAAGCCTTCGAGAACGTCCGACTGACGAACAGATTGTCGAAGTGCGCCAGCCAACCGAGCGCCGTCTCGCCGTGAAACTCAAAGTAAGCCTCGTCGACCAGAACCGCCGCCTCCGGCGCCGCCCGCAGCACTCTTTCGAGTTCTTCTGGCTCGGCGGCGCCGCCGGTCGGGTTGTTGGGGTTGGCGATCAAGATCGCTTTCGTCTCCGGGCCGATCCGGTCGAGCAGCGCCTTCGTCGGGAAGTCGAGCGTCTCCGGATCGCGGTGCACCAGGACCGGCTCGGCGCCCGCCGCTTCGGCGTAGAAGCGGTACATCGGGAACGTCGGCCAGGGAATCAAAACCTCCTCGCCCGGCTCGACGAACGCCTGCAGCAACAGGTGGATCGCTTCGTCCGTCCCGTCGGAAAAAACGATCTGATCCGACTCGACGCCGAAGAAGGTCGCCATCTTCCCGCGCGCAACTTCGTATTCGGGATACACGGTCAGGAAATCTCCCGCCGTGACTTCGCGCAACCGTTCGAGCACCCGCGGCGAGGGACCGATCGTGTTCTCGTTGAAGTCGAGACGGAGCAGGCCGCCGCGCCCGCCGGTGGGCGGTTTGTAGGGGGCCATGCGAGCGATCGCTTCTCTCGGTTTCGGTCTCGGCATGATGCGCGCTCCTAGTCCAAACGGCTCCTAATCCAAACGGACTTCGATCGACCGTGCGTGCGCCTCCAGGCCTTCCGCCCGAGCCAGCGTCGTCGCCGCTCCCGCCAGCCGCCGCAACCCGGTCTCGTCCAGCTCCTGAACCGAGATGATCTTCACGTAATCGAGCACCGAGAGCCCGGCCCGCAGTCCCGCCGCCCCGGCAGTCGGCAAAACATGATTGGGCCCGGAGACGTAATCGCCCGCGGCCTCCGGACTCCACTGGCCGATAAAGACGCTGCCCGCGTTCTCAATCTTCGGCAGCAGCGACCGGTCGGAGATCGAAAGGTGTTCGGGGGCGAAGCGGTTCGAGATCTCGGCGGCCTCGTCGAGCGATTCGACGACCACCACGGCGCTGTTGTCGCGGATCGACTCGCGCGCGACCGGCGCGGTCGGTAGATCGCCGAGCTGCCGCTCGACCTCGGCGGCGACGGATTCGGCAAGCGACTGCGAAGTCGTCAGCAGGATCGCCGCCGCGTCGACGTCGTGCTCGGCCTGCGCCAGCATGTCCGCAGCCAGGTGACGCGGATCGCCGTCGGCCGAGATCAGCAGGATCTCCGTCGGACCGGCGACGAAATCGATGCCCACGTCGCCCGCCAGCAGCTTCTTGGCGGCGGCGACGTAGATGTTTCCCGGGCCGACGATGCGCTGGGCTTTGGGAACCGTCTCCGTCCCGAAGCAGAACGCCGCAATCGCCTGCGCGCCGCCCATGTGGAAGACGTTGTCGACCTCCAGCAATCCAGCCGTCCCCAACGTCTCCGCACTCGGGCCGGGAGAGGCGACCGAGACGGTCTTGACGCCCGCGACCTGCGCCGGAATCACCGTCATCATCACCGTCGACGGCAACGGGTAGCGCCCGCCGGGAATGTAGGCCGCAACCGACTCGAGCGGCCGCACCGCTTGCCCCAGCCTGACGCCTTCGCCGACCGTCTGGGTCCACTCTTCTGGCAGTTGCAGCTCGGCGTAGCGCCGAATCTGCTCGGAGGCGGTTGTAACGGCCGAGCGGAACCCGTCGTCGAGAGCCTCCGCCGCCGCGCGCGCCTCGGCCGGGTCGATGCGCACCGTGTCGGCCTCCAGCCGATCGAACTTCTTCGCGTACTCGAGCAGGGCCGCGTCTCCGCCCGACTCGACCGCGTCGAGGATCGGCCGAACGACCGCGATCGCTTCGTCCATGCGGGCCGAGCGGCGGGAAAACAACTGGTCCATCTCAGCTCGGTCCGAGCTGCTCAAGATCCGAAGCATGGGCTCTCTCCTCAAACGCGAATCACTTCTTGTAGACCGCTTTGGGATCGTAGGTCGGCTCCTCGAATCGGACCCACTCTTGCGCTTCCAGCCGACGGGAGAAGCAACTGCGATAGCCCTCGTGGCAGACGCCGGGCCCGAACGCTTTGGCCGTGATGAGTACGGTGTCGAGGTCGCAATCGGTCTGGATGTCTCGTACTTCGAGGTGATTGCCCGAGGACTCGCCTTTGGTCCACAGCGTCTCGCGCGAGCGGCTGTAAAAGGTGACCTTGTTGGTCTCAACGGTCTTCTTGAAGGCTTCTTCATTCATGAAGCCGACCATCAGCACGCGGCCGTCCGTCTCGTCTTGGACGACCGCGGGAATCATGCCGCCGGTCTTTTGGAAATCGAGTTTCATCTGGAAGTTTCCTTGATCGCTTGCTTCTGATAAGACAACAAAAAACCCGCTCGGGGCGAAGGCGCCGGCGGGTGTCGAAATCGTTCGTGGAAAGTCTGAGCTGGAGAGTCCGGAACGTCTAGGGCCGCCGCGCGCGATGGGCGTGGTGGTGATGCAGGCCGTGATGGAGCGTTCCGCGCATCAGAATTTTCAGGTTAGCACAGGGCGCTTGCCCTCGCCGACGGATAACGACGCGGAATAACTAGGCGGCGGACGAAACCGGCTGAACGCCGGACGGCGCGCCGGCCGACTGTAACGCCGCTTGGAAGCTCGGTAGCAAGACTAGCTCGACGGCGGCGATCTCGGCTTGCTCGCGCAATCGGTCAGCCCGCTCGCGTTGGTGCGGCGGCAGGAGCGCGACGACGGTTCGCACCTGGTGCCAATCGACCAGGTACGGCAGTTCGGCGACCGCGCCGAGCACGGGCACCCCGTCGACCGAGGCGCCGAGACGGTCTCGCCGATCGTCAAGCCAGCCCACAGGCTCAAGCGTTCGGCCGGGGTCGGCTTGGAGCGCGGAAACCATCGCCCGAGCGTCGGGATTGACCAGGAACAGCGCGCGTCTGGCGCTCTGCCTAGGCGGAGAGGCCGCTCCCAAACGACGCCAGGCGAGCCACCCCGAGAGCAGCGTCAAGTGGAGCGTCGCTTCGAGCAGCAGCGCCGGCCACGGAGGCGCGGTCCGCAGAGTCACGGCGGCGGTGACGGCGATCAAGCTTCCGCTGAGTGATGCGGCCGCCAACGTAAACGCGTCCTGGAAGCCCGGCGGATCCGTCGCCAATCGGTCGGCGCGGAACAGTTCGTAGGCGACCAGCCGCGCCAACACGAACCCGAGCGCCGTCCACGCCGCCGTCGTGCGGTCGAGGAACGGCGCCAAGGCCAGGGCCGCGGCGAGCCACGACAAGCCCGCGGCGGGCAACTGGAAACGGAGACGGCGCTCGGCTGGATTCGCCATCATCTAGGCCGCCCGCTCATCGCGCCGCTCGCGCCCGCCCTTGCGTTTGCGCTCGCCCGTCTCGGCGTAGGAGTAGTAGTAGCCGTAGTTGCGGTAGTGGCCGTAGTCCAAGTAATCGAGGTTCACCCGGTTCATGACGAAGCCGAGGAACGGTACCCCCGCGTCGTCAAAGCTCTGCTTGGTTCGGATCAGCGAACCGCGCTCGGTCTTGTCCGAGACCACCAGGATCACGCCTTCCACCAGCCGGGCGATCGTGCGCGCGTCCGACAGCGCCAGCGAAGGCGGCGAATCGACGACCACGTGGTCATAGCGCTCGCCCATCTCCGAGAGCAGCCCCGGCAGTCGCGGCGAATAGAGCAAGTCGGACGCGGTCGAAGTCGAGCGTCCCGAAGGCAGCAGAGAGAGCCCCGGAACGGCTGTCGGCTGGATCAAACCGTCCAGCGCGACCTCGCCGCGCAGGTACTCGCTCAAACCCGTTTCGGCGTCGACGCCCAGTTGCCGATCGCAGTCAGGTCGCCGCATGTCGGCGTCGATCACCAACACCGATCGGCCAAGCTGCGCCAGCGAACAGGCGAGGTTCAGACTCAGCGTCGTCTTGCCTTCTTGCGGCTGCGCGCTGGTCAGCAGGATGCGCTTCATCGAGTCGTCGAGGCCGAGCAGGACGGAACTCCGCAGCGTCCGGTAGGCCTCCGATAGCGCGGCCTCCGGCTCCCAACGCACCAGCCCCGGGTTGTCGGGATCGTCGCCCGGACGCGTCAACACCTTCTGGTCGTCGCGCTTACCGGGCGTGCGCGGAATCAGCGCCAGCAGCCCAAGACCCGTTATGCGCTCGACCTCTTCCGGCGTGCGAACGTTCACGTCCAGGTGCTCTCGCGCAAACGCCAGCACCACGCCGAACAGCAGACCGCCGAGCATGCCGAAACCGAAGTTGATCAGCTTGCGTGGGCGATAGGGCTGGTTGGGCGGCTCGGCCGGATCGAGCACGGCGATGTTCGAGGCGCGCAGACCGGCCGCGATGCCGGCCTCCTTGAGCCGTTGCAGCAGCCCCTCGTAGAGCTGCCGGTTCGTCTCGGCGTCGCGCTTGAGGATGTCGTACTCGATAAAGTCGTCCGAGATCCGGTTCACGGCCGCGCGCTGCTTCGCCACCGAGTCGGCCAGCAACGACTCGCGGTTCTCGGCCACCTGAAACTCTTCGCGCACGCCGGAGAGTACGCGATCCTTCTCGCGCGTGATCGCCGCCTGGAGCGATTCGATCTCTTTCTGAATCCGCGCGACCGAAGGATAGCCGGGCGCGAAGGTGACCAGCAGACGCGACCGCTCGCGTTCGAGTTCAGCGAGTTGGGCGGTCAGCTCGCGGAAGGCTTCCGACGTCAGGCTGCCGGGCAACGGCGCGTCCTTGCGCACCGCGTCCTCGGCCAGCATCGCCAGTGACTGTTTCTCAACGCGATCGGCCTGCGCGCGCGTCAGCTCCTGCTCCATCTGCGAGAGCTTCTCGGTCGTCACGTCCTTGCGCTCTTCGACGAACAGGATCGAGTGGTCAAACGCGTAGTCGCGCAAGGCCGACTCGGAGGCCTGCAGCTTGGCGGCCAGTTCAGCGAGCTGCTCTTCCAGCCACACGGAGGCCTTCTGCGTAGCGTTCCAGCGCGCTTGCAGGTTGTGCTCGATAAAGGCGTCAGAGAGCGTATTGACGACTTCCGCCGCGAGCTCGCGATCGATCGATTCGTAGCTCACGTCGACCAGGCGCGTTCCCTTCGACGGCCGAATCGTCAGCCGCTCTTGGAACTCCTCGACGACCACCGGATGGATCTCTTCCGCATAGTCGGCAAGCTCTTCGGGCTCGAGCGAGTAGGCGAGTTCCCGTCGCTCCGACATGCCGAGCTGGTCGATCACCTGCCGCGAAAGCGTCCGACTCTTGAGCACCTTGTACTGCGTTTCGAGGTAGTCCGGCTGCTCCATCGGTTCGCGAACGTCGCGGTCGCCCACCTGTCCGGCGCCGGGCTGCTCACGGTCGATCTGGAGCGTCGCGGTCGCCCGATAGGTGGGCGTCACAACGTAGTTGTAGCCGCCGGCGGCGAGCAGGCCGAGCAGCACCGTCGTCGCCAGCAGCCAGCGATGCGAGTGCACGATCTTCCAGTAGTCGCGAAGCGCCTGACCTTCAGCCAGATCAGGCTCCTCGACCGAATAGGTGGGCGCGATCGTCTGCGGCCCCTGCTTGCGGAAAGTGGGTTCGAGCGCCTGGGTCAGTCGCTGTAGTTTGTCGTTCATGATCGGAGGTCTTCAGCCTGCGGACGGGCGTCTAGCGGCGCCAAATCACGATGCCGGTAGCCATCTGGACGATGGCCTCGGCGCCGCGGTTGGCGATCGTGCGGGCGCGCGAATCGGGGATGTAAACGATGTCGTTGGGCGCGAGTTCCACGTCTTCGGCTCGCCCCTTGAGCACGTCCCGCAGGCGCACGGGAATCTCTTGCTTGCCGGCGCCGCGTCCGCGGATGATGCGGGTCTTCTGGAGCGAAGCGGCGCCCTCGGAACCCTCGGCGAGCGAGACCGCGCTCAGCACGGTCATCGGTTCCTGCTCGCGAATCGGGAAACCGCCGGGACGCTGGACCGAGCCGAGCACGTAGACCACACCGGCCTTCTCGACGCGCACCACGTCGTGCGGTTCGATCCAAGGATTGGCGTTCTCGTCGCCCGGACTCTCAAGCAGAGCGCGGATACGGATGCGCCGCTCTCCGTGCGCGCGGTCGTCGGCGGGCGTGTTCCCTGCCCCGGCCGACTTCGCCTCGCCGCCGCGCACGAGCACGACGTGTTCGCCGGCCTCCGGCGCCAACCCTCCCGCCAGCGCGACCACGTCCACCAAACGTCGCCTTCCGCGCAGTTGATACACGCCCGGTTCCTTCACGGCCCCGACCACGCTCACCGGCTGCGAGCGATGCTCTTCAATCGAGACCGAGACCTGCGGATCGTTCAGCAGCCCGTCGGCGAGCCGACGCTCGATCTCCTGCTCGACGTCGACCGCGGTCAGTCCGGCCGCCGGGACGCGTCCGACCAGCGGCACTCCGACCGCGCCGTCGGGAGCGACCGAGGTGAGCCCGGAAAGATCTTCCACTTCAAAGACGTCCACCCGCAGCACGTCGCCGGGTCCCAACAGGTAGTCGCCCGAGATTCCGGGATCAGGGATGAGGCGGTTTTGGGCGAGGACCGGCAGGGCGACGAGCAGGACCGGAACCGCGCGTAGGAAAACTCTCATTGCTGCTGTTCCATCGAGAGCCTTGGCCCGCGACTTTAGCCCTGTGCGGTAGATGGGTCTAGGTTTGCGAAGTGTAAGGTGAAACACCTACAATCTCGATTGGTTCCCTAGCCGGGGTCGGTGCAGTCAAAGGGCTGGAGAATCAGAGGCTTTCCGCCGATCAAGCCGACGGAGCCGGCGCACGAGAATGGACGACCCGAAAGCCAGAACCGAATTTCCTGGCCGACGTTTTAGGCGGGCGGTCGAGCGACGCGGCGAACGATTCGCCGGGCCGCTCGACAAGCTGCGCTTCGTCCGCTCCGCCGTTTCGACCTTCGACGCCGCGCCGGACGCCCTCCGGCGCTCTCGCGGACGGCTGGCGGGCCGCATCGTGATCGCCCGAGCCGCCGCCGAGGCGGGTCAAGCGAGCGGCCGCGATCGGTTTTGGGCTCTGGGCTATCCCTTCGTCGCCGCGATCGAGCGCATCGCGCGGGCGATCTCGCCCGGTCGAGTCGCGCTCGGAGCGCTCGCCCTGACCGCCGTCACCGGCGCCCTTTTCGCCCCTCCCATGATCGAGCGCTTCACCGGCGCCGACCAGGCGACCGCCGAGCCCGCGCGTCCCGCCGCTCTCGCCCCGGCGCCGTCGCCTGAGGTGTGGATGGTCGAATCGGACGACGGCGGCGAGCTGTACAGCAACGGCCTGCGCGTCCAAAACGACTTCCTGGCGCACAACAAGCCGCGCCGCTATCCCTTCCTGCCGGCCGGTCCCGGCGTCGACCCGAAGACCGCGCTCGACGACCCCGATTGGCGAACCGGCCCTGCGGGAATCGTCTTCCACACGACCGTTTCGAGCACGCTGCCGATGCTCGAACGCCAGAACAATCAGTTGCTGCGCAGCCACGGCGAACAGTTGATGCGCTACATCGCGCGGGAGCGGCTGTACAACTTCGTCATCGATCGCTTCGGCCGCGTCTTTCGGATCGTGCCGGAAGACGAGTACGCCTATCACGCCGGATTCTCGCTGTGGTCCGACGGCGCCGGACTCTACGTCAACTTGAACGAGAGCTTCCTCGGCGTCGCCTTTGAAACGCGACCCGAAGCGCTCGAACACGGCGTCGGCCCGGAGGCTTCGGTCACCGCGGCGCAGATCGATTCCGCCCGCCTGCTGACCCGCATGCTGATCCAGCGCTACGGAATCGACGAACGCAACTGCGTCACGCACGAGATGATCTCGCTGAATCCCGACCGCGGCCTGGTGGCCTATCACACCGACTGGGCGGGACGATTCCCGTTCGAGGCGCTGGGACTGCCCGACAACTACGCCGCCTCGACTCCAGCCGTGCGCGACTGGGGATTCCGCTACGACGGTTCGCTCGAGAATTTGCTCGGCGGTTCGGTCTGGCCGGGACTACGCACCGCGACCAAGGAGTTCCGGCAAGGCGCCGCCAAACGCGGGGTCCCGGTCGAACGGCGGCGCCGGTCGGTCATGCGCGAATATCAAGCTCTTCGCGTACGCCTCCGCTCGGCGATGGTCGCCGATCCGGAGGGCACGCGCTCTCACTAGAGAGATCGGCTCACGAAGAAGGGGGACGGGTTACGAATCGCCATGTGGCACGGATGTGAAGACGCTTGGGGGCTCGACTTGGGAACGAGTCGGATCGTGCTGGCGCGCGCCAGCGGCGTGGACCGTCTTCAGTTCACGGCGCAGCGCAACGCCTTCGTAGCGGCCCCCTACTCGCGGGTCACCGAACTCATGCTCGAGCGGGAAGAGATCCTGCACGCGGCCGACGGCGAGGAACTCCTGATCTACGGCAACCGCGCCGACGAGTTCGCCAACCTGGTCGACGGCGATACGCGCCGCCCGATGCAAACCGGGTTGCTGAATTCCCAAGAGCCCCGCAGTCTTCAGATGATCCGCCTCGCGCTCGAACGGATGTGCGGCCAAGCTCCGGAGGGCGCCCGCATGTGTTTCTCGGCCCCGGCGGCGCCACCGGACGACGAAGAGCGACTGATATACCACGAGCGCACGGTGAAGCAGATCTTGGAGTCGATGGGATTCCGAGCGCGCGCGATCAACGAAGGCTTGGCGATCGTCTACGCCGAGTTGGAGGCGGACAACTTCACGGGGATCGGCGTGAGTTTTGGCGGCGGCATGTGCAACGTCTGTCTGGCCTACCTCGGGCTGCCTGCGGTGACGTTTTCGACCACGCGCGCCGGCGACTACATCGACCGCAGTACGGCCACGGCCAGCGGCGGCACGGTCGCTTCGGCCCGCCTGCGCAAGGAATCCGGCTTTACGCTCAACGGCCTCTCGACCAACCCGCTCGATCAGGCGCTGTCGGTCTACTACGCCGACGTGATCCAGACCGCCGTCGACGGCCTCGAACGAGGCTTGGCGGAGACGCGCAAGCTGCCCAAGCTCGATCGGCCGCTCACCTTGGCCGTGGCTGGCGGCAGCGCTCTGGCCGGACGTTTTCGCGAAGACCTCGAAGCGGCGATTCGCAAACGGAAGTTCCCGGTCGAGATCGGCGAGGTTCGTATGGCTTCAGACCCGCTGCACGCGACGGCGCGTGGCGCGTTGATGGCGGCGGCACTCGATCGGCGAGCGGCGGCGGTGTAGGGGCTTAGGGGAGACGCCTTAGCGTTCGAAGTACTGTCGGTTTTTTCACAATGGGAATCTAGGTCTATTGAAAACCGATGGGCGCCAGGGCAAAGTAAGGACATCAGGGGCGTTTCAGGCGTCCCGCCGAATGGAAAGCGATGCAGGTAAAGATCAAAATCGACCGCGACTCGATGCCCTTTGGAGCCATCGCTAGAGCGTTGGTCAACCGGCGCCGCTCTCGCAGGCGCAAGTTGCAGATGCGCGGCGAATTGGAGTGGATCAACGGGCCGGAGCGGATTCGTATGGCCGCTTGGGTCACCAATGTTTCCGACCGCGGGGCGCAGGTTCGGGTCGAACATCCGATGGTGCAAGGGTATCGTGCGGTGCTCTGGATCGACGGCCAGCCCGCGGAGGCGGAAGTGCGCCACTGCGGACGCCAAGGAAAGCACTACGTTCTGGGCTTGCTCTTCGGAGAGGACGAAGCCCCGGTGAAATCGGGCGATCTATACTGGCGAGGCAGTGGTCTCTCCGCAGTCGCGTCGTAGCTTTCTCAAAACAACCGGCGCGGCGGCGCTGGGCTGGAGCGCCTGCTCGGACTCTCCGGGCGCATCCGATTCTCCCCCCAACTTCGTCCTGATCGTCGCCGACGACATGGGCTACTCCGATCTCGGCTGCTACGGCGGAGAGATCCGCACGCCCAATCTTGATCGTCTGGCCGACGGCGGCATGCGCTTCACGCGCTACTACGCCAACAACATGTGCGTGCCCACGCGGGCCGCTCTGATGACCGGCATCCAATCCGATCTGGCCCTGGAGCCCGGGCACGATCGCGGCATCCGCAAGAACGTCGCAACGCTGCCCGAGGCCTTGCGCGCGGCCGGCTACTTGACCGCGATGACCGGCAAGTGGCACCTCGCCGAGGAGACCGACGACCTCGAAGACCTGCCGCGAGCCCGAGGCTTCGAGCACTTCTACGGCGGGATCATGGGCTCCTTCAGCTTCTACGCGCCCTACTCGCTGATGCGCGACGATCGGTCCGCGGCCGAGGACTACCAGCAGAACCCCGACTTCTACTTCACCGACGCCATCTCAGACGAATCGGTCGCCTATCTCCGCCAGGCCGAGCGCGCCCAAAAACCGTTCTTCCTCTACGTCGCCTACAACGCCGCCCACTGGCCGCTCCACGCGCGCGAAGCCGACGTCGCCAAGTACCGCGGACGCTACGCAGAAGGCTGGGACGCCCTCCGCCAAGAGCGACACGCCCGCATGAAGGAACTCGGCGTCGTCAACCCCGAATGGGAGCTGTCCCCGCGCCATCCCGACGTACCCGCGTGGGAGGACGAACCGTACCCTGAGTGGCAGCAGCGCCGAATGGAAGTCTACGCCGCGCAGATCACCGTCATGGACGAAGGCATCGGGCGCATCCTCGACGAACTCGAACGCCAGGGCCTCTCGGACGACACGCTGGTCCTCTTCCAAGTCGACAACGGCGGCTGCCACGTCGAATACCCGCCCACCCGCAGCGGCAGCTTTCTTCCGGCAACGACGCGCGACGGACGGCCGATGCGCCCAGGGAATCTGCCGGAGATCATGCCCGGCCCCGAGGACACCTTCCAGAGCTACGGGTACGGCTGGGCCAACGCTTCGAACACCCCCTTCCGACTCTTCAAGCAACACGACCACGAAGGCGGCATCTCCGTCCCGTTGATCGTCCGCTGGCCCGCTCGGATCGAGCCCGGCGCCGTCTGCGATCAGGTCGCCCACTCGATCGATCTCATGCCGACGCTGCTTGAGGCCGCCGGCGTCGAACGCCCGTCCGAACGGGAGGGCGCCCAGACATTGCCCTGGGACGGCAAGAGCCTCCTGACCGTACTCGAAGGCGGCCGCCGCGAGCCGCACGAGGCGCTCTTTTGGAAGTGGAATCACGGCCGCGCCGTCCGCCGCGGCGCATGGAAACTCGTCGCCGTCGACGACCGTCCCTGGGAGCTCTACGACGTCGAAGCCGACGGAACCGAACTCCACGACCGAGCCGCCGAACAGCCCGAGACGGTCGCCGAACTCGAAGCGCTCTGGAACGCCTGGGACGCTCGCCGAGAGGCGGTATGAACGCAAACGTTCCAGTCGCGCTCACCGTCGCCGGGTCCGATCCCTCCGGCGGCGCCGGCGTCCAAGCCGACCTCAAGACCTTCCACCAGTTCCGCGTCTACGGCCAAGCGGCGATCACGCTGATCACGGTCCAGAACACGCGCCGGGTGTCCGAAGTCGTCGCGCTCGACGCCGGCCTAGTCGCGCGCCAACTCGACGCCGTCTCCGAAGACATCCCGCCCCTCGCCGCCAAGACCGGCGCCCTGGGCACGGCGGAGATCGTCCAAGCCGTCGCCGCCTGGGCCAAGCGAACCGGGACGCCGCTCGTCGTCGATCCGGTCATGGTGAGCAAGCACGGCGCCGAGCTGATTCCCGCCGAGGCGCAAAAGGCTCTGGCCGAGCAACTGCTCCCGACGGCACGCCTGGTCACGCCGAACGTGCCGGAAGCCGAGCGACTGTCGGGAATCGAGATCCGCGACGAACCGGCCATGCACGAAGCGGCCCGACGCATCCAGGCGATGGGCGCACGAGCGGTCCTACTCAAAGGCGGCCACCTCGAAGGCCCCGAGGCGGTCGACCTCCTGTTCGACGGCGACCGCCTCACCGAACTCCGCTCAGCCCGCATCGAGACCCGCCACACCCACGGAACCGGCTGCGTCACCTCGGCGGCGATCGCGGCCGGACTGGCCCACGGTCGCCCCCTCGAAGAGGCGGTGAGGGAAGCCAAGCGATTCGTCTCCGCGGCGATCGAATCCGCACCCGGTCTAGGCGCAGGCTCAGGACCGCTAGGACTCTTCACCAAGTAGCCGCCCCCGAGCGACCAACCAATTCCCCACGACCGCTGGCTAACGAACAACGGTGCCGCGGGCGTGAGCCCGCGACCACGGTCGCACGTGAAGCCTCGCCCGCTACGACATTGCCTCGCAAGTAAAATTCTTAGATTCCGTTACTTACATCCGTTTCCCTCATTCGTTTTGACGCCCGTCTCGCGCACGGCGCGCCTTCGCCAATCCTGCAACGGCAAACGAATGTTCGAAGTCTTCGCAACTCTTCACGACCGCCCAGTTCAGTTATTCGCAGCCCCTCAGGGCGCAAGCCCCGGGCAACCAATGCGGACACAAGTCCACTCCTCTTTGCCGCGCCTCCGGGATAGCCCCAGCGTTTCCCACACCGCGTTTTCCAACCAGTACCAAGCGACTAGTACCTTCCACTTCAGCCGGATCAAGGCATAGTCGACAACCTCTTTCCGTTCAGCACTTTAGAGCCCAACCAGCAAGCAACCGCCCGCCACAGCGATATGTCGTTCACCCTGGCGTCATATGACCGATAGCCCATTTCCTTACGACATTTCTACTCCGCTCGTACCGCCGCTCGATTGAACCCCTTAGCCTATTGTTCCCGCCGCGAGGGCCGCCGAAAATGGCTGAAAACGTCAGCAATGTCTCTCTCCGCCGTCATGTTGGCCGTCGCGATGTCGGCCGCCGATGCGGAGAAGCTGATCGACGGCCGCGAGGACCGCTTG
>Ga0207422_1001451_pt1 | contig 46257 bp, 27 predicted proteins | sample MarCyaLeptolynsp_FD_187757 | JGI IMG/M metagenome (GOLD analysis project Ga0207422, IMG submission 187757) | Marine cyanobacterial communities from Panama - species 1 Leptolyngbya sp. (SPAdes) | ecosystem: Environmental > Aquatic > Marine > Unclassified | place: Panama: Panama City | collected... | reverse complement strand
AAGATATTTATTACTCATATTGCCTCTAGCATTCTATAGTTGTGAGCCTGAATTTGATGATGTAGAATTCAATAGCGGAGGTGCAGATTTTAGCAGAATGGTTGCAGTTGGTAATTCACTTACTGCAGGAATCCAAAGTGCTGCATTAAGAAGAGATAAACAAGAAAATAGTTTCCCTGCAATTCTTGCCAGACAAATGGAATTGGCTGGTGGAGGGTCATTTACTCAACCATTATTAAGTGATGGCGTAGGTATAGGATCTTCTGGGGATGCAGAACTGGGATTGAGCCTGAAACCAGATTGTTTGGGAGAAATAGGACCTTCACCAGAACCAATAGCGGCGGTTGGGCAAATCGATGCCCTATTGCCTTCTTCATGGATTGGAGGTCAAGGCCCATTTAACAATGTTGGGGTCCCTGGAGCCAAATCTTTTCATTTATTGTCGAATGGTTACGGTGATCCTTCAGGTATTAATCAAACCAATCCGTCGGCATCAACTTCAAATGCATTTTATGTAAGGTTTGCTAATCCGCTTAATTTTCAAGAAAATGTATTGGAGGCTGCAATGCGTGTTAATCCAACCTTTTTTACCTTGTGGATTGGAAACAATGATATATTGAGTTATGCAACCTCAGGTGGTTCTGGGCAAGATCAGACTGGTAATTTAAATCCTGCTACTTATGGGCAATTTGATTTAACGGATCCAAATGTTTTTGCAAATACCTATTCCATATTGGTTAATACATTGACTTCAACAGGAGCAAAAGGAGTGGTGGCGAATATACCAGATGTAACCTCTATTCCATTCTTTACTACAGTGCCATGGAATGCATTGGTTCTTACAGAAGCACAAGCTAATTTGCTTAATGCTGGATTTAAGCAATACAATGACGGAATGGATGCAGTAGTGACTCTTAATCCGCTTTTTAAACCAGAGGCAGAGCGTAGAAAAATGAATTTCAAAGCAGGACCTAATGGTTTCGTGATTATGGACAATGATCTTACAGGTCTTTCGGATCCAATGGGAAATCCAGTGCCTAAAATGAGACAAATTAGGGCTGGTGAATTAGTCCTTTTGACTGTGTCTCAAGATGATATTAAGTGTGGAGGTCTAGGAAGTGCGAATGTCAGTACTGGAATGCCGAATCCAATAGGTGATGATAAAGTATTGGATTCCTTAGAAATAGATTTGATAAATAAAATGACAACTGCTTATAATAATTCAATTAAGTCAATTGCCGATGCAAATGGTTTGGCATTTGTTGATGCAAAAACTGCTTTGGCTCAAGTTGCAAATGGTGGTTATAATACCAATGGAACCATTTTAACAGATGAGTTTGCAACAGGTGGTGCATTCTCCTTAGATGGCATTCATCCATCTTCCAAAGGATATGCGCTTACTGCGAACTTTTTTATTGAAGCAATTAATCAGAAGTATGGTTCTACACTTTCAAAAGTAGATGTAAACCTATTCCCTGGTTTAGATTAGATCAATAAATATTGCGATTTATAAAAGGCCTGAGTGATCAGGCCTTTTATCGTTTTAGAACTTTTGGAACTTTGATGTAATCGGAATCCTTATCCGGTGCATTTTTTAATGCATCTTTTTGGCTGGTATTCTGAAAGGTCTCATCTGACCTCATTCTACCTTTTTCTTCTAGCATGTATATTAAAGGTTCTACACCTTCAGTATCTACATCTTTAAGTTGGTTTACAAACGCTAACATGCGTTCCAGGTCTTCTACTATCTCTTGCTTTTCTTCCGATTTAAATTCCAATTTGGCAAGCTTTGCCAATTTATCTATGGTTTCGATGTCAACAGCCATTTAATCTAATTTTGATGCAATTCGATCTTTGGTAATTTGTCGCAAAGTTAATAATTCACTCTTGCCTTCCACATTGGGGTAAACAGGTTCATGAATATAAATTCTAGAAAGTCCTGGTTTGCTTTTTGAACTCAATTTCCAACTGTCTTCAAGCAAACGGTAATTATCTTTAAAGGTTACAGGTATTATTGGAATATTAAGTTGTATAGAAATGCGAAATGCACCATTTTTAAAAGCCTTTAACTTTGGTGCAGAATCTGGAATTGTGCCTTCAGGGAAGATGACAAGATTGCTTCCTTTTTCCATTCTTTCACAAGCTTTTATCAAGGATTGGTGTGCTGCCATTGCATTCTTCCTATCGACTAAAATATTCATCTTCTTGAAAAAGATATTAAATACTGGGACATTGCCCAACTCCTTTTTTCCTAAGAATATAAAGTAATTTGGGAAGGAAGCATATAAAAGCAAAATATCTAAATACGAACTATGATTTGGACAGATTAAATAATTGGTCGAAGCATCATTGGGTATGCTGCCAAATACTTTTTTTCTAACACCAACAAAGAATAATATGATTTTAGCTTGAATGCGAATTAAACGGAATCCTTTATGAAAGTATTTTTCATCATTCAGAAGGATTAAATAAACCGGATAAAGTATTATTAGTGTGATAAAAACTACCGCAAGAAAGTACAATTTCCAAACTAATCCTAGCAATCCTCTTATCCACTTCATTCATTCAAAAATAGGACAAATTTGTATTTTTGGTCGATGGCTAGAATACTAACTGGAATACAAAGTTCAGGTGCAAGTGGAGAGGTCCATTTGGGGAATATATTGGGTGCAATTCAACCTGGAATTGAACTTTCTAAAAAGAAGGAGAACGAAGCTTATTTCTTTATTGCTGATCTTCATTCATTGACTTCTGTAAAAGATGCAAAAGTTAGAGAAATGAATGTTCGTGCGGTTGCTGCAGCATGGTTAGCTTTTGGGTTTGATACAGAAAAGAATGTCTTTTACCGTCAATCTGACGTTCCAGAAGTATGTGAACTGACTTGGTACCTAAACTGTTTTACGCCTTATCCTATGCTAGCCAATGCACATTCCTTTAAGGATAAAACGGAAAATTTAGCAGACGTCAACGCTGGCTTATTCGATTATCCGGTCCTAATGGCTTGTGATATTTTGATGTATGATGCAAACTATGTTCCAGTTGGTAAAGATCAAAAACAACATTTGGAAATGACCAGGGATATAGCCAGTTCTTTTAACCATAAGTATGGAGAAACATTTGTGATTCCAGAACCATTAATAGATGAAAGAGTAATGGTTGTGCCAGGAACAGATGGAAGAAAAATGAGTAAAAGCTACAATAACTACATCAATATATTCCTGGCAGACAAGCAACTGCGAAAGTCAATTATGAGAATTGAAACAGACAGTACACCTATGGAGGATCCAAAAGACCCTGATAGTTGTAATGTTTTCGCCCTATACAATTTATTGGGGTCAGAGGGGCAAATCGAAGAAATGCGAAATAATTATTTGGGAGGAAATTATGGATATGGGCATGCTAAACAAGCATTGTTTGAATTGATCGTTGAGAAATACAAGGACCAAAGAAGTAGTTACAATGATTTTATTGATAACCCAGATCAAATAGATCAATTATTATTAATGGGCGCAGAAAAGGCCAGAGAAACAGCAAGGCCTATTTTGAATAAAGTGCGTCAAAAATTAGGATTCAGGGTTTAAGCGGATTCCTTAATATCTTTTACGTTTAGTTGAATGGTTTTTCTGTTGTTCCATTCATTTTCTTCAATGCTAAATACAACATCAATTGGATTTCCGATTTCTACAAGACCTTTTCTATTGGCTAATCCAAAGGCAATAGCCGGAAAATTGGCTTTACTCTCTGGATCGATTAAGTCAAGTTTTAGATGATCCTTACCTACAATTCTTGGTTGATCTTTAGTAATAACATTTTTTGCAATAAATATTGGTTTCATATTTTCTGGACCAAATGGTGCAAATTGTTTTAATACCTGATAAAATTTCTTATCAATCTGTGATAATTTAATTTCACTATCGATGAAAAGAATTGGCTGTAGCGAATCTTTTTGAATTGTTTCGCTAACTACCTTTTCAAAACGCTGTCGAAAGGCATCTAAATTTTTCTCTTCAATGGTTAAGCCAGCAGCATATTTATGTCCACCAAATTGCTCAATAAGATCACGACATGCATCTAAGGCATTATGAATGTTGAAGCCTTTTACCGATCGTGCAGATCCACTTATCTTTCCTTCGCTTTTGGTGAAAATAATGGTAGGTCTGTAATAATGTTCTATACACCTTGAAGCCACAATTCCAATAACCCCTTTGTGCCAATTTGGGTCAAATAAAACGGTTGATTTCGCTTGAATGAAATCTGTATCCGATTCTATCATTCCCAATGCTTCTTGGGTAATTTTCTGATCAATTTCCTTGCGTTCTCTATTTTGTTGGTCTATATATTCACCACTTCTTTTTGCATGTGCCGTATCTTCACTTAGTAATAATCGTACAGCATTATTGGCGTCTTCTATCCTTCCAGCGGCATTAATTCTTGGTGCGATTGTAAAAACTACATCTGTAACCGATAATTCTCTCTTTTTCATTTGTGCAACATTCAAGATCGATTTAATCCCCATTTGAGGGTTCGTATTGATCTTTTTCAACCCGTAATGCGTAAAAATTCGATTTTCACCATTCATTGGAACAATATCCGCACATATACTCACAGCTAATAGGTCTAACTTATCCAGTAAAATCTCTTCAGAATAACCCAATTGATCGCATAAAGCTTGCATCAATTTGAAGCCGACACCACAACCAGATAATTCCTTGAAAGGGTAAGTACAATCTTTTTGTTTAGGGTCTAAGACTGCTAAAGCTTTCGGTATTTCTTCACCAGGTAAATGATGATCACATATTATAAAATCAATTCCGAATTGATTAGCATAATCTATTTGATCAATCGCTTTTATGCCGCAATCTAGTGCTATTATTAAGCTAATATCTTTTTGTTTGGCATAATCAATCCCAGTATTGGATATTCCATATCCTTCTTTATAGCGATCTGGAATATAGAAATCTAGTTTCCTGGAGTAATTACTTAGAAAAGAATAAACCAATGCAACAGAAGTTGTCCCATCCACATCATAGTCACCATATATTAGAATTTTTTCATCATTTTTTATTGCTGTTGCTATTCGCAATATTGCCTTATCCATGTTTTTCATCAACATGGGGTCATGCATTTGATTCAAATCAGGTCGAAAAAATGCTTTGGATTTATCAAAATCATCAATTCCTCTTTGGATAAGAATGTTACTAAGAACTGGGCTAATTCCATTCAAAGATTCTGACAATTGCTCAATTGTCTTTGGTTCAGCTTCAGATTTAATTTTCCAGATATACTCCATGGCTTATGTCAAATTTCCGACTGAATATTCAAGAATTGTAAATTTTCTTGTACGTATCATTCCTATTTTTGAATCATGAAAGATATATCTTCCATTAGGGCGAAAATTACTGATTATCAAAGACAAGGAAAATCTATTTTTGCAACTTCAAGTTTCCAATCCCATAGTATTCCATTGTTACATATTATTTCTCAAATTGATAGAAGTATTCCAATATATTTTTTAAATACGGGGTACTTATTTCCAGAAACTTTAGCATTTAAAGATCAATTATCTTCAACTTTAGGCTTAGAAATGATTGGTATTTCCTCTGCTTTATCCAAGAGCCAGCAGAGAGATAAAAATGGCCATTTAATGTTTGCTTCTGATCCTGATTATTGTTGCTACCTAAATAAGGTACAACCTTTAGAACCTATGCTGAAGAGTTTTGACATTTGGATTAATGGGGTTAGGGCAGATCAAAATTCTCATCGAGCATCTATGCAAATTGAACAAGCTACACCACAAGGAGCAATGAGATACCATCCCATGTTGGATTGGACTTCTAAAGATATTTATGAATATAGAAAAGCGTATAATTTGCCAGCACATCCGATGGAAGAGAAAGGTTACTTGAGTATCGGTTGTGAGCCATGTACCAGAAATGCTTTGGATGGTGCTGATGAAAGAACATCCAGATGGTTTGGAATGAACAAAGTAGAATGCGGTATACATACAGAATTAATTAGCAAATAATGAAAGTATTACTAACAGGAGGAGCTGGATATATTGGTACTGGGTTGATTAATCAATTGTTTCAGGATCATGAAGTTGATCAGATTATAGTCTATGATAATTTAAGTAGATCCAATAGGAATTTATTTATTGGAAGAAATAAAATTGAATCGGATAGATTAAAATTTATTCATGGTGACATATTAGATTCTAGAAAATTAAGAAGTGCATTAAAAGGGGTGAATGTGGTTTATCATCTTGCTGCCAATGTGAAAACGCCTTTTTCGGATCAAAATCCGCATCTTTTCGAACAAGTAAATCATTGGGGGACTGCTGAACTCGTTTACGCACTTGAAGAATCTGAAGTTGAGAGAGTCATACATCTAAGTAGTGTTTCAGTTTATGGAACTTCAAACCAACCTTTAGGCACAGATTCTCCTCTTAATCCTAGAACATTTTATGGCATATCAAAAATGAGGGCTGAAGAGCATGTTAACCGGTTAAGAAGCAAAATGAAAGCATTTATAATACGATGCGGAAATGTGTATGGCTATAACAGAAGCATGCGATTCGATGCCGTGATTAATCGTTTTATGTTTGAAGCTAACTTTCATAAACAGATTACAATTAATGGAAGTGGAAAGCAGAGAAGGCCTTTTGTACAAATTGATCGCTTATGTCAATCTTTATCCAAATTGGCAAACTCAGAGGTTGAAGATGGTGTATATAACGCAGTAGATCAAAATTATGCCATTGGGGAAGTTGTAGAAAATATAAGGCAATTATATCCAGAACTTGAAATGTTGTTTGTCAATCAGCATATGAAAATGAGAGACTTGAGTGTGCTTCCTTCCAAAGAGTTAATCGGTATTGGACATTCTGATCCTAATGGACTGTATAAAGACTTAGAATCTTTTAAAAGGAACTTTACTTTTTGATTATTAGCTTAATATATTCCACAATGAAACGTTTAAACCTTTTTTAACGTTTATAATATGCTTAAAGAGAATTAATAAATTTGGATTATGAAAAGTTTGATTCTTCGGTTAAGTATTTTCATTGGATCAATCTTTTTGTTGCCAGAGATTTTTGCTACACACATTGTTGGCGGTTATCTCAGTTACAGATTTATTAGTGTTACTGCAGATTCTGCTGAATATGAATTAACTCTTCATTTATATAAAGATTGTGGTCCATTGGCAAATGACATTAATGAAGATGCCATCTATGCCATTTTTGATCAAAATTTAATTGAGATAGCATTCGATTCCTTACCTAGGATAAGCATAGATACCCTGGATGATAACATCAATAATCCATGTGTGGTATCGGTTCCAGATGTTTGTGTTGCAGAAGAGATCTATCAAGGTAGAATTCGATTGGATAGGTCACAAGCCCATACAGTAACTTACCAACGTTGTTGCAGAAACTCAACTATAGATAACATTATAGCACCGGGGAACCAAGGAAGCACCTATTCTGTATTTATTGCTGCATATGATGTTGTGGATACAAACTCAACACCAGTTTTTAATATCGTTCCTCCTATAGTTTTATGTTCAAACTTTGAGGCAAATTTTGATTTATCGGCTACTGATCCAGATGGAGATTCTTTGGTTTACTCACTTTGTTCTCCATTTAATTATGCAAGTCAAACTCAACCTAGACCAAGTTTGCCTTTTAATCCGGTAGATCGTCCTCCTTATTTTCCATTGCCTTTTGCATTTCCTCAAACTGCAAGTAATCCAGTGCCTTCAAATCCTCAAATTTCAATCGATTCTGAAACTGGAAGATTAACTGGTTTACCTCGATTTGACAATGAACAATATGTAATTGGATTTTGTGTAGAAGAATATAGGAATGGAACATTATTGACTACGATAAGAAGGGGCATACAAATTAATACTGGCAATTGTAACCCGCTTATTACTACCGCAGTTCAAGATCAGGAGCAATTTTGTGATGGTTTAACTGTGCAGTTTAAGAATAACTCTACTGCAAATGTTAATGTGGATACCTACAAATGGGATTTTGGAGTACCAGGCGTTCAAGACGATACCTCCAGGGATTTTGAACCATCATTTACCTATCCGAGCCCAGGTATTTATACCATTACCTTGATCGCAAATCCAGATTACCCTTGTAATGATACTTCGACCAATCAATTTGAAGTGGCGCCTGAATTGGAACCAACAATAGAATCTACCGGTTTATTTTGTGCAGATAGTAATGGAATCAATTTTTCAGTCGGTGGTGTAATTCCTAATGGAACTACATTCTTGTGGGATTTTGGCTCGGATGCCAATATTCAAAATAGTACACAAGCTCAAGTAAATGATGTGAAGTTTAGCAATCCAGGAAGTAAACTGATTACTTTGGTAGCTACTCAAGCAAATTGTAAAGATTCTATAGTTAGTGGAGTACGAATTTTTGAAAACCCAACGGTAGATTTTTTAATCAGTGATTCTCTAGAATGCTCTCCAGCAGTAATTAATTTCCAAAATTTATCCAGATTCTCAGGAACCGCGGATTTTTTCTGGGATTTTGGTGATGGTAACACTTCTACATTAAGAGACCCTTCCCATACCTATAATCAGGACGGATTGTATGATGTCAGTCTTAAAATTCGAACAACAGACACAACAGCATGTATTGATAGTTTAACACTTACCAAACAAAATGCAATTAGACTTTCTTTGGATGCTAGCATTAATAATGTAGATTTTGATATATCCCCAAATGAAGGCTGCTCACCCTTAACTGTTAAATTTAGCGAAACAACATCCTCTGATGGTAATGCAGAATTCTTTTGGGATTTTGGGGACAATTCGGATATTTCAAATGATCCTAACCCAAGTCATGTTTATACAAACCCTGGCACTTATAGTGTAGGACTTTTAATGATTACTTCAGATAAATGTGTTGATACAATCACCACGACTTATGCAGATACAATTAATGTTATAGAAGGACCTATAGCAAGCTTTGTAGTTAAAGACTCCATACTAAGTATTAAGAATGCAAATTTTGAATTTGATGGAGAAGGAGACCCAATATCAGAAAGGGGAGAATATTTCTTAGATGGACGATTTATTGGTAGAGGTTATGATTTGAATTATACCATTACAGAACTTGGGAAATATAACGTTGACTATGTATTGTTCAATACCAATAGGTGCAGAGATACCTTGCGTCAAATTATTGAGGTTATTGATGAGTTTGAATTTGTTATTCCTAATGTATTTACCCCAAACGGTGATGGTATCAATGAACAATTTCAAATTCAGGCTTGTGGTGTAGATTGGTTTGAAATTTCTATTCGCAATAGGTTCGGTGAAAGGGTGTTTAAAAGCAATTCCATAAATATTAGTTGGGATGGTCGAATTAATGGTAGAAAAACAAGCTCAGGAGTCTTTTATTACCGAATTAAGGCCATAGACTTTTTAGGTCAATTGCATACCTATACCGGTACCATTCAGTTGATTACGAACTAGTTTAAAACAACTTCAAAGGAACTAATTCCTCTTTCTCAATCTCAATCTTTTTTCTGATCAGGAAGACTTTTCCTACAAGATATCCATCAATTTTAACTGGAATTTTATCTGATCCCAAAGCAGTTAATGCAATTAATTTAGGAATTGCACTCTCATTGATGTCTTTGTAATCACTTTTAATGATCAGATTGTAATACCTCTCCGAGTCCTTTTCAATGTTTAGTTTATTATCGATTCTGGCAGTACCAACTTTTAAATCTTTTACATAAACATCAAAGTTTGACTTTAATATCTTGATATTATAATTATTTGGGTTGTATAACTTGATTTCAGATTCAACTACTAAACCTTTTTCAGATAGTTCAACGAATTTGACGGATTTAATTTCTTTGATTTCTACTTCTTCATATTGGTAACATGAACTCAATGAAATCAGGCATAATCCAATCAGGCAATATTTTAAATATTTACTAATTAAAGTACTCATTGTTCATTGGCGTAATAGTCATAGAAATAAGTTATCGTTTCTATTCCCAATAAGAAATTGTCAATTCCAAAATGTTCATTAGGGGAATGAATTGCATCTGTGTCTAATCCAAAGCCCAGAAGGATGGATTTGAGTCCGAGAATCTCTTCAAACAGAGCTACTATAGGAATGCTTCCTCCTGCACGCACGGGAACTGGTTTTTTGCCAAATGTCTTTTCAATTGCTTTGCTTGCGGCATCATATTCTGGAATATCTATAGGCATGACATAAGGTTCTCCGCCATGATGAGGTATTACTTTTACTTTGACCGATTCCGGAGCAATAGATTCAAAATGATTTTGAAAAAGCTGTTGAATTTGTTTGTCTGTTTGATTGGGGACCAACCGCATTGATATTTTGGCATGCGCTTTTGAAGGCAATACGGTTTTGGCACCTTCACCAATATATCCACCCCAAATTCCATTTACATCTAGAGTAGGTCTTATTCCTGTTCTTTCAATAGTAGAATATCCTTCTTCCCCCTCTACAGCATCAATTCCAAGTTTGTTTTTATATTCTTCAAGGTTGAAGGGTGTTTTCGCAATTAATGCTCTTTCATCATCATTTACATTCAACACATCGTCGTAAAATCCTGGTATTGTTATCCGATTATTTTCATCTTTCAGAGAAGCAATCATATTGCACAATATGTTTATCGGATTGGCAACTGCGCCTCCATAAACTCCGGAGTGTAAATCTCGATTAGGACCAGTCACTTCAACTTCAAGATAACTCAATCCTTTTAGACCAGTAGTCACTGATGGGTTTTCAAGAGATAGCATTGAAGTATCAGAGATTATTATAATATCTGCTTTCAATTTCTCTTGATTCGATTTTAAAAATCCTTCTAAGTTTTCAGACCCAACTTCTTCTTCACCCTCGATGATAAACTTTACATTACAAGGCAGTTGATTATTTTGCATCATGTATTCAAATGCTTTCAAATGCATAAATACTTGACCCTTATCATCGGCTGCTCCTCTAGCATAAATCTTATTGTCTTTTACTACCGCCTCGAAAGGAGGAGAGTCCCATAGTTCAATTGGATCTGGAGGTTGGACATCATAATGACCATAGACCAATACAGTTGGTTTATCCGGATCAATTATTTTTTCACCATATACAACAGGAAACCCATTTGTAGGGCATAATTCAACTTGATCCGCACCAGACTTTGCCAATTGTTCTTTTACAGCTTCAGCAGCTTTAATAACATCAGAACTATATTGTGAGTCAGCACTTATTGAGGGAACATTCAATAAGCTAATTAACTCATCTATAAATCGTTCTTTATTATCTTCTATGTAGGTTTTGATGTCTTTCATAAGGACTTTTATTTGGAATAAAAATAAAGGAAATGGACAGATCTATCAATAATAATTAGAATTAAACAGAGCAAACTTTAGGCAGTTTTGTTTTAGCTTGGATTAAGTGTTAAATCAAGAACAATTCTTGGCAATCCATCCTGCGGCTATCTCTTTCAAGGGAGTAGATAAATCTTTTTCAATGGCATTTTTTAAACTAGCACAAGCCTCTTCTACTTTATCGGTATCCATTTGTGTTCTGCCAAGAAAATACAATGCTTGAGCATTGTCTGGAACCATAGACAGTGATTTTTTTAAATCGATTAAGGCCTTTGTAAAATTTCCAGTTCGCCAATATAATTGGCCCCTATTGCTCAAAGCAAATGCATGTGAAGGCTTGAGCTTAATCGCATGATCCAAGTTATGTAAAGCGAGTTCATAGCGTTTCATTTGGATATAAACATAACCGATACTATTATAGTATTCCGCATTATTAGAATCTACCTTTATTGCTTTATTCAAGTCTTTTAGGGCGGCTTCCCATTGTTCTTGATTGATGTAAAAAACTGCCCTATCTCCATATGCTACTGCATTATTGGGTGCAATTTTTATTGCTTTGTCAAAATCTGATTGAGCAGCTTTTACATTACCTTCTTGTGCTTGGTATACTGCCCTGCCTGTTAAGGAATTACTCCAAGCAATTTTATAGGTTTGATTCATACTATTAGCGGATAATTTCTCCCAAATGGGATTAGCTTCATCCCATCTTTTTGCAGAAGTTAATGCTGTAGCTAATTCTCGTTCAATTTCAGGAAATTTTGGGCGTAATGCATATGCTATTTTGAGGTGATCAGCTGACTTTTGAAAAGATTGTTTTTGATAATAGCAATTGGCCAAATTGTAATGGGCTTTAAAGTATTCTGGATACAATGCTATTGCAGTATTATAGGATATAACTGCCTTATCAAGGAATTCTATATTTGAATTATCCTTGGCCAATTTGCGATAGCTCCCAGCTAAACCAAGGTGCAGTCTTGCACTCTTTGGTACAGTTTCGACATCCTTTTTAAAAAGGGTCAAATTGTCTTTCCAATCTTTATTTCGTTCTTCTGTTTTCCAAGAATATAAAAACAGTATTGGTAGAAGTATACTAATCAATAGAATGTGTTTCTCTTTGCCAAATCGCTTATTCAAATGAATAAGCAACATGCCAATTAGAATACAAAACCCAACAGATGGCAAGAATAAAAATCTTTCACCTAGTGTGCAATTGATTAGCAAGAATAGGTTAGAGGTCAGCGAGAAAGTTACCATAAGGAATATAATTCCGAAGCTTGCGACTCCTTTATCCCTTGCTTTCCAGAGACTATAAACCGCTAAACCTAGCCAACTGATCAAAGAAACAAATACAGAAAGATTGTCCCAATTTGAAATGGAGAATGATGGATGCCCATAATCGTGAGAAAGCTCCCAAGGGAATACCAATAATTGTAAGTATTTGCCTAATATCTCAATAGAAGTAGACCATTGTTGACTTAAGTTTCCGGCAGCAAATAAGGTATTTTGAATTACATCATTCTCCTCATTAAAAGTCATGGTATCTAAAACAGTGCTTCGTATTGCAAGATAGATTAGAGTTGGGATGATTAGAACAGAAGAGCTTTTTAATGCATCTTTAATATCCATTTCACCAAAGAACCATAACATGAGTGGTGAGATTGCAATTATCGTAATGGTGTGTTCTTTAGAAAGTAATCCAAGGAACAAGGAAATGGTTGCCAGAAATAAATATTTAAGCTTGCCAAATTTTCCTTTCCAGATAAACAGGAGAGTTAACATCCCAAAAACAAATGAAAGAATTTCATCAAGACTTTTAATGTTTGCAACCACTTCCGTATGAATTGGATGTGCCAAGAAAAGCAAGCTAATTATCCAAGGAGCCCAAATTGAAATTTTTGCCATAATAAGACGCAGCCAGCTAAATAGAAGGGAAATACTGAAAGCATAAATTAGAACATTGATCAAATGACCAATGAATGGATTATTGCCAAAAAAATGTTTTACGATGGCAAAAATGGCTAGAGGTAGTGGTCGATAACTTTCTGTCGATTCTTTGGCATAGCCATACATGAATCCATGGTTAAAAATGTCAGTAATTCCATTCAAGCCATTCTGGACGAATTGATTTTCTGTAAAAACTACTTCATCGTCAACAACAAATTGATGATTCAAGGTATTGCCATATAATAGAAATGTGAGTCCTAAAAAAACTGGTAGTGACCATTTGGCCAATTTATTCAATGCAACAATTTGTCCATTCTGCTCAGAAGAGAACATCAGTGTTCATTTCAGTTGGGATGGATATTCCCATAATTTTTAATATGGTAGGAGCGATGTTAGCTAAGATGCCATTTTTGATTTGCTGGATTTCAGGATCAATGATGATAATTGGAACTGGATTAAGTGAATGTGCTGTATTGGGACTGCCATCAGCATTAAGGGCATTATCGGCATTGCCATGATCTGCAGTGATGATCATGCTGTAATTGCTTTCTAATCCTGCCTCTACAATTCGACCTAGGCAATGATCCACCTTTTCTACTGCTTTGGTAATGGCGTTATAATCTCCTGTATGGCCTACCATGTCAGGGTTTGCATAATTAAGGCATATAAAATCTGCTTCAGCAGAATTGATTTCAGGAATTAGTTTATCCGTGACTTCATCAGCACTCATTTCTGGTTGTAGATCGTAGGTAGCAACTTTAGGAGAGCTGACTAATATTCTTTTTTCACCTTGGAATGCCTCTTCTCTACCACCGGAAAAGAAAAAAGTTACATGTGGATACTTTTCAGTTTCCGCAGTGCGAATTTGTATTTTGCCGCTCTCACAAATTACCTCTCCCAATGTATTTTTTAAGTCATCTTTTTCAAAAACTATCGAAATGTCTCTAAATGACTTATCATATTCAGTCATGGTGAACACCTTTAGAGGAAGCTTTTTCATGCCAGCTTCTTCAATGTTTTCTTGGTGAATTGCGCGGCACAACTGTCTGCAACGATCGGTTCTGAAATTGAAAAAAATCACAACATCATCTTCAGAAATATTTGCTATCGACTTACCCTTTCTGTCAACAGTTACTATTGGTTCAATAAACTCATCAGTGATTCCTTCTATGTATGAACTCTCAATGCCTTCTATGACATTTTGATAAGCTTCCCCTTTACCATGAACAATTAAGTCGTAAGCTTTTTTTATCCTCTCCCATCGTAAATCTCTATCCATGGCATAATATCTTCCGATTACGCTTGCTATTTTAGTAGGTGTTGATGATATATCTCTTGTGAGTTTCTTAATGTAATCAATACCACTTTTTGGATCAGTATCACGACCATCTGTGAAGGCGTGTATATAACTTTCCGTTACTCCCAAATCATTGGCAAGCTTGCAAAGTGCTACCAAATGATTTTGATGAGAGTGTATTCCTCCTTCAGATACAAGGCCTAAGAAATGAACCTTTTTTTGCCTGGATTTGGCGTGTTCAAATGCCTCTATTAATGCCTTCTTTTGATAAAAATTTCCTTGTTCAATGGATCGATTTATCTTTAATAGCTCTTGGTATACTACTCTCCCTGCACCAATATTTAGGTGACCCACTTCAGAATTGCCCATTTGTCCTTCAGGAAGTCCAACATTCTCTCCATCTGTTCGCAATAGAGCATTTGGGTACTCAGAGATTAATTTATCAAAGTTTGGAGTATGCGCGTGGAATATGGCATCTGCTTTGTTTTTTTTGCCATTACCCCAGCCATCAAGAATAACTAAAATGACTTTCTTACTCATAGACAATATGGAAAATTAGGAATAATAGAAAATCGACTATTTTCGATTTCTATTCTTTCAATTCAGAAGTTCTCTTGATCATTTCGGCTTCATGCCATAAGTTCAAGTATATCTTCTTCATTTTTTTGGTATACTTTTTATCTCTTCTAAATTCTTGTTTCTTTTCGTGATAGGCAACAAGACCTACGGGAAAGTCAAGGATTGATGTGTTGACACCTTCAATTTCACTTTCTTTAAAGATATCTATGTCAAATTCATAACGCAAAGTACGCTTAACTGAGCTTGGCACTTTAGAATCGATGATAAATCTCTTTGTATGGAATCCTGCGGCAGTAATCTCTACTGTCAACATAGAATTATAAGGTACATTGGTTCTAAATCGATTAGAAGATTTAACCTTGACAGTTTTAATCTTTACATTGTTTTGATAAATGTGAATGATTAATCCCCTTACCAAATCATTGTCATTGAACACCTTACCAGTTACCTGTAAACTGTCTTTCTTTTTGATTGGAGGTTCAATCGCAAAAGAGTCAAAAGCAAAAAGGTGAAATGCAATAACGAAAAAGAGTATAATCGTATGTTTCATTTCACCAATATCCTGAGGTTATCTGTTTTGTGGACTAATGTTGCTAAAGTATGGATTTAATCGATTCCTAAGTTGTTCTCCAAACTCTTTTTGTGGATACAATTGATTTGTAATGATCACTAATCGATTTAATATACCTAAGGTTTGTTGCATGTCACGGTTAACAGATTTTGCAAATTTTGGCTCTAATCCTCTATAATAAATTATCTCTTTTTCATAAATATCGGCAAGCCTTGCAACCAATTCATTTCCTTTTTCAAAATCTCCAACTGCGTAATAGTTCTCCGCCAAATACATGACAAATACATCATAGGGAACATTTTCTTCAGGCATTACTTGGAAAGCCTTATCTAATACTTCTTTCGCCTTATCTGTCTTGTTTTCTTCAATAAGCTTTTCAGCTAATCTTGAAAAAGTAATACGCAAACTCATCGTCATTCTACGATTCGTTTCGTCCATGTAGATTTTACTGCTATCCATACCACCCCAATGGAAATCATTCATTAATCTCTTGTATAAAATATCCGAGTTAACATAACCTGGATTACTATCTCCATTCTTTGGTTTCTTAATTGGGACTAAACGATAAGCCATACCTTCCGCTCTAAAATAGTTTTCAAGACCTATATAACTAGCTAATCCTGTTGTACTGGCAAAATAGATAGGTCTTTCCCAATTATTAGAGGACAAGATGTCTAGGATGGTTAAATCGTTTTTCAAAACATGATTTTTCTTGATAGACCACTTAATTTCATCTACAATTTGATCTGCCATCTCAGCTGGTACAGTACCATTCTGCAACACTTTTTGCTTATCCACGGAAATTTTTAATTTCTTGGTTGGTACATAATCAATCCTTTTGCCTGTTCCTACTGGAATCTTTGTTTGTGGATTATCGCTTTTAACAAAATCAATAAGTTCATCCACATCAATATGCCCTTTTACTTGCTTACGTTCATAAACTGGCAAGTAATCATTAGTACCTTGTCTAATTTTAGGTTCTGGTATACTAAGTGGTATTGGATCGGAATCATACGCTTTCCTTCGCATTTGATTGATATACCAATCGGTATTCAATAAGCTTAAATTGATTACCCTCACATCTGTTCGATACTCTTCTACTTCTTGCACATACCACAATGGGAAAGTGTCATTATCTCCATTGGTAAATAATATGGCATTTGGTTCGCACGAGTCTAGATAGTTTTTAGCAAAATCTTTTCCGGTATAACGCAAGGCTCTACTGTGATCATCCCAGTTTTCTGATGCCATAATGCCAGGAACTAAAATGAGCGTAACAAGACTCACTGCTATGGCCATTACCTTGTTTGGTTTTTGCTTGGTAATTAAATCGTAAAGCGCATAAACACCTAATCCAATCCAAATGGCAAATGCATAAAAGGAAGCAGCATAAGCGTAATCTCTTTCTCTAGGTTGTAACGGGTATTGATTCAGATAAAGCACAATTGCAATTCCTGTAAAAAAGAAAAGCAATGAAACTATGGTCCCGTCTTTTCTGTCTTTGCTAAATTGATAGAACAAGCCTATTAATCCCAGCAGAAATGGGAGCATATAATATTTATTGTTTGCTCGATTTTCGGTAATCTTTTCTGGTAAGTTCTTTTGATTACCTAACCTCATTTCATCAATGAATGGAATTCCTGTAATCCAGTTACCATCTGTTATCTTACCATGACCTTGAATATCATTTTGTCTTCCAGAAAAATTCCACATGAAATACCTCCAGTACATCCATCCCATTTGATAGCGGAATAAATAGCGCATATTTTCTGTAAAAGTTGGGGTGTTGATGACTTGTGTCTCTCCAGATTGTGATCGATATCGGATGGGTTTGCCTTTAAACTTAGACCACTTCTTGTAATGTGGAATTCTTTGACTTTCCGTACTCCACATTCTTGGAATAATGCTCAAAAATCTCGAATCATAATTTGGTACGGAGTTTTTCCTTTCATCAGTGATTATGTATTTACCACTTTCTTTATCCTGATAGTATAAAGGTGAGCCATCTCCCCAAGGATCAGCAGCATCTTGTGGCGTGTTGAAAGAATGTCCGTTGAATAATGGTCTGTCGCCATATTGTTCACGATTCAAATAAGACAAAAAGGTAAATACATTTTCAGGATTGTTTTCGTCCATAGGCGTATCCGCATTGGAACGAATTAAGATTACTGCAAATGAGGAGTAACCTAATAGTATAGATGCCAAGCAAAGTAATACCGTATTGGCAACTACTTTCCCTTTCAAGTGTGTACGCTTAAGCCCAAAGACAATTAATGCCATTAAAAGCACGATATAAAAAAGGAATCCCGTATTGAATGGAAGGCCAAAACTGTTGGTAAAGAGTAATTCAAATTTGGTTGCAATCTTAATTGCGCCAGGAATAATGCCATATTGTATAGCACCAAGTATTACTACCGATAAAACCAAAGCGATAGCAATTCCTTTTGGAGTTGCCTTAAATTTCTTGAAATAATAAACGAGCACGATTGCTGGAACTGCCAATAAGTTCAACAAGTGAACCCCAATAGAAAGTCCCATCAAATAAGCAATCAGAACAATCCATTTTAAGTTATGCTTTTCTTCTGCTTGCCCTTCCCATTTAATGATCGCCCAAAATACCACAGCTGTAAACAAAGAGGATAATGCATATACTTCACCCTCAACCGCTGAAAACCAAAAGGAATCAGAGAATGTATAGGCTAAGGCTCCAACTATACCACTTCCTATAATTGCAAAAAGCTTGGATTCGCTTAATTCCCCGGTCTTCAGTGCAATTTTTCTTCCGAAAGCAGTAATGGTCCAAAACAAAAACAGTATGGTAAATGAACTTGCTAGCGCTGATAAGGTATTTATCATCATTGCGGAGTTTTCTTCGGAACCAAAAAGGGTAAAAAACCTTGCCAACATCATAAATAGTGGAGCTCCAGGTGGATGCCCAACTTCGAGTTTGTATGCAGTTGCGATGAATTCACCACAATCCCAGAAACTGGTTGTTGGCTCTATGGTCATTAAATAAACGATTGTAGCAATTAACCAGATGATCCAACCAGTGGTCAGGTTAAGTTTTCGAAAGTTTGTCATAGTTTATTGTTTCACGCTAGTAGCTGTAGGCTGCGAATTTAAAGATATTCAATAGAAAACATTCGCTTAGAATTGTTAAGATTGTCTAATTCAGTCTGTGAAAATTTTTCTACTTTTGCATTCCGTTTCTCAAAAATGTCCGATGGTGTAACTGGCAACACGTCTGGTTTTGGTCCAGAAGAGTCTAGGTTCGAGCCCTAGTCGGACAACAAAAGCCCTGCAATCGCAGGGCTTTTTTGTTAATGTATTACCGAAAATCTTCTGCTGAAATTCTGCTCCTTATTTCGGACGCTTAAAATGTAGATACCATTACTATAACCACCAAGGGGAATAAATTGTTTAGAATGATATTGAGCATTTAATATTCCAGAAGAAATTAATTTGCCTTGGGCGTTTCTAATCTCCCAATTAGCGTTGTTTAAGCCTGTAGTTTCAAAAGTTAATGTATGATTAGCAGGATTCGGATAAATGGAAATATTTGGTTTTTCGGTCTGTTCACTTAATCCAACTGCTGAGCCAACAGAAAAATTATATTGAATTCCATCACCAAAATCTGGGTTAAATGTTTGGTTAAATGGTCCTCCAACCTCTTTAATTTGTACACTTCCAGATCCATCAAAATTGGCAAAGAAGGACAGTCCATCATCATCTGAATCGTAAACATTAAAAGTGTAACAGCCTGTTCCTAAATTCAATGTGTCTCTATATGTAGTGTTGTTACTCATGTTGTTTCTTCGAAAAACAACACCTCCTGTGTCATTTCTAACATCATATCTACTTTCACTTGCTGCACTGTTTGTTCTAAATTGGATGTAAAAATTATTCGGGATCAAATCTGTCAAATTAAATGTACTTTGTATACTATCATTGTTTGCATAATTATCAGATTGGCCATTAACGGATATGATTTTAGCATGAAAAGTATTTTGGTTGTTTCGAGCGGCAGTCCATAATTGAGAAGAGGTTGGTAATTGAATTTTAGCTTCTTCTAAGAAGTCTAGTGTATCATTCCAACTAAAAGAATCTTTAGCGCTTCCATTAACCCAATATTCAATTACCGCAGAAGTAATTTGGGTCGAGCCAGTATTTTGTAAAACAATTTCAGCTCCATCGCATATTGGATTATATCTCCCATATTCAATATCTGCATTTGGTTTGATGATTGATTTTAATCTGGCATCTAAAGCATGGTTGATTGGACCATAGGAAACCAATTGATTACTTACGATGTACCTAGAATCACCTGTGGCTGTATTAATTCCATAATCTATATCAACAGTATTAGCACTACCTATCAGATTTGTGATATCAAATTCTTGGACATCGGTAGGCATTCCAGGACACCATCCCGCTCTATCATAAATCCAGGTCCCTCCTTGAGGGTAGACTGGGTTTTCAGCACATTCTTTCCAAGCTTGCCAATTGAATTCTTTAGGCCCTCCATTAATATTAATATAATGGGTTCTTGGAATGAATTCTCCTTGTTGACCATGACCAGTAACTACCGATCTAATTTTATAAGCACTTGCAGAAGTATCTATAGGATAGCTTACATTTTCATAGTATGCCTCACTATTGATTTGTCCGAATGATCTTTGATCAACCCTCCAAATCTGACTAATATCCAATACATTTCTAGGTGGAGTTCCAACAATAAAATAAAATTGGATATCCATCTCTTCTTGCCATTGACCTCCTCTACTTAAAAACAACCTTCTATCTCCTTTTAAGAGTGGAAGAAAATCAGTTACATCAAAATACCATGCCTCGCCATCTATTCCCAAATCCAAATTGATGCCGTAAGGAGTAACAAAGGACATGATTTCAATATTAGATGCATTTCTTTGAAAATAGGCAATGGTAGAATCCCTTAATCTAATAGTATCAATAGAACTTGATGAAGATATAAGGTTGCCTTGAAAATCGTAGGATTGATTGTTCTGTGGCCATAATAATTGATTTTGGCTACTTATACTGTCTGACTTTAAAGTTCCTGCTCTCGAATGCAGTGTTCTTTCCAATACATTGAATGGACTAGAATAGACAGTATCTATAATTGTGTCATTAGAGGTAGTTTGAACATATGTGCCTTGATACAAGGATATATTGGGTTTCTTCTTATGTATTGTGAAATTTTTGAAATGTTCCTCTGAAACCAAACTTCGAAAACTAGCAGTCTGCTTAAATTTTGCATTATAGCCATTAATGCTCTCGTCACTAATCACATCTGATTCTGAATTTAAGGTATAATGAAGTTCTAGGTCATTGTAGTTTACATGGGTGCTATCTAATTTCTTGTATCGCCAATCTTTTAATGTTGAAGCAGATAATGCTTTGGACCATATTCTGATGTCATCAATTTTGCCTTCCCAATATCGATTGTGGAATCCTTTTGAAATTTGAACAGCTAAAGCACTTCCTGTATTGATGGTACGGCTATCAATTGATGAAAATCTATCCCAGACACCATCTACATATAATCTCACATTATACATATTTGACCCTTTAAAGGTCAACGCTACATGATGCCATTTGCCATCATCAATTCTTGTTTGACCGATTATAAATCCATCATTAACCTCTAATCTTAACTGACCACCGCCATCTAGTCGAAAGGAAAATTTCTCCCCGCCTCTGTTTGTTCCCCAACTAACAATCTCCTTGCCTGGAACATCGGTTTTAATCCATGCTTCTACTGTCCTTTCATTGGTGCCTGAAATCCCATAATAATTGTCTGCTTCTACATAATTATTGGGGAAAAAATTGAAAGCAATGTCGTTGTTAGAACTTATTAATTGTCCTTCTGTAGTGGCTTGAAAATCCAATTGAAGGGCTTGATTGCTCGGCCCTGATTTATAAGAAAGTTCAATCATTATGTTTGAGATTCCATCCCAATTGAAAGGGCTGTGGAATTGAATTCTATTGTCTCCATTTAAAAAATTATAATCGTGAAAATATACCTCTTGACTTCCTGCAAAATCAGTAGAATCAAAAAGATTGAAATTTTCTTTTGAAGTTGCTTTGATTCTTACTTTAAGTCCTTTTAAATTGCTATTTGGGCCTTGGTTCTCTATGTTTAATCCGTCAATATCACCTGCAAGTAGTCCTGCAGTTGCCATTTCAGAACTATCGAGAATAAAAATAATCTTACCACCATTGGTGCCATTACTAACAATCGATGAATCCAAAATATTCCCATTGCCAATAATTGCTGTATCCTCAGAAGTAATGGAAACAAGATTTACAAATTTCTGGAGTTGAGGTGTAGCCTGCCAAGTAGGAATCTTACTGTACAACCCACTACTATTGGTGTCCGGATAAATGGTATATCGAGCAAAAGATGCCCTTATTGAATCTGCTTTAGTTGAATCCGTAATGTAAGTATTACAAGAATAATCCCATTCTCCACAGCCTCTATTGGTTTGACCTGCAATAGGAGGGGAGACCAATCCATCTTTACACCGCATTGCATACCGCATGACAACCCTTTCATAACTTAAATTATTGTTTGGGAAATGCGCAATGGTATCTCTCGTATTGCTTTGATAATTAAGCACTTTTGTGACAATAGTGTCGCCAGTTTGTTGTGCTTGCAATTGAATATAAATTGGTAAAGCAATAAGCAGTAGATAGAGTTTCTTCATAAATCTTAATTTTAAGCGAATATAAGAAATCAAGTCGTTTCTGAAATGCGTAGTAGGTTGAATGGTAATCGTTTATAACCAGCTGGAGCAAAAGGAATAAAGTGGAAATAAAACGAAACACTATTCGAGAATAAAATGGTAAACAAATACTTCTTATTGATATTAATTGGGCTTTTAGGATTACAATTGAGTGCCCAAGAAAAAGAAGCCAAGATTAAATTTTTGTTTGGTTTCGATAGCCGGAGATCTTTTATAGAGAAGAAGAATTCTAGAGTGGATGGATTTCGTTTGGGCTTGCAATTGAAAGATCCAAACAAAAGGATTGGAATAGGGATTTATGCCATGCGGGATGAAATAATACGGAGGGATGAGAGCGTCAAAGAATTTGAGGAAAATCTGGATTCCTTGCAATTGGACTATGGGTATTTTACGCTATTTTATGAGCATGTTTGGATACATCAAAAAAAGTATGAAATATCGACTCCTTTTCAATTTGGCCTTGGTGGAGTGGAAAGAAAATTTTGGGACGATCAGAATAGTCTAAAAGCTTTGCCTAATACGAATGTTGTCATCTTTGAAGCATCTGTTGCGACACATTATAAATTTTTAAGTTGGATTGGATTAGGTGCTGGATTTGGCTATAATCTAGTCTTATCTGGTGAACCAGAAGTCAGTAGGGCTTTTAATAGTCCCTTTTATGTTTTGAAGATTAAGTTATTTCTTGGTGAAGCCTATCGTGGTATTAAAGAGAAATTGAGAAAGAAAGATTAGACTAATCAGTTGAAATTCCTAATTTGATAAGTAAACGTCAACATGAAATACCGCTGCAGTACTTGTGTTTGCACTTCTTCCAAAAACCGAGAATTTACATTTTGACTAAAACTTTGATTTTCACCCAAAAGATCAAATACGGATAATTCTATTTCACCGGAATTATTCTTCAAGAATTTTTTTGCGATACCCATATTCCATAATGTATATGTGGTATTAAAAGATGCATCAGACCCAATATATCGTTGAAAATAAGTTTCATTTCTCCAGATCAATCCCTCGATAATTGTCAAGTCCAATTCTGTAGCAATGGTTTGGGTGTAATATTGATTGTTAGCTCCACTTTGTAGGCTATTTAATACTCTACTACCATTGATTTCGTAATAAATATTGTAATCAATCTTTTCACTGATATTGCTTGTGAGTCCCAGTTGTAATCCAACAGAATAATTATCTGAAATATTAAGTCTTGAGTTATTCAAGCCAGGTGTTCGAACATATTGGAGGTTAACCGATAAATTAAGGTTGTTTTTGATTTTCGGAATCGCAATTCCAAAGGTGCTATTGTTTCGAATCGACCAATATCCATTTAAGTTAGTAGGTGTGGTCAATTGGGCACCTCTTGGCAAAAGAACACCTTGCAATATTGAATCAGAACGCAGCACTGTGGTATTATCCGTGATATAATTACTTGTGTTTTGAATTCTACTGTAATTCGAGAAGCTCAAATTCTTTTCAGAATTGGTATGTCTGTAGCTAATTCTCATGCTGTGTGAATAGCTTTGATTCAAGTCTGGATTTCCATTAGAAATAAAGAATGGATTTGTATTGTTTACAACATTTTGTAACTGACTAATTGTCGGCTCAGTTGTGTTTGTGCTGTAACGCATGAAAACTCTGCTTTTCGATGAAAATTCAAACCTTGCCATCACTGTTGGTAAAAAAGCCGAGAATCTATTTTCAACAGATCTTTCATTAATTAAGAGGCTTGCGTTGTCCAATTTAGCTTCTTGATATGCCAAAGAGAAATCGAAAAATTTGCTCATTTGTCTATAAGAATATCTAACTGATGGTTGGTGGTAAGTGTAGATACTCTCAAAGTCATTGGATAAACCGGAGATAAAAGACCGTTCATCTCCATCATTAACACCAAAGACATCTGTTTTGGAATCTCGAATTGCCGCTTTGTATTCATAACTTCCAGAGAGTTGCCCCAGACTGCCAATTGGTTCTGTATAAGTCAGTTCTGCAGAGTATTGAGAATAAATACCATCAGTATTGTATTCTATCAGTGAATCTTGCTCAAAATCCTGAAATGAAATTTCTTGTTCTGAAGGACGAATCTGTTGCCTAGTATCAAAAGATAATGTCCTGCCAATTTTTTTGAACTTGTGTTGGTAGATAATGGTATTGTTAATGTTGATTATATCATTGTTACTTTGATACAAATTATTGGTAAGATTTATAGGCAAATTACTTTCTGTAAAGGTTCTTCCTATCGTCAATTCTTTACTTTCTTGTTCTTGAGAGCTAAGATTAGTGCGGAACAATAGAGAATTATAATCGTCAATTTTATAATCCAAACGGACATTTATTCTGTGATTGAGATTGTCTGTATTGTCTGTTTTATCTTCTTGATAAAATTGACTCCCATTGGCTAAAAAGGTTTCTCTTGATCTATTCTCTTTTTGTGTGTTGTTAGTGCCATTAAAAAAATAGCTGGCTTCTATACTTAGCTTCTTGCTCAATTGATCTGTAAAATTTAAGCCGACAGAATTGGTGTTTGTAATACCATCTTGAACTCCTGTCATAAAGCTGCTCCCACCTCTTCTAAATCCACCTCTGCCACCACTGCCAGATACACCTGCAAGATCTTCCTGTCCGAAATTTTGTTGATTTATATTGTTGCTCATCCCAAGAAGCGTGATTCTTTGTTCCTTATTGAAGGAGTTTATGGAACCACCTGCCTTGTACAAATCTTGATCACCTAAACCACCATAAACGTTACCGAATTGTCCATTCTTTTTACCGTCTTTGGTTATAAGGTTCATGGTTTTAATGGTATTCCCATCATCAAAACCTGTAAGTTTAGATTGTTCACTTTGTTCATCGTACACCAAAACCTTATCTACTATTTCAGCAGGAATAGAATTTAAGGATAACAAAGGATCTTGACCAAAAAATCGTTTGCCATCTAAAAGAACTTGCTCAACCGTTTCGCCATTTGCTGTTACTCCATCATTATTTACAATGATGCCGGGCATTTTTTTAACCAAATCTTTGGAAGTCGCATCCGGATTGGTTTTAAAAGCATCAGCATTGTATTGAGTTGTATCGCCTTTTTGCTGAACAGGTGCAATTTGTTCATCGATATTGACCGCATCCAATTGGACAATATCTATTGCCATGCTTATGGTTCCTAAGTCGGAATCTGGCATTTGTAAGCGGAATAACTTTTCAAAAGACTTAAAGCCTATACTGCTTACTTTCAGTCGATAAAATGCCCTTTCTAAATTTTCAATTAGAAAACTTCCATCTACATTGGCGGACAAATATTTAGACCTCGTAGAGTCTTTAATATTAATAAGTCTAATCGTAGCACCTGGAATTGGAGATTGATCTTTTCCACTCACAATTTTACCTTTAAGGGACAAACTATCTTTCCCTGCCTGTGCATTTAGTTGGAATGAAATGAAAAGGGAAACTACTGCAATAAGCAGATAGCGAAAATTCTTGATTATCATGTTATTGCTTCTACTTATTCGGAGGGGGCTTGTTGCATTCTACTTTTTCTCTCTTCTCTTCTTTTGGCAGTAATGTTTTCGTAAACCTGATACTGTTCTTCATTCAAAACATCAGCGATTAACTCATCTTTTTCTTTTCTAAGCGCCATGAGTTTTGTTCTCATGGCTTCTCTATTGCTTCTATTTTCTTCAAATGTTTCCTTAAGGGTGACGGTAAATTCATCGTAAATGCCATCCAATAACATTTTTTGATCTTTGCTCAAGTCCTCTGCTTTGTCATAAAGAGCCTGCTTTTCTCTTGCCATCATGGTTTCCAGCATGCCAGATGGAGGTCCACCTCTTCTTTGGGCATATAGGCTTACAACACTCAAAAATATAAATAGAGTTACAATCAATTTTCTCATTAAAGTCAATTTATCTTACCGCTTAGATTCATAAACTCTCCAAAAGTTTAATTGTTCAAAATAAATAAATCGAAAAATTTATTCCCCCTTGATTAATCGTTTATTTTTAAACTTTTGATGTAAAAAAAATGAAGATATCTGTAGAGCTTACCTTAACTCCTTTGCAAGATGATTTTGAACCTCCAATAATTGATTTTATCAAAAAACTTCGGTCATCAGGTTTGACCATTTTAGAAAACCCATTGAGCACTCAAGTGTATGGAGATTATGATGAAGTGATGTCGTTGTTAAAGGCTGAAATATACCAGTCTTTTATACCATTGGAGCATGTCGTACTTCAGATGAAAATCGTGAAGTCAGATCGTAGTGATTATAAAGCGGATTTTTAATTCCGACGTGTAAGGTTAAAAATCTCCCTTTCTATTTCCAAAGGCCCTCTGGCAAATGCTCTCAGCATCTTGTTGTTTTCATCGATCAAATAATAAGAGGGAATCGACAAGGCACCGTACTCTTCCCTTAAATCATAATTGAAGTTGAAATGTAAAAAGTTCCAATCGTAGTTATTTTGCTTAGCAATAGTTTCTACTATGGATTTATCTTCGTCAACATTGATGCTGACAAAGTGAACTTCATCGCCATATTTCTCCTTTAATTGCTGTATAATTTTCAATTCACTCAAGCTGCTATTCGACCATTTAGCCCAAAAGTTGAGGTATATGGGTTTGCCTTTCAAGGCCCTTAGACTTACACTTTCCCCATTCAGATTGGTTAAATTGAAATTGGGTGCTTCATTTGTCTTGCTGTATAGAGATAACTTTTTGTAGACATTTGATGCAATAATTTTGTTGTCATCACTTTTGCTATTGTCCGCAATAGAATTCAATATCCTTAAGCTACTGGCTTGCTCTACCACTTTTTGATGAAAAACTTCGAATAATCCATTGATCAAATAAAGTTCTGCCAATTCATTCGACTCAAATTGTTTTTTGTCTTTGATTTGAAGAATACATGCATCCAAATCACTATTCAGCATAATAGATTTTAAGATTTCACTACCAGCTTTCGTCAGTGCTAATTCTTCAAAATCATTTCGATAGAACTGTTGAAAAAAGCCCATGTACTCTTTGTGGTTTTGGAGTGGAGTTTGATCCCTAAAGTATTTGTTGAATAACTCTTCTTCGGGAACATAGCTGATGTGTTCCAATTGAGCCAGTGTATATCGAATATAGTTTTTAGCAAATTGATTTGGAGTATCTTCCAGCCGTTCTTCCCATTTCTGAATAAATGCAGTGGTTTCTTTTTTGGCTCCCTTTACAATAATTTGTCTCTTATATTCATCGAAGAAATCAATGTATTCATTGTTGAATCTTTTGATAATTTGATTTAAGCCATTATGCTGTGGAAAGGGAAAATTTAAATTGAGATTTTGGTAAAAGGCTCTCCCTTCATTTTCGGTTGCATTATAACTCAAATTGACATTATAAACTTGACCAGGTTCTACAAAAAGAGAAGTTAGTTTATTGTCAATCTTAAGATAGAATTGCTTGGTTTCTTCCAGATCAAATTCAAAGCTAAAATCGCCATTTAGTATTTCACTTTCTTGAATTTTACTCTTCTTCAGAGTAATGTAATCGGAATAATATCCTAGTTCTAAAGATTTACCCTCAAATCCTTCTACATTACCTTGAATCAAAGTTTCGGTCGCCAGTAGTGTAGAAGAAAACAAAAGAAGATAGGTGCTTAAAAGTCTAATGAACATTTAAATCGAGATGTTTTTTGGCAAGAATTGATTTGCATTGCCACCATTACGAATTATATCACGAACAATGGTTGAATTTATTGCCGCATACTCTAATTCAGTGAAAAGAAATATAGTTTCGATTTCGTCATTTAATTTGCGGTTCATTTGCGCGATTGATCTCTCAAATTCGAAGTCTTGTTGGTTGCGAACTCCACGAAGAATAAATCGCGCATTCTTATTTTGACAGTAATCTACTGTTAGGCCTTGGTAAATATCTACCGTAACTCTATCCTCGCCTTGAAATGCACCCTTAATCCATTCTTCTCTTTGTTTCAAGTCAAACATGTATTTCTTTTGAGAATTGGTGCCAATTGCAATAATTATTTGGTCAAATAGAGGGATAGCACGATTGATTACAGAAACATGTCCTAGAGTAATTGGGTCAAAAGAGCCAGGAAATACAGCTATTTTATCCATAATAATACTTATTGGAAAAATGTAAAGTTAACATTTCCATAAGTCTTTTGATATTGAAAGCCTTGCTGATCGCTAAACTCAAACGATTGTGAATGTTCAAATATGAGAATGCCGTTATTTTTTAATAATTGCTTTTCAAATATTAAACCTGGGATTTTTTCCAGGCCATTCATTTGATATGGTGGGTCAGCAAAAATCAGATCGTAGGATTCTTTGGATCTATCTATAAATTGAAGTACATCAGCTCTCAATGTTTGAATTGCATTTAGTTCTAATTGGGACTTGGTCTGTTTGATAAAACGAATACAAGCGTAATTTTCATCAACTGCTGTTACTTGTTTTGCGCCCCTTGAAGCAAACTCAAAGCTCATGTTGCCGGTTCCAGCAAATAAGTCCAATACGTCACAATCTTCAATGCTGCATTCATTGCGTAAAACATTAAATAATCCTTCTTTGGCAAAATCCGTGGTTGGCCTAACTGGTAAACTTTTAGGAGGATGGATTCTTCTTCCTTTTTTTGTGCCACTGATTATTCGCACAAGTATTGACTAAATAAACTGTAATACTGATGATCGGGTATTTCTGTTAAAACATTGGAATAGTTAATGTTCAAGGGTCTTTCTCCTAATCTTACATTTCTAATGTACTTATACAAGATGTCATATAAGCTTGATTTTTGCTCAAATTCACCATACAGAATTGCTGGGATTTCTTCCCGATCTAATTCAAGTTGTTCGATCACATAAAGCAAATAATAAATAAAATCCTCTACGGTTTGGTATTTAAAGCTGTTGAAAAAATGCAACTTCTTATCTTTTAGATAAAGGATATCAAAACGCTCGTATTGAATGTTTAGATAAATTGCATTGTCTTCATTGGATTCGAGTAATACCAGATCGATGAAGGAAGTGGAATGGTGCTGGATCTTGAAATCACTAAAGTGATTGTTTATGCTATTATTTAAATGGGACGGAATACCATAAATGACTGTTCCTTCCATATTTTCTATACTATCATAGCGTATAGAATAAGACTCAAAATCAGGAATGCTATGGTTAAACTTTAAATAAGAAGAAAGTTTGCCTTCATCAAATAGCGCATTTGGAATCAGGGTATAAAGATTGGTTTGAACACTAATGGCATCATTATGCAGTGAATTCGAATCATTGAGGAGATGAAATATCTGATCAATTTCTTGTTGTGCAATTATCCAGCTTTCGGCTTCACCTAAATAATATTCCTCTAAGCCAACATATTGCAAGGATTTAGGGTCGAATAAACCCAGAATTATATAATTCTTGTTGATCTGAATCTTTCTTTGCAATTGAGATAATCGAGCTGCAAAAGATTCATCAAAAAATCGCTTAGAAGGCGATTTTGTATTTATTGCCATAAAGAGATTCTACCAGTTTCCTGTTGTAATTGGTTCAGTCATTGAACCAACTTTAATAATGTCTTTAAGTTCGACACTTTCATTTTTAGTATCTAAGCCATTGTATACTTGAGCTAAAGTAGCAGAAGCTTCAAATACGTTAACATTAACCTTGTTCTTTTCAATAACGCCTGCACTCATTTTGAAGCTTTCACCATTACTAAATGGTACGATTGCTAAAGAATCAATTGCAAAGTCTTCTTCAAAAATTGTAATGGCAGGCACCAATGATGTGTCGCGAATAACGATACCTCTTTCAACTGCCTCAGCTTCTGTTAAAGAATCTGGTACATTGCCAATTGCTTTTACAATGGTCAAGGAATCATTGTGTAAGAAGTGTAACAATTCTTCAAAATTGTTGGCATACTTGCCTTTTTCTTGTTTGAACTTCTTTTGTGCTTCAACTACATTCATCAATCTTTCTTGAACTACCTCTCTTCGACCTTGTGCAGTATCTCTAAATTCGATTTTAGTTTGAATACCATCATAAATTAAATAGGCTAAAACACCTGAAATAATTAATAGAACTATCTGAATTGCGATTCTCATTGAAAATGATTTTAATTTTTTTGCTGACCCACAAATCTAACATTTTTTTGATTCAGGCATGGAAGACTACAGCTTACATTTAGGTTAAATTTGAATTAACTAAGAAGCACCTATGCCAAGCCCATTTCAAGATGGCTTTTATAGTCATTTGCCAGATAAACCAACAATTAGTCAAATTGATCTTGTGGAAAGAATGGAAAGATTTCTATTTGAGAAAAAAGAATATTCCGCTTTCATTCTTAGAGGTTATGCTGGAACGGGTAAAACTACTTCGGTTTCTGCCATGATAAAGACATTCCCTAAAATTGGCTTAAAAACAGTTCTTTTAGCACCTACGGGTAGAGCTGCTAAAGTATTATCCAAGAATGCTTCTAAAAAAGCATTAACCATTCACAAAAAAATATATCAAAGCAGAAGAAACAAGCATGGGCAAATGGAGTTTAAAAGAGCACCCAATCTCCATCAAAAAACAATTTTTATCATTGATGAAGCTTCAATGATATCGGAACAAGTCCAAATAAATGGTTCCAGTGTAATCGATGATTTGATGGGATATATCTATTCTGGAAAATCCTGTAGGGCAATTTTTGTTGGGGATACCGCTCAATTGCCGCCAGTTGGCAGAGAAATTAGTGTGGCATTAGACCCTAAGTATTTGAAATCTCAATTTAAAATTGGATTAAGTGGAGCAGAGTTGAATGAAGTATTGAGGCAAAGAAAAAGTTCTGGTATACTTTACAATGCGAATCTCTTAAGAAGTCAGCTTGAAGAAGAGGAGTTTAAAATGCAATTTGAGCTTGCAAATTTTCAAGATATCTATCGTGTTAATGGATTGGATTTAGAGGACGAACTGAATACTCAACTGGCCAAATATGGATTAGAAGAGTTGAAAATCATTTGTCGATCCAATAAAGCGGCGAATGCATATAATCAGCAATTTAGGTATAGAATATTAGGATTAGAGGATGAGATTGCCAGTGGTGATCAAATGATGGTTGTTAAAAATAACTACTACTGGTTGGATGAAAAGAAGGGCAATGGTTTCATTGCAAATGGAGATATACTTGAAATAGAACAAATGAAATCCATAGAAGATAAATATGGATTTAGATTTTTGGACGTCAGCATGCGTTTGATTGATTATCCAGACTTGCCTTCGATTGATGTGAAATTATTATTGGATACAATAAATTCAGACCATTCCGCACTTAAACCAGAAGAAAATCATGCCCTATTTAATTGTATAATGGAAGAATATGCGGATGTATCCAACAAACAAAAACGTTTAGAGCTTGTGAAGAAGGATCCTTATTTCAATGCCTTGCAAGTAAAATTTGCCTACGCCATAACTTGTCACAAAGCACAAGGAGGGCAATGGAAATCTGTTTTTGTAGATCAGGGTTATTTGACAACTGAAATGTTAGACAAAGAATACATCAGATGGCTCTATACAGCTGTGAGTAGGGCATCTGAGGTTTTGAATTTGGTAAACTTTAATCCTAGATTTTTCGCAGAAGACAGTTAACTGAAAGTCGAATATATATTCATTGTTAAGGATTCCAATCGAACAATTGTATTGGACCATTGTTATTGGCTACTGCTATTTTAGCATCATTGTTGGCAGATTTTATCAATTGCAGATCGCGTACGTCAGAAGGAGCAAAGAAGCCACAATCTTTATTCGATAGTACTTCGAAATTAAAATCACCATTATTTTTCAAGAGAAGCCCTGTACTGGCATCGGCTCTTCCAGTCTCCACTTCGGAAACAAAGAAGTTACCAGCGACTAAAATATCTTCCTTCCCATCTTTCGTGAAGTCTTCTATTACAATGCCTTGAATTGCAGAAAATTGAGCTTCAATTGGCAGAGAAATGATGTCAAATCCATCGCCTGTATTTTTCAGGATTACAGAAGCAAAACCATAAACCTCATAATGTAAAGCATCTTTTAATCCCTCTCCATAAATATCCTCCAATTTGGCTTGCCCAAAAGCATGATAAGTAGGGAATCTCTTTTTGATATCTGGCATCTGTTGAGAACTACATTCTCTTCCTCTAACTGGGAAATACTGTCCTTTATAAGAATAACTTAGTACGATATCCTGGGTCCCATTCTGATCAAAATCATTGACATAAACAGGAAAAGGATAGGTTTTAGAAGCCTTGTATTTGTAGTTTAATCCTAAGTTGCCTAATACATAATCTTTCAAACCATCTTTATTTAAGTCGCATTCAACAATTGTATTCCACCATCCATTGGTAGAATCTAAGCCTTTTGATTCGCTTTGTTCTTTAAATTCTCCATTGTCATTTTCAAAAAGTCGAATTGGCATCCATTCACCAGCAAGGATAAGGTCCTTGTCTTGGTCATTGTCATAATCAGTCCAGATTGCAGTACTTACCAAACCAATTTCGCTTAATTCTGGTAATACTTTTTGACTAACATCTTCGAATTTGCCATTGTTATTCTTCAATAAATAACTGCTAGCAGGGAAAGGGTATTTGGCTGGAATTTGCCTTCCACCTACAAATAAATCTAAATCTCCATCTTGGTCGTAATCTTCTGCCAAAACACAGGACCCACTTGAATAAATTTCTGGCAGTAGACCATGTGATTTGCTAAAATTCCCTTTGCCATCATTTAGGTAAAGTCGATCCATGTAATAGGAACTATTTGCCTCTTGTTCATTACTTCCGCTAATAACATATAGATCTAGATCTCCATCTTGATCTGCATCGAAAAATGTGTTGCCAATATCTTCATGAACTTGATCTTGATCCCATGGATTTGAAGCACTAGGGCTAAATTCTCCATTGCTTTGCTGAATAAAAAGTTTGCCGTTAAGACCAGTAGCAGCACCTATAAATACATCATCCAATTGATCGCCATTTACATCTCCAACACTCATTTTAGGTCCCATCTGAGACATGCTATGAGGCAGTAATATTTCTTTGGCATAATCGTCATAAATATTTTCTCGATGCCTAAAATCAATTCCATTTTTAATTCTTGCAAATAGGGGAGCTTTTCTATTGGATCCAATTCTCACTTTCTCATTGGCATATGATTCACGCAATTCAATTCTTTGATTTGGTTTCACATTTCCTACTCTTTGCCTTTTGCCGCTTGGCCAATCCACAACTATTTCATCAATTATTTCATTTTTGCCAATTCCGAAATGAATTCGGTTAGAAACAGCGGATTGATATCCTCTGCTATTAATTTGTTGTCGGAATTGCTTTTCGTCATTTGTTCGTATGCTTACTTTGGCGCCAATCCCATTCAAGTTTTTCCCTTCGCCAATTAATTCAATAACAAGATAATTACCAGCTTGATTTTCTATGCTTTGATTTTGATAAACAAAGGCTGGTTCTCCAAGATTATTGACAACCAAATCCAAATCACCGTCATTGTCTAAGTCTGCATATACAGCTCCATTAGAATAGCTAGGGTGTTTTATACCAGATTCTCTTGATTTCTTGTTAAAGTGCAGATTGCCATCGTTCTCAAAGTAATAGTTGTTGATTTTTTGACGTGGTATCTTCTTTAAAATTTCTTGGATCTGTTCATTGGTTAGTTGAATTTCACCATAATTTGCTTCATAGAAATTTCTGTAATCTACATTTCGGGTATCTCTATAATATCCATTGGTGATGTACATGTCTTTCCAACCATCCAAATTAAAATCAGCGAGCAGGACTGCCCAGCTCCAATCGGTTTTTGCAATTCCAGCCATTTGTCCAATTTCTGCGAAGGTATTATCGCCTCTATTTAATTGAAGGCTGTTTCTCATGTATTGGAAATGATAACCGATGTTTACATAGGTCCAAAAACTAGCAGGATCCATGGAAGGCATCATTGTTTTAGAGCGATAATTGTCTTCAGCAACCATATCTACAGCTACTAGATCGGCCAAAGAATCATTATTGATGTCCGCATAATCAATACCCATGGAAAAATTTGAGGTATGTCTAAAACTGTTTTTTAAGCTCTTTTTGAAAGTCCCATCGCCATTGTTGATATAATAGCGATCAGGTAATTCATAATCGTTGCTCAAGTAAATGTCTGGCAATAGATCACCATTGAAATCGGCAGTAATGATGCCAAGCGTAAAATCATAACTTAACAAACCTGCTTTTTCAGTAACATCTTTGAAAGTGCCATCTCCATTGTTTTCATAGAGATGATTACTCTCTTCCAGATTAGGACTTTTCCAATAATTAAACCTTTCTAAGGCTGTCTCAGGATGGAAATTTACCGGATGGTTTGCCACCAAAAGGTCCAAGTCTCCATCAAGATCATAATCAAAAAAGGAAGCTTGAGTGGAATACCCATCATCATCTATTCCAAATTCTGCTGCCCTTTCTTCGAATTTCCAATCTCCCTTATTGATATAAAATAAGTTTCTGAATCTCTCTTTCTTTCCGGAAGGAAAAGTTCTACAGACGTAAATGTCCTGAAGTCCATCCCCATTGATATCGACCGTTGTAACTCCTGAACACCAGGTGTTAGTTGCTTTAATGTTAGCGATGTCACTCATGTCTCTAAACTTCCAATTCCCCAAATTCTTATACACTTTATTATCGCTCATATTGCCAGTGAAGAAGAGATCTAGATTTCCATCATTATCAAAATCTGCAGTAGCCACACCACCACCATTATAGAAATAGTCGTAACTAAAACTATTGAAATGTTGATTTTCTGTGAGCATGTTTTGAAAACCAATACCGGTTTGATTTGGTTTTAATAACTCAAAGAGTGTAAATTCTTTTGATTTAGATTGCTGAACTTTTGGTCTTTTTGGGGTTTCTTTTTTCTGCTCATCACACGATATGAAAAACAACAAACAAAAGATATAAATAAGGTGCTTCCTTAAATGAATTGAATAGCTAAGCATGAATATTGAATAATGGTATTCAAATATAATTATTCCACTAGCTCGGTAATCACTTTCACTTCATTATGCAATGTTCGATGCACTGGACATTTGTCGGCAATTTCCAACAATCGACTTCTTTGGGTATCATCCAAGTTCCCTTTTAGTTCGATACTTCTGTTAAAATGGTCGATTTTTGAAGAGGAATTTTCACATTCTTCACAATCTTTTACATAGTCTTTATGGTGATCTAAATGAACTTTTACATCCAACAATTCCCAACCTTTTCTCTTGGCATACATATGCAGTGTCATGCTGGTACATGCTCCCAGAGCAGCAGTGAGCAAGTCATAGGGTGAAGGTCCTAAATCATCTCCTCCGATACTTTCTGGTTCATCTGCCAAAAGATAATGTTTGCCAGCTTTTATTTCTGTGGTAAAACTCTCATGATTGGTTTCAATGGCAACTTGACTGCTGCTTTTCAAATGAGACTTTTGGTTGTCAATTGGTAAATATTTAATCACCCAAGTTGCAATAACATTACCGACATAAAGGGAATCAATCTTATTACTCAATAGGTGATCTGCGCCATCTAAAGAAACAAAACTCTTTGGATGGTGCGCAGCAGAATACATTTTAGCTGCATTTTCAATTCCTACTGTTGCATCTTGAGGAGAGTGTAGTATAAGTAAAGGTTTGCGAAGACTTTTAGCTGTTTCCTCAGGTTTTCTGTCCATCAAATCTTCTATAAACGAATTGGCAATTTGAAAAGGTCTTCCACCAATGTTTACAGTTGCTTTACCTGCAGATTTGATTTCTTCAATGTTTTCAGAAAGCAGATGCGTTACATGATAAGGGTCAAAAGGCGCGCCTATAGTTGCTATGGCCTTAATGTTTTCCATTTGAGTTCCTGCATAGAGTGCAGCAGCTCCACCCAATGAGTGTCCTATCAAAATAGAAGGAGCTTCATATGCTTCCGCCAAATAATCAGAAGCTGCGAAAAGGTCCTGTATGTTGTTGGTGAATGTGGTCGATTCAAAATCACCTTCACTCTTCCCAAGACCTGTAAAGTCAAAGAGCAAAACAGCATATCCATTAGAAGTTAGAGATCTGCTTATATTCTTAACAGCGGTAAGGTTTTTATTGCAAGTAAAACAATGTGCGAATAGGGCATAAGCTTTTGGTTTTTGATCAACTGGTAAGTCTAATCTGCCACTTAAGCTGATGCCTTCTTTGTTTTTAAAAATGAGATTTTTCGATTTCATTACTTATTTTCCTTTATTGATCGATTGAATTGTCTAAGGTCAATAAATTGAGCAAATCATTGTTGTTTGCGATTAGAAATCCTTCTTTATTGTCAACCATTATACTTTTCAGGCTTTTCACATTATTACTACCCCAGTTCGTTGTTTCTGTATTGGCCCGCTCAAATCCTCCCTTGCCATTTCCATATAAAATAAGCCCTTTCCCTGCATCAATTCTTGGAGTTTCCACTTCAGATTCAAACAAATTGCCTGCTGCGATTATATCCAGATTTCCATCATGGTTCAGATCTTTAATCACCATGTCATTCCAATTAAAGTATTGATATTGATGCGCAAAGTTTTCTCTATTAAAACCGTCTCCTTCATGGTAAAATATTGCAGAACCAAAATCGTATACTTCCAACTTTAAAGCAGTGTTTATGGCTTCACCATACACTTCCTCTATCGAAGAACTGGCAAATAAATCATAGGTGGGAAATTTTTGTTTGATTGTTGGCATTTGCTGTGAACTGCATTCTCTGCCTCTTAGGGGGAAATAGGTTCCTTTTTGCGCATATGATAATACAATGTCATTGGAGCCATTTCCATCCAAATCACCAGAATATATCTTAAAGGGTTCTTCAGAAGAAGCTTTGTATTTATAATTTCTGCCAAGGTTACCAGCAACAATATCTTCTTTGCCATCATTATTCATGTCTGCAATGCTAATGGTATACCACCATCCATTGGAATTGTCTAGTCCTACTGCTTCTGTGATTTCTATTAACCCTTCTTCCGCAATTTTAAATACTCTTATTGGCATCCATTCACCACAAACGATGAGATCATTGACTCCATCTTCATTCACATCAAAACTTTTAGAGTCCGTGATCATGCCTAATTCTGAAAAGTTAGTATTCATCTCATTGGTTACATCTACATATTTCTCTCCATCGAATTCTAACAGATAACTTCTACCTGAAAAGGGGTATTTACCTGGCAATTGTCTGCTGCCCACAAACAAGTCTAAATCTCCATCCGAATCAAGGTCAATTTGGCAAATAGTACCTGTCGATATTTTTAGCGAATTCGGCAAAAGATTCGAGGGTTCAAAAACTCCATTATTGTTGATATAAATTTTATCCTGCAATTCTTCCGATCCTTCTACATATTCATTTCCTCCTGCACCGACATAAAGATCTAAGTCCCCATCTGCATCCAAATCTATGAATTCAGCAAGGGTCTCTTCTTTGCTGCTGTTTGAATTCCATAAATCAGTTTGAACAGGCTTGAAGGTGCCACCACTTTCTTGAAGAAACAATTGTCCGCTTTGGCCAATTGCACCGCATATATAGAAATCTTCTAATTGATCGCCATTGACATCCCCTACAGCAATATCTGGGCCTAGATTGCTCATCTTATGGGGTAACAAAACTTCACGATTATAATCATCAAAATTATTTTCTTGGTGTTTAAAATTTAAGGCTTGCAAGTTGGATTGGATTTGCAATTTCTTATTCAATGGGTTTTTCCTTTTTCGATTTGGCAATTCTTTTTTATTGAGAATTAATCTTTGATTTCCCATTACATCCTCTAAATAGGATTGACTGCCATCTGCCCAGTCTACTGTGATTTGATCTATTGCAATTTTATCTCCTAATCCGAAGTGGATACTTTGATCTATAGAGGATTGATAACCTCTGCTCATATATACTTCTTTTGTCATTATTTGATCACCAACTTTTACTTGCACTTTTGCACCTAATCCAGATTTGTTTTTCTCTCCACCAATTAACTTCAGTCGAATATAGTTTCCGGATTCGTTATCATTTCGAATCAGGAATGCTTCATGATCGATATTGTTGACGACAATATCTAAATCTCCATCATTATCCAAATCTGCATATGCGGCACCATTGGAGAATGAAGGAATTGCTAAGGCAGAATCCTCAGATTTGACAAACTCCATATGACCATTCCCCCAAAACAAGACGTTTGGAATTTTTTGCTCCGGCATCATTTCTAAGATCTTTCTGATGCCTTCACTTCTTTTTCTAGGATCTTGCCCTAAACTTTGAATAATTGCTTTTTTCTTTTTTACATAATCGTTATTTCTAGCTTCCTTGCGAAGTCCATTGGTTACGTATAGGTCTTCTTTCCCATCATTATTAAAGTCGGCAAACAAAGGGGCCCAACTCCAATCGGTCTTGTCTAATCCAGCCAATTGACTTATCTCCGAAAATTGTCCATTTCCTTGATTCAGTTGAAGTGTATTGATCATGTATTGATAGTGGAAACCGTTTTGGACAGCAAGTGCAAATCGCTCAGGATTCATGCCTGACATATTGGTCTTGGATCTATAGTTGTCTTCTGCAGCCATATCCGCAACAAAAACATCCAACTGGCCATCATGATTGATGTCGCTAACATCTGAACCCATGGAGAAATTGGAGGAATGTCCAATTCGTTCTTTCATTTGATCTTGAAAACTACCATCTCCTTGATTCATATACAAATAGTCTCTTTCTAGATAGTCGTTACAGACATAAATATCTGGATAGCTGTCATTGTTAAAATCACCTATAGCGGCACTTAATCCAAAGCTTAGTGGATTGCCACTTATTCCAGCCTTTTCACTAACATTGGTAAAGAATCCATCATTATTTTCAAACAATTTATCCCCAGCATATTCAGATCTTACTTTCAAAATCGATTGTATGTTGTTATCCTCCGCATTTGCAGCCAATGGTGCAATGGGGTGATTCAGTAAATACATGTCCAAATCGCCATCTAAATCATAATCGAAAAAATAGGATTGGGTAGAATAGGAGTCATCATTCAATCCAAATTCAGCTGCAGCTTCTTTGAAAGCACCATTTCCCAAATTGAGATATAACTTATTTTGCCTTTGTTCTGGGGCAAGATTCCCAGATTTACACACATAAATATCCAACCAACCATCGTTATTAATATCTACCATGGATACACCTGTTGCCCAGCCTGGATCACCCGTAACTCTGGTTGTTGAGGTTATGTTTTCAAATTTTAAATCTCCTTTATTTAAGTAGAGTTGATTGGGTTCTTGATTGGAAGAAAAGTAGATGTCCACCAAACCATCATTATTTACATCTCCCAAAGCAACACCTCCACCATTGTGAAAATACTGATAGGTGATTACATTAATTTGCTCACTTTCCGTTAGTTTATTGTTGAAAGTGATTCCACTTTCATGACCAGGGATTAAGCTAAATTTTGGAAATTTCAATACTTCTTCTGTGGAGCTATTGGCTTCACTTGTTTCATTTGCCGACTTCTCACAGCCACAGATTAAAATGGAAAGAAGGAATAGGGGGTAAAGAACTTTATTCATATAAATTTTTGCAAATGAATGGGATTAAAATCTTTGCAAACAAAATTAAAATAAGGCTTGAAAAAAACAATTTAGAAATAAATTACTATTCACCTTGTAGGTAAAAATAATTCACACTTAAGGCGCACATAGACAGCATCATAGAGGAATGTTTTTGGATAAATTTTGCAATTATTTTATTGGCTGAGAGAAAAATCTTAGTTTAGTTTTTTTAACAAAAATTCGAAGAACTACCATAAGTCAAACATTTACAGCTAGTTAGGCTTAAGCGGCTATTATTTTATTCAATTTAAAAAATATGAAACAGCTTTTACCAATTTCTCTTTTAAACAAAACGACGATAAATTCAGGATCCATTATTAAACTATTTCACTTTAGGAATAGTTTTTTGTTATTGTTGATGATTATGTTCTCTATGTTGGATGTATTTGCTCAACGATCTGCATCTAATGGAACTGCCCAAGATTTTCAAACCTCGACAACAGCATTTCCACGGGTTAACAAAATCAATGACACGCACGTTTTAGCGATTTATAAAGATGGTCTAGGTGGTAGTGATGATTTAAAAGCGATTATTGGAGAAGTGGATACATCTACGAAATCAATTACTTGGGGTACTGCGGTAACAGTAGAAGCCGGTAATAACTTGTACAACAATGTTGTTGTGTTAAGCGCTACCAAAGCTGTTGTATTTTATGAGTTCATAGATTCTGATCAGGGTGTTGCTAGGGTTCTAGATTTGACCACTGCAACCAAATCAATTACTGTGAATTCTACTGTTAATTATTCTTCTGCAGGTATTGATGCTGCTGGTACTATTGTGATGCAACAAGGTGCAAGATTAACGGATGATAAATTTATCATTGCTTATGTAGACAATAATAATTCAGACAATGGAACAGCAATTGTTGGAACAGTTTCTGGTTCTTCAATTACATTTGGTTCAAGCCAAGTATTTTCTTCATCTACTGATGCGAATCACCCTAGCATGACAGCTTTGAATTCTTCAACTGTTGTATTTTCTTGGGAGGATGATCTTAATTCAGATCGGGGAAGATGTAGAGCAGCTACCATTTCAGGCACTACCTTAACATTTGGTACAGAAGTAAGTTTCAAAACAACAGCAGTCAATTCCCAAATGGTTGGAGCAATCAGTTCTTCCCAATTTGTAGTTGCCTATGAGGATGATGCTACAACCAATGATCCTGGAGAAGCAAGGATAGGAACGGTTTCTGGAAATACGATTACACTCAGCACCAATACCTATCAATTTGAAACTGGAACTGATGTTACAGATGTTACCATAGATTCAATTCAGAATAATGAATTTATCATTGCATACAATAGTGGTTCTGGCACGGCTTCAAAATATATCATTGGAGAAGTAAGCGGAACCAATGCATCTGCTTCCATCACATTTGGCACTGCAAGCACCTTTCTTGCAACAGAAGCAGACAATAGTTGGGTAACACAGTTAAATGATAATTCTGCAGTGATAGCCTATGTAGATGATGCCTCAACAGATTTTGGGTCTTCTGTAGTGGTTGTATTAACACCGCCAGTTTCTTCATCACCAGCTGTCGCAGTTTCCGTTAGTGATAACGACATCAGTTGTTCTGGAGCCAATGATGGATCCATTACTGCAACTGTAACTCCAGGAACAGCCAACTATACCTACAATTGGTCTAATGGCGCAACAACTTCAAATACTGCTTCTCTAACTGATCAAATCACAGGATTATTTGCAGGAACATATACGGTAACAGTTACAGATAATACAGGGGGAACAGCAACTGCAAGTGCCACCATAACACAACCAACTGCTGCAACTGGTACTACTCTAGTAAATTCTCATGTAAGTTGTAATGGTGGAAATGACGGTAATGCTACCATAAATAATTCTGGCGGAACTCCACCATATACTTACTCATGGAGTAATGGTTCGACTGTTCAAAACCCAACAAATTTTACGGCTGGAACATTTACAGTTACTGTAACCGATAACAATGGATGTACCTTAGTTGATAATGTAACTTTAACTGAACCAACAGCTCTCAATGCAACTATTACCTCCACAACCAATGTTTCAACCAATGGAGGTAGTGATGGGTCAGCTACTTCTTCTCCTAGTGGGGGTACTTCACCATATACATACTTATGGAGCAATGCTGCTACTTCAGCTACTGCTTCTTCTTTAGTTGCTGGAACCTATACTGTCACCGTAACGGACAATAATGGTTGTACAAATACTGCTTCCGCAACAATAACTCAACCTGCAGCATGCCCAACAATTAATCCAACTTTAACAAAAACAGATATTACTTGTTCTGGATTATTTGATGGAACAGCAACGGCTACACCAACAGGTGGAACTACTCCATATACCTATTTATGGAGTAATGCAGCAACTTCTAATCCGATTACTTCGTTATTTGCTGGAACATATACAGTAACTGTAACAGACAATAGTGGATGTACTGGTACAGCATCAATAACCATTACATCTCCAACAGCTGCAACAGGAACAGCTTCTGTTTCAAGTAATGTAAGTTGTAATGGAGGCAATGATGGTAGTGCAACAATTAGCCCATCGGGAGCTACACCTCCTTATACTTATTCATGGAGTAATGGTTCTACCGTGCAAACACCAACAAATTTTACAGCCGGAACATTCACAGTCACAGTTACGGATGCCAATGGTTGTACTTTAACTGATGCTGTATCAATATCGGAACCTACTGCACTTAGTGCAACTACATCTTCAACTACAGCAACATGTGGTGCAAGTAGTGGTTCTGCTACAGTCAGTGCCTTCGGAGGCACTTCTCCATATACTTACTTATGGAGCAATGCTGCAACTACTTCAACAGCAAGCAGTATAGCATCTGGTACTTATACAGTAACAGTTACAGATAATAATGGATGTACAACTACTGCTTCTGAAACTGTTTCAGGTACTACTGCAATATCTGCTAGCATTAGCGCTCAAACGAATGTTAGTGTTTTTGGTGGTAGTGATGGATCTGCAACAGCCAGTGGGTCTGGAGGGTCCGCACCTTATACTTATTTATGGAGTACAGCAGCAACTACTGCTACTGTATCATCTCTTACTGCAGGAACTTATACAGTAACTGTAACTGGCAATAGCGGTTGTACTGGTACTGCTTCTGCGACTATCACAGAACCAGCTTCTACTATTCCTCCAGCAATAGATACCTTGCATTTCGAAGATTTTGAAAGTGGCCCAGCAGGTTGGTCTTCTTCGGGTACAAATAACAGTTGGGAGTTAGCTACTCCGGCCAGTATCGTAATAAGTGGCGCCGCAAGTGGAGATAGTGCTTGGGTTACAGATGCTGATGGCAATTATTTTACCAATGAACAAAGTCATGTTACTTCATCTGCCTATGATTTTAGCAATGCAAGCGATACAGTTTTCGTATCTTCTAGTGTATGGTGGGAAGCTGAGTATTCTTGGGATGGAGCAGCTTTATTTTTCTCCACGGATGCTGGAACCAATTGGAATGTTATTGGATCTACTACTTCAGGTGGACAAAATTGGTATACCAATAATGACATCGACGGTTTGGCATATTCTGGGCAAGATGAAGGATGGACCGGAAGAAATGGAACCGGAACTACAGGTGGATCCAATGGTTGGGTAACGGCAAGACATATATTACCAGATTCCTTAATAGGGAAGTCTGATGTGCGATTTAGATTTAGCTTTGGGTCAGATGCATCGGTAGTTGATGAAGGATTTGCCTTCGATAATTTCTTGGTAACTACTGTCATCTTTGAAGCAGATATTGCATTAGACAATGGCGTTAGTTGTAATGGTTTAACAGATGCAGGCATTACGGCTAGCCCTGTTGGAGGTGCCTCACCTTATACCTATGCATGGTCAACAGCTGCTACTACTGCTTCTTTATCAAGCTTGGGAGCAGGAACATATACCGTAACCATTACAGATCTGAATGGTAAAATAGCAACGAAGTCATTTACGGTAACTGAGCCAGCTATGCTGGTTTCTTCGGCCATAGTGGACAATAATGTAAGTTGTAATGGATTAACAGATGGTGGAGCTACCGCTTCAGCAACCGGAGGTACCTCTCCATATTCATACTCTTGGAATACTGGCAGTACAACAGCATCCATTAGTGGAGTAAGCGCTTCAACTTATAGTGTTACTGTTACGGATGCAAATGGTTGTACAGATAGTTCAAGCGTAATAATTACTCAACCTGCTGCATTGGTTGCATCTTCAGTTGTAGACAATAACGTTACCAATAATGGGGGATCCGATGGTGGAGCAACTGCTAGTGGAACAGGAGGAACCATGCCTTATACTTATAGTTGGAACAATGCTGCAACTACAGCTAGCATCACTAATGTAACCGCTGGAACTTATTCTGTAACCATAACCGATGCCAATGGATGTACAGATTCTGCTTCTTCCGTGATAACAGAACCACCTCCAACAATTAGCGTTTCCGCTACTGTGGATAGTAATGTTAGTTGTTTTGGGTTTTCTGATGGAGGTGCTACAGTTTCTCCTTTAAGCGGTACTGCACCTTATACCTATTTATGGTCTAATGCAGGAACTAATCCTTCTATTACTGGAGTTTCAGCTGGAACCTATTCGGTAACAGTTACAGATAATTTTGGTTCTACTGGTATAACTTCTGCAACAATTACAGAGCCGACTATATTAAATGCAACCATTACATCTCAAACGAATTTAACATGTAATGCAGATCCAACTGGATCTACAACAGTTACTGCTTCAGGTGGAACTTCACCATATACATACAATTGGAGTAATGCAGCAACTTCCGCTACAAACTCTTCTTTATTGGCAGGAACGTATACGGTAACAGTAACCGATGCCAATGCATGTACTGCAACAGCTTCTGTTACTTTAACAGAACCTACCGCATTAAGTGCTAATATTAGTGCCCAAACCAATGTTGCATGTAATGGTGGATCTTCAGGTTCAGCTACCGCAGCTGGATCTGGTGGAACTTCACCTTATACATTTGCTTGGAGCAACGCAGCAACTACTGCTACAGCAACTGGTTTAATGGCAAGTACATATACGATTACAATAACAGACAATAATGGATGTACAGCTTCCAATACGGTTACCATTACTGAGCCAACTGCTTTAGTATCTAGCGCAGTTGTAGACAGCAATGTAAGTTGTAATGGTTTCTTGGATGGAGGAGCTACTGCATCTTCGACTGGAGGAACGATGCCATATACCTACTCTTGGAGTAATGCAGGAACAGCACAAAGTATAACTGGAGTAGCAGCTGGTACCTATTCGGTTACCGTTACGGATGCCAATGGATGTACAGACAGCAGTTCGGTAAGCATTTCTGAACCAACTGCATTAAGCGGAACAGCCGTTGTAGATACAGATGTTAGCTGTAATGGCCTTGCCGATGGTGGATGTAGCATCTTACCAAGCGGTGGAACCTCTCCATATACCTATTCTTGGAGTAATTCAGCAACCACTTCTAGTATTAGTGGAGTGATGGCAGGCACCTATACCGTTACCGTAACAGATAATAATGGATGTACCATTAGCTCATCTGCTACAGTTACAGAACCAGCTGTTATGGTATCTTCTGCAGTAGTGGATAGCAATGTAAGTTGTAATGGACTTTCCGATGGAGGGGCTACGGCAAATGGTTCTGGCGGAACCATGCCATATAGCTACTCCTGGAGCAATGCTGCAACAACACAAAACATCACTGGTGTATTAGCGGGAACCTATAGTGTTACTGTTACCGATGCCAATGGATGTACTGACAGTTCTAGTGTGACTATCACAGAACCTGCAGTAATGGTATCTTCTGCATCTCTTGATAGTAATGTTACTTGTAATGGATTCTCCAATGGTGGAGCATCATCATCAGCCACTGGCGGAACGATGCCTTACACCTACTCTTGGAGCAATGCTGCAACAACACAAAACATTACCGGAGTATTGGCAGGCACTTATAGTGTTACCATTACCGATGCCAATGGATGTACTGACAGTTCTAGTGTGACCATTACAGAGCCTACCGCTCTTGTGCCTACACTTACAATTGACAGTAATGTAAGCTGTAATGGATTCTCTGATGGAGGAGCCAGTGT